>OIWO01000287.1_pt1 | contig 61229 bp, 51 predicted proteins | sample 1587641 | NCBI WGS metagenome assembly OIWO01 (sample SAMEA3888924, study PRJEB22519) | human gut metagenome | biome: human gut; feature: human-associated habitat; material: faeces | place: Denmark | collected 2010
GCCGTTATCTGTCTGCACACATTCAATAGGCATCGGGAAAGCCTGAACGAGATGCCCAAGAAATATCATGGAAGAGTAGGTGCTGTGCTCTTCAAAGGCTTCCACATAACGCCAGCGTGAGAACTCGTCAATGGCTGTATATTGATAGAAGCGTTTTCCTTTGGCTTCACCAGTCAGACATGCGGACGGCACAAACTTTACGTCAATCTGGATGCGCTGCCCTGGATACAGCATCTGTTCATAGGGTTTGGGCACATATTTGGGGTTAGGTGGTTTCACCGGAGTCACCCCTATGCGTTTCAATGTACGGTAAAGTCCGGTAACTGAACGACTGTATCCACGCTGACGCAGCTTTACCCAGAAAACCACCAGACCGGCTTCTGGATTTCGACGCCTCATATCCTGAATGAGCTTTAATTCCGCAGCTGTATGTGCTTTGGGATGGTGTTTTGGCCTGCGGGATTTATTACGTAGGGACTCCAGTGAGCCGTCATAACGTCGAAGCCAGCGATATACGTATTGGCGATATGTATTGTATTTGATGGCAGTTTTAGTAACGCCATGTTTCAATGCATATTCGACCATAGATCTACGATATTTCATAAGTTGTGATATACTGTTCATGCGAGATACTCCTTTGATAAAAGTTTCTTTTGACGAATTAACTATATCACAAGGGTATCTCGCTTTTCATGTTTTCAATGTGTAACACATGTATTGTAATCCTACATTAATCAGCGTTTCCCTAGGAAAATTCGGCTTGCGTTTCTGTCTCTTCCATAGTATAATCGAATCATATCGAAATGAACCTAAGTCAATTTCAAGGAGGATATCATGAAAAAATTTGCACTGGCACTCGCCGCTTTCACTATGCTTACTGCGACTTCTGCGATGGCAATGGATTCCGCGACACTCCTCGCCCATCCTGACCGTTACCGCGTCATTCATGCAGACGATGAAGAGATCTTCTACGCAGACATGCAGTCACTCTCCGGCATGCAGACGATGGATTTCCCGGGCAGCATCGAAAATATGGACTTCACCCTCTACGTGGAAAGCCTCAAAAAGGACCCCAGCGACTATGACTTCGCGGATGGAAATCTCACGACCCGCATTCGTGAATTCAAGATCAATCTCCATGCCGATAAGCGTGAAAGAGAATACTCCATGGATCACGCCCTCATCGCGATGTATGATGCGAAAGGAAAGGCTGTCAGCAAGTATGATCATCTCTCGGATGTGAAGAAAAATCGCAAGCTTGATGCAGAGGCCAAAGAGTTGTATGTGAACCTGTCTCATGTGAGAAAATAGGGACTGGCGAGAAAATCCTCTAGCCAAGTTCCGCCCCTTCGGACTCCCTCCTTCCTTTGGAAGGAGGGAGAATACTGCTCCCATTCAGAAGGCTTGCGATACGAGAATGCCGCCTCCCCACATTCGTCATTTCGAGCGAATGCGAGAAATCTTTTTCGTTCGCGGTCAAGCAAAAGTAGGAGGACTGCGGGTAACGGGAAGCACCGTGCTTCATACGACTTGAAAGCACGGTGTTTCATGCAAGCTGATTCACGCATGAAACAGATAATGGCAAACGAAAAAGATCCCTCGGCTCCGCTCGGGATGACGATACGAGAGCACCGCTTCTCTCACGTTTCCTTTCATCCCGCTGAGGGAGCCAACCTCCGCCCCTTTCTTGGGAAGGAGGGAGTAAACAGAGCTTTGGCATCGCCACTACGTATACTCTGCGGCGCTTCTGTTTTTTACACGCCGCAACCAGCCCCTTTAAGCCTTTAGACTTCTAAGCCTCTTTCGCCGGCAATCAAGGAACGGCACGCTTTACGGGCTTCGCAACCATCCCTGCATCCCCCAAAATAAAAAACCTGACATGAGTCAGGTTTTTTTGTTTGCCTCATTCATAATGAAGTGCATCGATCGGATTCAGCTTCGCCGCCTTCTGTGCCGGATAGAGGCCGAAAATAAGGCCAACCAGAACCGAGAAGACGAAGGAGCCGACGATGGGCCCCGCTGCGATGACGGTCGGGATCTGTGACAGCTGCGGTGTCACGAGTGCGATGCCGACGCCAAGAGCGACCCCCAGGAAGCCGCCGGCAAGACTGACGGTGATGGACTCGATCAGGAACTGAACAATGATCATCTGGTATGTCGCACCCAGTGCTTTGCGGATGCCGATCTCCTTCGTACGCTCCGTGACGGAGACGAGCATGATATTCATGATGCCGATACCGCCGACAAGGAGGGAGATCGCTGCCACACTGCCAAGGAAGATGGTCAGTGTCTGCGTGGTCGACTCCATGGTCTTGATGAGATCCTGCGAATTTTGAATGGAGAAATCATCATCCGTCCCTGAGACGCGGTGGCGCGTGCGGAGCAGGTTCGTCACATCAGACTCGATCTGTGAAAGATCGCTGCTGTTATCCGCCGAGATGACGATGTTATTCACATAGGTGATGTGCAGCATACGTTCCTGCACGGTGCTGAAAGGACAGAGCACGCGGTCATCCTGATCCATGAAGGAGTAACCCTTTTCCTCCAAGAGCCCGATCACGGTGAATGGATTCCCATGGATACGGACCTTCTTTCCGATGGGATCCTCTTCTCCGAAGAGCCCTGTCGCGACCGTTTTCCCGATGACAGCGACACGGGCACGGGCATTGTACTCCTTCTGCGTCCAGAAACGGCCTTCCTGCACCTTGAGGTCAGAAAGATCCGCATAGTCCTGCGTACAGCCGTAGACACGGGTATTCCAGTTCTTATTCCCATTGACGAGAAGGTAGCTCCCCTGCACGAGCGGAGCGGAATAGGTGATATTCGGCAGATTGCGAATCGCCAGATAGTCCTTGTAGGTCAAGGTCTGCATAGAGCCGGCCGCCTGCTTCACCCCCGGCTTTCTGCCGGTCCCCGGCGTGACCGTGATGGTATTCGATCCCAGACGGGAAATATCGCTCTTGATCGAGTCCTGCACGCCATAGCCGATGGACATGAGCGCGATGACGGCCGCCACCCCGATGATGATGCCCAGCATGGTGAGCAGCGAGCGCATTTTATTGCTGACGATCGAGCTCCATGCCATGAGGACACTTTCGAAATAAATATTCGTCATGATAAAGGCCCTCGTATATCTTTACTAATGTGTCCATCAGAAAGGATCACGTGGCGGGTCGCGTAAGCCGCGACATCATTCTCATGCGTGACGAGGATGATGGTCTTCCCCTCTTTATATAAGGAGGAAAAGATCTCCATGACCTCCTTTGTCGACTTGCTGTCCAGATTTCCTGTCGGCTCATCCGCCATGATGATGGCAGGGTCATTGATGAGCGCACGCGCGATGGCGACGCGCTGACGCTGCCCGCCCGACATTTCCGCCGGCATATGATACGCACGGTCACCCAGCCCCACGGAGTCCAGCATGCGAAGAGCGCGCTCTCTTCTCTCCTTCTTGAAGACATTCCCATAGATCATGGGAAGGATCACATTATCCAGCGCCGAAAGCTTCGGCAGCAGATTGAAGCTCTGGAAGACGAAACCGATCTTGCGATTTCTGGTATAGGCCAGCGCACTGTCCCCGAGCCTTGCGACCTCTTCCCCATCGAGCTTGTAAGAGCCGCGGGTCGGACGATCGAGACAGCCTAGGATGTTCATCAGCGTCGATTTCCCGGCGCCCGAGGGCCCCATGATAGAGACAAACTCCCCCTTGGAGATCGTAAGATCGATCTTCGTCAGGACAGGCACCTCCTGCTTCCCGATATAGTAGCTCTTGCCGATATCCGTCAGGCGGATGACTGCATCCGATTTCTCTTTCTTCTCCATCACACCGGACCTCCCGGGCCGTGGCGATTGTTCTTATTCGTCGGAGTCGAAGTCTTCTCCTGCGAGACAGTCCCGCTGACCACGATCTCCTGTCCTTCGGAAAGACCGCTCGTCACCTCGATCTCCTTCTCGGTGGAGATCCCCGTCGTCACATAGGTCTTCTTCACATCCGCTCCCTCTTTGACGTAGACATAGGAGCCTTCCGAGTCGCTGCGGATCGCCGTCACAGGCACCGTCAGCGCATCCACGCTCTCGCGGCCCTTGATGACCGCTCTCGCTGTCATGGACGGATAGAGCCCTTCCAACTCGTCCTTATTGATATCTACATAGACGGTATAGTACACGACCGAGCTCGAGGAACTGCTCGTGCTGCCGCTCGCCGAATACTGCTTCTTGGAAATATCCGACACCACGCCGTGGAACGTGCGGTTCGGGTACGCATCGACCGTGAATTCCACCTTCTGGCCCATGGCCACCTCACCGATATCTGTCTCATCGACCAGAAGCTCGATACGCATGGAAGAAAGATCGGCGACCGTCACGATGACCATCTGGCTAGACAGCCCCTGAGACACCGTCTCCCCTTCCTTCATCGGCTCTCCGATGACCACGCCATCCATCGGCGAAGTGATGACCGTATCATTCACATCCGCCTGCGCCTTGTCATACGCCGCCTGTGCATTCAGATAGTCCATGCGCGCATTATCCATCTCCTGGTACGGGATCGCGCCTTTCGCATAAAGCCCCGCCAGACGTTCATAGTAAGACTCCTTATTTGCGAGCGTATTCTGCGTCTGCTTCATCATGGACGTCAGCGCCTTCGACTCGATCATCGCCAGCGTCTCGCCCTTCGTGACCTTTTCATTCTGCTTCACATACACCTTTTCCAAAGTGCCGGACGCCGTCGCCGAGAGATCGACACTGTTCACCGGCTCGATCGTCCCCGTCGCATCGATGGTAAGCCCGATAGTGCCGCGCGATACCGCCCCCACCGTGTAATTATCCTTCTGCGGAGCATGGCTCTTCTGATACCAGAAATAACCGCCGCCCGCTGCCACTGCGATGACAATGAGGAGAATGATCATCCATTTCTTCTTCATATATTTCCTCCTTATGGGGCTCATGAATTCACAGGAAACTCTACATTTCGTAAAAACATTCTCTCCTAATAATGTCATTATATCACAGGAAAGAAGAGTGCGTAAAAATAAAGGAAAGTAGTTTGCAACTAGCCTGCGGGGTAGGAAAATGAGAATACCGCTCCTCCGCATCCCATCATTCCCCCGTATCGTCATTTTTCCCCCCATATCGTCATTTCGAGCGAAGCGAGAAATCTTCCTTGCACACCGGTAAAGCGAAGATTGTGAGATAACGATACGGCAAAAAATTTTGTGTTTCCTCACCAATGCAGAGCACAGCTATCACGTTAAGATCCCTCGGCTCTGCTTTCGATGACGATGCGGGAGGATGGGCTATCTCACATCCCCTTTCATCCCTTCTCGTAGAAGGCTGCCCCTGCGGGGCAGATCTATCCTCCGCCTTCGGCGCGCCCCTTCTTCAAGGGGCTACTCTACTGGCATGCAAAAACGGAATCTGCGAGAGAAATCAGTATAGTCTGAAATACGAGAACACCGCTTCCCTCACATTTCCTTTCACCCCGCTACGGAAGCCAACCTCCGCCCCTTCGGGGCACCTCCTTCCAAAGGAAGGAGGGAGAATGCCGCCCACCGCCGCCTTCCCCATATGGGGAAAGTGGCGATAGGAGAGTACCCCCCCTTTTTTCCCCCCTATCGTCATTTCGAGCGAATGCGAGAAATCTTTTTCGTTCGCGGTCAGGCAAAATGGGAGGACAGCGGAAAACGGGAAGCACCGTGTTCCTTAAGGCTTGCAATCACGGTGTTTCCCGCAAACTGATTCATGCAGTAAACAGAAAACGGCAAACGAAAAAGATCCCTCGGCTCCGCTCGGGATGACGATATGAGAGTGCGCTTTCCTCACGTTTCTTTTCATCCCTCTGCGAGAGCCAACCTCCGCCCCTTTGGGGCACCTCCTTCCAACGGAAGGAGGGAGAATGCCAACCTCCGCCCCTTCGAACCGCCTCCTTCCAGCGGAAGGATGGAACGATGCGAGAGTCCCCCTTTCCTCAAAGAGGGTACAAAAAAACGCAGCCCATGCGGGCTGCGCTTTCTGATTTCAAAAACTACACATTGAAGCGGAAGTAAGCGATATCCCCATCCTGGATGATATAGTCCTTCCCTTCGACACGGAGGAGACCTTTTTCACGGACCGTCGTATACGAGCCGCATTCCATCAGGTCTTTGTAGGAGACGATCTCCGCACGGATGAAGCCTCTCTCGATATCGCTGTGGATCTTGCCGGCGGCCTTCGGTGCTTTCGTCCCTTCACGAACCGTCCAGGAGCGACATTCATCCGGTCCGACGGTGAAGAAATTGATGAGTCCCAGCATAGAGTACGCACTGCGGATCAGACGATTCAGGCCAGGCTCCTCTTCTCCCAGATCGGCCAAGAAAGCCTTCGCCTCTTCGGCATCCAGCTCGGAAACCTCCTGCTCGATCTCCGCAGAGATCGGCACCCACTTGGCGCCTTCCTTTTCTGCCTGCGCCGCTGCCTTTTGGACGAAAGGATTCGCTTCCGGATCCGCGATGTCATCTTCCGCGACATTCAGCACATAAAGGACAGGCTTCAGCGTGATGAGATTCAGCTCCTTCAAGACCTCCAAATCATCTTCCGAGAGATCAAGAGCCCTTGCCGGCGTCCCTTCCTGCAGCGCATCGAATACCTTTTCAAGCACCGGCAGATCGAGCTTCGCCTGCTTGATCCCTGCCTGCGCGAGCTTCGCCGTCTTGACCTTCTTCTTGTCGACACTCTCCAGATCCGCCAGACACAGCTCCGTATTGATGATATCCATATCACGGACAGGATCGATAGAGCCTTCTACGTGCGTGATATTTCCATCCTCGAAGCAGCGGACGACATGCGCGATGGCATCCGTCTCACGGATATGCGAGAGGAACTGATTCCCCAGACCCTCGCCCTTGGACGCGCCCGCTACGAGACCGGCGATATCGACGAAACGAGTGAACGCCGGCGTCGTCTTCTTCGGCTGGAACATCTTCGCCAGATCATAGATGCGATGATCCGGGACCTCTACGACGCCCACATTCGGCTCGATGGTGCAGAAAGGAAAATTCGCCGCTTCTGCTCCGGCTTTTGTGATAGCATTGAACAGCGTGCTCTTCCCTACATTCGGAAGGCCGACAATGCCGATCTGCAGATTCGTACTCATGGATACTCCTTGTAAATATAGGTTCAGGAATCAGAAGTGACCGATGACTGAACGCGAAAGCGCCACCCCTCATTCCCAATTCGGGAAAAGCGATCTTCTCATTTCTCAATGCCTGAGCCGATCGCTATCTTCCCTCCCCCCTTCAATTTATCTGGCAGCCAGTGCCTTCTTCATGCGTTCTACCGCTTCCTTCGTCAGCTCCGGCGTATTGAAAGACGTCAGACGGACATAGCCTTCCCCGCACGGACCGAAGCCGGAGCCCGGCGTGCAGATGATTTCCGCCTTATTCAGCAGGAAATCAAAGAAATCCCAGCTCGTCATACCTTCCGGCACCGTCAGCCATACATATGGGCTGTTCACGCCGCCGCAGGCAGGAAGACCCGCTTCCTTTGCGCCAGCCAAGATGACCGCAGCATTCTTTCTATAGATATCCAGCGTTTCCTGGATCTGCTTCTGGCCTTCTTCGGTGTAGATCGCTTCCGCGCCGCGCTGCACGATATAAGAGCAGCCATTGAACTTCGTGCACTGACGGCGATCCCACAGCTGGTTTGCCGAGATCTTCTCACCCTTCTTCGTTTCCAGCATCAGCTCCTTCGGAACGACGCAGTACCCGCAGCGGACGCCGGTGAAGCCAGCCGTCTTCGAATACGAACGGAACTCGATAGCGACTTCCTTCGCTCCTTCGATCTCATAAATGCTGTGCGGCACATCATCTTCCGTGATGAATGCTTCATACGCAGCATCGAAGAAAATGACAGAGCCCGTCTGCTGTGCATAACGTACCCATACCGTCAGATCCTTCTTCGTCAGCGCAGAGCCGGTCGGGTTATTCGGCGAGCACAGATAGATGATCATCGGATCATGAGACGGCAGATTTGCCTTGAAGCCGCATTCTTCATAGCACGGCAGATATTCGAAGCGTTCATACGCCCCGCGAACATATTTGCCGCTTCTGCCGGCCATGACATTGCTGTCCACATAGACCGGATACACCGGGTCAGTGATCGCGACGATATCCGATTCCGCAAAGATCTCCTGCATATTGCCGACATCGCACTTTGCGCCGTCGCTGACAAAGATCTCGTCTGGGAAAATATCACATCCGCGATCCTGGAAATCATGCTTTGCGATCGCTTCACGCAGGAAGAGATAGCCCTGCTCCGGACCATAGCCGCGGAACGTCTCCACATGTCCCATTTCCTCGACAGCCTTCTTCATCGCTTCGATCACGACCGGAGCCAGCGGCTGCGTCACATCACCGATACCAAGGGAAATGATATTCGCATCCGGATGCGCGGCTTTATACGCCTCCTGCTTCTTGCGGACTTCCGCGAACAGGTATGCACCCTGAAGATTCAGATAATTTTCATTGCAATGAGCCATAAATTTCGCCTCTCTATTCTTTATTATTCATGTCAGTATGACTGTTATATTTTACCATACAGGGCAAGGAAAGGGAAATCAAAATGACTGCCGCTCCCGAAGGGCCGCGAAAAGAGACAAAGTGATGCCGGCGAAATAAATCCCCCTATGCCCAAGGCATAGAGGGGTCTTAGCCTATACTCTTTCTTTGCAGATCTGCACCAGCGCCCGTGCGATCGCCTCCGCTTCCTCCGTCGTGTTGTACCTTCCTAAAGATATACGGATCGTGCCCAAAGCATAGGCCTCATCCAGCCCGATCGACTTCAGCACATAAGAGACCTCCGTCTTTTCACTATTGCACGCAGAGCCTGTCGACACTTCAATCCCTTTCAGATCCAAGCGGTGGAGCAGCATCTCCCCTTCCATACCTTTGAAGGAAAGACTCATATTCCCTGGGACTTGCGGCGCTGTACCATTTCTCAGATAGTCGATTCCCGATGCATCCAACGCGTGCAAGATGATCTGCTCTAAAGAAATCAGGTGCTGATGATTGGCAGTCATATGACGAACATTTTCCTCCAATGCCGCCGCCATCCCGACAATCGCCGCTACATTCTCCGTACCAGCCCGCAAGCCACGTTCCTGCGCTCCACCATCCATGTAAGGACGGATGCGCGTTCCTTTTCGAATGTAGAGAAATCCAATGCCTTTGGGCCCATTGAATTTATGGGAAGAGGCTGACATCATGTCGACGCCAAGCTCCCGGACGTCAATGGGAATATGCCCCATCGACTGCACTGCATCTGTATGAAAGAGAGCACCATGGGCATGTGCTATTTCGCACAGCTCTTTGATAGGCTGGATGGTTCCGAGCTCATTATTTGACATCATAATGGAGACCAGCTTCGTTTTCTTGGTAAGTGCCCTTGCCAGCGCATCTACAGTCACATGTCCGCTGTGATCTGGTGAAACATAGGACACAGGGAACCCCAGTCTTTCGATCGTCTCACAGGAATGCAAAATTGCATGATGTTCAAAAGATGATGTCACCGTCTGCCGGTAGTCATCTTTTTCTAAAAGACCTTTGACAGCCCAGTTATCACTTTCCGACCCACCAGAAGTAAAAAATATTTCTTCCGGTGCAGCATGAATACACCCTGCAATGATTTCCCGGGCCTCTTGCAAAAGAGCCCGCGGATTTCTGGAAAATGAGTATAACTGTGAAGCATTACCGAATTCTTCCAGCATCAGCGGCTTCATCTTTTCAAAAGCCGTGGAACTTAAAGGAGACGTCGCAGCATTATCTGCATATATCATAAGAAACACCTTCTCACTCGAAAAGCCTGCAGCCTTCAGCTTTGAATTCTTCGATCTTATCTAAAATATCCTGCGGCTCTACTTCCAAGTAGTCTGCCAGACAGTCCAGACAGTAGAATGCCTCCACATCGGAGCCAAGCAGTTTTTTGTTAATACCTACCTCATCTTTGGAAAGCGGTTTCTTCCCGCATGCGATACAGATCTCTTCTTTCCCTTTTCGCAAGACTACATCTCCTTCACTTTGAAATTTGGAATCATCTTGCCTTGATACTGCGGATCTGCAAACCCCATCTGTATACGCATGATGGCACGCATTTCCATCGCAGGGCGCAAACAATACATACGAAAATCCTTTGATGAGATCGCGCTTGCTTCCGTCACATGAGGGAAAAGGAGCTTCAAGTATGCTGTCGCCATACGCTTCACTGCTTCCGTATCACGTGTATCTGCCCCCTTCGGAAGCTCGACCAGCTCATCTACCACCGAACGATAGGACGATTCATCGCGGAGCTGATGCATGATCATGGCAAAATATTCCGAATTTAGCGCCCACCCACAGACTTTCATATCATCCGTCATACGCGGCAAATTCCAACCTTTGATGAAACCGTGAATGCGGTCCAGAAACTGCGGCTGCCGGAATGGCTTCGGCAATTCAGTGAACATATTTGTATACTCATTCATCGCCTGCGAAGCAATATTCCCTAAGAAAATGATCCCTGCGTCCACATTCACTTCATGATTATCCGGTGCACGATACTTCCCATTTTCCATGATTGCCTGCAACGCCGACTGAATTTCTGTATCCTGCATGTACTCTGCCTCGCGGATCTCATCCAGTGCTACGAAATCACGCAGAGCCACGATCCCATCTTTCTTCTTCCCCAGATCATAGATGAGCTTGGCTCTCGTCACCTTGCCAGATACCAACCAGCCATAACGGCTGACCTGCCCGAAGAGATAAGATTTCCCTGTACCCGCCGGAGCAAGCTCAAGGAGATTCACTCTCTTTTCCACAAAAGGAAGAAGTCGCTGGAGCACACAGAGCTTTTGCGTGAAATCTTTATACCCTGCCGCATTATAATCCACCGCCCCCAAGATGATATCCACCCATTCTTCCAGCGTGAAATCTTCTCTGGCACTGCAGAATTCGTCCAAATCAACGCCGTAGGGACAGAAATCCTGATACCCTTCCAGCGTAATCTTGCCTTTTTCCTTTCCCTCCGGCGGCTGATACCCCAGCTTCACGATGCCCCAGCTTTCTTCGCTTTTCAGCAGATCCTTGCTGCACTTTGACCACACCTCATCCGGAATGCGCGTGTCCTTGTGCTGCAAGCCAAAGTCTGGAAGCTCGAAGGATATCTCGCTTGTCTTGATGTCAATGTAGACGGAAACTTTGGTGAGACAAGTCACCAAGTCCCCCTGATGGACGATCTCATTCAACATGTGCGGCCAGTCCGTTTTTTTCGGTATAAAACGATGAATGAAATCCGTCACCTCTCCCACATCGACCTCGCCATCATCGTCCTGAAAGCGCCCGATCACCCAGTCCCGCATAAAAGAGGGCAATTTGAAGGCAGAGATAAAATTATTCTTCTTCAAGTCTTTATAAACCGCCATCGCATCGAAAGCATCGCGGAGCTTATTCACAAATTCTTCCGGCTGCGTGCACTCTATCATTACGATTCACCCCTATTTCCCTAGAAAATATCGCCCAGATTGTCTTTGGCGACCTCCTTCTTGACGTGGAAGGCTACCTGCTCTTTCAGTAAGGTATCTCCATCATAAATATCCGCCATATAATCATGCGTTCTCTTCATATCCGGGAGAGGAATGATGGCACGTCTTCGATGCGTATCCAGTTTTCCTCGATAGATCTTTCCGTTCACGATGATATAGGGATCCGCCATGTCAAAATTCGTGACCAAGAGGAGCTCTCCCACTTCTTTCTTTCTGAGCTGCACCAGTGCTGGCTGGAATTCCACCATCGGATCCTTTGGCTTCAAGGAAATCTGCAGCAGCGGCACGAGCGTCTCTTCCAATGTCGCTCCGCCATGCACTTCCACATCCGCCTTGCGGCTGCCTTTGAAGCGCATGTAATTGGCAAGGACGGCATACCCATTTTCATAAGCAGCAAACGGGATCCCAGGATCTTCTTCCACATGGCAGCAACGTCCGCTATGCTGCCCTTTGGACTCTCCTACAATGAACTCGGCTCCATACTCTTCGTCATTCAAGACAGCCAGACGGGTCGCACCATGGTCAGAAACGATAATGGCACTCTTCATTTCCTTCGTCAAAAGTCCATCGCGGATGGTTTGCAGCACACCATCGATCGCTTTCAGCTCTGCCACAAGATGCAGCGGGATCTTTTGCTTCTCATAGTTATAGGTCTGGCTCTCATGCTTCTTCTCATCCAGATCTTTGATGTTTATTACACCAGGATTCATGAACTCTGTATTCTGTGATGTAATGGACGGGAGCTCACCGTGCACCACCTGAATAGAGAGCAAGAGACCATACGTCTTACACTTTTCCGAGATATAGGAGAGATACTCCACACCAAGCGCATCGACGAAGTACATCATCGTATTCTCTTTTTTCATCTGACTCAAAGCCAGACTGCGAATAGGAAATTGGTTGTAGACACGATGCTCCGCCAGTGTATTCACCTGAGCTTTGAAATCCGGAGTCAGATGATTCATCAGCTTCTGCCACTTGTAGTCGTCAAAATATTTCGTTAGTAAAGACACCAGACGTTCCGGCACTTTCTGATGCATGGTAAAAGTGAACGATTTCATATAGGCGAAAAGATCCGGGAAATGCGTCTTAAGCACACCCATGACTTCTTCTTTCGTATAGTCATAGTCAGCAAGGCACTGGAACAGCATTTTTTCCTCCCAGGCCGTTCCGGTAAAGAGATACCAGATGGCGTCTCTCCCTTTTTGTGCAATGGCATCCTGATATTCGCTCACCCAAGTCGCCGGAATGGTTTGCCCTTCCAGCAATCGTTTCCGCCCCTCGCAATACTTTTCAAATTCTCTCATTTGAAAGGAAAGCGAAGAAAGCGATAGGAAAATATGCTCCCAAAGATCCTGCCAATGGCGGCTCTTCCCCAGCGCATACGACAAGTAGGCATCTTCCGATGCTCCTTGTACCTTGAGAAGGAGCCAGTACAGCCAAGTCTCATATGTATCTGCTTGTTCATATTCCCGCTCCAAGATAGCAGAGAAATGGGCATCGATCCCGAAATGCTTTTCCGCTAAGGCACCCCAGGAGAGACACTCTTTCCATTCCTGTGCAAACCTCTCCCAGTCTTCCTTTGTTCCCCAGCTTTCCTCCAGATCCCCTTTCAGTACCGGAAAGGCTCTTAAGAGCTCTTTATATATCCCTTTCGAGCTTCGGATAGAATACATGGATTCGCTAAAGACTTCTTTGTGGAGACTGGTTCGCACAGCGAATGATGTCTCTCCCCCGACAGGATCATATTGCTCCAGCTTTTCAAGCAGTGCCTGGATATTCGGCAGCACCAATTGACCAAAAGAGTTTTCCTCCGGTGATGCGAGATAAATCGATGGAAGCGGTGTGGGATCCCCCTCAAGCAAGAGCACTCGATATGATAAATGCTGGTCCTGCTGCATCCTAGACAGACGGATCTCCTTCATATGCGAGAGCAAGACAATGACATGCCCCGCCACAGAAAGCTCCTGCAGCCTCGCCATCAGTTCTTCCGCCCTCTTCTTACCGAGCAGCATGACATAGGAAGAAAGCCCGATCACGACAAAACAGCCTTTCTTTTTTACATCCCGAAAAAGAGCATCGATTTGAGGCAAGCCCTTCCCGCAATAGTCATGCATAAAAACGCAGGTTTTATTCCCATCCAGCTGCATACGCTTGACAAGACACTGGAAATCATGGGCATTCTCAGTATTCACCAGCAAAGGATGCCCGGTGATCTCCTTTTGACAATAGGCTTCTATCCGATCAAAGCATTGATCCATAGTATTGCATTCCATGAGATTCACCTCATTTCTGGCCTTTCAGAATCTCCCGGCCAAAATCAGGGTCCATCAGTTTATCCCGCAGATATTCACGCAGCTGATCAGCGGACATATGCTCAAAAATCTGCTCCGCTTCTGCTTTCCCGTGGAGTTCATATTCTTTCTTGAACATCTTCTTCAAGCGGCTTCTGATGTTTGGATTGTTCCACCAGCCGTAAACATTGCAGTCATATTCGAGAAGCTTTTGCCTGATTTCGGAAGGATCCTTAAGCAGGATGCTTTCCTGCTCTACAATATACTTCATGAAACAGGCATCCAGATACGAAGTATCATCCATACGGCGTGAGAAGTCAGAGTTCCTGAGCGATTTCAAATATTCCGCTGCTTTCTGCACAAGTTCTAGAGACGCATTCGGATCTCCAATGACGGGCAGGAGACGCTCAGCGTTGCCACGTTCTTCATTAGTAAAGAGACAGAGGATCGGCGTCCTATTTTTATAAGACCAATCTTTCGGATCCGTAGAGCCTGTCATCTGGCGCCATTCTTCCTGCAGTTCCTTCTTTTCCTTATCCTGCTGATACCGCCCGACGCGTTCCTGCACCAGATTGTAGTAGCGGGTCGAGTCCGCGCCAAGCTGTCCGGCAGGCAATTCCAGATACAGTTTTTTCTTGCTGTCTTCATCCATACCTTCCGTAAAGCTGGAGACGGCATCTATGAAATAGCGCTGCTGCGATTGGTAGAAAGCGATAAAGTCATTGCCCTCCTGACAAAGCAGCTGATAGAATGCCGATTTATCCTGAATGGTGCGTGTCTCAAGGAGCTGTTTCAGTGCTTTCAAGAAATCACCGAGCGATCCCACCATCGGCCGTACGATCTCATACGGCAGCTTGATCTGCTGGGCTTTGGTCACCCAGCCCGCCACAGCCTCACCATACGAGTGATACCGGCCGATGCATCGGCTGCTTTCTGCGACGATCTGGTATTCCAGGATCACATTCGAGATGACTTTATCTGCCGTCTCTTTCCGCCATACCCAATTTGCTTCACCCGCATCGAATCCAGACTTGATACGCATGAGGTACTTGCCGCCGTCTGCGATCTCCTGTGCTAATCTTGGCAGAAGTCCATCCTGATACGATGCCACGTAGGCGAACATCCCCTGCCGCGTCTTATCAGACTGGCAAAGAAGCTGTAAGTCATCCGCCACCGATGGGTGATCGAGAGCTGCCTTTCCGATGGCTTCCGCTGCTTTGCCGGCTTCTTCCTGCGAGCCATTGGCGATCGTGCTGTATCCATCCAGCATATCTGAAAGTAGCTCTTTCCCCGAGAGGAGCGCTTCTTGGGAAAGGAGCGACTTCACAGTCCACAGCGGAAATTCGAACTGCTTCATCCTGATGCGGATGGACGTCGCTGCATCTTCTACACTATTGCATCTGTCTTCCGAGATATGGAAGGAAGCCGCCGTCACCTGGAGGAACTTTTTCACTTCCGGCGTCATTGTGACGATGTACTGTTCTTTCTTCTTGCGATCATTTCCTGCAGTCATCGCCTCGGCGATCATCGTCTTCATCGTATCCGGCGACATTGGTTTTGTCAGGGATCCATTGCTCCAGAAATATTCAATATTTGCGTATTCCTTCAGCACGAAGCCCATCACCAGCGCAGCCGCACTGCATGGCATGAAACCGAAAGGAGGCTGCTCCAATTCATTCCAGATATCCGAAACAGAGACGCGGCCTGCTTTGCTGGCAAACCCTTTCTCGATCAGATCCTCCACCTTTTTCTTGATCTGAACGATCGGAAGGCTGGTGAGCTCCGGGCTCTTCCAATAGTCCGGCACCTCCCATGCCCCTTTCAATGCCACCTCGAAGCTCTTTTTATTGCTACTCTTATATGCCCCTGACAGCTTTTCATGGATCCCGCAAAGTGCACCTTGCGCCAGTGCATACTGGCTGTACATCGTATCCGTCAGATCATACTGCTCGACACCGTAGAAATACACTTCATGATCCAGCTCGGTGAGAAAATGCTGCAAGGCTTCCAGATTCGCCATGCGTTCACCATTCGGAGCAGCCTTCGTGTACACCATGAAAGCGCCCTGCATGATCTTATTGCTCCAATCCGACAAAACAGCCATCGCCTGTTTTTCATAGTGCTCCGCCTGCACCTTATTTTTCTGTGCATTGTAGAAACTGAATGCCAGATTATCGATGTACTGCTTCTTGAGATCGGTTCCCATCGGCGTCAGCGCCTCGATGATCACCCAGCTGTCATCCATGATTTTTGTCCGTTCCCGGATCTTCTGCTCGATTTTGAGCATTTCAATGGAGTCCATCGCAAAGGTTGCCATGGTCTTGAAGCGATTGGACGCACGGTGATTCTGCAGACGAGTGGCGATACGACTGAACGATTCATCGCCCGTTCCGTTGTCATTCAAAAGGAAGCGTCCACGAATCGCGACAGGGATCGCAATGGTTTCCAGCAATTTTCCGTTTGTGATGAGGGCCGATGTCTTCGTCTCTTTTTCTGCCTTCTCACGATATTTCTCCATACTTGTACCGCTGCCTGCATTGGCCACGCAGTATTCCAGCTTGCCGCTGCCAGTCGGTTTTTGGAAAATGAGTCCCTTCTCCACCAACCCCTTCGCGATATTCACAGCCTGCCCAGGAGCCCATTCCGTCCCTGAGAATGCCATATCCAGGTTTTCATCATTGGGCACCAGCAGAGGATTGTCCACGATGTGAAGAGAAATCGCCTGGAAGAGAAGAATGGTCTTCACGACCTTCTTTTCATTGTCTACCAGCTTATCCAGCTGCATCGTATTGTATGTATCGAGAATGCCTCGTACATCATCATTGAGCCCCGCCTTCTGCTGCCCACAGAAGAAATCCCACAGAAGATCGATAGTCAGAAGGTTCGGCTCCGTGGTGGAACCAAAGTTGTGAATAAACCATTTGAACCCCTTCGCATCCGTCATATCATTGCTGATGATGAAGTCAAACATACTGCGCTGGTTCGAATTGAAAAGCGTCGCAATATGTTTCAGTAAAAGAGCCGCATAGGGGTGCATCGGCGTGATGGCCTGTAATTCTTCATCCGTCAGATTCATTTTCTGTCCGGCGCGGTTGCTGCGCTGCGAGCTTTCGATGATATGATGCCGCACCGCGCCGAGTTCCAGATTCAGATCTGCTTTATCTGAAGCCCATTCCGCTTTCAGGGCAGAATCGGATGTCACACGCATGGCCTGTGCCATCAGCTTGAATGCCATGTTTTCCGGCAGTTCGATCTTCACAGGCGATTCGAAACGATCCAGAATCTTTTTCGCCACATTGGCATCGGCGAACAAGTTGCGGCTTTCATGCGCCACGACCATGAAATAGAACGGCTGCGACTCACTGATTTCCGCCAGCGTCTGGAAATCTGTCAACCCCACCGGGTGGCTAATAAAGTATTCTGAAAATTCATCCCAGATAAAGAGGATGGAAGACAAATGATTCGAAGCGATAATGTCTTTGATCCAGGCAGACATCTGGTTCGCATTCGTCAAAAGTCCCGCAAATCCATTGTCCTTCAGGACCTGCAGCACCTTCGCCATCAGGTCTTCCGTTTCTTCAGCATCTCCATTTTTCAGTTTTTCGATGACTTCATCCGCACTCATCTGGCTGAAATCGATGGTGTACTTGATATCATGAATTTTCGCATCAAAGAATGCTTTATTGGCTGCATCTTCTGCCCATTTCAAAAAGGCATCTTTCATAGAGAGTGCACCATGATTGGTGAGTCCTTTTTCCTTTAGCGCTGCCATGATGCTCTGCTGCACCGCCATGACGAGATCCATCTCCGTGTGAATGCTCGCTGAGCCGATGCGATGCACTGTCAAGATGGTCCCGCTGTTTTTGAGAGAAATAAACTTATCCCGGAGATCGGAAGACAGACCGAAATCATCGAAATAGTCTCTCACTTCCTGGTCAGAAGCTTCCAGAATGGACTTGACGGTGAGGGCGGCATGTGATTTCCCTGTACCATAGGCCCCTTCCACCCAGATCGAGCGATGCGCTCCGCCAGAAAGGACGCGGCGCGTGGTCTCCAGCAGCTTCACAAAGGTCGCATGGGGATAGAATTTCTTCCAGCTGACTTTCCCTTCTTTGATCAGCTCTGCCGTGACAGCGGCATAGTATGTCGGATCGATATTGAAATATTTCTCATACGTGTCTGTCATGATGGATTCCCCTTAGAAAAGCTGTAATACATCGTCTGCAGTTTTCTCACTGCGAAGCGTGATGTTGTCAAGATCGAGCGTGAAGGAAGCGGAAATAAAGTCGGGATAATTGCTGGATAGGCCATTCAGGATACGCTTCATCTCATCCTCACCCAGCCCGAAGATACGCGTCGGAGAGACGCCGTCTCTCTCGATGGAGTCATCGAGGAGTGTAGAGAGGGAAAATTGGTAGTACCCGCCGCAGGCTTCTGCAAATTTATAGAGAGAATAGAGGATAGTAAGGCTGTCCGGATTCATCCAAGCAGTTCGTCTCAATGAGAGCATTTTCTTCTTTACATCGCCCATCTTGGTTGTTTTGCTTTCGATTTCTGGAATACCAAAGCCAATCAACTGTAAACAGCTATTCGAATCCAGAATTGTCTTGAAGGCATTCCAGAATTCTCCAATCGCGTGCTTGCTGGCATCCGCCAAATCCAATGCGGCTGTCTCGCTCGTGTAATCTACATCAAAAGGAATGTTTGTGATATACCAGTTAAATGCAGGAGAATAAGCAAGATTGCACAGCAAAATCGCCCACGTCTTCTCATCGTTAAAATCTCTTTTCAGCATGAACTGTCCAAAATCGGTCAATTTTCTTTTTTCCGTCATTTGGGCATCTCGTAAAAACGTATACATGGCATCGGTCTTTTTATTTCCCGGCTCATAAGACTGATCCTTCACATAGTTTTTAATCCATTCCATAGGAACGCCCACGCTAAAATATCGATTGATTCCTTTGACTGTTTTCATATCCTTGCTCCCCCTGACTGAATGATAATATAGACAACCATCTAATACTTTGAGACATGCATGACATCTGCTGCATTTATCGCCCACATGTAATTGACCATCTTTCATCTCGATGTTTCTATTAGGGCATTCTGCAGGGCAGGTCTGACACTGCACGCAATATTCCATTTTTGCCAAAACTGCTTTGAATAAACTGACAAACTCGATCGTGTTTTTATCTCGTTTCTCGTTATCTATGATGAATGCATTCTTCGCGCCCGTTTGCAACACACAGCGACGCCATACTTTTTTATATTCAAGCAGATACCCTTGGTCATCTTGAACCATGTCTCCCATGGTTTTATACCACTGTTTCCAATCATTATTCAGATTTTTTACTTCAAATATCAGCTTCCCACTCTTCTCTTGAAACTGAAAGCGCTCTTCTTCACTAAACTTCAGCTCACGTCCGCTCAGCCTCGTTTTCCAAGCACCGATTTCAAAAAAACGCTTTCGATTGTCGCCGGATAAATCCTTTGCACATGTTTCCGCGATAATATCGGTATATGCCTTCACCAAATCTGGGAAACTACATTTTTTCATATACTCATGACGTTCTGACGAATTCGGACAAATGATACATCCCACCCTATTGAAACCCAGTTTATATGCTTCATTTAAGCGTAAGTGATTACCGAAAATGTGCAAGAAGATTTCCGCAGAGGACCAATAGAGCAACGGATGAAAACTGTACTGCCCTTCTAATTTTTTCCCCATGCTAATCATGTCATAACTGGAACGGGCAAAACTTTCTTCAGCACGTACACCAGTCGTCATCATGGCGTGCAAATTATTGAATCCGTACAACTCACATAGCTTGTTAATGACAGGTGCGGTTTTATGTACGGTACAGCACCAGCGGATTCTGCGTGATGGTGGACCGAACACTTTCCATGAGTCCAAGGAACGCATTTGGGACTTCGCATGAATAAATGTGATCCCATTTTCTTTGCAATCATCCCGTATGTCATTTATAAGCGCTAGTGTTGTGGGAAATTCCATATCTGTATCCCCGAACACCACCTTAAACGCCTCATGCGGAAGAGCACGCTGCACCATATCCAGTGCCACCACACTATCCTTGCCGCCACTGAAAGCCACATAAAAAACATCGATGCGGGTCTTGTATGATTCATACGTCTGGTACACCTGCTGCACGGTCTCCTGCACCAAAGCTTCCATGATTGCCCTATTCTTCTCACACATACGCGGCACATCGACGAATTCGAGCGGCTTGCCACCGGGTTCCGGATCTTTGTCCAGCACCACGAGACCGGGCGGCGTGTAGAGCGCTCCGCCGGTCACCTTCGCGATCGTACGGCCTTTGTATATATAGTTGTTCGCTTCCGCCCAAAGGAGCGGCGCATGGTCATCTTTCGGGTAATTCCAGTACTTGTCAAAGCCCAGAATATCCAGCTCTTTATAGTAAACAGGACGAGGCTCTTTGCTGAATTTCGACAGCTCCGGAAGGAGCAATAGACCTCCCGTCTCTTCATCCCATGTGTATTTGTACATATTGTTTCCTCTAAGAAGTATGAATTATGGTCAGCGATTCGCCGTGACCAGCTGTGCCCGTTTGCGCTTCGCCTGCTTTACGATGGTTCCGATCTGCTTTATCTTTCGCAGTACCTGCAGTTTATGTGCTACGATAAGGTCCAAAGCCTCCTCATCTGTCTGCCAGTCAGGTGAATGGGAGAGCAGCTCGATGAGTACATCATCGTAAGAATCGATGGCATATCCTTTCTTGACCACGGCACCGTATACGCCGCTGTCACTGATCCAGCCATTGGCCTGCACCAGAGAGAATGGGCAGAGCATCGCATCATTCTTGTACAAAAAACTCTCCAGCACATAGACATTCCACGGAATGCCAATATCTGGGAATGACAGGAAAAGGGTAAAATCTTCCAAAGGCATGTAGGCCTTCTTCCCCATTTGCTGACCGATCTTTTGGATGATATGTGCCTCTTTCCCTTGGAAATGGACATGGTCTCTTCGGATCCATTCCTCTGGCGATACACGTACCATTTCATCCATCACGTAGTTGCAGATATTTCCGAGGATCCCGCGCTGTTTGGCGAACCATTTGATATCCGACGTTGAAAGTTTGGTATGGGCGTGGCAGTATTCCTGGATCTGCTCTCTTCCGCTTTTCATATGTCCCGCGGGAAAAAGCCCCTTTGCCCTTTCGATGAAATCTGCGGGATACAGCATGGCTAGTACTTTCCGAAGCAATGCGTCATCCAGACTGCTCATATCCATCGCAACGCCCGGGCAATTTTCTTCCAGGATTTCACGCAGCCGAACATTTGTGATAAATTGTTTCTGCGCTATATCCTCCAGCAGGGCATCGCGGAGCCGTTGCTTTTCTGTATCACTCAAAGTAACATTGGGCCCATAGAAATACAGGTCTTTGGCCTTGATGATACCCGGAACTCCATCCAGAAATTTCTTGACCATATTCTGAGGCCAGTACCAGATCTTTTCTTGTATGCTTGTCAGGGAAATCGCCACGGGGGACCCTGTCACCAGCTGCCGGATCTCCTCGCCGCGGCTCTGTGTCTCCGAGCGCTTGGAAATGACTTCGCCGCATACATAGTCGGAAGAAAACAAGGGCATAAGCTCCGAGCGCATGACATCCTCGGTAAAGATACTGAGCCCTGAAAATTCGTTTCTATAATGCTCGTAAATACAGGACCAGTAAAGGCTCGAGGCATTCTCATCTAAAAGCCTCATCAAGTCTTTGGCGATGCCTTCCAAGATCCCCTGCTCTGCGCCACTCGCCTTCGCATAGATGCGACCATCCACTCTCACCTCTCCGATGTCTCGCAGCTTTTCCATCAAAACGGCATTTTGCATCAAGAGCGCTTCGCCAAACATCTCCTCGTAGCGCGCCTTATATTGCTTCATGGCAAGATTTTGCTGGCGGAGACCATCAGGGAATTTTTCTCGAAGCACTTGCGCAAGCTTGTCTTCTTCGCTGGCCGCTGGCTCTTCCGCGTTTATGTCTGGCGTATCCTTTGGCGTCTCTCCTACTGGCAGTGCATCATCAGGCTCACGCATGGCGGGAGCTGTAGGTGCTGCCTTTCCCTGCTCTATCGCATCTTTGGAGACAAAGAAAGTAAATGTGAGGTTTTCGTAATCCACATCGCTGTTTTTTACGATGGCACGGAGAATCCCCATCATCTGCTTCGGCGTGATTTTCGTTTCTACATGCCATGTATCGCCTATCGACACTCCGTCATGCATATAGTTGGCTTCGAATGAATTTCCTACATAACTAGGACCAGGCTGTTTGCGAGATGCCGACGCCAGCCTTTTGAATATTTTCGGATAATCCTCATACAGCGTTTTACAACATTTTACGTACATATCACGCCAGCCACTCACTTGAGTCTCATCCCCAAAATAACAGAATGCCAGCGGCTGATATCCCTTGTAGTCTCTTTTTTCCGCCAAATCACAAGTCAGCTGAGTGGGTTTATCCTCTTCAGCATTTCTCCCATAGGCTTGCGATGGCTCGGCAGTGACCAAAGGCTCCACTTTCTTCTCTTCTGTTTTCGGCTGTGCTTTTACTACGGGTCTCTGCTCCTTCACAAATCGTTTCCGGTACGCAAGCAATTTCAGATGAAGCAGTGCCCAGTCATCTTGAGAAAAAACATCATTGATCGTATGAACCGCAAAATAGTCGTATAACTCTTTGACTGTATGAACATTCACCGTGTATAATCTGCCATTCAATTCAAACGGCAAATCCAGACAATATATATTCCATTTCTGCGCATAGGGAGGGATTCGGCTAAAGTCTTCTTCAGAGAGCAGGCGCATAGACCTGGTCGTGCTTTCATCTGGCTCAGCTTTTTTCTGCTCAAAAGGAGATTTTTCTATTAGCGCAGAAGCAGAAGAGCACGATGAAGCCTCTTTCAGATACGCCTGCAGCTTATCATTCGCATCCTGCCAATCTTTGAAATCAATCATATAGTTTTCTTTATGGTCTGCCAGGAAGTGCTGGAGCGCTTTGATGGTATGTATCCCTTCTTCTTCCAATTTTCGTTGGAGCGCAGGAGCGAGATGAAGCCGATCCACGATAGAGAGCTCTGAAGAGTTTGTGCTGGTATGCACCTCACGAATGACTAGTTCATGCTTGAGGACAGAGACAGGCGGTGGCTTCTTGGCTGGTTCACTATTCTTTTCAGGTGCTCCCTCATCCACACGGACTCCATTCACCACAATGATCGGCGCTTTTTTCTCCTTCTTTTGGGCCTCAAGTCCTGCCTCTTTTCTCGCTTTATTCAGAATCATCTGATACCAGTCCCGATCTTTTTTATAGATATCCACAACTTCATGGAAACACCGGGAAATAGGGCCATCAAACCCATGCGCGCTATTGGTCATCAGAAACTTCATTCTTTGGTATTGCAGGCTCATGCCATTTTCATTTCGGAATAACGCATCGATCGTATATCCCAGATGAATGGCTCTTTTCCGCAGATTTTTCGAAAGATCTGCAAGAATCTCTTTTTCCTTCTGTGGTTCTTCCTGTATCCGTAAATACGCATCCAAAAGCAGTGCCACTTCATACCGGTCCCAAGGAATCTGACAGACCATAACGCTCTCCTCCTCATGCTTTTCTTCTTTGCACGTCAAAAGCCCATTTCCCGACGCTTTCGCATCAGAAAATGGGCTCTCTAAAGCAGAGGAGATTACTTTGTTACCCCCCCCTACCTTCGTAGGTTGTCAATTCAGTTTTAGGACGCATGCCAAAGAAACGAGAACTCCGCCGTTTCCACTGCGTGAATTTTTTCATTTCTTTCGCCTCCCATAGATATAAATAACTACGATCAGTTTCATTATAACACAGAGAGACGTCAAAAACATTCATCATGTCAGACTTTCCTCAATGAAATCATTATTTTTTTCAGCCATACATTTCTAAAGCAAGTGTTAAGGCAGAGAAAAAACACCGTATCCTTTTTTATCACAGTACGCCGCTGCTATCAGTCTTTGTGATATATTTTGCGGGAATGGGATGATCGAGGCGATAGATGATGTTGATGGGCTGGGAGCCTTCGTGGGAGACGATCTTTGCAGTGCCGAGGAAGGTGTAGGCCATGGCATTGCGGAAGGCGTCCTGCTTGGCGCTTCGGACGAAGAGGAGGACGATGCCGCCGGTTTCTCTTTGGGAAAGATAGCGCTGTCCTGTCTTGGACTCGGGCGTGGTGGTGGACTGGCTCTGCCAGTGGAAGAGGTGGCGGTCGATGGAGTAGTCTTCGTAGAGGGTGGTATCGGAGAATTCTTTCTGCAATTTATTGAGTGTCACGAGGAAGACGTCTGTCGGGCGCATGACGGTGTCACTGTTCGTATGGTCGAGGTATTTCACGCCTTCGCGAATGCTGGCGGGCTTGGCGAAGCCGAGGGCTGCGAAGAGCTGGTCGCGCGTGTAGCTATCGTAAACTTCGAGGGCGCAGGGATAGGGAAGTTCTGCCTTTTGGGGAATGATATCGATGCGGTCATAGAGGAAGTCGAGCAGTTCGCTGATCTCTTCCTTGAGGGCTGTTTCTTTCGCAAAACGGGTGATGGCGAGGGCGGGGTCTTTTGGGCTGTCCTTCTGCCCATCGGGAAAGAGGGTGATTGCCCACATGCGCAGGTATTTCTTTTCCATGGGAGTGGGGTTTATCGGCAGGTTTTCATAGGCACACCGCAGGAAGGAGATCCATCGCGGCGAATCTATGGTGAGGGTGCGGCTCATGGATCTGCGGAGGGCTTCTTCGAGGTCGGTCACAGGGAGCGCGGGAAGGATCTCGGCGTCCATGAGGAGCCTTGTATAGGTGCGCGTGCCATTGTAGAAGACGGCGGGCTCTACCTGGGTCGCGCGGAAGAAATCGGAGAGGGTCGGCCGGCTGCCGGTGGCAGCGTAGAGTTCTTTCACCATCTCGATGTAGTATTCATTTTTCCGAAGGCGGCTGGCGATGTTTTCGAGTACCCATTTCTGTGCCTGCTCTTCGAGCTGAATGGCGCAGCCTTTCGGTACGTGAGGAAATCCTTCTTGGATCTCTTTCTTGATGATGACGTGATACTTGCCGAGGAGCGATGCGAAGCGGCGGGAAAAGTCGTACTTGCGGCTTGCCTGTGCGACGAAGTCGAGGACGGTGAGGCAGTCTTTCCCTTTTGAAAGGCGCAGGCCGCGCCCGAGCTGCTGGAGGAAGACGGTCATGCTGTTCGTCGGTCTTAGGAAGAGTACGGTATTCACGGACGGGATGTCGACGCCTTCATTGAAGAGGTCTACGACGAAGAGGATGCGAAGCTCCCCTTCTGCGAGGCGTTCCCGCGCTGCATTTCTTTCTGCTGCCGGTGTATCTGCATCGAGTGCGAGGGCAGGTATGCCGTGCTGATTGAAGTAGTCTGCCATGAAATGCGCGTGCTTCTTCGAGACGCAGAAGCCGAGTGCTTTCACGTCGCGAATGTCTGCGGTGTAGCGAAGGAGGGCGTCTCCGATGGCGCGGGCGCGCTGGCTGGCCAGTGCACCTTCTGCGGTGTAGAGACGTTCGAGCTCGCGCACGTCGTACTCTCCGCCTGTCCACTTGATCTCCGCAAGGCTCACCGGATCTGTGACGCCGAAGTAGTGAAAGGGGCAGAGAAGGCGCCGCTCGATGGCATCTGGCAGGCGTATTTCTGCGGCGATGTGTCCGCCGAAATAGGAGAGGATGTCTCCCCCATCCATACGCTCAGGCGTAGCTGTGAGGCCGAGGAGGATCTTCGGATGAAAGTGTGTGAGAAGGTGCTGATAGGATCTTGCCGCTGCATGATGGAATTCATCGACGATGATCATGTCATAGTAGTAGGGATCCATTTTTTCAAAGAAACGTTGGCTGTTCAGTGTCTGAATGGACATGAAGAGGTGTTCCACGTGACTTGCCCGATGTCCTCCGACTGCGAGCGCACCAAAATCGGGATCTTTCATGACCTGACGGAAGCAGGAGAGGCTTTGTTTCAGGATCTCTTCCCTATGAGCGATGAAGAGGAGGCGCGTCCCTTCTTTTCTCGAGGCGGCAAATCGGCGATAGTCGAAGGCGGAGATCGCTGTCTTTCCCGTGCCTGTGGCGGCGACAACAAGATTGTACCAGCGATCTTTGCCGTGCCGTTCTGTATCAAGTGCATCCAGTATCGCCTGCTGGTAGGGGTACGGCTGGATGTCAAAAGCATAGGAGGAGGCATCTATCCCGCTGCTCCGCCCGCGTTCCCTATCGATAGCGCGACGGAGTTTTTCCTCATCTTTTTGGGGCTCATAGGAGGTGAAATTCTCGGAGTGCCAATAGGTCTCGAAGGTCGCGCTCATTTTATCGATGATGTGCGGCTGGTCCTGTGCCGTTACCTTCATATTCCACTCCATCCCTTCTGCGATGGCAGCGTGGGAAAGATTCGATGAGCCGATGTAGGCCGTCGAGTAGCCGCTTTCCCGATAGAACATGTATGATTTGGCGTGCAGTCTGGTTTCTTTCACATCATAAGAAATGCGTACTTCTGTATGGGGCAGAGACGCAAGTACCTCGATCGCCTTCGGATCCGTCGCTCCCATGTATGTCGTCGTCACTATGCGCAGGTGTCCGCCGCGGGCTGTGAAAAGGCGCAGTGCGGGGAGAAGCAGCTGAAGGCCGGAGAAACGGATGAAGGAGATCAGAAAATCAATGCGGTCAGAGGATGCGATCTCCTTTGTGAGCTCGTGTACCATCGAGACATCCTTCTTAGAATTGGTGAAAAGGAATGATCGCGTGAGTGATGTCGCCGGCCGCTCCCACCGGCGAGGCAGGAGTGTATTTTTCTTATGCTCTAAGGATCTCAGCAGAAATGGTGCATTCGCCACCTCCTGACCGCCTCCAAGCTCTTCTGTCTTCTTTGCAAGGGAAGCAATGAGTTCATTCGTGAATGCCAGCTGGTGGTCGACGCTGTTCTCCTCATCCCTGTCCGCGATGTCCTTCAGGCAGAGTCGTATCACCTGCTGCAAATACGAAGAGAGATAGCCCACGGCTTCCTCAGCATCCACATCTTCCTCTTCTGCACGCACCTGATCCTCGGCCAGTGCCTCTTTCAGCACTTCAGCAAAGCGCCGCGACATGACTTTCTCGTACACGCCATCTTTTAATTTTTCAATTTCAGTCATAGGGGTCATTGCCTTTTCCTTTCTGAGAAGCCAATAGATATGTAAGAGCTTTTCTATATAGTATCATAAAAATCTATCGCCGTAGATGAAAAACAGATCATCCGATCTTGTTCACCCACCGGGCAGCATACACCATCTGAATCTCTGTATTTACTGCGAAAATGGTATCTTCGTTATTCATATGATCCATGAAACAAACTATATATTGCGTTATTCATCTTTTCCCCTCTTGCATTTTTCTCTAGAACGCAGTACCATATAGTCATGAAGCATGGACATATTTGAACATGTTCCTCGGATGGACGGTTTCTCCGATTTCCAGAATTCTCTAAGCGCTACGAGATCACAGGGAGAGCCGGACCGGAAGGGGCAGATCTGCCATATGCACCGTGCGTCATCGGATGGGTCAGCGGAAGCGTACAGCCTGCTGCCGATGCCCATTTTAGGCTGACAAGTAAGAAAAATGAATATCCGGAAGCATGGCTTTTCCACTTCCCTGTCCTCTGCGAGGCCGGGTTCCGACGATAGCACAGGCCCTCCCGCACTTCGATGCTCATGGACGACCGTCACCGATTCCGAGCTCCGCCTGCATCGGGCACAGGTGGGAAGCCTTTTCCGGATGTTTTTTATGTCTTTGTAAGAAAAATCCCCATGGGCTATGGCATGACACATGCCGCAGCCCATGGGGATTTTTCTATTGACTTTTTCTCTCACTCATTCGTGGCTTCTTCTCAGACGGAGTATCCTGCTTCTCGCGCTATTTCTTTCACATACGGGATCGGACATTCTATCACAGCGGCAATGCCCTCGATCGACATGTTCAGTTTGAGCAGATTTACGATCACTGTTCTACCTTTTTCCTCCATCCATTGCTCCATCCCTTTTTCTATCCATTGCTCCATCCATTGCTCCATCCCTTGCTCCATGCCTTGTTTCATGCCGATCTCGATCCCTTCCTGCATGCCTTCGATTTTATATTTTTGGAGTTCCATCAAAAGTGTCATATATTCTCGCCTCATTTCTTTATGTTCTTTGATCCGGATCACTTCTTCGTTGATTTCTTTCGTCAATGCACCCTCTGCTGCTTTCCCGTCCACATAGCGCAGGAAGGCTGCTATATCCGGGTCAAGGGTATCACTTTCGCCTTTCGCGTTCAGGAAGATCTTTGTCGAAAGATCCCCCAGCTCCAGACCTTCTTTTTCGATGCAGCGATGGCGGAAGGTATACATGGGGAGATTTTCGCCGAAGGGGTCGAAGGTACAGATGAAGATGATGAAGGACTCTTTCAGCTCTGTATAGTACTGCCCTTTTTTCAGCTCGTCCATATCGATCATGCCTTGATAGTAGCGGGTCCGCTTGGGGAGTTCCCCTTCGCTGCCATTCGTACATTGCATCTCGATGTCATAGACATGGCCGTTTTCATCATGCACATAGACGTCCAGACGGATGCTTTTGCTGTCGTAGCGGTTGTCTATGGATTTTTCGCCTTCTGGAAATGTGATCTTTTCGATCCGGATGCCCAAAATCTTCTCGATCAGGTATTTGCAGATCCGCTGGTTCTGCATGACTTTCTGGAAAAGAAAATTATCCTGGATGGTCAGCTCTTCCCATTGTTTGAATCGTCCCATGGCATCACCGCCTTTCTACCTGTATTGTAACAAAAAACAGAGAAAAAGCGAAGAGAAATTCCGCAATATACCAGCCGAAAAGAAACATTCTCTCATCATATTTTGTATCTGTATGAGGGAAACAGGCAATAGAAAAGCAGTCTGCCGATGAAAACCGACAGGCTGCTTTTCTATGATTTTTATTTTTCCAGCTTTTTGAAAAGGCTCGCCATTTCGAGTGCATCCATCGCGCATTCGAAGCCTTTGTTGCCGGACTTGAGGCCGGCGCGGTTGATGGCCTGCTCGATGGTATCGGTGGTGAGGACACCGTAGAGGACGGGGATACCGCTGGAGAGGGAAGCCATAGCGACGCCCTTCGTGACTTCGGTCGCTACGTGTTCGTAGTGGTCAGTCTCGCCGCGGATTACAGCGCCAAGGCAGATGACGGCATCATATTTGCCGCTTTCTGCCATTTTCTTCGCCGCGAGCGGGATCTCGAAGGCGCCCGGCACCCACGCGAGGTCGACTTTGTCCATGTCGACGCCATGACGGGCAAGACCATCGGCTGCGCCGTCGATGAGTTTGGAAACGATGACTTCATTGAAACGGGAGGCAATGATGCCGACGCGGATATCGCTTTCATTGAAAAGTCCGGAAATGATGTTCATGAGGAAGTCTCCTTTGGGTATATGTAACATATTTTGTAAATGGTAAAATCTAGGGTTCAAGGTTCAGGGTTCGGGGTTGTTGTGGCGGCTGCGCCGCGAATATATGGCCGATGCGCCGATTTTTGTAAACTGAAATCCTCGAAACTGGCATTTCAGTCACCAGTCTCTAGCCACTAAAATCCTATGCCTTCGGTTCTATGATGTCCTGGTCGAGCTTCAGCATGTGGCCCATTTTTTCCTGCTTGGTCTTGAGGTAGAATTCGTCTTCTCTAGTGGGCGCGATCTCGATGGGGACACGCTCGGTGATGGTGATGCCGTACTCGCTGACGTCGTCGATCTTCTGCGGGTTGTTTGTCAGGAGGCGGATGTGTGTCGCGCCGAGATTTCTAAGGATCTGTGCGCCTGTCATATACTCGCGAAGGTCGGCAGCGAAGCCGAGCTTGAGATTCGCTTCGACGGTGTCATAGCCTTTATCCTGCAGGGCATAGGCGCGGATCTTATTGATGAGGCCAATGCCGCGGCCTTCCTGACGCAGGTAGACGAGGACGCCCCGACCTTCTTTGGCGATCTGGCGCATAGCTGCGGAGAGCTGCTGACCGCAGTCGCAGCGCAGCGATCCGAAGCAGTCACCGGTGAGGCATTCGGAGTGGATGCGGCAGAGGACGGGAGATCCGTCATCGACCTTGCCCATGGTGAGAGCGACGTGGTGCTCGCCATTCATGCGGTTCACGAAGCCGTAGATCTCAAAGTCGCCGTACTTGGTCGGGAGTTTAGCGGCGGTGATGCGCTCGACGAAGATCTCATGCTTTTTCCTGTATTCGATGAGTTCCTGAATGTTGCCGATCTTGAGGCCCTTTTCCTTCGCAAGGCGGAAGAGGTCTTCGCGGCGGGCCATGGTACCGTCTTCATTCATGATCTCACAACACAGGCCGGCGGGCTTGAGCCCCGCAAGGCGGGCGAGGTCGACGGTCGCTTCGGTATGGCCCTGCCGTTCGAGGACGCCCCAGCGGCGTGCTTTCAGCGGGAAAAGATGTCCCGGGCGACGGAAGTCTTCCGGCTTCGCGCCGTCTTTGATGGCTTCCAAGGCTGTCATGGAGCGGGCGGCGGCAGAGACGCCGGTGCCGGAGTCCTTGTAGTCGATGGACTCCAAGAAGGCGGTCTGGTGATTGTCCGTATTGTGACGGATCATCGGTCCCAGGTACAGGGATTCTGCGATCTCCTCGGACATCGGCATGCAGATGACGCCCTTCGCTTCGGACGCCATGCGGTTCACATTCTCAGGCGTGGCGAATTCTGCGGCACAGATGTAGTCGCCTTCGTTTTCGCGGGACTCTGCGTCCTGCATGATGACGATGTGTCCCTGCCTGATCTCTTCTAAAATATCTTCAATCGGGTCGAATTTAAATTCCATAGTTTCCTCCAGAAAGTGTCTCAAGCATACCCATGGTGAGACCTTCTTCCGTGTCCTTTTTCATGAGCTGCTCCACATATTTTCCCAAGTAGTCGCACTCGACATTCACCGGGTCTCCCGGGTGCTTCCCGAGAAGGATCGTCTTCTCCCCCGTATGTGGGATGAGGGAGATCGTGAAGCGGTCTGCTTCGCGTCTTGCGACCGTGAGGCTCACGCCGTCGATTGCGACAGAGCCTTTTTCTATGATGTATTTCATCCATTTCTGCTCCACGGAGATGGTGATATTGACCGCGTTTCCGTCCTTGATGAAGGAGATCAGTCGTCCCGTGGTATCAACATGGCCGAGCACGATGTGACCGCCCAGGCGATCCGAAAGACGGAGCGCACGCTCGAGATTCAGAGACGAGCCGACGCGCACCATGGAAAACGACGTGCGGGAAAGCGTCTCCGGCGTGACGTCGCAGTCGAAAGAGTGCGTATCCATCCGCGTCACGGTGAGGCAGGTACCGTTCACCGCGATGCTGTCGCCGAGCTTCGTCCCCTCGAGGACTTTTTCACAAGAAATGGTGAGCGTGCAGGAAGATGCTGTGGGCTTCATCCTGCGAAGCGTCCCGATTTCCTCTACGATCCCTGTGAACATGGCTCTTCCTCTCTCTTCAGCAGGTCGACGTCCGTCGGGCGCGTGGACTCTGCCTTTTCTTCTTTGGCTTCTTTTTCTACATACGCTTCGATGACGAGATCCTTCCCCGTCATCTGCGTCTGGATGTCACGGAGACGGATGGCCTTCGGGATGGTCGGTGCGCCCTCACCGCCGATGAGCCCGGGCGCAGAGACGCCGCCAATGATCATCGGCGCGGTATAGATGCGTACCTTGTCGATGATACCGGCATCAAAGGCAGACGCGGCGAGCGTCGCGCCGCCCTCTAAGAGGATGCTGTCAATGCCTTTCAGAGCGAGCCCCGTCATGGCAGCCTCGAGATCGACACTGCCTTTTTCTTCGCCGTCCGTCATGATGATATCGACGCCCATATCCGAGAGCGCTTTGCGCTTCCCCTCATCCGAGGCCGTCGTGGTGAGGATGATATTCTCCCCCTCTTCCTGAAATATCTTCGCTTTGAGCGGCACCGAAAGATGCCCATCCACGATGATACGCACGGGGTCGATCATCCCCTCTGTGCGGGCAGTGAGCTGCGGATTGTCCGCAAGTATCGTCCCCGTGCCGACCATGATGCCCTTGTAGCAGCCGCGCAGGACATGTACTTCTTCCCGTGAGTCTTCACAGGAAATCCACTGGGAGTCCCCCGTGTGGCAAGCCGTCTTGCCATCCAGAGACATCGCAGCCTTGTAGAGGACGAAGGGCTTGTGCTGCGTGATGTATTTCAGAAAAACTTCATTCAGCTTCTTCGCTTCCTCTTCCATGATACCGACCGTCACGAAAATTCCCGCTTCTTTCAGCTTGCGGATCCCCTTGCCGGCGACGAGAGGATTCGGATCCTCCATCGCGACGACCACGCGGTCGACGCCTTTTTCCACCACGAGGTCAGCGCACGGCGGCGTCTTCCCATAGTGCGAACAGGGCTCGAGCGTCACATAGAGCGTCGTCCCCTTCGGATCTTCTGTCGCGTGAGCGAAGCAGTTCACTTCCGCATGCGGCCCACCATATACTTCATGCCAGCCCTCGCCGATGATGCGGCCATCTTTTACGAGCACCGCCCCGACCATCGGATTCGGACGGGTATGTCCCATGCCGCGCACCGCTAGCTCCAGCGCACGGCTCATGAATTTTCTGTCTTCATCGATACGCAAAAAATCCACCTTCCTTTCCTTCAGGGAGGTGGACAGCCAAAAAGTCTACCACTCTTCTTTCATCCGGACTCTAACCGTCGGCTCTGGGTTCTCACCAGATCTACTGCAGGACATCTGCAGCTCGTGGGCTCAGAAGATCTTTACCACCGGTGGGGAATTCCGCCCCGCCCTGAAGAGATATATTTCTACGTTTCTATTATAACAGATGATGCAAGAGGGATGCGTGGCTAACGGCTGATGACTAGGGACTGGTGACTAGTGGCTAGGGACTAGGGATGAGAAAGGAGAATACCGCTTTCCCCATATCGTCATTTCGATCGAAAGCGAGAAATCTTTTCCGTTCGCGGTCAAGCCAAGGATGCGAGAACAACGGATAACGGGAAACGCCATGCTCCATATGAACTGGACACTACGGTGTTTCATGCAGACAGATTCACACAGGAAAGAAGAAACACGTAGCCGAAAAAGATTCCTCGGCTCCGCTCGGGATGACGATACGGGAAAACGGACTCTCTCACATTGCCTTTCATACCGCTGCGGAGCCAACCTCCGCCCCTTCGGGGCACCTCCTTCCAAGGGAAGGAGGTAGAATACACACTATCCCCCGAACCATAACCTTCCCCGCATGGGGAAGGTGGCGAGCGTAGCGAGCCGGATAGGGTTCTAGCAGGATGAAAACGTGAGAGAACAACTGTCTCAAGTCAGCGATTTACGAGAATACCCGAGCGCCGCTCACATCACATTCCCTTTCATCTCTTCCCATAGAAGGCTGCCCCTACGGGGCAGATCTATCCTCTGCCTTCGGCGCGCCCCTTCTTCAAGGGGCTGCTCAGCGGTCATGCAAAAGCGCAGTATACGAGAATACCGCTTCCCCGCACCACAGCCTTCCCCGCATGGGGAAGGTGGCGAGCGTAGCGAGCCGGATAGGGTTCTAGCGGGATGAAAACGCGAGAGAATGACCTAATCCCTAGCTACTAATCCCTAGTCACCAGTCACCAGTCACTAGTCCCCTAACCTCCCTTGCGTAAAACCCGCGGACCATATATACTAGGAAAGATAATTCTATTTTTTATTAAGGAGATGGATGTTTTGAATTTTGTTGACGCCGTAGTGGCCTTTCTGAACATTGGCATTTTCAGTACGCTGATCTGCCGCTTTACCGGAGCGAATATGGCAATGCTCGTTTTCTGCGCGCTGCTCTACATGGGAAGTGAACCGATGGAAACGGTAGGCATCATGCTGACGTACCTGGTCTTTATGCGCCTCACCATTTACACCCAGAAGCGCAAGCTGAATTTCAAGAAGCTGCAGGTCTTCAAAGGAATGCGAGTCTTTGTCCCCGTCCTTCTGATCGTGATCTCTCTCTTCCTGTATCCATTCGCAGCTCTGGCGATCTTCCTCCTGCTCTTCATGGTGGAGATCCTCGCGCAGATCAAGGCAGAGATCCCGGAGGACAGACAGCTTTCGAAGGGAGAACTCACCAAGTACATCGTGATCGGTTCCCTCCTGACCACCGTCTCTATGATCGCAGTCAAATTCATCCCCGCTGCCTGGTACTATGCACTGGGCGGTGCTGTCGGCCTTTTCCTCTGCGCCTTCGTATGGTGGCTGGGACAGGACCGCGACAGACTTTCCGGTATCTGGGATACAGTCATCCTCCTCTCCTTCATCCCGCTCGGCCTCTTCGGCTTCGATATGGCAGACTGGATGGATGATATGCGCCGCAGTGTGAACCCGACCCGCATCGCATACAATCTGCCTTTCATTTTCCTGCCGGTCTTCTATGTCGGCTTCCTGATGGCGAATATCCTCTTCGGTGTCTTCTCCCTCTCCGGCATGTGCATCACTTTCTTCGGCGCACTCGGCCTGCGTCTCTTCGGCTACTATGAAATGTCCGGCAAGGGCAAGGCAAGCCTCATCGCGATCGGCTTCACCGTCCTCGGCCTCTTCCTTCTCTTCCTCACCGCACCGGAGCCTATCGGTGTATCCAAGTATGTGGATGCTTTCCTGCCGACCAATTACTATGGCTTCAAGGGCATCCTGAATATGTTCTGATTTTACGTGACTGGTGACTAGGGACTAGTAGCTAGGGATTAGGAAGTTTGCCTCACATTTCCCGCTACTCCGCTATACTCGATCCCAAAAGAAAACCGTCATGATCGAAATGGTCATGACGGTTTTTGTTTGCCCGAAACAGATAGAGAAAAATATAACACGCAAAAAGCGAGGCCTCATGAACCTCGCTTTCGTGTCGATTTTATAAACCGATAGTATGGAGAAATGGTAAGAGGGAAAATTCCTGATTCCAATTCCTAATCCCTAGTCACCAGCCCCCGCCTTTGGCTGACGATACGTGAAGACACGCTTCGGCTCCTTGCTTTCTACCTTATGATCGAGGAGATTCACATCGAGGATCGGGCAGACGCCACAGCCATTGCAGGCCTGGTGGCGGCAGTCGTGGGTGAGGATCCCCTTCTCGGCCATGCGCCATTCTTTCAGGAGGTAATCCTTCGTGACACCGCTGTCGATATGATCCCATGGTTCGCATTCGTAGAAATCACGAATGCGCGCTGCGTACTCGTCGGGATCGATACCGCATTCCCGGAAGCTGTCCATCCAGACGTCGAAGTGGAAAAATTCCGTCCAGCTGTCATAGGTGCAGCCTTTCTTCCATGCGGTGTAGATGGCAGAAGAGAGCTTGCGGTCGCCGCGAGCGAGGACGGCTTCGATATATCCTGTCTTCGCATCATGATAGGCGTACTTGATATGGCGGTTTGTGAAAAGGCTCTTCAGATACTGCTGTTTGCGCTCGATCTCCTCTACGCTGCACTGCGGCATCCACTGGAAAGGGGTGAAAGGCTTCGGCACGAAGCTCGAGACACTGACGGTGATGCGCAGGTCATAGCGTCCCTTGATCTCATGATAGAGCTCGTGAATGCGGTTCGCCAGATCGGCGATGCCCTTCAGGTCTTCATCCGTTTCCGTCGGAAGGCCCATCATGAAGTAGAGCTTCACCTTTTTCCAGCCATTTTTGAAGGCATTCGCGCAGGCGCCCATGATGTCTTCTTCCGTGACGCCCTTATTGATGACATCGCGCATGCGCTGCGTACCGGCTTCCGGTGCCAGTGTGAGACCGCTCTTTCTGACCTGCTGGATCTTTTTCGCGATGTCGATGGAGAAGCTGTCGACACGCAGTGACGGGAGACTGACGCTCACGCGCTTGTCTTTGAAATTTTCCAAGAGGTGATCGACGAGCTCGGGCAGGCAGGAGTAGTCTGCCGAAGAGAGGGACATGAGGGAAATCTCATTATAGCCCGTATTCTTGATGAGGGTATCTGCGATCTCCTGCAGTCTCTCTTCGCTCTTCTCTCGCACAGGGCGGTAGATCATCCCCGCCTGGCAGAAACGGCATCCGCGGCTGCAGCCGCGGAACATTTCCAAGACGGCACGATCATGCACGATCTCGATATGCGGGAGGATCGGCTTGTCATCGATGTGGACATGGTCGACATCACGGATGACACGCTTCTTCACAGGGAACTGGGCCGCTTCGTCGATGGGACGGATGCTGCGGAAGACGCCATTCTCATAGTAAGAGACCTCATAGAGGGACGGCGCATAGCAGCCATCGATCTGAGCGAGACGGCGGATCGCCTCTTTGCGGCCGCCGGGCTTCCCTTCCGCTTTCCATGCTTTCACGATATCCACCATCTCTCCGATGGCTTCTTCGGATTCTCCGATGAAGAAAACGTCGAAGAAATCAGCGACCGGCTCTGCATTGTACACACAGGGGCCGCCGGCGACGACGAGGGGATCCTCGCCTGTGCGATCCTTCGCCCAGACAGGAATGCCTGCCATGTCGATCATGTTCAGGATATTCGTGTAGCACATTTCATACGGCATAGTGAAGCCAAGTACATCGAAGTCCTTGACCGGGCATTTGTTTTCCAGCGAAAAGAGCGGGATGTGTTTCTCTCTCATCATCGCTTCCATGTCCACCCATGGCGCATATACACGCTCTGCCAGCGCATCCTCTCTGGCATTCAGGACACTGTAGATGATCTTGAGTCCCAGATGGCTCATGGCGACTTCGTAGACATCAGGGAATGCCAGCGCCACTTTCACCGGGATCTCATCGTGGTTTTTCACCACACTGTTCCACTCTCCGCCAATGTAGCGGGCAGGCTTCTGGATATGCATCAGCCATACGGGATCGATAGTTACACGGTTCATTTGATACTCCTAAAATAAATGGGGTTACAGGTTTGTGGTTGTATTGGTTCAATGGGTTCAAGGTTCAGGGTTCAGGATTGTGGTGCGGCACATAAAAATATAGAAGCGCCGCTGAGTATGAAGAGCCTTCCCCTCTAGGGGAAGGTGCCCCGAAGGGGCGGATAGGGTGACTGTGGTATGAAAGAGCCATGATCGGATGTCTAATAGTTCCTAGTCTCTTAGTCCCCAGTCAATCAAACATCAATTTCTTTCTTCTTAAATAGATATTCATCAAAAGCCCGACGCAGAGAAGATTCATGAGGAGAGCCGAGCCGCCGTAGCTCATGAAAGGCAGCGGGATGCCGGTGACAGGCATAATGCCGAGGGTCATGCCGACATTGATGAAGATCTGGAAGAGCCACATGGAAAAGATCCCACAGGCGAGCAGGCTGCCGAAGGCATCCCCCGAAGAGCGGGAAATCATAAGTGTCCTGTATAAAAGAACGAAGAATAAAAAGAGAACGAAAATGGCTCCGACGAAGCCCAGCTCTTCCCCAATGACGGAGAAGATGAAGTCAGTATGATTTTCCGGGAGGAAATTCAGTTGGCTCTGCGTGCCTTCGAAAAGCCCCTGCCCGATGAAACCGCCGCTGCCGATGGAAATCTTCGACTGGATGACGTGGTAACCGGAGCCATACGGATCGACGTCCGGATTGAAAAGGACGAGGATACGCATCTTCTGGTAGCTGTGCAGGACAAAGAACCAGATGAACGGGAATACCACGACGAATGCAAGAAAAGCGCGTTTCACGAGCTGCATCTTGAGCCCGGAAATATAAAGCATGCCGAAGGTGATGGCTGCGAAGACAAGGCTCGTACCAAGGTCCGGCTGGATGAAGATCAAAAGTGTCGGAAGTGCCATCATCCCTGCGACAGGCAGAAGACTCTTCCATGTCTGGAAGCCGGATCTGTCATGCGCCATGAGCCTTGCCAGACAGATGATCATGATGATTTTTGCAAATTCGGAAGGCTGCAGCGTGAAAGGGCCGAGCTGGATCCAGCGCTGCGCCCCGAGCGCACTCGTCCCGGCGAATTTGACGACCAGAAGCAGGATCGCATTGATGCCATAGAGGATGGGGACGAAGCGATAGAGTTTCCTGTAGTCAAAATAGAGCGAGCCCCCGGCGATGATAAGACCGCCTACAAAGAAGATCCCCTGCTTCATGACGAAGTCATACTGCCCCGGTTGTCCATCCATATTCGCATGAGTGGCACTCGCAATGATCAGAAGACAGATGACGCCAAGGCCCAGGACAGCCATCAGCAGCGTGCTGTCGATGCGCCGCCAATACCGAATGAGATTCATTCTGCTATCTCCTCCTCTGCCATTTATACGAGCGGCTGCCCGAGTGCCACGAAAGGCCGGCCGGTGCCGTCTTCACAGGTGCCTTCTCCCGCGCATTTTCCGCCTCTGCTCTCCGAAGCAGCTTCTTCCAGCGCGGAAGCGGGATCTGTTTCTCTTCTTTGTACGATTTCCAGAAAAGAGCGAGTGCTTCTCCGAGCGCCCCTTTTTCGGAAAAATCCGAAAGCTCTCCCTGATGCGCGAGACGGTCTGCCTCCTCCGTATACGGGATGATGGCAGAGACGGACTCTTCATCGAGAGTCTCCAGCATATCCGTCAAGGAGATCTGCGTATCCCCCGAGAGGGAGAACTGGTTCAGCACATAGGTCATGTACCGCTTGCGCGGTCCCGTCATGAGACGCTCTGCATTCCGCTTCGAGGCCCAGGACGGCGCCACAACAAGGAACATATGATCCGAGAGATGCTCCGCAAAGCGGATGCCCTCTCCTCGCCCCGCCGGACAGTCGAGAAGGATGTAGTCATACTTATCCTCCACGTCTTCCAGCACGGTATCCATCGCCGCAGGAAAGACAGTCTCCCATGTATCATTCTGCGCCGCCGGCAGGAAATCCAAATGGTCATTCACTTCCAGAATGACATCCTTCGCAAAGCAGCGGCCTTCCGCCAGATCCATCACATGATAGAAGCACTCATTTTCCTGCCCCAGCACGAGATCCATATTTCTCATGCCCATATCCCCATCGATGAGGAGCACCTTCTTCCCTTTCCGGGAGAGGAAGATACCCAGAGCAGCGGTGAGGAGCGTCTTCCCCACGCCGCCCTTACCGGAAGCAAAGGATACGATCTCAGCCATTCTTTTTGCCTCCTGCCTTTGCCTCATCCGCTGCCTTCAGCTTTGCCGGCGAATAATCTCCGATATGGAAATAGGCATCCATCATCTTCTTGACGACCGGTGCCGCGGACTCCGAGCCGAAGCCGCTGTGCTCGAACATGCACAGGATCACGACCTCCGGCTTGTCGAAAGGCGCATATGCCACGAACCAGCCGTTATCGAGACCATTCGTTTCCGCCGTACCAGACTTACCGGCGATCGAGATGGGATAATGTTCGAAGATCTGTCCGCCTGTCCCATCCTTGCTCATGACCATCCGAAGTCCTTTGTGGATCGCATCAAGCGTATCCTTAGATACCGGAAGCGTCCCCACCTTCTCCGGTGAGAAGATCTTGAGCGGTGTCCCATCCAGCTGATCGATGCGGTTCACAAGGTATGGCTGGTAGCGGAAGCCGCCATTGGCGATCGCCGAGTATACCATCGCCATCTGCAGCGGCGTCGTCAGCGTGAAGCTCTGTCCGATCGCGGCATCCATCGTCTCCCCGAGGTACCAGTCCTGCTTGAAAACTTTCTTCTTGTAGGCTTCGCTTGCGATATTGCCGTCCGATTCACCGGCAAGGTCGATGCCTGTCGTTTTCCCCAGACCGAATTCCTCCGCCATATGGGAGATGCGGTCGATGCCTGCACGGCGTCCCATTTCATAGAAATAGACATTGTCCGACTTTTCGATCGCTTCATAGAAATTGATCCATCCGAAAGCTTCGCCCTCAGAGTTTCTCTTATCGACAAGCCAGTGCTTGCCGTTATCAAAAATGCGTTCCTCCGGTGTCGTCACCTTCGCTTCGAGTGCTGCCGCACCCGTGATGACTTTGAAGAGCGATCCGGGCGGATACATCGACTGGATCGTGCGGTTCTGCATCGGATGATTCTTATTACTGACGATCTCATTCCAGTCTTTCGAAGAGATCCCCTTGCTGAAGCGGTTCGGATCATAGCTCGGCCAGCTAGCCATCGCGAGGATCGCTCCGCTATTCGGATCGACAGCCACCGCGGAAGCCCCCGTCGGCATGACACCGCCATGGACGAGCGTCTTCACCTGTGCTTCCATCGCGTCCTCTGCCGCTTTCTGCAGATTCGCATCCAGCGTCAGACGCACACTGTTCCCCGTGACAGACGGCGTACCACCTACATAGCGGACAGGCTGACCCGATGCATTGACTTCGACCGTCTTCGAGCCATTCTTGCCTTCGAGATAATTGTTATAGCGACGCTCAAGGCCCGCACGACCGATCAATGTCGTGGTCTTGTACGGATTTCCTTCCGCGTCTCTGTCATCCGGCCCCGCTTCGCCGACATAGCCAAGGACCTGCGCCCCTGCATTGCCCAGCGGATACACGCGCAGCGGATTCACTTCTATTTCGATCCCGGGGAATTCATCCTTTTTCTCTTCGATCTGCGTCGCGACATCGATGCCGACATCGTTTGCCAGATAGATCGCTCCGAAGGCCAGCTTATTGTCTTCGATCTTTTTCTTGATATCGGCAGTCGGCACATGAAGAAGCTGCGACAGGCGGCTGAGCGCCTCATCCGACAGCGTATTCCCCTTGCGATCGACCGGCATGACGACGCTGTATGCCGAGCGCGAGCCCGCAAGGATCAAGCCATTCCGGTCATACATGACACCACGCATCGCCTGCATGGGAAGGTAACGGATGCGGTTCCCATCCGCTTCTTCTTTATAATATCCACCCTGAATGACCTGCATATAGAAAAGACGCAGTCCCAGGACGAGCAGGAGGAAGATCGCCGCATAGATCATACGCGCATAGCGGGACTCCTCGGTATTTTTTAAAAGCCCACTGAGAATCGAGGGCACATGCTTATTCACCACTTCGGTTCTCCCTCCCGTTTCATGGCCCATAGCGGCCTGTGAAGAAAGAGCACGGCTACTCCATTCATGAAGGTGGTGCTCATCACAAAGTACAGGATATAAGAAATCGAGAAGACATGGCTGCCGGCTGCCAAAAGCACCAGCCATGACAGCAGTGCATAAAGGAGCGAGGCCAGCGTCATCGCAAAAAGCGAAATATACCAGTGACGGTTGTAGCGCTTCCTGCCCAAAGCGAGATACAGCGCTGCGATCGCCAGGTATGGCAGGAGGTGCAGTCCGAAAAGGTTTCCCGTCACAAGATCCGTAAGGAGCCCGCCCACGAGCGCAAGCGTCATCGCCGTCTTGTTGTCAAAGATCAATGTCGCAAGGACGATGACGACCAGCCACAGATCCGGCTGATGCAGCCCCGAGAAAAAGAATGGCATCACCGAGGACTGCACAAGAAAAACAAGAAAGCTCAAAAAAGCCAGTGCATAGCCGCTCATTCCTTCTCACCTGCCTGATGTTTATTGGGATTCATCGGCGGTTCCTTCTTCGGCGGCTTCACCAGGATACTCTCTGGCGTCGCCCTCTGGATATGGTCTGTGATGATGAAGACCTCTTCCAGATGAGAGAAATCAGCCGCCGGAACAATGCGTGCCACCTGCGTGCCGCCGATGGAGTCTACATCCACCTGCTCGACAGTACCGATGACCATCCCCTTCGGATACACCCCGCCATAGCCGGATGCCACGATGGTATCCCCCTTGATGACATCAGCCTCACGCGGCAGATTCACGAAAGAGAGCTTACCCGGCTCACTGCTGTTTCCAGAAACCATCGCCACCACGCGCGAGGCCGGACGCGCAACGATACCGCCCACCGATGTACGCGGATCCAGAAGGAGCTGCACACGTGCGGAATTCTCATACACTTCACTCACAAAGCCCACAAGACCCGTCGGGACGATGACAGGCATATACTTCTTGATGCCGCTGTCACTGCCGCGGTCGACGACCAGCGTCTGTGTCCATCCCCCGTAGTCGCGAGTGATGACAGAAGCCCCCGTCAGGTGGTACTGTTTATAGCCCTGCTTGAACGAAAGGAGACTCTTCAGTCGGATATTCTCCGCAAGGATCTCGCTGTACTGAGCCTGCTCCGCGCGAAGACTTTCATTTTCCTTCCGGAGCGCATCCAGCTCGTTCCAGTTCTCCCACACGCCCGAAAGTAAGTCAAGGCCCTGTGTGAAAGAAAGCGCCGTCCTGCTCGCGGTATAGTTGAAAGGAGCTGCACCAATAGAGAGCGGCTGCGAAATGAAAGGGATGTACTCCCTATGCCGCCAGAACCAGCCGCATGCGCCCATGAAAACAAAGAGGGCGACCGCGGCGGCCATCTTTTTTCTGCCAAAGAAAATCACGATCAAGCGCCTCCGTAATATTTTTCACCGTTCTCGATGAGAAACGGCAGATCCTTATACATGCCAAGAGCCTGATAGCAGCCCATAGCCAATACCTCCCCCGGCAGAGCCGGTACGAAGACCGGCATATAAAGCTCTCCGGCGAGCCAGTCCTTCAGCCCGTCTAAAAGCGCACTGCCGCCGGAAAGAAGCAGACCATTCTTCAAAAGATCGCCCGCCATCTCCGGTTTCGCCTCGCGAAGGACACGGCGGATGAGCTTCAGAACAGGCTGCAGGATACGCTGCATCACCGGTCTTAATTCCTCCGTGGAAAGCTCCACCACCACTTCCACGCCATCACGGATCCTGCGCCCGCGGATAGTGAATGTCGCCTGCCCATCCGCCGCTTTGAGAGAGATCACTTCACTCTTCAGCTTCTCCGCCTGATCCAGCCCGATCATGATCTGATACTTTTCCTGCAGATACTGGCAGATCCCCTTATCGATATGATGCCCGCCGAAAGGGATCCCCTCCTGCGTGACGATCCCTCCGCAGCTGTAAAGCCCCGCATCAGCGACATCACGCCCGATGACAAGAGAAAAGATCACAGACGGTGCCAGCATATCCTTTCCCGCCCCGATAGCCGCAGCCGCCGGCGAAGGAAGAAGGTACACATGCTGCGCGCCGGCGTGGATCAAAGCATCCACCAGCGCATGCCGCGTGACCGAGCTCGTCTCCCCCGGAATGGAGATCATCACCGTCGGACGCGACACCGCATGATGAAGCGATTTGCGGATAAAAAAACGAAGCATCGCCTTCGTCATATCATAATCAGCGATGACGCCATTCTGTACCGGCCACTCCAGAGAAATATTCTCCGGCGCCTTGTGGTAATGAATGAGCGCCTCCGTGCCAAAGCCCAGTACATGGCCGTCGATGTTATCCACCGCGACCGTACTCGCTTCGGCAAGGATCACTTTATTCTCCCGGTAGATACGGACTTGGGACGAGCCCATGTCCATACCGATCCAGTTCGATAGTCCTCGAAACATTTTCATGGTAAACCCTCACGATATATAAAGGCCGGTACAGAGCTCACACGGTCAAAGACCTGTGAGATACAGCGAAAATCCGCGGCGCATCCTGAAGCGCAGCCCCTGTCTCTGTCCGATGTATTCAAATGAAACGTCTTATTATTATAGCATGTTTACCATGGAGAATACAGTAGAAAGAGACGGTTTGGAACCACCACAGCCAAGGAAATATACGACGACGAGCCATCGGACTGTGATCAGGGATTTGCTGCCAAAACAAAGAAAAAGGCATGATAAAAAGCCGGGGCATACCGCCTCGGCTTTCTGACCTCCTCAGAGGTCGATTTCCCCCATGTATTACCCCACCTTCATGGGTGTAACTGGACGAATTATATTTTGTCCGATAATATCGGAGAAATTCTGGTGCGTCTAGAGGAATTCGAACTCTCGACACCTGGTTCCGGAGACCTTCAAATGAGAATGACAAATTATATGAAATTCAGCGAATCAGATACCGTCGCATTTCCTGCCGTTCCTATACCGCTTCATTCTCATTTAGGGAACTTTCGGGACGCCAACTGCGCCCGACTTTGCGCCCAGCTATTCTTTTTTCTTCCCATACAGTCTCTCCATTCCTGCCTTCGTAACCAGCCATGTACGGCCGGACTTGCGGAACTCCTCACCTTCTTTGAAACGAGGCGGGAGCCCCTTTTGCCCTGAGCACGCCTGCTTTACTGTGATCGCAGAAATTTCCCAACGTTCTGCGGCTTCTGCCGTTGTCATCACTTCGTCGATGATTTTTATTTTCTAAACCTCCATCCTTTTTACGAAATCGCTGCACTCTTTCATTTTCCCGTGTTTGACTAGCCGGGCGAATGCCTGAATCACCGCCCACTCTTTGTCATATGCGCGCAGCTGATGTTGTTTTCTCACGCCTTCGGCTTTCTTGGGCCTTCCTGTTTGATTGGGGCGCTTACCGCCCCATCCATTCTTTTCCATTCTTCCTCCTTAAAACTTTGCAATAGTAATAATTAGTGCAGCTAAGGCAATGATCAGCGATGCAATGCTAATCCATAGTGTTAATTTTTGCATATTTTTTACGGATATGATATATTGAAATTAGCCACCCCGAAGGGTGGAGGGCTTTCGCCCTCTCTGCTATCAGGAGCTAATCGCTTTAATCAACATTATCAAGGCTGTAACCATATTGATGAATGCTGTTAAGAGGATTAGCTCCTCTTTTGTTGGTCGTTTCATATCCGCTCTTCACCTCCTTTCTCTTAACTGTCTTTATTATACCTCCGTTCTTGCTTTTTGTCAATTCGATATCTTGAATTTTCTTCGATTTTATCGCACTTTTCAGCATTTTTGCAAAATAAAAAAGGCGTCTTGATTTAACAATGTGCTAAATCAAGACGCTTTTTTTATCGCTTCGCGGCTTCCTCTGCCGCCTTTAGAGCAGCAAGCTCGCACATCGAAAGTTCCCAGCACTGTGCCCTTTCTTTCTGTGCCTTGCGCGTTGCCTCCTGTGCCTTGCGCGCTGCCTCTTCGGGTACAATGTAGCCGGAGCCAAAAATACCTTTCCCTGCTCTGCGCTGTGCGTCCATGGCACGAACAAATACGCCAATGTTTTCGCGGTATTCGATTCCATATTTCGAAAACAACGCCACGGCGCTCGATGTCAGTACGTTATCTGGATACGTGTACACCGGCTTTGGCGGTCTTTTCTCAGCCTTGATGTTTGCAGCATTCGCTTCATCAAGTATGCGGTACAGACCGGGCGCGCTCCGAATCAGTGGCCCTTTAGATGCTACGAAGCTGGTACTCACTTTAGCGCCGTTAGCGTATGTAATCTGCACCCCGACGCAAATATGGCTATTCGCCTCTCGGATGCCGATACACGTGAGGTGCGGCGCAAACAAGAAATAGTCGATGTTATGTTCTGCGTAAAACTTCACGACTTTCGCCATGATGGAAAATGGCGGATTATCGATAACTACGCAATCTGCTGGATAGTCGAAATTTTCAAAGTCGCCGCCCGGCCAAAATGGACGGACTACCGTCCGCCCCCCCCCCAATCCATTTCTTTGATTGCCCAGTCCTTCACGACCTCATAAATTGCGCCCGGTGTATAACAGTCATCTGTGGTCTTCTTTGGTTTGAACTTATCGACAAATTCTTCATAAGTATTAGATTTTGGCATATGCCCCCCTATTTCTTAATCCATGCATACAAAAGCCCGCCGGAAATCGCAATCCACAGATCCCGCTGGCGGGTCTTTACTCTAATTTTCCTTTTTGCCTCGTCCTCGAACTGCTTCAAGGATTGATTGGCTCTCTCTAATGATTTCTGCGTCGCTTCGTTCAAGCTCTTGGACGCGATCAGCTCTTTCTTCACTGTCTCTAATTGCTGATTGGCTTCTGTCAGCTGCGTTTTCTGCTCGGTCAAGAGCTGCTGCTTGGTCTCGTTGTTCTTCGCCAGCTGATTCAAGTTCGCTTCTAACTGTGTCAGCTCGGTCTCGGATATTTGATACATCTCCTCGGCCTGCGAAGTAGAACCACACGCCAATAGCAAGCAGAGCAGCCACGCTGATACAAATAGCCGTATAGTGCTTTTCAATGTCCACATTGCCCCTCCATTTAATACCATTCGCTCATATCGTAAATGCGGCCGTCAATTTCGAATGCATCCGTGAATTGCCAGCCCTGCAGAATGCGCCCAGGGAAATAGTCATAGAAATTGCACTCATCGTCATACTGGGCGCACCAGGTGGGCACATAATCAGCTAGATCATTCAGGTTCAGGCAGTCGGTCAAGGTAGACAGGCTCGCATAGATGCCCGCAGAGTATCCCGCTGCGTTGCATGTGGAAATAAAGGCACTACAGATGGCGGTCACATCATCAGGATCCTGGCCAATGACTTCGGGCGCTTCCACGTCAATCCAGATCCCCAAGGGCGGAGCGCCGTATCCTAAAGTTTCCAGTGCGCCAATGACGGCCGCTGCCTCTTCTTCCGCCCGTTCTGTGGTCTGTGCGTGGGTGTAGCAGTAAACGCCCCATGAAAGGCCGCGGGCGCTGGCTGCCGCAATGTGTTTGCCGTGAAGTTCAGAGAGCGTGCGCCCTTCACTGATTTTTACGATAACACCCTCTACACCTTCGTCAATCATATGTGACCAGTCGATGTGATCATTCCAGTCGCTAATATCTACAACTTTCATACATTCCTCCACGTAAAAAGCCGCTTACACGTGCAAGCGGCTGTCTCTTATATAATTCAAGAAAATGATATATAGAAAAGGCGGTTTTTAATTGATCTGATTCTTCTTTTTTACCAGCGCGGCCAGATTATGAACGGCGGATACACCTGCATCGTCAAGGTTCTCGACGATGCTTAAAAACTCTACACCAGCAAGATAAGCCATTGCCAGCTGAGCCATGCCCGTATGACCAATAAGCCTATCCGCAAAGCAACCGGCAAAAACCAGTACCAGGTATACAATCAATTTCTCGGCAAACTGTGTGCGCATGGCGTGGGAGTTGATAATTCTATCCCGATGAGCCTGTCCAATGCCTCTGATAGAGTCAATCAGGGAAGGTTTTTTAAGCCGTCCCGTTTCTACTAGCCAACCTGCAGAAAGCGCAATGAATTTCGAAAACAAATCAAGGAACACCAACACCGTAAAAGCAGAAAACAGCATTACATGAGGCTGAAGTAAGAAGAAAATCAAGGCAGCTACTGCCTTATACATCCAGCCATCAGTTAACAAGCTGACAGCTTTTTCATAAATCATAATAATACATTCCATAGGATCACCATCCTGTGTTCTTAATAATCGGTGCGTGGTAATGTCTGTTATAACAAATCTACTTTTATCGCCAATCGCTGACCATCCGACAAGTTGATGTTACTCAGATCGGTCGTCTTATATTCGTATCCATTGCTGGTTCGATTGTCCACGGTATATGTATTATTACCGATAGTCACCATACAAGGCTTATCCGTATTGATGCTAAAGTCGACGTCCCTACGCTCGCCTTGAATTACCGTTTCCGAACGGCAAATTAAATAGATAGTTACCCCGTTAATAGGATTTGGTGTTAAACTACCAAAAACTTCGCCCAGGGATGAACCAGAACGTGAGAAGCCATACCATCTATATTCATAGTTCGCAGCGTAAGCTCTAACTAACCGACCAACCACCATTTGCGCCGCATTACTTGGCACGCTTGCCGCCGCCTGTTTCCATGCAGCATAGATCACGCCGTCTTTCTCTACTCTTAAATGGGTTGCGTTGGCGTCCGTGGGACTCCCTAGCTTCACATATCCTTTCTGCCCATCCACTTCAAGTGCGATACAAGGGCGGCCGCCCACTTCTTCGGGCGTTGTATAAATATTACACGTTTCTTCCGTCCCACCCGTTTTTAGGATGTGCAGTTTCTTCGTAAGTGTACCCACGGCGTCCTCCTATTCTATCCATATCTTACCACCAGGAATAGTTAAGGACGTAGAGGCGACAACATCGGAGGCTGTTACTGTCCCAGTGAAAGTGGGAGAGTCTAATTGAGCATAGTTTTCCTGAACGTAGTCGCGCGTGGCTACAAATGCACCATTCTGTAGTAAATTTCCCTCGACAAATATCCCTCGCGTGCTTTTTGCTTTAACTCTAAGTATAGGTACTCCATTAAAGGCATCACTCACAAATGTCACCCCAGGGAAAACAATCCTATTGACCCCCATTACAAGGTCGCTGTCCGCAGTCTTTTTCATATATGGAGTAAGGTCTGGAGTAACGTTTGTGCTACCGGTGCTGATGTTGACGTTGCCGGCACTGTCAGGCTTCACATTATTGATTGACTTCACATAGCCACTGAGGTCTGACTTGCGGGCATAGGTGTTACTGATGATATTGCCAGAGCTGTCACACGTAGCATAGGTTGCAGTACCGTTCTTATCTAGCTTATTGCTGAGAGCCACATAAATCACTTTGTTTTGAACAGGGTTTGTACTTGCGCTCGACAATGTGCTGTCTACAGTAATATTTGTGCCACCTGTTCCACCACCGCTACCCAAATTGATAGTAACATTGCCGTTACTGTCCGGAGTTATATTGTTGACAGATTTTACATAGTTTTTTCCGTTGGGTATCTGAGCATATAACGCATCAAAGTTGTTCATGATATAGTCCAAGATGGCGTTATTGTCAGAACTAACAAATGGTGTTTTCTTGCCGTAGGCCCCAGCGCGAATTATTTTGTCATGTTCATCGCGCAGCTCGCCCGGCTGAAATGCTTGTGGTTTCATTTTTCGCCTCCTAAAAAATTGGTTACGTCGATAGCTATATCCGTTCAGTTACGCCAATTCAACGGCATAAACACGGTGCTGCTCAATTTCAGGCTTTATCTGCATTATTTCGTCTCGTGTAATGACTTGTATCTACCAACATGTGGGCAATACTTATCCTTTTGACCGCGCTGGCAGTCAGACCGCTGGGATACGCGGCGGCTAAATATAAACGTTGGGTGATGTTGGTGATGTGTACATAAAATTGTATGAAGTCGGCAAAAGGTTCTCCCGTTGCGCCTAATACTTCGATATCCGGGCTAATCATTATAGCCGCCATTTCTGCGTCAAAGGAGCTGATACCTGTCAGGTCAGTACCATTGTCATAATGCCCTGAATCTTCAATGGTGCTTGCATGGAGAAGCAGTGGTGCTTGGTTAGAATCGAACACCAAATCGCCGTCGCCGTTATAAACTTGTAGTCCGCAATTACCGTATTGTTTCGGCGTATAATATCCATAAGTATAGATTGCGATGCCTTCTATATCTGCTTCGCTTTTGTACGCCAACAAAAGTTCCTTCCCTGCCCTTATGATTTGTATGGCTTTTTCTTGAAGTTTGCCTACAGGTCCTATAGCAAACATGCGAAATTCGTCTGACCCAGTATTTATAGTTCTTGCTTTCAAGTTGCCTGTTTGGAAACTTTCATAAGGATTTATAAAGCAAAAAACATCCTCTCTTGTCGGCAGTTCTTTCGCATCAATAATTCGTTTTAACGCAATAGCGCGATATGTGTTATCAATCGTCAAAATTTTATCTTTGTTATAAACTTTCAATCCATTACTCATCAGAACACCCCATAGTAAAAATCAATAGACTCTCTCAACCCCTCGGTAGTTGAACCGTATTCCCACATTAGTTTGTTGCCGGAAATATGAAAATGCGGAAAAGCCTGTGAATCCCCTGCGGCTTCATGTCTTTGCAAGGAAATCCGTTTCGGCAACACCCATGCATTTACATTTTCTAAAAACACATCGTTTGTCACAAAACCATCCATGAAACCAGTGCTTCCCTCGCCTAAATATCTGCAAACCCTGTCTGTTATGTCAACAGCAACATTCCCATTCCCGTCAAAAATTTGCAATCCTGCATCCACAATTCTCACCGTCCCTTGTGCCTTTTCGCCGTCTTTTACAAAAATTACTTTTTCGCCATCTCGCAATACTGGCGGTTCAGCAATAGTAGGCTCAAAAGATAAGTTGTTTTCCTGTTTCGTATTCCCTTCTTCCTCCTCTTGTATCAGTGGTGGCTTGCTTTGGCTATTACGCTTGCGGTTCTTGTTTAAAAGATACCAAACTATTGATATAAGCAAAAAAGCTCCAATGTAAATCATTACCATACCCCCATTCTTACCCGAAGCACATTATTGCTGTCATAAACTTCCAGCAAGTTATCCTTTATCTCCAATCGTGCGCCGCTTGTAGCTGTACGCAGCGTGCCGATTGTTGCACAGATGGCTGACAAACTATCTACCTTTATCTTGTCTGCATCCACACTCCCTGCCTGCAGCATTTTTTTTGTAACAATATTGTCATCAAAAAGAGTCTGACCGGTGATATGGATAAGCTTGCCGTCAAGCAGGATGCTGCCATTCGCAAGGTTGATTTTGCTGATCAGCGTATTGCCGTCAAGATCGATATCTTTTACTGCAAGGCTGATGGCATCCTGCGTCTGCTGTATAGTGCTGTATGATTCTAATTTTTTATTTGTCGCAGCGTCCATTTTTACAACCACGTTGCTGATTGCTGTGTTGGTCTGCTCGATCGTGCTGTACCCGCTCAGTTTTCCGTCAGTATAGCTTGCTACCTGCGAGCTGATGAGTGCTTCAGTCTGCTTTGTTGTGCTGTAATCTTTTTTCAACTTATCAGCGGTGATATTACTATTACTCAATGCTGCATTTGCATTGGCCGTAGCATTACTGATGTTGTTCTGCACAATCTTGTCCAGCTTGGCAGAGCTGATGGCTTCATCGGCAATCATGCTTTCGTCAATAACAGTCTTTACTGTACAGGTCGACTGTCCGGATGTTGGACCATCGCCAAACATATCCACATAAGCGCAGGTTACATCATACACGCCTGCTTCACAGCTATATGACAGGGTATTGTTTTTGCTGTACACGCTATCATCATTGATGTAATAGCGCACGCCGATGCAGTCGCTGGGTACAGCTTTGCATTTGATGCCCATCCCGCCTACTTTAGGACTGAGCACCGGAGGTTCCGGTCTCGGCGGTTCTGCTTTGTAGTATTTCATTTTTGCAGGAGCACTGTATTTGCCTATGGCGCTTTTAGCATACAGATATAGCGTGCCTGTACGCTCTGACAGCGCCAGTGACGCGCTGAGGCCGTTGGTACGCGCCAGCAGGTTTACGTCCTCCACACCGGGGTGATTGTCGCGTCGCACCTCATAAAAAGCAATATCGGAGTTTGTAACCTCTTTCCAGGTAGCTACAGCAACGTCATTAAAGCTGATGTTGAAATCATCCGGAGTGTTTGGTGTAGTAGTCTTCACCGCTACCGTAATATCAATCTGAGGCGACATATCAGGACTGGTAGCCATACCGTATTCATCTTTAGTGCATACCGCAATCCGATAGGTATCGCCAACGATGGCCTGCGGGATGACGCATTGATCTTTGCCGGAGCCTCCATACAGCCATCCACCCTGCCAGCCCATCTCATCTGCCGGCACGCCCTCCGTCATCGTCAACCTCTCAGCCTGCTCGTTGTTGGTTTTGTACCACAGCTGGCCCTCGAGGTACGTCGCCATGTTTGGCGGTGTCCAGCTAACGACGATATCGTAGCGAGCCACACCGTCGGCAAGCTGACGATAACGATTGTATGCCGTCAGGTCCTGCACCGGAGGGATGTAGTAAGCGTTAATTGTATACTCATAGGCCTGCACATCAGCAAGGCTCTGTTCCCCTGTACTAAAGATATTGTAGGAGCAAAACTTAATCCATATCTTTTTGCCTACGTCCTCTTTCCGGACCTCTGCTTTCAGTAGCGCCTCATCGCAGCGCACCAGACGTGCTCCGCTATTATGCGCCGTAGCAGTAGTGTTATATTGCCCACGCCTGCAGCCGTCTAGGCGGTAATTGCCGTTACTGAGCATTGTAGCCGTAGTGTAGCTGATGCACTCACCATCTACCCAGCATAGTGTATTGCCACGTTCTGCATCCTGCGCGGTGCCGCTGAGTAGCATACCGTTAATCTTGACCTCGCAGGTTGTATCACTAACCTGCATGTTCTTGGCCAACGTACCCAAGCGAGCATTGTTGGTTATAGTACCGACCTTTTGATAATTGGTATTATTGTCGCTGACAAATACTGTGCAGCCGCCCCAGGCATCCTTCTTGCCTTTGGCTGCTATCCAGATTTCGTTACCACTGGAAGTCAAATCGCTAGGCGGCTGGAATATCAGGGGTGTATCCGTATCTCCCGGCTCAGCGTTGAAATCTACATAAGGCCTGTCAACCTCATGCACATCATACAGAGCTTCGGAGTAATCGCCTGCAGCTCTGCTGATAGCAGTAACGCTCAGGATGCCATGCGCATCCTCTGTGATGCTGTCAATCATGGCTACCTGCTTATCAAGGCCAATATTAGCATCAGTCAGCGTCACTAGATCACCCGGTTCAAGTCGGCAGAAGGACCAATCTAATTTGAAGGTGTATTTGTTACGCTCATATTTGTTGCGCCTTGCCAGCTCTTCTGCCAGCTTCACCGCACGTTTTTTAGTGTAGATATAATGAGCGGCCGTTGTACTTGCCTGCCGCAAGCCATAATCAGCAATATTTTCGCTGTCCTCATAGCTGACGCTTTCTTTTTCGTAAGCATTTTCTCGATTGTAAAACTCCACGGTAAAGCGGTTGTACAGCTCACTGCTGTCTTTGCGAGAATAGGTTACGCAGGCTCCGTTGCTCTGTTCAAGAAAATCATCTGCAGTAAGATTATAGACAATCTGTTTGTCAGGCTGCCACTCGCCTACAGGGCGGTCAGCTCTAGGCACGATTTTAAATCTGTCATTGCTCCAGAACATGTATGCATTTGTCAGGCCAGCAATCTCATTGACAATATCCCGGGCTGTCTTTGCGCTGGTGTAGTCTGCAGGTGTTGAAATAAGGAAATCCGACTCCCGGCAATACTTCCGGTAATTCTCCAAACCGACAATCTCAACATCCTGCAGCCCAACCTTGTCCAGAATGTATCTGATGTAATCAGCAGGGTTAACGTCAACGCCGTCGCCAGTATCCAGCAGCTTGCCCTGAACCTCAAAGTTAAAGTTAGGCAGGCTGGCATTGTTACCAAGGTCGATGACGCCAGCCATGTAAGCCAGTCCCTTGTAAGGCAACGCTTTTTCCGGGTGCTTGCCGACGACATAAGGCCACGGCGCCTGGTCATCTGTGCCCTTAAACAATGTCATGCCGATTTTTTCGGACGGATACTGATACAGCTCCTTATCAATCCATACCCGTCCGATGCCTTTAATGGGACCTTCGCACAGTCCCATAATGACAGCGGCCGTATATGTATAAGTTATTGTAGTAGATTTTACACCGCCGCCCTTGCCGGAGCGCTGGGTTTCTCGGTGCTCATGGGCCGTAAAGTCATCATAATAAATAACGTTGCCGCTGATCCGCGTTGTTCCCAGCAGCTCCATTACAGCGCTGCCATACTCGGCCGTGCTGACGGTAAAATTGCTGATTTTATCCGCCCTGTTGACGATGTGTGCCGTCTTAAATAAGCCCATTTACTTACCTCCAAACCGATATATCCCCCGCAGCCTGCTTCTGCCCTTAGCGTCCAGAAACATTACATCATCAATGCTGCTGAGAATAACTCCCTGGTCAACCACAGCATGACAAACCATACCATTACCAACATATACACCGCCATGAGAAATGCAGCGGCCAAACTGGTACAGGAGGAAATCTCCTGCCTCCATCGTCTTGACCTCACGGCAATAGGTCTGCACATAATGCAGGAACCACTCATCACTGTGATGCAGATGCCATTCGTTGCTGTATGGGGCTACCTTTACGGTGCCCTTCGCAATGCAGCCTGCATCCTCCGTTGCCGCGATCAAAAGCATACCGCAGTCAATTCCGTGGCCTCTGCTCTTTGCGCCGTTGACATGCGGCGTGCCCAACCAACTTAAAGCAGCTTCGGCTATTTTCTCCCCATCGTTCATTACATCAGCACCTCTTTCAGCGGAACGTATGGCACAATCAGGCAGCCTACTGTACTGTCCGTGCTGGCAGTTATCGTTCCGCCTTTTGTCGAATATGTGCCCTGCGGATAATACTTTCTCACCGGGAATTCCTGGCTAAGGCCTTGCGTAACAGCCTTCACTGTAAGGTCCAAGCCTAAGCCACCGCACGATTTCACTTCTACCTTGCCGCCAAACAAACCAATCGCACCGATAACTACGGCATCACGGAAAAAGCATCTGCGTAAATACAGCTTGCTCATATCCAGTGTGCCGTCATGTGCAGCCTTCAGCAGCGGTGTGTTGCCGATTTTAGCAGTCTTATCTGCCTTGATGTTTACACTCAGCGTGTCGACAACTACGCTGTCATTAACCTTGACCTGCTGGCGTTTGATTAGCAGCACGTCATGTCGATAGTTATGTCCATCATACAGGATATCCTTATCTGCGTCAGTGTAATAATGAACGCCGCCATTGGGCAGGCGCAGCTCGAACAGGTCACAGCTTGTCATATGCTTTTCCGTATTCAGGTAATTTTCTAATCCTGTGCCTACATCCTTCATCGTACTACCTCCAGCTTGATTTCTGCGGTATTGATGTTGGCAAATTGCTTGCTGATGATCAGGCCGTCATCTGCCAATATCACTTTCCAGTAATATGTATAGTTAGCCGTCACTGTGCCGGATGGAATCTGCCGGAAGGTGATAATGCCTCCGCTTACAATGTAATTGGTTGCCGGCACGATTGCGCCATTTACCAGAATGGTTACATTCTCTACATATTCCACCGGCTCTACATAGCTGCCGATGCGCGCTACACACTGATATTTGCTGCTGCTCACCTGCGCCAACGGTGCACCTTTTTCCGCATTATGCTCCGGATCAAGCCAGAGGAAGGCCTCAAAGGATCCTTTTATTAAGGCGACGAAGCCCAACAGCTCATCTGCCTGTGCATCCGTTAACGCAGGATAGCTTGCTTTGATAGTCCATGCCGGGTAAAGCTGGTTGGTCAATGTACGCACACGGCCGGAGGCAGATTTCTGTACAGTGGTATTCCATCTTTCTTCAAAGGTGCTGTTCCAGCTAAATTTTCTTAATTCTGGGAACTTACGCATTACCACACACCTACCTCACTTGCGAAGTTACGATTGCTGTCAAAAAGAGCTTGTTTCACGACATCCAGCCCACCCCGATTAAGAAAATCGCTAAAGCTGGAGGCATCCATAGCAGAAACATGCATAGACAGATTAACGCTCTGCCCCTGTCCGCCATTGCTGCCACGCTCTGCCTTATAACCGGCAACAACACCGGAACCGACAATCCCGCCATCTGCCAATCCTGCCAGCCTGCCGGTGTTCAAACCGTTCAGGAAGGGAACTCCCAGCCGATGCACGGCTTTGGCATTCATGACGTATTCCCCATCAGAAAGCATGGCCGGGATACTGTCAGATGTTCCCGTTCCCGGGCCGCTGACAGATCCGCCAGTAGCAAAGCCATTACCAAAGGCTTTGAAGAAATTTGCCTTGAAGCTGCCGCCTGTTACACTGGCAATGATAAGGGCATACATAGTCGCCTGTATCAGTTTTTGGATCAAGCTATCTAAAACACTGCGCATGACATCTCCAAAGGACTTCGTGCCGGTGATCCAGTCAGAGATCCCGCTAGCAAAATCTTTAGCCAGGGAATTCCCATACTGCTGCATAGAATTGATGGTATTGATTTTCGCTTTCTGGTCTTCATACTTCTGATTGATCGCATCCAGCGCCGCTAACCGTTCCTCGTAGGTCATGGATTCATCAGCATAGACGGCACTAGTCGCATCCTTCTGATACCTTTCATTGTCCATGTTCATCCGGTCAACAGTGCTTCCGGCTGTATTGTAAGACGTCTGCCACTTTAGCTGATCGTTTTCATAGTCGGCATTGAGTGCCTTAGCACTAGCAGCAGCCTGTGCGTTGATCGTCTTCAATGCCAGCTCATGATTATCAGCGAGAAGCTGCTTCTTCTCTTCCAACAGGTCCAATTCATCCTGATCCACGCCTTTTAGCTTCGCTTCCTTGATCGCGTTTTCCTGCGCCAGCATCTGCTCCTGGAAAGACATGTTTTCTCGTTGTAAGTCCTGCTTCCTGGTGTATTCCGTTCCCGCCAAAGCAATAGAAAGTTTCTGCTGGTCTGTGCCGTACTTTTTGGCAATCTGGAGCTGTGTCTGTCTTAGCTTTTCCTCATTCTTCAGCTGTTCACGAATGCGGTCATTCTGCACCTTCATTCGTGCCTCTTGAATCCTGTCCTCACGCTGCGCAGCTTCCAATTTTTCATTCTTGGCAGACGCAAAAGAACTGCCGCCAACACTTCCGCCGCCACCTCCGATGCCGGCACCACTGCCGGAAGGCGCGATGATCAGCTTGCTGGGATCAAAAGCAGGTGCCGCAGACGGCTTCATACCAGTTTCTTCGATGTACGCCTGAATATCCTGTCCGCTTTTACGTCGTGCCTTCTCTTCATCGCTGAGCCCTACCCCTTCAGGCGCAGGCCCCGCGATGGCTCTGGACTTTGCGTTAAATACCGCATCAAACCAGGCAATCGCATTATTAGCAAACTCAACGACGGCAGACGATGCCCTTGAAAGCATGCCAGCAAAAGACGATAGCCAGTTATCTTGTGCGCCTGTTACCTCTGCCCACATGTCGCCGAATAGCCCCACGATCGCAGATAAGATAGAAGTTACAAGGCTAACAGCCGCTGCTCCGCAAGCCGTAATAGCTCCTGGAATTTGCAGAATAGCGTCCACTAGATCGTCCCAATAGGTAGCCAGCCAGGCCACGGCGGCCCCCACAGCAGCAATCGTAGCAATCGCCGCAGCAGAGAGACCAAGAAAGGTGGAAACGGCAGCAGCCGCCGCACCCAGAGCCAGAACTAACACCGAACCGATCACCGCGGCAAGCGCGCCCGCTGCCACGATAAGCTCCGGCGGGATGCAGTCCTTAATGACATCGCGGAAGCTTTCTCCTGAATTTGCCGCATTTTGCAATTTCGTTTGAAAATCCCCCAATGCACTGGATGCTGTTTGCAGAATGCCCTTGATGTTAAACGCATCGATCATATACTGACCGATCACTGCCGAGGTCGTGCCCGCCGTTTCCTCAATGTTGGCGAGAAGCCCGGACACCTCCGTGCTTGTCTTTGCCATCATGCCGCCGAACTCTTCATCCATCCCGGCAACGATGACCTTGACGGCTTCTTTGGAGTCCACCATGCCCTTAGAGGTCATATCCTTGATTTCGGCGATAGAAACCCCTGCCGCATCGGCTAGCATATCCCATGCAGAGATCCCTGCCGATGTTAGCTGCATCATATCTTGGGCGTTCAACTTGCCGCTGGTCTGCATCTGGCCAAGTGCATAAGCTAAGCGAGAAACGCCAGCTGTTCCCTGCCCTAACCCTGCTGCAGCATCCCCCAGACTGGTTAGCATGGGAATCACTTCCTTCGCCTTAAAGCCAAAGGCCATTAACTGCTGACCAGCAGACACAACGCCGGGGACATCGAAGGGCGTTTCCGCGGCAAATTTTTGCAAATCTCGCAGCATCTGCGTCCCTTCATCAGCACTTTTCAACATGGTCTGGAAGGCGATTTCATACTGCCGCATCTGTGCCGCCGCCTTAATGGAAGCTGCACCCGCTCCAAGCAAGCCATTAACGATATCTTTTGCAAAGGCGCCAGTAGCCAGGCTCCCCAGCCCCTGTACGGCCTTCCCTAGCTTCTCTGACATGGCTGAGACATTTGACAGCGCATCGCCTAGCGATTTGACACGCTTCTTCGCGCCATCTGCAGACGATGCCATTTTCTTCATGCCGGAGTCATCAATCTTTCCCGCTTGTTTCGATACCCTTGCCGCATCATTCGCCACGCTTTTCAGCGCTGCAGACACAGTGGCCAGTTTCCCCTCTGCGTTCTTGGTTTCTGCGACGATTTCCACCTTTATTTCTTTCTTTGGCATTTCTCCACCTCCTCCCGTTCATGTTCAAAATTGCTGAAGAACGCTTTACGCTCCTCAATGATTTCCCGTTTCGTCTTTTTCTTCTCAAAAGGTTTCATCAAGACAGCAGGTTTGACAGGCTTTTTAAGGTGCGGGCTCATGATATTCGCTACCCAATATGCCCGTTCCCATCTTTCCGCCGTCTTTGCTTCCTGCCATGCCATGATCATGTCAAAGAACTCAAAAATAGAAAGTTTGTCGAATTCCCACGGCTTGAGCCGCAGAAGGCCAAACGCGGGCACCCTGACTTGATGGCACCATTCCACCATCGACATCAGGCCGTCCGCTTCTATTAGTTTTTTTCGGCTTCGATTTCCTTATCTTCACTAGGTGTCAGCTCTTCTGGGAAATACTGGTAATAAGTGACTTTACCCATGATACCGGATGATGCAATAGCCTTGAGCACACAATACTGGATATCTCCAAGGGCATACCCTGCATCCATGGCTTTATCAATTTTATCCTCATAGTACTGTTCATTATAAGTGCCATGCTGCCGCATTCCTACCATAAGCAACACAATCAGGCTTTTCAGACTGAGGCTACTTAAATTCTTCAAAATTTCCCCAATAGGCTGCTTCAGGATTTCCTCGACACGACGAAGCCGCCCAATGTTAAACCAAATCTGCTGCCCTTCGCCAAATGGCTCCATATCAATCTTTTTCATGCTTCAGCTCCTATATAAATAGAAAAGGCGCGCAAATGCACGCCTTTCTCCTTATTGAATATTTTTATTTTCCAGGGACAGCGGGTTTCAGTTCAGACAGCGCACCATCGCCCTTGATCGTACCGGACAGAGTCGCCACATCATCATGAGGCGTGGAAAGACTGCATTCAGTTACGCTGCCCCAACCGGTTACATAGCTTTTATCCGGGTATTCAAACTTTACATTGACCTGCTTCCCTACCAGGAACGCCTCCTCAAGGAACTTTGCACCTGCATCGTCTTTCAAATAGACGCTTTCAAGGTCGATCGACCAAGAGCGCAGTCCCGGAAGGGTAGACTTCCACCCGCCGGATGTTTTGTGGCTAGCGTCGATTTCATCCGCTTCACGAGAGAGGTCCCCACTGCGCTGCCCTCCAAGCAGTGTCCATGTGGGCGCCGCTTCACTGGTTCCTGTATTCAAATAAATCAGATAGTCTTTACCCGCCGTAGCATTAGATGTGCCCTCGGCGCGAGTTGGGAAATTAGTAGCCATCATAAGACTCCTTTCTTTAACAATCATAGGTTACAACAAAATGAATCAATACGGCTCCGACATCAGGGCGCCCCTGTGCCATGCCATATATAACTTCTTTCACCAAAGAATCCACCACCGTGCCCGATAGGGTCCGATCATTGCTCAAGACGCGGATAATATCATCCGCAATGTTGTCTACCTCATTCGTGCTGGATATGTCCATCACATAGATGCTAAAGGTGGCAGTGGCCGCTTTCGTGAATTTGTCGAGCCATTCATAAGAAATACGCTCGCAGGCAATAGTTCCCATCATCTCGCGGCCACGCGCTGCACCTGTAACGAGTTTCTGCCAATGTATTTCGGAAAATTGGTCCATGAGGAGCGAATAAAGAGCCTCCTCTACTGCCGTGCGCTTACTCATGAGCGATACAGGGGGATGGAATAGCGCGCCCTGCCTCCCATGGCTCCGAAATCCTCAGCCGTCAAGGTAGAAATGATCCGATCCATTTCTGTCCGATACATCTTTAGCTTTTGGGCATATACATCGGAGTATTCAACGCCATTGGCTCCATTGAATGTCGTGGTGGGGTCTGTGCCTGCCTGCATTAAGCATCGGTTACAGCAAGCCGCGCACACCCCAAGCCGCTTAATAATAGGTGCTACAGGCTCCACGATCTTTGCATGAAGGCGTCGCGCCTCTCGGGCTATCGTGTCATTCCCCACGGTGATATCTTCATCTGTGCAAGTCAGAACTTCATCGAAGATATCGTTTAAGGTGATATAAGCCATCACAACCTCCCTAGAACACTCTCGATGGCATCGGCGAACCGGCTTTGAATCCTTGCCCGTTCGTGTTCGGCTGCATCGAATAAATATGGATCTGCCTGTATGCCCGGATGATGTACGCGTTTACAAAAGACAAAGTCACCATTTCTCACAAAACGGAGCGCCAGCTTGTTCCTAGCCTTGATGATATGCGGCGGGGTGCCTTCATGCTGGTATACTGCCACGTCAGATCCGAGATACACCGTGGCCGTGTTTCCTTCTGCGTACATCTGGATGCTTTTTTCTGTAGCTCCGCCACGCGTTACAAATTTGTGATGCTCCCGTGCATACTCTTGGATATCTCTGGCCGCCGCTTTGACTTGCAGCCTTACAGCCGCCCTCGTTTCTTCGGGAGCGGCCTCAAAGGCTTCCACAAGCTTGTTAAAGTCGGCCTTTACCGATACCTTCATTCGGCAGCAGTCTTATGGACGTAAATCGCGCCCTTCTTGTTGTTCAGAACGAATGCATCATAAATCACACGGCCTTCAACCAACCATCCATTGATTCCTGGCGGGTTGTCATGGATTTTGTAATCTGCCAGTTTGATAGGCGCCACGCACGCTACCGGGTTAGTAATAATGAATGCGGTATTTTTCGGCATCCAAGAGGTGGGAGCCGTAATAATCGGAATCCCGTCTACCATGCCAAGCTGACCACGGAGAAGCATATTCTGGGCAATGTCAGAAGCCTGAATAAAAGAGGGATCCTGCTTGATGTATTTGTAGAAAGCACTGGACACATAAGCAATGCGACCCCCAAGCGGAGCCAGCTCGTCAGTGAGCTTTTCCACACCATCCAAGAAAGCGCTGTAGGCATTTGCCTTTGTAATAGCCGCGGTCGCAGTGTTCTTTGCACCTGCTGCAATGACGCCCAGTCGGTAAATATCGATTTCCGGGATGACTACTTCATCAAGTTGGCGCTGCAGGGCTGCCCCGGCGTCCTTAATCATCATCTGGTCGAGATTGTCGCCACGGTCGATAGTGAAGGTGAAAGAACGATCCTTGCTCAGGGTCATTTCCTGGATGGAGTCCTGCAGATCCGTAGGGGTGCCATAGCGAGAAGACCCAGTGCGGGTATAGTCATTCATGTCTGCCGTCGGAATAGAATAAACTTTGACAGTTTTTACGCCCACGAAATCATAGTTGTTGTTAATTGCCGGGGCCGTGATAGACCCCTGTTTGAAGCGTTCATCAATCTGTGCGCTGTACTTTTCTGCATAGTTAAGAGCCATTCTGTTTTCTCCTTTTAAGAATTAAATCCGGCAAGGAATGGGTCGGAGCTTCCTCCTCCGTTCCCGCCGTTAGGGCTGCCGCTTCCGCCGCCGCCGTTAGCCTTGACCGCCCAGCTATTTTCCTTCAGCCAGCCGGCCACACCATCTTCAAGGCTGATTTCTCCATCCTTGCCATTATAGGCGAGGCTTTCAT
>OIWO01000308.1_pt1 | contig 58390 bp, 36 predicted proteins | sample 1587641 | NCBI WGS metagenome assembly OIWO01 (sample SAMEA3888924, study PRJEB22519) | human gut metagenome | biome: human gut; feature: human-associated habitat; material: faeces | place: Denmark | collected 2010
CCAGGGCGATGCCCTGGGCTAGGAGCTTCTGCCCTTTCAGGGCGTGTGGGGCAAATCTTGCGAAAGTTCAGTTAACCAAGAATGAATAATTCAACATTCAACACTCAACATTCAACATTAAAATAAAAAATGCTCAGCATCATCGCCTGTATATCAAAAGTGCATAGAGCTATCGGGTACAAGAACCGGTTGCTCTACGCCATCCCATCGGACATGACCCGATTTCGTATGCTCACTACCGGACATACAATCATCATGGGCAGAAAGACATTTGAGTCGCTGCCGAACGGAGCCTTGCCCAACCGCCATAATATTGTTATCTCGAAGACAAGAGAGCTGATAACAGGGTGCGAAGTATACACCTCTCTGGAAGAAGCGCTGGCAGCAAGGAAAGAAACGGCAGCAAGCAAAGAAGCGATTGGAAGCAAAGAAGCATCAGATGAATGTTTCATCATCGGAGGAGCCAGCATATATGAACAGGCTTTGCCTTTTGCAGACAAGCTTTATCTCACAATCGTAGAAAAGGAACCTGAACATGCCGATACCTTCTTTCCGGAAATCAATCCGGCAGAATGGGAAGTGACAGAAAAAGAAATGAGGAATGAAAACGGCTTACCGTTCACATTCCTCACCCTTTATAGAAAGCAGTAATCCCGCAGGGAGCTACTGCTTTTTTTCTTTTTATATCTTATTTCTCTGCTGCAGCCTCCTCATCAGTTTCCTCTTCATCATCGTTGAAACTCTTGAGATCCTGCATAGAAAGCTGACGGTTGATAGATGCATTGAAAGAGATGATGGTCTCGCTGCGAGACAATCCCAATGGCTGCAACTTATCATGGATGATTTCCAGGAGATGGTGGTTGTTCAGCGCGTAAATCTTGATAAACATATCAAAGCCGCCTGTAGTATAGTGACACTCCACAACCTCAGGAATCTTCTTCAACTCCTCTACAACCTGATCAAACTTCTCAGGCTCCTTCAGATAGAGTCCCATATAAGCACAAGTTTCGTAACCTATCTTTTCTGGGTCAATGATGAATTGTGAACCCTTGATGATACCAAGATTTGTAAGTTTAGCAACACGCTGATGAATGGCAGCACCGCTCACATTGCAAGCGCGTGCCACTTCCAAAAATGGAATACGGGCATCCTGAGAAATCAGCTTCAGAATCTGCCTATCTAATGAATCTAAAATTTGTTTTGACATAATACTAATAATTTGCTTGCAAAGATAATACAAAAAATTAATAAAAGCAATTTTTTAAGAGAAAAACATGATAAATTAATATTATTTTCCATTTTCTGTGGCAGAATAACTGATTTTTAGTGCTTTTGCCTGGCGCAAAGCCTGCTTTACATCGGTTATCACACCCATCTTGGTTTCCTGGTCTGCTTTAATTGATACGGTCATCAGCTTCTGGTCTTCCGGTGACATACGCTTCTTTTCTGCCGAAATATAATCCATCACTTCGGGAGCCGAAGCAAACTTATCATTCAACTGAATCTGGGTACCGGTACCATACTTTGCCTGCATCTCTTTGGTTGGCTTACCTATATAAATATGGCTCACCGCCGATTTCTTGGTCAGGCGGGTGAGTTCCTTGCCTTGTGGCAAACGGCAGTCTACCTTCAAGGTAACCTGGCGCATGTGGGTAACAATCATAAAGAAGAACAATACGGAGAAAATGAGGTCTGGCAGAGAAGATGTATTCAACCCTGGCACTTCATGCGATTTCTTATGAAAATTCATCATTGTTTACCTCCTTTCTGCTGTTCTGTAGCTGTTTCTGTCGAATTTTCTTCCCCTTGCTTTTCTTCAGCATTGGCATCAACACGCTGGTCGGCATGAGTCATTGCGTTGGCATACGACTCTGTGATGCGCTGCGGACAGATGTTGCGCACCTGTTCTTTCTGGTCATTGTTCAAGAGGGCATAATCCCTGTGATATTTCTTCTGGGCTGTTTCGTTGCGTAGCTGGCTATATGCTTCCATCAGCTGATTCTGCATCTGGAAATAGAGATTATAGTCGGCATCGCGGTCACTCTCGATAGAGATGAGATGTTTCTTGCCCAGACGGTGAACAAAGCGGATGGTTTCTTCCTTGAGCAGGCTCACCTGCATCGGCTTACCGTTGACCAAAAGCGTATCGCCAGCCGTCAGGCGCAGCTCCATGAGGTTAGCCTTGTCTACCACCGACTGCTGCTGTTCCTTCTTCTGCGGTTCAGGTGAAGGGAGTTGGCGCAACAGTCCCTTATCCACATCCATTGATGTGGTGACAAGGAAGAATATCAACAGCATGAACGAGATGTCGGCTGTAGATGTGGTATTCAGTCCCGGGGTTTCGTGTTGCTTCCTTCTAATCAGCATATTTAATCCTTATTTATAGAATAGAGAGCCTAAAGCACTCTCTTTAGTTTTTCTTCCGAATATAACGTGTGGCACCGAAACAGACGGCACCGATTCCTGCCACCAGCATCAGGAGCGATGTGATGACAAACATATCTGAAAGCTTGAGCCAGAGCCAGTCGGCATAATTCTCGCCATTGATGAGCATCGGAGCAGAACCGCCCAAAAAGAAGGTAAGCAGCAAAACTGCCAAAGTTCCGATCCATGTGATGCGGAAGATGCGACGCACGGGAATGCCATTCACTACAGCCTCCGACTTGCTGCTGCGATAATCTCTGATCATCGAAAAGACTGCCAGACCTGTACCTCCTATCAGGAAGAGCCACATCAGCAGGATAAGCACATCGGTAAAGAGAGGCGCATTAAAGTCGGGGTTCTCTTCGAAAGGCAAATCGTAGCCTACCAAAAAGAACAGACCGAAAACCAGCACCGCCAATCCTATCATGATATAGAACACCTGCTGCGATATCTTTTCGGCCGACTTCGTCTTCTGCTTTGAAAATTGAAATTTAACCATTTCTCTCTTCGTTTATTTATTCTTGGCAATAATATCCATTAAAGTAACCGCCGACTCCTCCATCTGGCTTGTCAGGTGCTCCACCTTAGAAAGGATGTAGTTATAGAAAACCTGAAGGATGAGGGCTACGATGATACCGAAGATGGTAGTGATGAGCGCCACTTTCATACCCGAAGCAACGATAGTAGGACTGATATCGCCCGCCTGCTGAATCTGGTCGAACGACATGACCATACCGATCACGGTTCCGAGGAATCCGAGCGATGGCGCCATAGCGATAAAGAGTTTGATCCAGGAGCAGCCCTTCTCCAGATTAGCCGCCTGAACGGTACCATATCCGCTTACCGAGCGCTCGATGTCATCAAGACTCTCGCTGATATGCATCAAACCCTGGTAGCAGATAGAAGCCACCGGTCCGCGGGTATTCCGGCAGAGCGTCTTAGCCCCTTCCACATCTCCCGCCGACACCTTCTGGTCGATATCCTGCATCAACTTCTTGGCGTTGATTTCAGAGAGACTCAGATAGATGATGCGCTCGATACAGAAAGCCATACCCACGATGAGGGCGATGGCAACGAGAGACATAAATCCCGCATTACCCTCTATAAACTTTGTCTTAAGAGCTTGATGAAATCCCATGCTCTCTTCTTGAGCCATCATAGGCAGAGAACACATCCATGTGAAAACCAATATTGCAAAACGTGCAATAGCTGTATTTTTCTTCATATACCTTATTATATATATAAAAGCGGAAAGAGGGGGATTCGAACCCCCGAACCGGTTTTGCCGGTTACACGCTTTCCAGGCGTGCCTCTTCAGCCACTCGAGCACCTTTCCATATTCCGAAGAACTCTTCTTAATCGCCGCAACATGCTGCTGCAACAATTTCGAAGTGCAAAATTATTGCTTTTCCTCCGAAATACCATAACTTTCATTGTTTTTTTATGTTTATTTAAGGAGTTTTGAACGCTTGCGTCCTATACTTGCGATACGGATAGCGGAAAAACTCGCTCTGCATTGAGGTTGGTCTGTCGGGCAAACTCCTCTTCGCTTATGCCATAAGCCTTGGCGAGCGTCTTCATCACTTCTACCACGAAAGCGCTCTCATTACGCTTGCCGCGATAAGGAACGGGCGCCATATACGGACTGTCGGTCTCCAGCACGATGCGATCCAGAGGAACTACAGCAGGGAGGTCTTCACGCAGATGGCTGCTCTTGAAGGTAGATACGCCACCGACGCCCAATACAAACTTATCGAAGGAGAGCAGTTCTTCGGCTTCCTTCTGGTTGCCCGTAAAGCAATGGAAGACGCCACCCGGCAGTTCTTTCTCATACTTTCTGAGCAGATGCACCATCTCGTTCTGCGCCTTGCGGCAATGAATCATCAGCGGGAGCTGGGTTTCTACCGACCATTTTACCTGTTCCTCGAAAGCCTCGAGCTGCTCGTTTTCGAACTCACGGCTCCAGTAATAATCAAGTCCTACCTCTCCGATGGCGATCAAGTCAGAAGACTGAGGAGAACCCTCCTGACTGGCATTACCGGTCATGCGATGCTCCTCCAGTATCTTCCGGAGTTCAGCCAGCTGCTCCTTCCAGTCAGCCTTCACCTCTTCAGGATGCAGACCAATCATCGGATAAGCATAGCCCGGATATTCCTTGCTCAATGCCAGGACCGCATGTGTGGTCTTCACATCGATGGCAGGCAAGAACACCTTGCCTACCCCCGCTTCCTTGGCACGGGCGAAAGCCTCCGCCCTATCCTCATCAAACTCCTCCGCATCGAAATGCGTATGTGTATCTATTACTTTGAACATTGAACTTTAAAATTAGTACTGTCGCTTCATCATTTTCTGAGCATACTTTGCCAATTCCTCCTTACGCTCAGCAGGCACATTCACGGCATCCAGATACTTCTTGCTCTGCTCGAAATAATAAGCAATCTTATCCTGCGCCAGTTTGTCGATACCAATCTCGTTGTATAGACGGGTAACGGCAGCCACCTTCTCCTTGCGGTCGAACTCCTCGGCATCCACCCACTTCTGCAGTTCTGCACGCTGCGCGTCGTTGGCATGGTTGAAGGCATTGATGAGCATGTAAGTCTTCTTGTTGGATGAGATATCGCCACCAATCTCCTTACCGAACACCTTGGTATCGCCGTAAACATCGAGGTAATCATCCTGCAACTGGAACGCCAATCCTATCTGCTCGCCAAACTTATACAGGTTCTCTGCATCCTCATCAGAAGCATCGGCAAGGATAGCACCCATCTTCAGGGCACAAGCCAGGAGTACGCTGGTCTTGAGGCGGATCATCTCGATATATTCCTCCTCCTTTACATCGTTACGGTTTTCAAACTCCATATCAAACTGCTGACCTTCACCAATTTCCAGGGCAGTGGTCGTAAAGAGTTTCAACACCTTGGCAAGATGCTTTTCATCACATTGAGCCATACGTTCATAAGCCAGAACGAGCATGCTGTCGCCTGAAAGGATTGCCGTATTGGCATCCCATTTCTTATGAACCGTTTCATGACCGCGACGCAAATCAGCATTGTCCATCAGGTCATCATGCAGCAAAGTATAGTTATGATAAGTTTCCAGGGCAACGGCATTCATCAGAATCTTCTCAGGATTGTCCTTGAAAAGATTGTAGCCCAGAAGCATGAGCGTAGGACGAATACGCTTGCCACCCATAGAAAGTACGTATCTGATAGGCTCATAAAGAGACTTTGGCTTTCTTTCGTAAGGCAAATTAGCCAGAAACTCATTTACCATGCTTAAAATTTCATCTGCTGTCTTCATAATAATGTATAATTTATAATGTATAATTTACAATGAATAATTTATAGCTGGAACACTACCGGGATGGCAATCATCGTGCGACAGACCTTGCCTTTATCGATGCCCGGTTTCCACTTCGGCATCATCTTCATCACCCTCAAAGCCTCGTTGTCGAGCAATGGATCTACCGAAGTGCTTACCTTGATATTGGCAACACTTCCATCCTTGTTTACGATAAAGGATACCACTACGGTTCCCTGAATCCTATTCTTCTGGGCAGCTACAGGGTACTTCAGGTTCTTGGTAAGCCACTGCATGAAGGCAGACCAGCCACCAGGAAACTGCGGTATCTTCTGCACGACGGTCAGTTTGATAGGAGCCTCAGCTCCCGGATTCTCAATGGGAGTTTCAGGAACCGCTTCCTTCACCTCAGCTCCATCCACTACACCCGAGCCGTCGCCGATAACCAGTTCGCTGGTTGTAGAACTGATTTTCTGCGGTGCCTTCTGAGTCTGTTGCTCGGCAGCCTTCACTTCCTGAGTAATTGACTTAGAAGCAGGAGCCGAAACAGCCTCTGCACTCACCATATCTTTCAGGTCGGGACGAGCCGACATTTCCAGATCCTGTGAAAGATCTTCCATCGATTCCGACAAGTCATCATCTCCCTGCGGACCTTTCTGATATTGGAGTCCTACGAAGATGAAAGTAAAAGCCAGCAGCAAACCTAGCAGGAAAAATGTAACCCGCTTATCTTCCAGTTGTGCGCTATTTGATTTCTTAATTTCCACAATAAAAACCGTTTAAAATCGTTATTTCCTACGAAAACATTGCAAAATTACTTCTTATTATTGAAAAAAGCAGTATCTTTGCCAAAGAATTAGAAAATTTAAATGAAAAAATATGTAATTTCCGCAATATTGACGCTTTTTGCGACAATTATTGATGCTCAAGAGAGCCAAACGGGGTATAATTTCCTTCGCTTGCCGGTGAGTGCTCACGCAGCTGCTCTGGGTGGCGACAACATCACCTTGATAGAAGATGATGAGGCACTCATATTCCATAATCCGGCTCTTCTGTCATCAGTAAACGACAAGACGGTCAATCTCAATTATATGAACTATATGTCGGGGGTGAACACTGCCTCGGCTAGTTTCAACCGTATTGTCAACGACAAGGCTTCGTGGGCTGTTTCGGCTCAGCTTGTTGACTACGGCAAGATGAAAGAGACGGATGAGAACAACATCCAGATGGGTGAGTTCTCGGCAAAGGACATTGCCATTGCGGGTTACTTTTCTTATATGCTCGGTGAGAAATTTGCGGGTGGTATTGCCGCCAAATTCATCACTTCGTATATTGGCGATTACAATTCTATCGCTGTGGGAGTGGATCTGGGCATCAACTATTACAACCCGGAAACGGAATGGTCGGTTTCTTGCGTGGCAAAGAACCTGGGTGGACAGCTGAAAGCTTACGACAATGAATATGAGAAGATGCCTATCGACCTGCAGTTGGGTGTAACGAAACGCTTCGCCAACGCACCGTTCAGGGTATCAGCCACACTGGTCAACCTGAACCATTGGGACAGCAGTCTTCGTGATCATGCCGTAGTAGGTGCCGACATTCTGCTTTCGGAGAGCCTGTGGATAGGTGCCGGCTACAACTTCCGGAGAGCCAACGAGATGAAAATCAGCACCTCAGAAGATGAAGAAAGCAGTCATGGAGCCGGTTTCTCTGTGGGTGGCGGTATCAACCTGGAGCGCTTCCATCTGAACGTTGCCTACGGCAAATATCACGTCAGTAGCAGCAGCCTCATGCTGAACGTAAGTTACAGATTATAAATTGTACATTATAAATTATACATTAAAGTTAGTTCGAAATTATGAAGAAAATAACAATAGCAATAGACGGATACTCTTCTTGCGGTAAGAGTACGATGGCAAAGGATCTTGCCAAGGAAATAGGTTATGTTTATGTAGATACGGGCGCCATGTACCGCTCGGTAACTCTCTATGCGCTGCGTCATCAGCTCTTCGAAGCAGATGGAGCCGTAAAGACTGAAGAACTGCAGAAGGAGATGAAGAACATCAGCATCTCATTCAAGTTTAATGAAACAACCGGTCGCCCTGACTGCTATCTGAACGGCGAACTGGTAGAAAAGGAAATCCGTTCGTTAGAGGTTTCCAACCACGTTAGTCCGATTGCCGCCGTTCCTTTCGTCAGAGAGGCGCTGGTAGAGCAGCAGCAGAAGATGGGCGAAGACAAGGGCATCGTGATGGATGGTCGCGATATAGGTACCACCGTGTTCCCTAATGCCGAACTGAAGATTTTCGTTACAGCCAGCTCACAGGTGAGAGCACAGCGCCGTTTCGATGAACTGAAGGAGAAAGGAATGCCAGCCGACTTCGATGCGATTCTGAAAAATGTAGAGGAGCGCGACTATATCGATACCCACCGCGAGACTTCCCCACTCAGAAAGGCTGATGATGCCATCACGCTCGACAACAGCAACATGACCATTCCTGAACAGAAGGCATGGCTGATGGAACAATATCAAAAAGCAATAGCAGAATAAGCTACAGAAAAGAGACTGCCGGGTTATTTGTGCAAAAATACGTTAAATATACTACTTTTACCGATAAATTTATTTTATTCGATGAAAAAGATTTGGAAAAAAAACTTCAATTTAGTATCTTTGCAATCATATTAACAAGGTAGTAATGATATAGATTATAAATTTTGAGTTAATTACTGTTTTTTGAAGGTGATAGGTCTTCGGGAGAAGATTTATCACCTGTTTTATTTTCAGACAGTATATAAAAGATGCCCCCTTGCTACCGCAAAACGCGGTAGCAAGGGGGTTAACTAATTAATAACCAGCATGTTAAGTTTTTCAATCAACGATAAAACTTCCCTCTACCCTTGATACGGCGAAACACCGTATCAAGTATATCAAATAACTGATAATCAATATTTTAGCTCTTACTATAAGAGAGCAGAGCTTTCCTTGATAATCTTATCCCTGCACTCTTCCATCAGCCACTTCGGCGTACTGGTAGCACCACAGATACCTACCGTTTCCACACCCTTGAACCAGTTCATATCTATTTCGTCGGCACTTTCTATCTGGTAGCTGTTGGCATTCACGCTCTTGCATTCCTTGAAAAGCACCTTACCGTTCGAGCTCTTTCTGCCACTCACAAAGAGGATGACATCATGCTTGCTGGCAAAGGCAGCGATGTTAGGCATGCGGTTAGCCACCTGACGGCAGATAGTATCGAAACTCTTGAAGACAGCGCCCTCAACAATATGCTCCTGGCAGTATTCGATGATGCGGTGGAACTCATCGAGACTCTTGGTTGTCTGGGAGTAAAGATAGATATCTTTAGAGAAATCCAACTGACCGCTTTCCTTCAGCTGCTTCACATCCTCAAACTTCTCTACCACGATGGCATGACTCTCCGTCTGCCCCACCAGTCCGAGCACCTCAGCATGCCCGTTCTTGCCGAAAATCACGATCTGTGCCTCCGGATTGTTGACATACTGCTTCTTGATGCGGCGCTGCAACTGGAGCACCACAGGACAGGTAGCATCGATGATTTCGATGTTGTTTCGCTCGGCAAGGGCATAAGTTTCAGGCGGTTCACCATGAGCACGGAGCAAGACCTTTACGCCCTGCAGTTCCTCCATCTGCTCATGGTCTATCGTGATGAGTCCCGCTTCATGCAGGCGCTCCACCTCCATACCGTTATGCACAATATCGCCCAGGCAGTAAAGTTTACCGCCCTTAGCCAACTCCTCTTCAGCTTTCTTGATGGCAGTGGTTACGCCAAAGCAGAACCCACTGCCGTTATCTATTTCTATCTGCACGATATTCGTTTTTAATTCATTGTACATTAATCTTCACCACCACCTTAGCATGTTCAGGATCATTCGTAATCATGAGGATACGAGGGTGTCTGACACGCGATTTCTTCAAGTCGGCAGCCACAGCCGTCACCTTCATCTTAACGGTCTCTCCTGGCTGAATCTTACTCTTCTTCAGGTTCACCTGCAAGCCCATCGTAAACATCTGCATGCTACGGATATCCAGTTCCGACTTACCCTTATTGGTAATCAGAATCTCACCCTTCAGTTTCTTCTTTCCATTGAAACTACCCAGATTGAGATCGGTGGCAGACATCTCTATCTTCGGAGCCAGTGCCTTCTTGGCTGGAGTCATGTTCTCGAAACCAGGAAGAAGAACGGCTGATACCACGATTTCCTTCTCTGGCGCAACCTTATCGCCAGGACGCTCACCGAGATAAACCGATGTCTGGTTCAAGCCCAGGTCGCGCAGTTTCTTGGAATCCAGCACGAAACTGATTTCGGCAGAATGACGCGGAGCCACCTTGGAAGGCGATACGAAAGCATGAAGATAGGATGGCAGATGCATCACTACCGGCTCCAGTAATTCGTCGGTAGGATTGAAGATATGGATGCGCTGAACCGGACGGTCGCCACGGTTCACGTCATCAAACTCCACCTCCTGGGCATCACTCTTGATGACACCCAGCATCTCATCGTAAGAACCAGCGAAATCTACTACGCTGCCCACTACCTTTCCCCTCATAGAGAGGATGAACGGGTCTTCACCCGCATTGGTATAGAGACAAACCTGCTTGGTGAAAGTACCCATCTGCTTGGCATCGTATACCGCCTTGATGACGAAACTTTCGCCGGCAGCAATGCCCGTCTTCGGATAATCTACCTCCGTACAGCCGCAGCTTTTCAATACATTGTTGATAACCAACGGCTTGAGCCCGTCATTCTTCAGCACGAATTCGGCAGTTACAGGCTTGTTGAACACCACCTGTCCGCAGTCTACCACCTCGTGCTGGGTTGTAATCTTCTGTGCTGATGCAGGCAGCGCCAACAGCGCTGAGAGCATCCATATATTCATCCGTTTCATACTATTCTATTTTAAATTATCAATCTATAAACTTTAATTATTAACTTTCAATTCATAAGTCTCTGTGCGGCCACCAAATTCCGGACTGTAGGTACACTCAGCGGTGCAAGTTCCGCTCTGATAGTCGCCCTTTCTATCCACGTAATACTCCATTTCTACGATGTGCATACCTTTAGATAAACGATCGAAATAAAAATTTGTTGCATAATCTCTTGGAGAAACATAGCAGCCTATGCCCCACTGATAACCACTCTTCTGGTTGACCGGTTCCAGACATGCCGCACGCTTATCCGTAATCTGCACAAAGTCGTAGTCGCGGTCGGCGGTGATGAGGAGTGTTACCTTCACCTTCTCACCTACCTTCGCCTGCGCCTTGCCCTTACCCTGAGATTCGGCAGGAACGATGACACGGCGCACCTTGATGCCCGACTCCATGGAACCGATTTCGCTGATAGGCTGCTTAAACTCTGCATAGACGGCTCCCCAGCTGGTATAATCGCTCTTTTTGTCGATGCTCAGCTTAGATGCCTTGCCCGGTCTTTCGGTCTTCACATAGCCCAAAGTAGTGGAATCCTGCGGCATCGGCAGCAGCTTTCCATCCAGTTTCAGAACGGCATTTTCAGCCTTCCTGCTCCAGTTGCTCTCATTGCCCTTCATAAAGGCGTAGACGGCATCCACGGTGTTCACCGGCGTATCCCAAACCTGGGTACGTTTCGACATCAGGAGCCAGCGCTGCAGTTCCTCGATGGTCTGCTTGTCGTTCGGTTTCAGCATCTGCAGCGCCTCTATCACGGATACCTGGGTAGGAATCTTATAGTTTCTCCAGCTATAGAGTGCCTTACGGGTATCATAATAGCGGCCCATCTCCTCACGATAAACGGCATATTCGTTCACGCTCTGCAGATATTCGCCTGCCTTCTCGCGGTAGGCAGCATTCTGCTGGCTGTTTCTGGCGAGTACCACGGCAGCACGCGCCTTGCCATAGATGGAGAAATCACCCGTCATCTTCGACATCTTTTCCAGGAGATAAGCCTTGTCAGCTTCCAGATTCTGCTTCATCTTTCTGCCATCCATCGAAAGGATGTAGAGATAATGCAGCGCCTGTTCGCTAGGACTCACCTTCTGCTTTTTCTCCTCCTGTTTCTTCATTTCTCTTACTTCCTGTGCGGTCTGCAGAGAGAGATAGTTCAGAGCCGAAGTCAGCATCCGGGCAGTTGATTTCTGCACACCTGCGATGGCATTCAATCGAACCATCATTTCGGCTACCGACGTTGTCATATATCTGCTGCCCTTCATTCCATTCCACCAGGAGAAGGAACCGTTAGGGTTCTGCAACTTCTTCAGCTTCTCCACCTGATTCTGCAGACGGATGCTCTCCTGAGCGAGATTCTTCTGAGAATGATTATCCAAAGAGAGAGTCTTCTGGATATGGGTGGTGATGGTATTGGCGTAGATGGCAGACATCAGCGAGATGGCGTTCTCCTCATCCGGATTACTGATAGCTGGCAGCGCCTTCACCATCAGCCAACTTGGGTTATTGGTGTACTCGATGGTTACCTTTGCCTCTTCAGCGCCCTTCGCCTGCTTGCCCTCCTTGTTCAGGAAGAGTTTGCTCAGGTCGAAGTTCTGCTCGCCCTTCTGATGCAGGGTGATAGGCAGGGTGTTCACCACGAGTTCACGGTTGCTCAAAACCGGCAGATAGTGCTGTTCACCATCGCTGTAGCCATTACCGGCAGCCACCACCTTATTAATATATACGCCTTCTTTCAGTCCCTGGACATCAAAGGAGATGGTAGCAGAGCCCTCAGCATCGATGCTGTAGTTCTGCGTCTTCTGCCAAACCACCTTGTTGGTCTCCGGGTCGAGAATCTGCATACGGGTGTTGCCGCTCACCTTCTTGTCGGAAGTATTGAAGAGTTTCACCACGATGGTGCTCTTATCGCCCTCACGCAGGAAGCGAGGCATGTTTGGCTGCACCATCACGGTCTTCTGAGCCACAGCCTCATCCACCAGCAAACCGTTGCGCATCTCCTTGTCGTGCGCCAATCCCATGAACTTCCAGGTAGTCACGCTCTCCGGCAGGGTAAATCTGATGGCTACGTTGCCATTGTTGTCGCTCTCCAAGGCAGGATAGAAGAAGGCAGTCTCGTTCAGGTTTTCACGCACCTGCACATTGTCAAGGTACTGTCCTACGTCTGAGCCAGAACCACCTACAAACTGCGGCATCTCCTCTACTACATCAAAAACCTTGTTGGCAGATGGAGCAGGCGCTGCAACACGGGTTATATTACTCCCACGAATTTTCATGACTTTCGCTTCCTCTTGAACCAGCTCGTCTTTCTTTATACGAACAGCCTCAACGGTTCCGCCCAAAGAACGTTCCAACTTGCTCAGCTCCACCGCTTGCATATAAGCATAATAGCTAAAGTATTTGCCATCAAACTTATCTACATCCAGTCCCCTCTCGTCATAATACTTGGTAGGATAAACGCCATTCAAGTATAATGAACGGAAAGTGAGGTTGTGCTTCCAGTAGCAGTTTGGCAAACTCTGATAGAAGCCCAGGGAGAAATTCCAGGAATGCGGGGCTATCTGGTCGAGCGACTTGTCATAGAATACGCTCATCAGCTGTGCCTTGGCTGGCTTGCCGTCAGGGGTGGTAATCCTCAGCGTCCACTCCTCCTTCTGACCAGGGGTCAGACGGTTGCGGAAGGTCTTCCAGGCGATGTTCAGTTCCTTCTCAGGCAAAGGACGGGCGATGCTCATCATTCGGGTATAGCACTTGCCTTGCTTCACGAAACTATAGTTCAGTACGATGCCCGACGCATATTCCTCCTTGTAGGTGAAAGGCAGGGTCACGATACTGTCGCCCAACTCCCAGGCGCCCTTCTCCAGCAGTTTGTTGCCGGCGATGATGGAATATACGATGTGCGCTCCGTTCTCCGAAGAGCCCACCTGGATATAGACCGGCTTGCCATCACGAGGGAAGGTCTTCGCCGTCTGATAATACCATTCGGTAGTTGGCTCCACCGGATGGGTATCCTTCATACTGAAGAGCGTGAATTTCTGCTGCAGGGTATCCTGTCCGCAGATTGCCTCCAGCTGATGAACGCCAGATTTCCAAACGAGGGAAGAAGAGGCAGAAGAAGCATATTCCTTGATAGAAACCGGTGCATTCGCCTCGGCATCCTTCCATTCGCCCTTATCAATTCGATATTTTAACCTACTAGAAATCGGCATACCACTGGCATTGCGGTAAGCGAAGGTCACCGTCTTCAGACTGTCTGTTTCGATACGCTTAGGAAGATTCACCGTGAGGATGGTTGGCTTGGTGCCCAGAGGCAGACTCATCACACCCTCGTGGCTCTCGCCGCTGATGTCGGTAACGATTGCTGAGACCTCGAAGTTGAAGAAACGGGCGATGCGCATGAAATCGCTCATATCAGCCTCGTCTTTTCCTGACAAGGAAGCCTCCAGCGGAATTTCTACATCGAAGGTTCCGTCCTCACGAGTCACGCAACTGTCTGTCTTTACCAACTGTCCGGCAGAGCCTGCGCCCCACCACCAGAGCTGGTTTCTGCGAGTCACCTGATACTCCACCTTGGCACCCTGCACCGGCACTCCGGCATAGGTCTTGGCTGAAGCTTTCACCACCACGGTGTCGCCCCAGGTATATTTCTCGTTCACCTTCGGGAAGGTAATCTCGAAGGTTGGACGCTTGTACTCCTCAACTCTGAAATATTCGCTTGCTGTACCATTCACGGAGATGGAATACTGTCCTGTCTTTCCCTCCTTCGGGAGTTCGAAATCTACCGAAGCCGTACCATATTCATCGGTCGTAACCTTCTGTTCTGCCACCTGCTTCCAGTTGGCATCACTCAGGACAAACTTCAGTTCCATACTCTTTCCTGGCACGCTGGCATCCAACCCCTTCTTGACAGTATAGGAAATGGCTGAGGCATGTACCTTCTGCCCCGGGCGATAGATGGCACGATCGGTATAAACCTGATATTTAGTCTCATTATCCTTCTTCTCATAATAGCGAGTGCGAGAAAGATAGATATCCTTGGCAGGCGTAAACTTGTCATTGCTGGTGGAAATCAAGACGTTTCCATCCACATTTTTGAAGTAAGCCTCTCCGTTCTCATCTGTTGTCAAGCGGGCATGAACTATTCGCTTGTCCTTCTTCGTCTTGAAATCATACCGCTGGTCGTAGAGTTCTATCTTCGCCCCGGCGATAGGCTGTCCGTCGGTAGCATTCACCACCACATAGCGATGCCTGTCATCAGGCAACTGCTGGATCATCACCGCCAGATTGCTGACATAGAAGAGTTCTCGCTGCGGAGCGATGCCCGTATTATCCGAAGTCACCTCCATCAGATAGGCACCCAGTGGCAGATTGCCACCGATTTCGATGGAATCCTTCACCTCTTCGTAATCCGGGCGACCATAGTAGTTGCGGCTGAAATCCTTCTGATGCAGCTTCGTGGTCTTCTTCAGGAGCATCTTATAGGTAGCCTCATCCTGGGCATCATATTCATTATCCGCCGTGATGTTGATACGGGAGATGCTGATTTTCAGGTTCTGCAGATTGCGCACGTCCAGATGCACCCACGCCTTCTCTCCAGGTCGCAACACCTGCGGCATATCCTTCACCCGGAACATCGGTTCGGTGAGTCGCTTCTGCGCATTTCTCAGTTCGTTCATTCTCGACCATCCCCCCCAGCGGCTCAGCGCATAGTTGATATAGTTGAGCTTATCCTGCGGTTTGGCATCGGTAGCACCTTCCATGAAGCGGAAATGCTCCACGGCAAGTTCGCCTGCCTCCGGAATATCCTGATAAACCTGGATGAGCGAGTCGATGGTCTGCAGATACTTCGATTTCTTCACCTCTCTCACGTCGTCCTGGCGGTATTTCTCGATGAGCTTATAGGCACAGAGACAAGCCGCACCCCTATTGCCCACCTTATTATAATAGGTGTACAGCTGCAGATACGCCTCCTTGCTGTCTGCCTCGAATCCGATGAGATGCAGCAGATCGTTGTTGAAGGAACTGCCATCCACGCCCTTCAGCGTCAATGGAACATACTCAGTGGAAGTATGCTTGGCAAGAAGTTCAGGCTGCTCCAGGGCTTTCTTGAAAAACTCCTGGCTTTTCTTTTCGTTCATATCACAGTACACCTTGCCCAGCACGGCATATCTCACCGCCTTCAATGCGGGGTCGTTCACCTTCAGCACCTCTGCTTCCATCCGCTTCACGTTAGGCGTCAGCGAGTCAGCCGAAATCTCATTCCAGAGTGTCATCTGTCTTGTCTCAGCCGCCAGCAGCTGCCCGTAATCTTTGGCAACCGAAGCCTTGGCGATGATTTTCTTCATCACCGCGATTTCGCTCTTAGGCTGGTCCTTCTGAGCATTGATTTCAGCTTGCTTCCACAAGTTGTCGTATGTCTGAGCCGCTACCTGCAAGGTTGCAAAGAGGGCTACCAGAAGTGATAAAATGTTTCTTTTCATAAGCCAACTGTATAAAATGTTAATGGAATGATGATAATCATCAAACTTTTCATTGCAAAAATACAAAAAAAAACTGTTTTCTAACCCCGAAACTTAAACTTTTTACTATCTTTGCACCAAAATAGTATATTTTACCAAGAAATAACATTAAAAAAACAATGGCAGAAAAAAAGTATGGTCATTTTGATGACGCCAATCGCGAATACGTGATTACTGACCCAAAGACCCCATGGCCTTGGATCAATTATTTGGGTAACGAGGATTTCTTCTCGCTCATCTCAAACACAGCAGGTGGTTATTCTTTCTACAAGGATGCCAAGTTCCGTCGCATCACACGTTACCGCTACAACGGTGTGCCGATGGATAACGGCGGTCGCTATTTCTATATCAAAGATGGCGATACCGTATGGAACCCGGGATGGAAACCTTGCAAGACACCGCTCGACAGCTACGAGTGCCGCCACGGCATGAACTATACCCGCATCACGGGCAGCAAGAACGGCGTGGAGGCGAGTGTGCTCTTCTTCGTACCGCTCCATACATGGGCTGAGGTGCAGAAGATGACGCTGAAGAACCAGACTAAGGAGGTGAAGACCCTCAAGGTGTTCTCCTTTGCAGAGTGGTGCCTCTGGAATGCTGCTACCGACATGGAGAACTTCCAGCGCAACTTCTCTACGGGCGAGGTGGAGGTAGAGGGTTCTACCATCTATCACAAGACCGAATACCGTGAGCGCCGCAACCACTACGCTTTCTATACAGTGAATACCGAGATTCAGGGCTACGATACCGACCGCGAGAGCTTCATCGGACTCTACAACGAGTTTTCCGAGCCTGAGGCTGTGATGGAAGGCAAGCCACGCAACAGCTTTGCCCACGGCTGGAGCCCTATCGCATCGCATTATATCGAGGTTACCCTGCAGCCAGGCGAGAGCCGCGACCTCATTTTCCTGCTGGGCTATGTGGAGAACGAACAGGACAAGAAGTTCAGCGCCAAGAAGGTAATCAACAAGGAGAAGGCTCATCAGCTTATCGCCAAGTTTGATACCACCGAAAAGGTGGATGCTGCCTTCGCAGAACTCAACAAGTACTGGGATAACCTGCTGAACATCTTCACCGTGAAGAGCGGCAACGATAAGTTAGACCGCATGGTGAACATCTGGAACCAGTATCAGTGCATGATTACCTTCTGTATGTCACGCTCAGCAAGTTTCTTCGAAAGCGGCATCGGCCGAGGCATGGGCTTCCGCGATTCCAACCAGGACCTCGTAGGTTTCGTTCATCAGATACCTACCCGTGCCCGCCAGCGCATCATCGATATCGCCAGCACCCAGTTCCCTGACGGTGGCTGCTACCACCAGTATCAGCCACTCACCAAGCGCGGCAACAACGATATCGGTGGCGGTTTCAACGACGACCCTTGCTGGCTCATCTTCGGTACCGTAGCCTATATCAAGGAGACGGGCGACTTCTCTATCCTCGCTGAGCAGGTGCCTTTCGACAACCAGCCAGGCACAGAAGTAAGCCTCTTCGAGCACCTCAAGATTTCGATGAACCATGTTATCAACAACCTGGGTCCACATAAGTTGCCACTCATCGGAAGAGCCGACTGGAACGACTGTCTGAACCTGAACTGCTTCTCCTGGGACCCTAACGAGAGTTTCCAAACCACCGAAAACAAGGGCGAAGGAAGCAAGGCAGAGAGTCTGATGATAGCCGGTCTGTTCGTGGTTACCGGCAAGGATTATGTGGCTCTGTGCAAGCAGCTTGCCAAGGAAGCTATGGAAAGCAAGGAGGGCGAAATAGCCGGTCTTGCAGAAGAAGATTATTTGACAGAAGCCGAGCGCATGCAGCAGGCTGTAGATGAGATGAACGAGGCTGTGAAGCAGCATGGATGGGACGGTGAATGGTTCCTCCGCGCTTACGATTTCTTCGGCAACAAGATTGGTAGTGATGAGAACGAAGAAGGCAAAATCTTCATCGAGAGCCAGGGCTGGTGTACGATGGCTGGTATTGGTCTAGAAGAAGGACTCTGCGATAAAGCACTGGACAGCAGCAAGAAACGACTGGAATGCGAGCACGGAATGGTGCTGAACAACCCAGCCTACACCACCTATCATGTAGAAATGGGTGAGATTTCTTCTTATCCTGAAGGCTACAAGGAGAACGCCGGTATCTTCTGCCACAACAATCCTTGGGTCATCATCGGAGAGACTGTAGCCGGCCGAGGCAACGATGCCTGGAGCCATTATACCAAGATTCTGCCTAGCTATGTAGAGGAAAAATATCAGACACTTCACAAGGTTGAACCTTACGTAAACTGCCAGATGGTAGCCGGTAAGGATGCAGCCAAACCGGGCGAAGGAAAGAACTCCTGGCTCACCGGTACAGCGGCATGGATGTGGTATACAGTATCAGAATTCATCCTCGGCATCAAGCCAGATTATGAAGGTTTGCTCATCGATCCTTGTCTCCCAAGCACCGCTAAGGAGTATGAGGTAACCCGCAAGTTCCGTGGTGGCGAATACCATATCACAGTAAAGAATCCTAGCGGAAACCAGAAGGGCGTGAAGCAGATTACAGTGGATGGCACTCCTATCTCAGGCACCATCGTTCCTTGCTCTGAAGGCAAGCATGAAGTAGTGGTTGAGATGTAAATCAGCCAGATCTCATCAAGTTACGATTTGAAAGTTCAATGTAACGAAACTCCATTTCATACCCATGCCCCCTGTTTTAGGGGGTATGGGTATCACGTTAAACACTTGACCCCTTATTTCAGGGGGGCAAGTATTTTATACATCTGATAATCTGATACTTAACTTTTAATATAAGCACATATTCAACAGTATCAAGAGTAAGATTCTAAGCTTGCTCAGTTCCTCAGTTCCTCAGTTCCTCAGTTTTTTCCTAGGGGGTATATAGCCCTTATAGTTCAAAGTTGTTTTAAATTGTTATATATTATATATTATTATATATATATTTATATATATATAATAAACTTCTAAATAAAGGAAAAAGTGAAGGGTCAGAGAAAAACTGAGGAACTGAGGAACTGAGGAACTGAGTCATTGCAGTAAAAACATCATAATCCTCGTAAACACCTGATTTACTGCTTAACTCTATACTTTAAGAGAACAAAGCTATGAGTTGTTACCCGTAAAACTATGAGTTGTCACCCGCAAAACTATGAGTAAGGAAGTTTAACTACTTTCAATCTGAAAGCACATTCCAAACATTTCCTTATCACACCCCCAAATTTGGCAGTATCAGAGAAAATTCGTATCTTTGCACCGAATTCTATCCTCCGCGCCCATTCCACCCCCTTTTCTACATTTTTGGCAAAAAATGTTTCCCCATCCATACCCTCGTTCAAACTATTTTTTGTACTTTTGCAGCCGAAAAGGCATAAAGCAAACAAAAACTCAAAAAGAAAGGAAATAACAGACAATGAAAAAGATATTATATTTTGCGGCAGCCCTCGCCGCCACTGCCACTATCACAACAACCAGTACCAGCTGCAAGTTTGCACCCGACCAGCATGACGGCGACACGGTAGCTGCCAGCGAGTTTTACCCGATAGATACCTCTGCGGCTCATGCCAAGAAGATGGCAAAGATTGCTGCCATCAAGAACGGAAAAGACAGTGTAGGCATCTATTATGTGGGCAGCAATTCTACCAAAGACCTCATCGAGCTCGTATCCTATCCTTCACGCCGCGACACGATGATGTACAGCAAGACCCGACACATAAAGGTGAAGGGCAATGCCGACATCAACCACGTGGTTCGTGTAGACTTCTATCTGCATAACGGCAAGGATTCGCTGGTGAAGTATGTTGAGGAGGTGGTGCTTTAGCCAATAACCAAAAAAATCAGCACAAAAAGGCTAGCATGCAAAAACGCACGCTAGCCTTTTTCGTATTTTATCTAACCTGAATTTCAAATCACTTAATAGCCTATAAACTAAGCCTATAAACTATCAACTATAAACTATCAACTAATCATAGAATCCCGGCTGCTTATACTCAATGCCCAGTTCATCATCTACTGTTGCGATGACACCCTGAATCTGACCCATGGCAAACATACGGCCCAGGAGAGTGTAACCGGCATTGTGACCATGATTGCTCTCATCGAATACGCCGCCTGGCTCATCGGTGAAGGTCATACCGTGGTCTACTCGCATAGGCAATCTGCGGCCGGAATTGCACTTGCCTTCCTGCTCAGCCTTCTCGAAGATGCGGCAAAGTTCAATGAGATGGCCGCGACCACCCAAGTGAGAAGCCTCTGTAAAGTTGCCGTTAGGGAAGATGTAGCAGGAGCGCAGATGAACAAAGTGAGTGCGGTCAGCAAACTGCTTCGCCATTGCCACACAGTCGTTGTGCTCGCCGGCAGAGAATGAACCTGCACAGAAAGTCAAACCGTTGTGCTTGTTTGGCACAGCATCGAGCATCCACTGGATATCCTCGGCACGACCGATGATTCTTGGCAAGCCGAATACAGGATAAGGAGGATCGTCTGGGTGAACACACATATTGATATCGTACTCATCGCAGATAGGCATGATAGCCTCCAACCAGTACTTCATGTTCTCCTGTAACTTCTTCTTGTCGATGCCATCATAAAGCTTCAAGAGGTCGCGGAACTTCTGAACAGGAGCAGAATCGCCCTCGCTGAAGTTACCGGATACGAAACCCTGGGTCTTGATGATGATGTTCTCAACCAAGGCATGATCCTGCTCTGGTGTAGAAGTCTTCTTGATTTCATCAGCCTCAGCCACCAGGTCTCTGCCCCACTTGTGCTCCTTAGAGAACTCAGCCCAATCCTCACGAGCGCCTTCACGCTGCAGGATATAGATATCGAAGTAGGCAAACTCGCCCCAGTTCATATAGAGGTTGTTGGCTCCGTTAGGATTCTCGTGTGCCAAATCGGTACGAGCCCAGTCCAAAACAGGCATAAAGTTGTAGCAGATGCATTTGATGCCTTCCTCGCCCAGGTTGCGGAGACTTTCCTTGTAAACCTCAATCTGATGATCACGGTCAGGACCGCCATATTTCAGGGTTTCAACCACAGGCAAAGACTCTACCACGCTCCATTTCATACCGTAAGACTCGATGTACTCCTTGAGTTCATGAATCTTCTCGCGTGTCCAAACCTCGCCCAGAGGAACATCGTGCAATGCGGTAACAATGCCCTCAACACCAATCTGCTTCAACTGTGCAAGTGTAATCTTATCTTTCTTGCCAAACCAGCGCCATGTTCTTTCCATATATATATTATAATGTATAAGTTTAAAAATGAATTATCTTGCAGAAACATATTTATGCAATGTCGCTCTTACGGCACCCTTACCGGCAAAGAGCTCCTTCACCATGCCTTCTATCTGCTCGCCGAAGCCAGCCTCGTAGAGATCGAGTCCGAATACATCCTTGCGGGAATAGAGGTTCTTGAGGCAAGAGTAGTCCTGATCTGCCTTGCCAACCTCCAGAGGAGCTACGATGGCCTGCAGTTCTGCCAACAATGGGTCGGAAGATGGCTCGAATGGCTTCAGATTATCATCCAATGCCTTGAGATAACGAGCGTAACCTGCCAATACCAATGGAATCAACACGAGATTGCTCTTGTCGAGACCGCGGTTGATATACTTCTTGATAGTCTCACCGAAACGGATAGAGAGTTTCTGGCTGGTATCGGTAGCGATACGCTGAGGAGCATCTGGCATGAACGGGTTAGGCAATCGCTTGTTGATAACGGTGCCGATAAACTCGTATGGGTTCAATACGCCTGGATCTGTAACCACTGGCATCGCCTCGATATAACCAATCTTCTGGATGAAGGCACGAAGGTCCTCATCAGCCATCTCGGCAGAAATCAGGGTATAGTCGAGCATGCAACCATAGATTGACATCGCTGTATGGAGAGGGTTCAGACAGGTGGTTACCTTCATGGTCTCAACCTCATCTACAGTCTTGCGGGATGTATAGAGCGCACCGCCCAACTCCAATGGCGGACGACCGTTGGTATAAGTATCCTCGCAAACGAGATACTGCACTTCCTCGGCATTTACGAAAGGAGCGGTGAAAGTATGCTTCTCGGTGATAATCGTATTGTTATCCTCGAAACCATCCTCAGCGAGCATCGCCTGTACCTTCTCGTGTGGACGAGGAGTAATCTTATCAATCATAGACCAAGGATAGGTAATCTTGCTGCTGTCATTGATATAGTCTACGAAACCAGCCTCTACGATACCATCCTGTGCCCAACGCTCAGCATAAGCCTTTACGCCAGCCTTAACATGGTCGCCATTGTGAGAACAGTTGTCGGTAGACTGAAGAGTAAGTGGCAACTTGCCTGCCTTATAACGCTCATAGAGAAGAGCGGTAAGCTTACCCATAGCAAATACTGCATCAAGACCACGTGCCAAATCGGCATCATTGAAAGAATATCCCTTCTCTGTGATGGTGAAAGTTACCATCTGCAGACTTGGAGCCTGGAAAATCTGGACCAATCGTGCCCAGTCCTCACCAAACTGCTTATCCGCCTTGAGGCTTTCTGTGATAGAAGCGATGACCTTCTTCTCGATGGTTCCGTTGCTCTGGAGGCTGACGAGAAGAGAGAGATTATTGTAAGGGCGATAAGCCTTGTCGATAATTTCGTAGTCGAAGCTTTCAGCAACAATAACACCACGATCATACTTGCCGGTGTTAAGTGCATCGTTAAGAATAACAGCAGGGAACGCACGGAAGATGTTACCTGCACCAAAGTGAACCCAAGTAGGCTCGTCGTGAGTCTTCTTAGCTACGGCTGCGATGTCATACTTAGGAAGCTCATAACCCTTAGCTTCCCATTCTGCAGCATTAAAGCTGTCAGAAAGAATTTCGTTCAGTTTCATGATTAATAATTATTGATGTTGTTTTATGTAAATTTTTACCTTTTTATAAGCAATACAATGATTCCTTTTCTGTTGAGTCAGGGCAAAATTACGAATTTAATCTGAAATACCGCTCCTTTTTAGAGATTATTTCAAAATATTGAACAATAAGAAACTTAAATTGAACAATTAGAAATGTTTCGGTAACAAATAATACTTTTCGCCCTGTTTCCTTTTTTACCGGTAGTAGACTATTTGTATACACTTTACAGATTATCCAGTTCCTTGATCTGCTTTTTCGGTGTCACTCCAAGTCCCTTCAGGCTCTCTACCCTTCTCATCACATTGCCGGTGCCGTCATAGAGTTGCTTCTTAGCCTTATCAAAAGTACCCGAAAGGCGGGTTATCAGATCACCCACACTCATAAAGGTATCTTCGAAGCCAGCCACCTTATCATACAGGTCAGCTGCCGTCTTCACGATTTTCTCCACATTCTTGTTCTGTCGGTCGTACTGCCAGAGATTATAGGCAAGCTGGAGTGCCATGAGCAGATTGCTTGGTGAGATGATGATAATCTTCTTCTGATAAGCATAACGGCTGAGATCAGGCTGCTGCTTCATGGCTGCGATATAGCTGGTCTCGTTAGGGATGAACATCAGTACGAAGCCGATGGCATCATCCACCAGTTTGGAATAGTCTTTGGCTGCCAGTTCATCGATGTGCTTTCGTACACTCAGCGCATGTGCCTTCATCAGGCGTTCCTGTTCAGCCTCATCTTCAGCTGCCAGAGCATCGGAATAGGCGGTAAGCGAAACCTTGGAATCGATGACCACACTTCTGCCTTCCGGGAATCTGACGATGACATCCGGACGATAGTTCTTTCCCTCTTCATCTTTCGTATTCTCCTGAATGAAGAATTCCTCATCTTTACGAAGTCCGCTGTTCTCCAGGATGGTTTCCAGCACCATCTCGCCCCAGTCGCCCTGCATCTTGCTGTCGCCCTTCAATGCCTTGGTCAGGTTGGCAGCATCGGAGCCGATCTTCTCGGTCTGCTCCTTCAGGTTCAGTACAGCCTGCTGCTGTTCCTGCTGGAAGAGTTTCATCGTTGCCTCGAAGGTGTTCTGCAGTTCCTTCTTGTTCACCTCGTTCTGGGTTTTACTCTCCTCTACCGATTTCTTGAAATCAGCAAACTGTTCCTTGATAGGTTTCAGGAGTTCATCCATCTGCAGACGGTTGTTTTCCTGCAGAGCCGACTGCTTGGCAGCCAACTGCTCAGCCGCCACCTTCTGCTGTTCTATCGTCATTCGCTGCATTTCCTGCTTCAGGCTCTCGAGTTTCTGTGCCCACTGCTGGTCGCTTTCCGCCCTGAGTTTCGCCGCATACAGCCGCTCGTTCTCCATTTGAGATTTCATTGATTGAACCTCAGAAGCATGATGCAGTTTTATCTGCTCAATGTTAGCCGCCAGCACCTGAGCCTTCGCTACGAGCTGGGTTTTCTCCTCTCCCGCACTTTTTGCTTCCATCAGTTTCCCCACGAAGAATCCGATGGCAAGTCCTATGATGATTCCAATTACTATTTCCATTTATCCTTGTTTTGAATGATTCTGTAAATCTGCAAAAATTATGATTTGCAAAAGTAATCATTTCAAGACATAACACCAAACATCATGGGGGATTCTTGTAGATATTTAACTCTTCTGCATTTTACTATGCAAACAAAAAGAGCGCACCACTCTTGGCACGCTCTTTTCTTTAAATCATCTTTTAAATATACATTATCGGTTGGCAGTAGGCCACTGATAAGTATCAGTGCAATGGATATCAGCACTCTGGTCGGCTATCATCAACTTGAAGTCGCCTTCCTCCAATCTCCATTTGCCATTCCAACCTACGAAGGCCAAATCGTCTGCCTTCAATTCAAATATCATGGTCTTGGTCTCACCAGGCTGAAGTTCCACCTTGTCGAAGGCACGGAGACGACGGCCATCAGGCACCATACTAGAGATGAGATCGCTACTGAACAGGAGAACACTCTCCTTGCCTGCCACCTTTCCCGTATTCTTCACATCCACGCTCACCTTGATGATGTCGCCGTGGCGGAAATCAGACTGAGAAACCTTCAGGTTGCTATATTTGTAAGAGGTATAACTCAAACCATATCCGAAGCCCCACTGCTGGGTAATCTTCGCATTGTAGTCGTAAGCACCTTCCATCGTACCCACCTCCTCACTCTTCTTGAAGTCATAGTTGGCGAGCGAATTGATTTCCTTAGGATAGGTGTAAGGCATCTTGCCACTAAAGTTTGACTTGCCCGATACCAGGTTTGCCAAGGCATCGCCGCCCATGTTGCCAGGGATAAGGATGTCGATGATGCCCTGTGCCAATGGTTCGATGTCAGCGATGAGACGAGGACGACCTTCATTCAGCACCAAGATGACAGGCTTGCCTGTCTGAGCCAAAGCCTTGACCAGATTGCGCTGGTTCTCTGAGAGCCAAAGGTCGGTCAGGTTGCCCGGAGTCTCTGTATAGGAGTTCTCGCCAATGCAAGCCACGATGACGTCGGCATCCTTCGCTGCAGCCACTGCCCCCTGAATCTGAGGTTCGTTCTCCTCCCAGTATTTTCCCTTTTCATTATAGGTAACACCCTGGTTCAAGATAACATTCTCCTTGCCATACTCATTACAGAATGCCTCATAGATGGTATTGTACTTGCCGGCAAACTCATCGGCACGATGTCCCTGCCAGGTATAGCTCCATCCACCATCCAGACAACGCATCTGATTGGCATTAGGACCTGTAAGGAGAATCTTCTTGCCATGCTGCAAAGGAAGGATATTACCCTCATTCTTCAGGAGCACCATACTCTCGGTAGCTCCCTCCAAGGCGAGCTTGGCAAACTCCTCGCCACCAAACTTAGGATAATTCTTCAGTTTCTGGGTTGGGTTCTTGAAGAGGTCGAGACGGTACTTCATGCGAAGCACACGGCGACAGGCATCGTCGATGCGACTCATCGGAATCTTACCTTCCTTCACCAGTTCTACAAGATAGCCACAAGCATCGCAAGAATAAGGTTCCATAATCATGTCGATACCGGCATTGATGGCGATGCGGAGCGCATCCTTCTTGTCCTTTGCCACCATCTCACGAGTATAGAGATTGTTGATGTCTGCCCAGTCGGTGATGAGCACACCATCCCATCCAGTCTCTTCCTTCAGCCATCCTGTCAGGATGTCCTTGTTGGCATGCATCGGCATACCGTTGACGGAAGCGGAATTCACCATCACGGTCAAGGCTCCAGCCTGCAGACCCGCCAGGAAAGGAGCGAAGTGCTTCTCTCTCAAGTCGGCAGGAGAGATATAGGCTGGCGTACGGTCTTTACCGGTCCAAGGCACACCATATCCCATGAAGTGCTTCATTGAAGTAGCAATGTGATACTGGTCGATGTTGTTTGGGTCCTCGCCCTGGAAACCATAGACCATCGCCTTGCCCATCTCTGAACTGAGGTAGCAATCCTCGCCAAAGTTCTCCCAGATGCGAGGCCAACGGGCATCACGACCAAGGTCAACGGTAGGACTGTAAGTCCAAGGTATGCTCACCGCACGAGTCTCATAAGCGGTAGCCTCAGCCGAGCGACGAGCCACCTCACGATTGAAAGTGGCAGCCACATTGATGTTCTGAGGGAAGAGGGTTCCGCCCTGTGTATAAGTAGAACCGTGGTTCTGGTCGAGACCGAAGACACAAGGGATGCCGATGCGCTTCATCGAGATCTTCTGGATTTGTGCGATGTACTTCTCCCACTGCTTGGCGGTTGGTGCGCAGGTATTTGGAGCGTTGAGGATAGAGCCAATCTTATAGCGGGAAAGGATAGAATCGGTCTTGTGCTCGTCGATATAGAACACACCGTTCTTGTCGTTGGCACCAAAGAGGTCGGTCACCAATTCCATCATCTGACCTATCTTTTCCTCCAAGGTGAGTTTCTTCAGGGTTTGTTCTACCTGAGCCTCAATCTTAGGGTCGCTCTTGATAACTGGAACATTGGCACTGGCTGTATAAGCCAATGCCAATAATGAAATAGATAATAAAATTTTCTTCATAAACAGTAAAGGTTTGACGCTTTATGATAAAAGCGGAAATCTTTCTAATATATTATTCAATAGTTACTTTCTTTACGGTGTAACCGTTACCCACGAGGATGAGACCCCACTGCTCTTTCAAGAGTTGGATAGAGAGGTCGGTCAGTTTAAACTCCCATTTAGCTGGTCCATCCACCATGATGTCGCCACGCTCTATGTCGCCCCCCTTACCGGTAAGGATGTTGTTCCAGGAAGCTGTGGTAGCGGTACCCTGACCTTTTCCATCTACATAGACACGGAGGATGGTGCCAGCCTTCACCTTTGAGAGGAAGGTATCCTTCAATTTATCGAACGGTGTTTCCCATGTCACGGCAAACTCACCTTCCCAGAGGGTATTCTCCATAGATGGACGCGGCTCGGTGGTTACCTTGATGGTACCGCCAGAGAACTGGTTGCCCTCACCATCTACCAAAGTGATATCATAGTCACCATTCTCCAAACCTGTAGGAGTTGTGAGCTTCAAGGCTGTGCCCTCTTCGAGAAACTCGAAGGCTACTTTCTTGCCACCTACCATTACTTTAGTAACTGTACCGAGATTCTTGCAATTATGGATAGTGGTCTCAGCACCCGGAGCTACCCAAAGCTCGCTGGCATTGGTACCCAAGGCTGGATCATCAGCAGCAGGAATCACGGTAACTTTCAAGGTGCGGGATGTGGTCTTATTCTTGGTGGTGGTTGCCACAATCTTCAGTTCATGATCACCTAAAGGCAAAGTCTGGTCGATAGTATTACCTTCGGCAATCTGCTTGCCGTCGAGCAACCATGTCACAGTGGTGTAGTGAGCTGGAGTCACCTTGATTTCCATCTTATAATTAGTCTTGCGGTCTATCTTGGAATCAGCCAAGTCGGTGTTCAAGATACGTGGATTGTCATCTTCGCTGACAGTGAAGTATGGTTCATCGTCAGAAGAGCAAGAAGACAAGGTAGATGTACCAGCCAGTGCGAAACCCACGGCTAAGAGCATCATCATAGCCTTCAAGACTTTTCCCTTATATTGTTTCATTGTCTTATTCATAATTAATTATTCTATTCTATTGTCCTATAAGACTTAACATTTAACACTTAACATTAAACACTACTTGCTATATCCCGTTCCGAATGGAGGATTGAAGTCTGGCTGAAGTTTTACATCAGCTTTGTCCCACCAGAGGCGCTTGTGCCAATCGTCTGTACCACCCATGCTGTCGATGGCAGCCTTGTAGTTGGCATTGTTGTACTGAGCTTCCAACTCAGGATACTGCAAGCGGACAGGCATTGACCAATCGGGATCCGTATAAGTGAAACCTTTCTTGGTCAAGAGATCACGATTCAAGATGGCAGGATAGTCAGAGCGGCGCATGTTAGCCCAACCCTCAGAAGGGTTCATCATGTGGAGAATCCAAGCCTGGGTGTTGATGGTCTCCTTAGGATTGTCACCCAACGGATTGTTAGCAATGAACGCATCTATCTCTTCCTTGGAAATCTTGTTGGATGTAAGATAGTAGTTGTTGAGCAACTCCATGCTGGCACGAACACCAGCCTCGTAGTGACTCTCTGCATCACCACCACCTACATTCCAACCCTTGGTTGCAGCCTCAGCCTTGAGGAACTCTACCTCAGCATAGCTCATCAAGTCGCCAGGACAAGAAGGCATCTCGAAGTCGATGTTCAGGCAAGGACGACTAGCTCGGGCTATATAATCAGAGCTGGCATAAGTGTTCTTGTCTATCTCTACATACTTCTTCAAAGTAGGAAGGTCATCCACCGTAGGTGGATTCATCCAGTCTGTGTACCAGGCTGCACCAGGGTTGCAAGGCTCCTCACCGAGGTTCTTGCTCTGGAAGTAAGCCAGGAAATCATCGGTCAAGTCGATGTTCTGCTCCTTATCTGGCTTCACCTGACTACGCTTGATATTGTAGTAGTGACGGCAGATGCGATAGAGACGAGGGTCGTTGGTATTCTGCAACTGATAGAACAAGGTAGAGCATACCATGGTAGGCGATGTAGCATCCTGACCATAGAGAGTCTCGCTCAATGCATTGGCACGGAAATCGTAATCGTTGGCTCCATCATAATAGGTAAATGGAGCATCAGCATACTTGATATAAGCATCATCTGCTGCACTGGCGATGGCACCGGCAGCTACAGCCTTCTCAAACTCCTCCTTTGCCTTCTGTGGATTAACATCGGAAATGCGCATGGCATAGCGCATACGGAGTGCATTGGCATACTTCTTCCACTTAGCTACATCACCACCCATGCTGGTGACATCACCAGAAATGTGGTCGGTACCTGTGCCAAGCTGCTTCTCGCAAGCGTCAAGTTCCTTGAAGAACCAGCTGTAGAGTTCCTCTACGGTATCATACTTAGGGTTGGAGATACCTGAGATATAACCCAGACCTGCCTCCAAACAAGGCACGTCACCGTAGGTATCTGCCAAAACTGCCGTGATATAGACACGATGGATACGAAGTGCTGCATTCAAGTTTGCCTTGTCAGCAGAATTGTTGATGGCATCCACAAGGTTCTTGATACCGATTTCATAATAGCGGTCCCAAACTCGACGGGTCATATCATCTTCTCTGAAATTAGAACCAGCGTAATTGGTTACATTCCAACCACCAGCGAAATACTGTGGAAAACCCGTTATATAGTTACGGTAGGTATCCATCAGACTGAAGTCACCGTAAGTCTGCAACAAAGCTGTTGTCAACTGTGCGTTAGGGTCGAGCTCGCTCACCTTGGTCTTGTCGGTATTGATGTTGCTCAAGGTATCATCAGAGCAAGAAGTCATCGCAGTGCCGGTTGCCATCAGGGCGAAAGCCATCATCAGGCTGCTCTTACCTATATATTTCTTGATTATATTGTTCATTTTCTTACCTTATTATATATTAGAACTCTTCTAAAGAAATTGATTCATTTTTTCGAGACTAGAACTTCACGTTCACGTTCAAACCATAACTCTTGCGAGATGGCAGGGAACCATATTCCAGACCGAGACCTGAGGTGTTGTAGCTGGAGTCTGGGTCGATGTTAGGAATGTTCTTCCAAACAATGAATGGGTTACGAGCCACGAAGGATACGGTCAAGCCCTTGACATACTTGCCCAAGATGCTCTCTGGGAAGGTATAGCCGAAAGTAATCTCACGACACTTCACGTAAGAGTTGTCGTAAACGAAGGCACTCTGCACGCCATTTGCCACATGCTTCCAGTAATCTTCAGGGTTCACGGCGATGTCGTTCTTGCGATAAGTACCGTCGCCATTGTCGATGACACCATCTACGACTAATCCCTTGCATTTACCTGCTGCACGCCATGCGGCAAGATCCATACCCGAAGCCTTGCGAGCCTCCTCAGAAGAGTACCACTCCTCACGGCCTGCCAATGTTCCCTTTGCCTTACCTGTCTGGTATGCAGAACGCATGGACATAGAGTAGATGTCGGCACCTACCTTCACATCGAAGGATGCAGAAAGGCGGAAGTTCTTGTAGCTGAAGGTTGAGTAGAAACCACCTGTCCAGTCCCAAGTAGAGTTACCGATGGTCTTGACCTTCTGGTCAATCTTTGGAAGACCAGTAGCTGCATCGACAACCACCTGTCCCTTGTCGTTGTAAAGGAAGTCGTGTCCACGGATAGCTCCATAGTTCTCGCCAACCTGAGCACCTACTGATACACCGCACCAGGTTGCCTTGGCAAGCTCAAAATAGTCCATGCCATCGGTGAGCGACTTCACCTTGTTGGTATTCTTCGAGAAGTTGACACCCAAGTCCCAAGCGAAGTCCTTGATCTGCAAGGCACGGGCATTGAGGGCAATCTCGACACCCTGGTTCTGAATCTCACCGGCATTGATGAGGCGGTAAGCATAGCCAGAGGTGGTGGTTGAAGCCAAACTCAAAATCTGGTTCTTGGAGTTCTGGTTGTAATAGGTGGCATCCAAGCCCAAGCGTCCGTTAAGGAACTTCATCTCCAAACCTACCTCGTAAGAACCTGTCATTGTAGGCTTCAAATCCTTGTTCGGCTGTGTTGAGTTGGCTATCATACCGATGGTATAACCCGCGTAGCTATACTTGCCCGTGGTATAGTTGAGTGCCAACAGGTATGGATCGGTATCGCTACCTACCTTTGCCCAAGATGCGCGAATCTTACCATAATTGATGAACTTCTTGTTCTTGATGAACTCGGAGAAAACCAAACTACCCGATACAGATGGATATACGTATGTATTGTTATTTGTAGGGAGCGTAGACGACTTATCGCCACGGAGGGTTCCCTCCAAATAGTAAGTATGCTTGTAGCCGAGGCTTGCGCTGGCATAGAGAGAGCTGATCTGTTTCTTGTACATGCTCTCACGAGTGTTCTGTTCCTGATAGTTCATGATATTCTGGATGCCATTCATCTGCTGGTTGAGACCGATGTTTGTAGTGGTCTTGTTGTTCACCTTGAAGATGTTACCACCAGCGGTAGCGTTGACATCGAAGTCGCCCCATGAGTTGTTGTAGAGGGCGAGTATCTCGGCGTTAAGTGTGCGGTTGTTGAAGATTTGGTCGGTAAGCTTTCCGGCAGGAGTTCCTGGAGTTGTCTTGGCAATGAAGTCCTCGAAGTTCATGCTGTTGATGTCGGTACCAATAGTACCCTGCAACTTGAAGTGCTTGTTGATGTTCCAGATTGCCTTACCCGTAAAACGGAACACGTCCTTGTCGGATGTATTGCTGTTCTTATAGAGATCCCAGTATGGGTTCTTGTTATACTGATCGTTACCATTCCAGTTGGAGTAGTTGCCGTCGGCATCCTCATAGTGCTTCAGCCAAGCCTGGTCGTAGGTACCCGCCAGGGTCATGAGGTTCTTACCCACGTTGCTCTGAGAGTCACCAAGGGCAGGACGGTTCTTTACCTTCTCACGAGTATAGTTGGCGGTGAAGTCGAAGTCAACAGGACCTGCTGAGGTATTCACACGGAGGTTGAAGTTGTCACGACTCATATTGGTATTTGGCAAGATATCCTTGTTGCGCATATCCGTAACAGAGAAACGCATACCCGTCTTACCGGAATTTACTGAGAGGATGGCAGAATTCTGAGTGGTGAAACCTGTACGGAAGAAACCAGAAGCATTGTTAGGATGCATCATGAATGGACGTTCCTCGCCATCGAAATATTTGAACATGAAGTCATCGGCCTTAGGTCCCCAACTGGCATTGGTACCAGAGGTACTGGATGTAGGAAGCTCGCCATTGTAGCCAGCACCATATACCTCCTGGATGTCGTCCCATTTAGCCAACTGGGTATCGATAGTATAAGAACCATTGTACTCCACGGAAATTCTATCCTTCTCCGCCTTTTTGGTCGTAATCAAGATAACACCATGAGAGGCACGGCTACCATAGAGGGCAGAGGCAGCAGGACCTTTCAATACGGTCATCGTCTCGATATCGTCAGGATTGATGGCAGAGATACCATCACCGAGGTCATAACCACCAGCTTCACCAGCACTGCCAAAGTTGGTATTATCCAAAGGCACACCATCCACCACGTAGAGAGGCTGGTTATTGCCTGCCATTTCTGTATTACCACGAAGAAGCACGCGGGTAGAACCAGAAGCACCGCCAGCGGTGTTCTGCACAACGAGACCAGCCACCTTACCTGAAAGAGAGTTGATGACGTTGGTTTCCTTCGCCTTGGTAAGTTCCTCACCTTTAACCTCCTCCAAGCCATAGCCCAAAGCCTTGCGGTCGCGCTTGATACCAAGGGCGGTAACAACGACCTCATTCAAGGCCTTACCATCTTCCTGAAGCGTCACCTTCATGCCAGGAGTAGCTTTCACCTTCAATGTCTTGTAACCGATGTAGCTCACTTCGAGCGTTGCTCCAGGCTTGCAGTTCAACGTAAAGTTACCATCTATATCGGTAACGGCACCGTTGGTTGTACCAGCCACTTTCACGCTAGCGCCAATCAAGGTTTCGCCAGTGGCATCCACCACTGTACCCTTAATGCCTTGGTTCTGCTGAACGCTCATCGCTGCATTGTTCATCTGGGCAGCGAGAATGGCAGAAGCAGGCATCCACATCAAACCTGCACCGAGCAGGCCGAGAAACATAGTTTTCTTTCTCATAATTGATATATTGTTTTTAGTTTAACATTATTCTTTCCCAAAGATTCCTTCGAGAATCCAAGGAGCATTCACCTTCATACTCTTGAAACGGTCGAAGATGCCATACTTCTCAGAGCCGTTGCCGAAGTGGTTGTTGTCCCAAACGAAAGTAGAGAAGCCTCGTTTGCGAGCCTCCGTAGTCAAGAACTTACAGTAGTAGGTCATGTTTTCATGCACTTTCTCTGAGTTTGACTTATAGTGATCGGTTACTCCCCACTCTCCTATTACGACACCCAGTCCTTTGTTGCTCCAGGTATTCACCGCCTTGTCGAAGAAATCCGTCATCGTCTTCTCGTTGTCTGCAGGTATCTTGCCAGCATCCTTGTAGGCATCACCCCAGTAATCGTAGGTGCAATCGCCGGCGTAGCTCCATGGCTGATAGTAGTGAAATTCCACACTCATATAGTTGTTGCCATTGCCTTCGGCATCCTTCGGAATGATGAAATCTCCATTCTCGATGCCAAACCATGGGTTACAAACGTAAGTCTGTAAGATGAGGTGGCGCTTGGCATTGTTGCCGCCTGTGGCACGAACCACATCCACGAATATCTGATTGTAAGCATTCTGCACTTCGAGATTCTCGGCAGTAGGCTTGCCCCAATTATCTTTGATATGCACTTCGTTAGTTCCTGCGAAAGCAAGACGATAATCATAATTGGCAAACTCAGAAGCGATATTCATCCAGAGGAGCGCAAGCTTCTGGCAGTTTTCTTCCTTATATTGATAGGTAGGACGACTTTCGAGCCATTTTTCATGATGCACATTGATGATAACCTTGAGGTCATTATCCAGACACCAGCCCACTACCTCCTTGATGCGAGCAATCCAAGCCTTGTCGATGCTCATCGCCTGAGCGTTGGTAATGTGGCATTGCCAACGGATTGGAATACGGATGGCATTGAAACCTGCCTTCTTCACGGTTTGTATCATCTTCTTGGTAACAACGGGATTGCCCCAGGCTGTCTCTGCATGGATAGAACCATCAGGGTTGCCAATCTGCATCGACTCACCATCCTGTCCAGGAGCTGAGCACTCGAATTCATTACCAAGATTCCATCCCACAACATCTTTATTCCATTGCTGGGCAGTAGGTATGGATTCGCCTACGCCATCAGAACTGCTGGATGAGAGCGACGTACTTGCTTCGCATGAGAAACATGTGAAGACGCCTATTAAAAAGAGGCTAAATTTCAAAAAGTTCCTTTTCATTTTTATGTTTATATTGTTATTGTTTGGTTTTTTAAATAACTGTTTGACTTACTTAACAGAATCTGGTTGCAAAGATAAAGAAAAGGAACTTTCAGAGGGTTAGATAACAAACAAAAAAAGGTTTCAATTCAGACATATCGTCTAAACAGGAACCTTTTCTTTGAATTTAAAACTCTAATTTACAGATACTTACTTGGAGAAACCCCAAAGTGCTTTTTAAATACAGTACTAAAATACTTCACATTTACAAAACCGGCTTTCACAGATACATCCAGCACACTATCCCCCTGTTTCAGGAAGATTGCAGCCTGCTCCAGACGTATCAAACGCATAAAATCCTGCGGACTTTGACCCGTAAGAGTCTTCAGCCTACCATAGAAAAGCGTTCTACTCATCGCCATCTCTCTACAGAGTCGGTCGATATTAAAGTCTGTGTCGCTCAGATGAGTCAACACCAAACGGGTAGCTTTATCTACAAAAGCCTGGTCTTGCGGATCCAGAACAGCTTCTGCCACATTTTCGAATGTCTGGCCTTGCTTATTCAAGACAATATCATCCTTTTTCTCTTCAGAAACTCCAGTAGGTTCCAAGTGTTCATTGGAAGAATCAGTACCCACAATCTGCTCGGAAGAAGCAGACCCAGAAGCAACATCTCCTCTAACAAGAGCAAGGCTTCTGTCCATATAATACTGACTCAACCGGCGACGATTCTTCAAAATACTGGCAACCTTGCTCGCAAGAATAGCAGTATCGAATGGCTTGGCTATATAGTCATCAGCACCAAGTCCGAGTCCCTCTATCATAAAGTCACGACCAGCCTTAGCAGTCAGCAGGATAACAGGCAGCCATGATGTTTCCTTATTTTCCTTGATACTGCGACAGAACTCATCTCCGTGCATTCCCGGCATCATGACATCAGAAACAACGATATCACATACCCCGCCCTCTTTCAAATATTTCAAGGCAGCCTCTGCACTCTCCACATCAACTACTTGATAAGAATCACCAAAAGTCATTCTGATATATTTGCGAAGATCTTCATTGTCATCGACAAAAAGAAGTGTATCCGTTGAAACATCAGCATCCTGCTGAACCGCAGAAGACACAATCTGGCTAGTTTCATCATGCTTATCTTCAGCTAAAGAAGATTCAGTTGCAACATTTTTCTTTTCTCCTACAAGCCGAACAGAAGAATCTGTTACATGACCTAATGGCATCTTCACACAGAAAGTAGTACCCTTTCCTTCCTCACTTACGAAACTAAGCTTTCCTCCTAATTTCTCTACAAGCTTCCGTGTAAGCATCAGTCCTAATCCACTTCCCATTTCCTGAGAATTTATCGCATTAGAAGCCCGGAAGAAGGTCTTGAAGATACTCTTAATTTCGGCCTTTGGAATACCTATACCTGTATCACATACATGAATCATAGCCATCTTGCCTTCAACAGAAGCCGACAACGTAACCTTTCCACCTTGAGGTGTATATTTGATAGCATTCGAGAGAAGATTTTCCAATATCAGATCCATCATTTTGACATCAGAATGAATCTGTTGCTGCGGACACGTTTCAATACACAGTTGAATATGCTTCTCCTGAGCTGCCAATACAAACTTTTCCAACTGCACACGTAAAAGCATCGGCAATTCTATATCTTGCAGGCGAACCTGTTCGGCAGACTGCTCTACCTTTTGGAAGTCAAGCAATTCTGTAACCATCTTCAATAGTTTGTTGCCGTTGCGATGCGCCATATCCAAGAATCCACGACTTTTCTCACTCAAGTTGGAATCATTAGCCAGATTATCAAGAGGAGCCAACACGAGACTCAAAGGAGTACGTATGTTATGGGCAGTATTAACGAAGAAATTGATTTTCTCATCATAATACTTTCGCTGTAAGCGCTCTTTGTAATACTGCCAGACAAAATATAAGATGGCAGCAAAAATACAGAGATAAATAATCCATGCCCACCAGGTATTCCACCAAGGTTGGGCTATATGAATTTCCAAAGTTGTTTCTCCCAATTCTCTACCATTACTTCTGCAGATAGCCTTTACATGAAGCACATAGCTGCCCGAAGGCAAATTTACAAATCGTGCCAACTGATTAGAAGATGGTTTACTCCAATTACGGTCGTATCCTTCCAAATAATATTGATATTGAATATCATACTGGTATTGATAATTGATACTCTCGAAAGAAACAACCAGCGTATTCTCATTATGGCTAAGACTCAATTTGCCTTCCTTCAACATTTCAAAGAGACATTCATTCCAGTAATCGGAACGTTCGACACCTTCAACCTCAACACTATGAATACGAAGTGGAGCGGCATAATTCAAACCTTTGGCAAACATAGGAGTCAAAGCGACAACTCCATCGTTGCTGCCAAAAAGCACCCTGCCATCTGAAGTACACGCAACAGACATTCGGTTATACTCACGTTCCATTCCCTTAAAGATGTTGAGGTTTACTATCTTCCCCTGTTTCATGAACGCCAATCCTTTATCCGTACTGATCCACAAATTGCCATTAATACCTCTTATAAGTCCATAAACTGTATTAGAAGGCAAAGCGTCCTGATTGGTATAACGCTTAAACTTCTTTGTCAGTAAATCATAATCATAGAGTCCTCCTCCATCCGTTCCAATCCAGATATGACGGGAATTCTGAAAAGACATACTGTTGACAAACAAATTAATGTCTTTACCGGGATACTGTTCAGGATAAAAGAAACGACGAGGATGCAAAGGTTCGCGCTTATCAATCAAATAGCCTCCATGCGAAGTTCCTACAGCAATAAAACGCTTATCCAGTGATTCCGTGATGCATTGCACTTCGTTGACAGGCAGATAGAATACCGACTTTCCCGTTTCATTCAAATTATATTTATCTGAAGGGAAACAAGCCATATCTCCATCCAAACATCCCACCCAAATATTACCATCGCTATCAGTAAAAAGACTGAATACGTAATCACTCTTCAACATTCCTGTTTCCACAGAATAAGCAGGCATACTAGTGCCATCAGCATGAACCTGATATACACCATTACCATAGGTACCAACCAGAATTCTGCCGTCTACAGTCTGACAAATCGTAAGCGCCACCTTATTATATAATCCATGATGCCAAAGACGAGTCTGTGCATCATAGACACTTACTCCTTTATCTGTGGCATACCATATTTTCCCATCACGGCTTTGGAAAACATCGTTCACACAATTATCTATCAGTGATTGATTGTTGAGATATTCATGTGTGATATATTCCAATGTATGTTTCATCGGTATTGCCAAATCTACTCCTCCCGAGTAAGAGCCTGTCCATAAATCGCCAAAACGATCGCAGCACAAGGTATATAATCCATTACCATTCAACACGTTACCCGGACGTCCATCTGTATCAAGCAAGAGATTGGTTTGTTTATCCGAACTGTCATAAGCATATATTCCAGCTCCATCTACAGCCATCAGAAGAGTCTGCTTATCATATAAAATGATTGAACGTACGGGAATTTTAGGAATGTTTTGCAAAGATTGGAAATCAGCAGATTTTATCAGCTTCCAAGTACGATCATCCACTACTTTAACTCCTTCGTGAAAAGTACCCAGCCAGATACGATGTCCCACAATATCATGATAAGAGGATACTACAGAACTGCCACTAATCTTCTTTTCTAACTTCCGGGCAGACATCGAATAGCAATAAACATCTTTAAATGTTCCTATCAAGAGTTTCTGACCTATAAATTGGATATGATTAATATAGGTATTTTTCAATACAAACCTACCCTTAGCTGTCTCCCGAACTATCTCCTTTCCATCAGTAGCTGCTGATAAGCAATAAATGCCTCTATCCATAGCTAACCAGAAATTGCCCTTTTCGTCTACCAACAGTTCGTTCAACACGATACTTCCACCTAAAATTTTCTGAAGATTACATTTCAAAACAAATGTATCTTTCCTCTTATCATATATATACACCTTTCCCTTGTTGTCGTAGGCGTAAATCAGATGTTGCGCATCCTTAGTCAGTTTAATACATCTACCACTAGCATCACTATACGGCATCTCTGTGTATAAAGTATAATTGGTTACTTGTTGCCCATTATATCGGTCAACTCCACGCTTAGTACTTATCCACATGGCACCATCCTCTGCCTCGACAATAGAATAAACTCGAGGGCTGGAAAGACCATTGTCAGCATTGAGATTGGAAAGCATGAACATATTTCTGGAAATATGCGCATATGCCTGAAGAGCCGATGCCAACAGCAGTAATATAATGAGAGTATAGGATTTATATCGTTTCATAATTCATTCATTGATCTTATTTGGGGACAAAGATAATACAAAAAAATGAAAAACAAATAGAATAATGAGATAAAATGAAAAAAATCTATTATCTTTGCAAGATATTAATATAAAGATATAGACTATGATCAAAAGATTATTATCCTTTCTAGACGCATCGCCAGTGAATTTCCTGGCAGTAAAGAATATCTCCGAGGAATTGGAGAAGAACGGGTTCCGACGTATGAACCCACAGGAGCCTTTGGGCAAGATTGAAGCGGGTGAAAAGTTCTTCGTTACCAAGAACGACTCTTCCATCTACGCCTTCAAAATCGGAAAGAAACCTTTGGCAGATGCCGGTTTTCACATGATCTGCGCCCACTGCGACTCGCCTACCTTCCGCATCAAGCCAAATGCTGAGATGCTTTGCGAGGGCGGTATCGTAAAACTGAATACCGAGGTTTATGGTGGTCCTATCATGTCAACCTGGTTCGACCGTCCGCTCACCCTGGCAGGTAGAGTTATCGTGAAGGGCGAGAATGCGATGAATCCCCAGACACTCCTTCTTCATGTGAAGCGCCCATTGCTGCAGATCAGCAATCTCGCCATCCACTTCAACCGTCAGGTGAATGATGGTGTGAAGTTGAGCAAGCAGAAGGATGTACTTCCTATCCTCGGCATCATCAATGATGAACTGGAGAAGGGTAACCTCCTGATGAATGTGATAACCGACGAACTGAATATCCAGAAAGAGGATGTTCTTGATTTCGATCTCTATCTGGCTGATGCCACTCCAGCCTGCACCTTCGGTGTACACGATGAGTTTATCTCTTCAGGCAGACTCGATGACCTGTCTATGTGCTGGGCTGGTGTAGAGGCGATGATTGCATCTGATGCCAATGATACCACCCAGGTTCTCGCCATCTTCGATAATGAAGAAACGGGGTCTCAGACCAAACAGGGAGCCGGAAGTCCATTCCTTTCATATATGCTTCAGCGTATCGCCCTGGCACAGAGCCATACAGAAGAGGCTTATTATCAGGCAGTAGAGCGTGCCTTCATGATTTCAGCCGATAATGCGCATGCCTGGCATCCTAACTATAGCGAAAAATTCGACCCTACGAATCATCCTAAGTTGGGCGGTGGTCCGGTCATCAAGTTCAATGCAGCCCAGAAGTATGCGAGCGATGCTGTATCAGCAGCCATCTTCGCCAACATCTGCGATGCAGCCGGTGTACCATGCCAGCGTTTCGTAAACCACAGCGATGTAGCAGGTGGCAGCACCTTGGGCAATATCCTCGCCTCTTCCCTCCCATTGAAGGGTGTGGATATGGGCAATGCCATCCTCGCCATGCACAGTTGCCGCGAAACCGGTAGCGTTATCGACCATGAATACTGCGTGAAGGCTTTCACCAAGTTCTATCAGTTGTAATAAAAAACAAAGAGGGTGTGTCTGTATTTATGACACACCCTCTTTGATTTTATATATTAACCTTTTCCTTTTATCGTTCCTAATTCTTTCACATTCTTCTCAAATTCATTTCTTTCACCAATAGCTCCATTACGCAGTTTTGCCCGATAATTGTATATCGTATTAACTGCATAATGAAGGAATTCTGCTATCTTCGTACTGTCATCAATACCCAGTCTTATCAAGGCGAATACTCTCACCATTGCCGGAAGTTTCGCAGCATCAGTAAGATGGATTTGTGCCTCCGGCTTCAGAAGGCTATTGAGGTCTTCCACGAAATCAGGGAACAGATGCAGGAAGACCTTATCGAAATTTGCATAGAGTTCTCCCAACTCGTGTTCCTTCAGTTCACTGCTTCTCGTCATTGAATAAAGTTCCTGATATTCACGGTTCTTTACCATTTTATTGACATGGAGACGCAACTTATCCAGTTTATCTATATAATGAGAACATGCTCCCAGGAACTGACCTATATATTCTTCCTTCACACCATTTGACTCATTCAGTTTATCATTCGAAGTCTTCAACATTTCGTTGGTAGCAGAAAGTTTCTTATTCAGTTCCTCCAATTGTTCATTCGTTTTCTTCAGTTCATTTCTCGCTATGGTAACATATTTCTTCTGTTTATTGACATAGAAAGCCAGAACACCTAAAGAAAGAACCAGAAGACTGACACAGATGATGGCAAAGACAAGACGCTGGTTTGCCTTCTTGAGCTGTGCCTGATAATTATGATCGATGGTACCAAGAACTGGCGAAATCTGCCAACTGCGAATACGCGTACTAAAACTCTTATTGGCATTCCAGGAGAAGTTGATGTATTTATAGGAACGCTCAACATCTCCCTCCTGACTCAGAATATCGGCGAGCATCCAGAGCGAAGCCTGATCATTGATAGCACACTTCACATCACAAATGGCAGATTTTAGCAACCAATATTTCTTCATTTCTTCGTTTTTCAGAGAACGGTAAATCAGATAGCGATAGTAGGCTACGATGCCGTATTCATGACTCCCCTCCTTACATAAATTCAACCGTTCATCATTCACCTTCAATGCTTCATCCCATTTATTCTGACTGGTAAGCATCACCTCTTTACGCATGAGATAATCTTCGCTATGATGTGGAAGGATAGCAAACAAAGTATCCCGATATGCATTCTGACGACTAAAAAAATTCTGACTTAAATCAGTATCTACATGTATATTAGAAAAGCCCAACTCACCATAGACATGGTAATAGGCGATGAAATAATCTTTCCGGTTCGATTCATCCAATGTCTTTTTATCTATATGATTGAGTACCTCCAAAGCCTCAGCAAAAGCTCCGGCTGTAGAATACTGTAAAGCTAACTGACTTTTCAATCCAGCAACTTCAGCCGGCAGTCCTTCCTTCTGAGCCAATACAATGGCTTTCTGAATATAAGCCACAGCAGAATCGCTCTGGTAGGACTTATATTCAGAATAAATCTTGCGATAAGTATTGATGAGCAACTTCGGATTGTTCTCCTGATGAATCAATTCCTTCAACTGAGCGATGCTACTTTCTTTCAGTTTGGTATAGTGCTGGGATTGCTCTATAGCCCGATCAAGTTGGGCATACAGTTCACTGATGCTTTCCTTTTGAGCAAAGCATGATGTAAGTGTAGCGAAACACCAGATATACAATAGAGATAATAATCTTTCTATCATAGGTTGATAATATTTTGTTGTATAGGTATCATTAGAACCAGCCCTTACTGCTGTATAGGACATTCAAGAGACAAAGGTATAGTTTTTGGGGTATATTTCCAAATTTTCTAGCATTTTTTTTGATATTCTTTTTTACTTTTGTTGTTCTTACATCCTTGCACCTCCCCAAAAAAGGCTGCCCCAAAAAGTTTGGAGCAGCCTTAAACAATGCTTTATACCCTAAATTATTTAAACTAAAACCTAAAAAGCTTATGAATAATTATAAACCTACATATTATTTCTTTTCTACTTTGAGAACAGCCTTGTCTACACCGGCAGTCAAGTCAACTGTAAGAACGTATGTCTCGCCATCCTTCAGTTCTACTCCATCTTTCAGATAAACATTGCCGTTGTCGTGACCGTTACCGTCACCGATGCCGAATACCTCGCTCTCAGTTGAGATGAGATGGCTGTTATCCTTACCCTTGAACTCAATACCCCAGTCTGCCTGACCGAAGAACTTGAAGTCTACGCCAGTAGCTCTGAGCTGCTTACCAACGGTGAGTGTAACCTGATATACCTTATCCTTGATTGGAGTGAGGCAGACGTCAGAGTCAACACCTGTCCACCAGTCATGATTTACAGCGTTCCAAGTTGGCTTGTTGACACCTTCATTACCGATGATCCAGAGTGCACCAGTACCATCGCCATTCAGTGACATAGGCTCACTTCCATTCATTGTCCAGATGCGGAATGACTTATGGGTGAAGTCTGCCAGAACGGTATATCTGCCGGTAATAGCCTTGAAGGTATAGCTTCCATCCTCTTCTTTCTGGAACCAGTCGCTGTCATAATACCAGTCATCTGGCAGATTATTACCGTTGATAGTAAGGTTACAGGTAGCACCTTGCTTGATATCACCCACCCAAGTCTTGCCTGCATCAGAATCGGCAAAATCGAGGATAGTAACAGGCAATACATCGGTAGGACCAGCCGTATAGTTCTTGGCATCGAAAGTGACAACTACATCGTTCATATTCTCAGAAGTGAAGTTGAAGTTGCCTGTTTCTCCCAAACTGATATCCTTACCTGTGCTGGAACCGAAGACAAACTTTCCATCCTTCGTTGCAAAATATCCCTTGAAGGTTTTCTTACTGCTAGGAAGAACAGCCTGATAAACAAAGTCGCTTTTCTCTGTCATGTCATATTTAACACCATCAGCACTCACAAACTGCAGATTGTTGAAATGAGGGCGCTTGATATCAAACGACAAGGTCTCTGTATTCGATTTGGTTGATACATTCTGCAGAGTAAGTTGAATATCCACCTTTCCATCAGGAACATTCTGTGCATAAGGCACTTTCAGTTTGACTGTATATTCACCAGCCTCCTTGGTACGGATGGTAGTTTCATCTACACTCTGCCCACTAAACAGGAGGTTTGCTTTCAAGGTAGAGAGAGCCACTCCTCCATCATCCTTGCAGTTTACTTTCACCTCCACTTCATCGCCCATCCATACAGCTGCAGCAGGAGCCGTATAGCTCATCACTGGATTACCGGCAGGAGTAGGCGCACTGTAATCATCATCGCCGCAAGATGCCATCAGTGGCAGGGCGAGCAACGCCATGATATAATATCTGATATGTTTCATAATGATTTTTTCTATAATTAATCATTCACAATAGTTCACTGATCACTTATTCCACTTGCAAGAAATCACACCATTAGCAGGAACATTGCAGGTAAAATTATGAGTTCCATCACTGAGGTTGATTGACTTAGCCTCATCTCCCTCGTTGATAATGACAGCAGCATAACTACCATCAGGATTAACAAACTCAGCATGTGTAATCTTGCTGTCATTAACGGTGCGGGACGTATTACCAATGCGAACCGCACCAGGAGCAACGACACTTGACATGTGGTTGATGATGTAATAATGAGAATTGTAGCTCAACTGGTTGTAGCCATTCTGATTGATATCAATAGCACCATAGCAGGTCTGGCATCCACCATCCAGGTTAGGTCCCATCTTATTGTCAAGCATCAGATTCCATACAAGCACTGCCTTGCAATACTGGTTTACCGTAGCGAGCGCCACATTCTTCATATCCGCCATCAGTCGTTTACTCAAGTCACGTCCGTTATTCCAGGTTCCGATACTGGTTTCCGAGAATATCAGTTCCTTGTCAGGACGCTGGTTGTGAATATCAGTCAACTCGCTGTTGTTGCCGCCATAATCATGATAAGCAGCGCCTACAACCAGCTCTGAACCCTCAAAGTTATCACCGATAGCATTGTAGAGTTTCACAGGATAATCTTCCTGATCGGCAATCTTGTCATAGTTGTAATTGTGATCGAAGACATAAATCTTGGTCTGCAGGTTATTCTTCTTAAACTGCGCTGCCAATTCCTTTACGAAAGGAGCCTCTTCCTGCCAAGGCATATAGAGAGATGCACAGTTAGCTTTGTTCAATGGCTCATTCTGAGGACTAACAGCATAGATATTGATACCTTTCTCCTTCATCACATTAATAAACTTCACAAAGTACTTGGCATAAACCTCGCGATAATCAGGATTGAGATGACCATCTGTCCATGAATCCTTAGGATTCTTGGTGTTTATATCTGTCACCTTCATCCATTTCGGACAAGTCCAGGGAGCTGCGATAATCTTCAGATTAGGATTGATGGCAAGAATCTCCTTCAATACCGGAATCACATAATCGTTCTCATCGCTATAGAGCGCGAAGTTGCTGATAGGGTCAGATTCGCTGCCCTTCGTGTCGCAATAGGTATACTCAGTACTTGAAAAATCGTTGCATCCCAAAGAGATACGGGCATAACTTACGCCGTAACCCTCTGTTGTAGAGTAAATACGCTTCAAAAGAGCCAGACGCGCCTCTGGGTTCATCTGCATCAGATTATAGCAGGATGAATAAGTGATGGCATAACCGAATCCATCAATCGTCTGATACTTCTTATTTAAATCGAGTTCGATGGTGGTTGGTGCCATAGATACTCCATTATACAACTTTACCTCACCCTGTGCCAATGAATAGACTCCATCGGCTGTGGTAATGAAAGTTTTGGCTGTTCCTTGTGCCGGTACCGGATTTGGTGCCTCACTAGGAGTATCAAAGTCTACAGGATCTGAGAATGAGTTACTGCTGCTGCAAGCTGTCACAGAGAAAGCTGTTGCGCAGACCAGCATCATCAGTTTATTGCTATAGTATTTCATATTCGTTTCTTCTATTATTTGTTAATAACGGTTTGAGTTGAAAGCTATCCAGGTTAGCTTAGTAACCTGGATTCTGCTCTAGATTGGTATTCTGGTCAAGAGCGGTCTGTGGAATTGGCAACAGGTATAAGTTGCCGTCAAACTGTCTTACCTGTCTGATGCGTCCGCTGTCACGGTTGTCTATTCCGTTGAGATATTGCTCCACCTTGTTGTTGCGGCAGAGGTCGAACCAGCGTTCTCCCTCAAAGGCAAGTTCCAGACGGCGCTCATGGAGAACAGCCTCTATCATAGATTCCTTGCTGCCAGTCTTGTCGGATGTCAGTTCCTTCAGTTTGGCACGCTTGCGAATCTGGTTCACGAGTTTCGCACTCTCGGCAAGATTGCCCTTATAGGCTTCTGCCTCAGCCTTCATCAGGATAATATCAGCTAAGCGAACCCAGTAAATATTATTGTATGAAGAGCGTAACTTATACATGAACGGATAGTTGGAAGCCGGATAATAGTTGCTCCAGGTACAGGCATAATATACGATAGCCTGATTCTTACGAACCTCATCACCTTCCTTGTCAAAGTCATTGATGATGTCTCGTGAAGGAGTAATCCACTTTGCCCAGGTAAAGTAATAATCCCAGTTGTCTAACTGACGGCCGTACATCCAGGTTTCCCAGTTTCCGCTACCGGTTGTCCAATGCACCTCCAGAATACCTTCTTTGGTATTGCGTTTCATGCAGTCTTTTGCAGTCTCATCATAGCCCCAGAGGGTTTCATAACTGTCTTCCAGCTCTACACCGGTTGTATTCATCACCTTGTCGGCATAAGCGATTACCTTGTCATAATCCTGCACTTCCTTTTCGGCATAAACCTTGGCAAGCATAGCCTGAGCTACGGTCTTGGTCATCTTGGTGCGGTCGGAATTGTCATTATCCGGTGCATACTGCTCAGCATCCGTCAAGTCGGCAATAATCTGCTCATAACATTCCTTCGGCGTCTTGCGAGGAGGATAATAGGTAGGATATACCTCATTGATATTCTCGGATGTAATGGTCTTGGCGATGGTCGTGATGACAGGGAAAGAACCCCACAGACGAGCCATTCGGAACATCATCAGGGCACGGAAGATTTCGCCCTGTGCCTTATAGGAATGATATTCTGCTTCTGATATCTGACCATTCTCCTTCAATTGCTCAACACCATTGATCAGCACATTTGCCTGGGCGATATCCTCCAGATAGCGGTTCCAGTCACGGCTCAATACCGAGTTGCTGGCATCGATAGAGTTGGTTTCATAAGGTACCACCTCTGCACCGGTAGTTCCGGCATAAGCATTGTCGCTATGTGAATCGCCTATCAGAAGATAGTCGAGATGGGTATGCTCCTGACGGTTGCGGAACAACTCATAGAGCGATTTGAGCTGTGCATCAGCAGCAGCCTTGTCCTTCAAAACGGCTGTTGAGGTCTCTGTCTGACCGCCCTGTGTTATTTCTGATGGCTCTGATAATGGCTCGTAGTCGAGAGAGCAACTTGCCAAAGAGAACATTGCGATGCCACCGAGCGCCAATGTCTTGATTGTATGATATGTTTTCATTGTTGTCGATGTTTAGAATTCTACTTTTACACCTAATACTACACTCTTATTGAGTGGATATGTACCCCAGTCGATGCCCTGCACACTACCACTGTTGCCATACTGGTTAACTTCCGGATCCATACCTGAATAGTCGGTCAGGGTAAACAGGTTGGTTGCTGATACGTATGGCTGCAGACGGGTCAGACCGAAGCGTGAAATCAGTTTGCGAGGCACATCGTAAGAGAGAGAAATATCCTTTACACGGAGATAACTGCCATCTTCTACGAAGTAGGTTGAGTTGCGGATATCCCACTTAGCCTTTGGCACATCGGTAATCTGACCAGGAACTCTCCAGCGAGCAAGCACCTTGGTGCTTTGGTTCTTACCATCATACATTCCTTCGGTTTCCATACGCGAAACGTTGTAGATATCATTGCCATAGCTTCCCTGGATAAGAATACTGAGATTCAAACCTTTATAAGAGAAGGTATTGGTCAAACCGAAGGTGAAGTCTGGGTTCGGATCACCGATATAAGTACGGTCACTGGCTGATACCAGACCATCACCGGTCACGTCCTTATACTTCATATCACCGGTCTCGGGATCCACACCTTCTGCTACATATCCCCAGAAACTGCCCAATGGCTTACCTGGCGTATTGCGAACCACCTGTTCGTTGACGAAATCGGTAGTCGTGGCTTCATAATATACCTGAGTCAGAGACAGGCTCTCCAACTTATTCTTGTTGAATGAGATGTTGAAATCTGTATTCCACTTCAAGGCGCCTGTCAGATTCTGTGAAGAGATAGCAAACTCCCAGCCTTTGTTGATCATCGAACCGCCATTATAGGTCAGGTTGCTTGCAGCAGCACTACCTGCCGGCAAGGTGATGTTCATCAACATATCCTTGGTCTTCTTATAATAGTAATCAGCATAGAAGGTGAGGCGGTTGCCCAGTACGGTCAAGTCGAGACCGATGTTAGTCTGGGTTGTTGTTTCCCAAGTCAGCTCAGGGTTACTCAGGTTGCCCTGTGAGAAAGTAGGAGTAGAATTGGCATCATTTCCCTCGCCAAACCACTGCACACGATTGATATTGTATCTTGCCAGATAGCTGTAATCGCCCAATCCGCTCTGGTTACCGGTCTGTCCCCAGCCTCCACGAATCTTCAAGTCGTCAATCCACTTGATATCTTTCATGAATTTCTCATTGCTTACGCGCCAGGCACCAGAGAATGATGGGAAGTAACCCCAACGGTGATGCGGTGCCAACTTGGAAGAACCATCGGCACGCATATTAGCGGTTACCATATAGGTATCATTCCAGTTGTACTGCAAACGGGCGAATGTTGAGAGAATTGCCCAATCAGAAGCTGATGAACCGGTTTCTGTCCAGGAAATCTTGTTGGCTGCATTCAAGGTTGGGAACAGATCGTTGGCATAGTTGCTACCATTGATATAGTTCTGGTTCCACTTGCTCTGTGTCCAGGAACTACCAGCCATCGCATCCAGACTGTGCTTTCCGAATGCCTTCTTATAGTTTAATACATTGTCCCATACGATAACGCTGCTGATGTTTCTACCATCATATCCTGTACCGAATTCCTGACGGCCGATGGTAGTAGATATCGGGTCAAGGAAGTTGGTGGTTGTTCCTTGTGTACGGTCGAACGAGAGAGATGTATTATAAGTCAGTTCAGGCATAAAGGTGACAGTAGCCTTTCCGGTTGCAAGCAATCGGTTGTAGGCAGACTTATTATTCTGAGTACGGGCGATATTCTCTGCTGGCGAGGTAATGTTCACGCCATAGAAGTTATTGTAGAACTGGCTAGGATTCTCCGGATTCCATACCGGTGCATAGGTTGGCGTATTGACAATAGCGGTTACTACGCCGCCTCGGTTAGAACCGGCACCCGAAATGATACCTGTACCCTTGTTGGTATAATCAGAATAAGTTACACTGGCATTGAGTCGCAACCACTTACGTATATCGTTCTCTACAGATGCTCGGAAGTTGTAACGCTGATAGCTTGACTTCTTGATAACACCATTTTCGCCTGTATAGCCACCCGAGATAAAGTATCTCAGTTTATCGGTACCATTGGTGATAGAGAGCTGGTAGTCCTGTACATTACCCGTACGGAACACCTCGTCTTTCCAGTCGGTCTGGTCTTTCAAGCCTTCCGGCAGTTTCACCAGACCGATTTCATCCATCAGCTCCTTATACTGAGCCGCATTGAGAGATTCCTGGTTGTCACGTACAGTATTAAATGCATAATGTGCATTCAGAGATACCTTGGCTACGCCAGCCTTACCCTGCTTTGTACCGATAATGATGACACCATTGGCTGCACGGGATCCATAGATTGCAGCAGAAGAGGCATCCTTCAATACCTGGATATTATCAATATCATCAGCTGCCAGGAAGTCGATATTGGTCATTGGCACACCATCTACTACATAGAGCGGATCATTACTACCATTTAAAGAGGTGGTACCACGCACACGGATGGTTGGTGAAGCACCTGGCTGACCGTTGGCTTGCGAAATCTGCAAACCGGCTGCCTTTCCCTGCATACCTGCTGCGGCAGATACGATAGGACGGGTATCAAGGTCTTTGGCTGACACACTGGATACGGCAGTAGTTACATCCTTACGCTTGACAGAGCCATAACCGATAGCCACCACTTCGTTGAGCATATTAGACTCCTCTTCGAGCATAATCTGTACGCCGTTAGCAGCTTTCACTTCCTTATTCTTATAACCTATATAAGAAATTTTGAGTCTGGCACCTGGCTGTACTTCGATGGTGAAGTGACCATCCAGGTCTGTAGCAACACCATTTTTGGTACCATTCTCCAGAACCGAAGCTCCGATAACGGGTTCATTGGTATTGTCGATTACAGTACCCGTAATCTTCACCTTCTGTCCCCAAGCTGTCGCTGAGACCATTAGGACGAGTGCTGAGGCTGCTAGTCCTCGCAACATCGCATTACTTTTTGATTTTCTCATAATTTAAACTTTAGTTATTCTCATTTATGTTTAAAATTGTTGTCTGATAGTCTGGAACCTATCCATGATTGGTTTCCGTTTGCAAAAGTATATAAAATGTCTGATATTTGTTGGTCGATTAAATAATTAAGTGGTAAAAATGGCCACCTGTTTTTACAACTGCATTTGATTATCAGGACTTTACATTTTTCACAGTTCTAAAAATAAGTGGTAGATTTATAATGGTAAAAGATACAATTATAGAAGAAAAAAACTGTTTTCTGATGATTCAGCCAGAAGATTTATGCAGACAATTCAACAAATGAGTTGTAATATAATCAATCCCGATTTATCTCTTCACTCTTCACCTTCTCGCCCGTAGCCCCTCTGTTTATCGGGGTTTCGGGAGGTGAAGAGTTTTCTTTATCTCTTCACCCACTCTTCACCCCTCTTCACCCATATATCTTTTTTCTCATTAAAAATTATTTAAAAATCAGTTTCTCCGTTCTATCAGCCAGGAAAAGAGGGATGTTGATAAAGGAATCATCCCTCTTGAGATTAAGCATCGAATATCTGATGCGCAAACCAGGTGAGTACCTTTTGTTATACTCTATCAAACTACGCCCCGTGACACTGGTACCCGACTTCACTTCCACCGGAATAACTTCCAAACCACGCTGAACAATAAATTCCACTTCTGCTTTATTACCCGAAGCCCAATAATGGGAACAATTAACGCCATTAGCCACTAGACTCTGAAGAATATAATTCTCTGCCAAAGCGCCCTTATATTCTTTAAATATAGGATTATCAACCAGATAAGCCTCAGGACTCAAATCAGCAAGCACTCTCAATAATCCCACATCAAGACTATAAATCTTGAAGATGCTCAAATCTTCATACGATTTCAAAGGAACTTGCGGAGTAGAGCACAAGCTTACCTTATATATCAATCCCGCATTTTTAAGCCATGTAAGAGCATCCTCATATTCCCTCGCTCTTGCACCAGGACGAACCAGCTGATAAACAAACTTTCTATTTTCCTTAGCCAACTGTGACGGCAAAGACTTCCAAACATGCGAAATCCTATTAGCCAGTAAAGGCGTAGCATGCTTCACAAAGTCCAAGGAATAATCTTGCAAGATATTACGTAGAGTTGTTTCCACGCCACTCAGATCCTTTTCTATCATCTTCATTGCCGCAGCTGGCATTCCACCAGATATACGATAGGCAGTAAATGCCTGAGAAAGTCTATCAAAAAAAACGTCAGGAAGAGGTTCCAAGCTATCTATTGACATATAATATTGGTAAAGCCTTTCATCTCGCTGCTCCAAAAACTCAGAAAAAGTGACAGGATACATATTTATATGGTCAACCTTACCCACAGGAAACGAAAAGCCTTGATGACCAAAAGCCAACCCCAAAAGAGAACCAGCACAAGCCACAACATATTCCGGTGTCTTTTCGCAGAAATATTTCATGGCGCTAATGGCTTCCGGACAGTCTTGTATCTCATCAAGAATAAGCAAAGTCTTCTGAGGCAAAATAGGTTCTGAAGTAAGATATGACAATTGCTCGATGATTTGCAGCGGGTTCTTGGTCTTGCGAAAGATATCGCAGACTCCCTCTTCTTCATTGAGACTAAAATATGCGCAATGCTCAAAATATTCTTCTCCGAACTTCTGAAGTACAGAAGTCTTTCCTACTTGTCGAGCGCCCAGCATAATCAATGGCTTACGGTCTTTTTTAGCTCTCCATTGTTTTAATTCTTGAATAATTATTCTATTAAACATTTTTTAGCACCTTCCATCGTTAAAGTGCGGAAAATGTGTAAGTTTACACATTTCTGATACTTCTTTTGTGAAATTCTCCACATTTTCCACACTTGAGTTTTATTTTTCATCGCAAAGATACTAAAAAAACGACAAGCAAACAAGCATTTACTACATTTTTAACCAACTTTATTACATCATTTATTTCAAGAGGAGCATAAGACCATCCGTAAGATTCTTTCTAGCTCATTAAAAAAAGAAGAAAAAGCATGGCGGTTTGGGAAAATAATCGTAAATTTGCAATTGGAAAACAAAGATTAGGAATTATGATAGAGACTAACGATAGAAAATTGCCGGTAGGCATCCAGTCTTTCGAGGAAATCAGAAAGGATGGATATCTTTATGTTGACAAGACAGATATCATCTGGCAACTTGCCAACAGAGGGAAAAAGTATAATTACCTGAGCCGTCCACGCCGCTTTGGTAAATCGGTGCTGGTAGATACGCTCGAAGCCTACTTCATGGGCAAGAAGGAACTCTTCGAGGGGTTGAAGATCATGCAGATGGAGACGGAATGGGTGAAGCGACCTGTCATAAGACTGGATATGAGTCGTGCGGGCGCAGAGCCGGAAACATTGCGCTCTTATCTCAATAATATATTCAGACAATACGAAGGAGAATATTCATTGGTTCCTGACCCTGCAGATAGTCTTGCCGACCGCTTCAATGCAATAATCGTGGGGGCATATAAGCAAACCGGACAGCAGGTTGCCATTCTCATCGATGAATACGACTCGCCATTACAGCATTCCTGGAAGACTCCTTATCACGAAGCATGTACCGCTATCTATAGGGAGGTGTTTGCCATTCTCAAAGCAGACGACAAATACGAGAAGTTTGTCTTCATCACCGGTATTACCAAGTTTACGCAGATATCTCTCTTCTCAGTGCTCAACAATCTGAGCAACATCAGTTTCGAGCCGGAATATGCGGCTCTCTGCGGTATCACCAAGGAAGAAGTTTTGCGTGATTTCAAGCCGGAAATCAACAAGTTGGCAACAAGCAAGGGATGGACTTTCGACGAAGCCGTTGCACAATTGACAGCCTATTATGATGGCTATCATTTCTGTTATGAAAATATGGTTGATGTCTTCAATCCATTCAGTCTTATCAATGCACTCGCTGATTCCAAACTGAAAAACTACTGGGCTTCATCGGGCGCAACCTCGCTACTCCCTAAATTTGTGGATAATATAGAAATGAGACTGAAAGATTTTGAGAATTGTCCGATAGACAGCGATACACTGGAGACTTCCGACGTAACAGGTGGCGGAGCGGAACTTTTCCTCTATCAGTCGGGGTATCTTACGATAAAGGGGTATATGGATGAGATTTATCTGCTAGGCATTCCAAACTATGAAGTTCGAAAGGCTCTATACAAGATTGTATTGCCAGCCTTGACACTACAATCGAATGCACTGGTAATATCAACCCAGAATATGTTGTTGTACTCCCTAAAGCTTGGCAATCTCCCCGAAGCCATGAAATGCCTGAAGGCGCTTATTGCGGATGTACCTTACAGCAACAAGAAGCTTGCCAGCATGGATATGGAAGAGCGCTACCGCCTGATTCTGAGCACCATCTTCAATGCCATCGGCTGCCGGGTGGAAGTAGAGAAGATGATTGCTACGGGCAGGATTGATATGGTGGTAGAAACTACCAACTTTATCTATGTGCTTGAATTGAAGCTGAGCAACAACGGTGGCGTGGATGCTGCCACGGAGCAGATAAAAGCCAAGCAGTATGCCGAGCCATTCAAGGCTGATAAGCGAAAAGTAATTGCCCTTGCCATAGAACTGGATGATAAGGGAAAAGGATTGGTAGATTGGAAGGAAGTATAAGGAAGAAAGCAGAAAAAGCCCCCGAAGCGTAATAGCTCCGGGGGCTTTTTATTTTGCCCCAGGCATCAGATGTGCTGCCTGGGGGTACGATAGAGAATCAGGGGCTAGTCTGCCCAAATTCCCTTATTTGTATCCCAGAAATCCTTCACATTTTCATTGCTGTAATCCTCATCTGACGCCTTCGGGATAACAGAGCCGGCGAGGATGGCTGTGGTTTCCATTTCCATGACGCTAACCACTGGCTTGATATATCTTTTCTTTTTCATATCTATTTTTATTACTATTTTTAATTACTTGATGATAACCTTCATGGTCTTGCCGCCACGCTTCACGATGTTTATGCCCTTCTGCAAATTCTGTAGGCAACGGCCCTGGAGGTCGTAGTATTCTGCCTTGCTATCTGCTGTAGTCTCCAACTGCTCGATGGCTGTGGTGCTGCCGCCGACGCTAATGCTGAACATTCTGGCACCAGCTGCAGGAGCAGATGAGTTATCTACCATGTAAGCACGGAAAGGCTTGCTGCCAACATGCTCTGTTGTTGTTTTATCCAACAGCTTGGCTGGGTTCATCAGCTTGGCGCCCTTCACGATGTAGCAGTTGTTGTCAGTATCCTTGCTGAACTCCTTTTTGGTGTAGATACCCTGGAGCTTGTAGTTGGCGTCAGCAGTTTCAGCAGTCTGAACGTCTTTTGCAATCTCCTTGTCGGCTTCAGTGAATTTGAGCTCGGTGGCTCCATCATTCATCTTGATGATAACAGGAGTACCAGCCTCGATGCTTCCCTCAATCTCTTCGAGTTCTACAGTTTCAGCAGCATCATCAGCCGAAAGAAGCTTGAAGGCACGGAAGTTCTGATTTGCGAGAGATACCTCGAATGGCAGGCAGAGCGTAGCCCAGGTGGTGCCAGCATTCATCTTGCGGCTGTAAGATGCAGCCTTGGCTGCGAATGGCTCGTAAGCCACGAAATCCTTATCGTCGTCAAGTACGAGATTATCCGTAGCAAGAGTTTCTCCCGCTGCTCCTATCTTCTCATCACCATTCTTGCCTACCAGCTTGGTGAAGTAGCCGGTTTTATAGTTGGCATATTTGGAGTCTCTCTTGCTAAAGCTATAGTCTTTGAGGCTTCTGCATTCATTGAACATATCACCACCATTGACCTGGTCCGTTACAAACTTTTCGCTGGCGTAGATGGTTGTGAGAGTAGAGCAGCCATCGAACATATAATCCATATTCGTCACATTCGCAGTGTTGAAGCTAGTGAGGTCGAGCGAAGAGAGATTTTGACAGTTAGAGAACATGCCGTACATATTTGTCACATTCCCTGTATTGAAATTAATGAGGTCGAGCGAAGAGAGATTTTGACAGCGACAGAACATGACACCCATATTCGTCACATTCTCGGTGTTAAGATTCTCGATGCCCTCTATTGTGGCCAGATTAGTGCAATACCAGAACCACTGACAACAGCTCGTTGGTCTTGCGTCAGCAAACGAAGCATCGAAGACCACTTTCTTGATTTCATCTTTATGCGTAAGCCACCCCGGCTCGGATGTTTCCAGATTAAGCGCATAAGCTCTTTCGGGCTTGGAAAGGCCGCGTCTGAATGTAAGCGTTCCTGTACCTTCGTTAAACTCGGCATACTCAAATACAGGGGTAAAATAACCATTCGTGCCGCAGTTGGCGTAGGTGTGGTCTGTCTTGCTGTTATTATACTCTAATATTGTGCCTTTGAGATTCTTGCACCATGCGAACATACCTTCACCCGATTGTACCTTGCTCGTAACAAACTTTTCGCTGGCGTAGATGGTTTTAAGAGCTGAGCAGCCAGAGAACATACAGACCATATTCCCCACCTCCTTTGTATAGAAATTAGAGAGGTCGAGCGAAGAGAGAGCTGAGCAGCCATAGAACATGTAACTCATATCTGTCACAATCGCTGTATTGAAATTCGAGAGGTCGAGCGAAGAGAGAGCTGAGCAGCTCTCGAACATGTAACTCATATTTGTCACATTCGCAGTATTGAACTTAGTGACGTCGAGCGAAGAGAGAACTGGGCAGCGACAGAACATGTAACTCATATTTGTCACATTCGCAGTATTGAACTTAGTGACGTCGAGAGAGGTGAGTTTTGAACAGCCATAGAACATGTAGTTCATATTCGTCACCTTCGCTGTATTGAAATGGGTAACATCTAGCGAGGTGAGAGCTGAGCAGCCATAGAACATGTTACTCATATCTGTCACCTGCTCTGTGTTCAAGTACTTCAAGTCTTTAATTGTTTCCAAGTTTGTTAACCACGCAAAGAAACCCTTCAATGATGTTGGAGCGTACGTTTTGAAACTCTTATCGAAAACGACACTCTTGATAGCTGTGGAATTTATTCCTAAAAGACGGCACATATCGCCCACCGTCGGTTTATTCACTATAACTGCATGGTTTAAATCAAGGCTTTCTATATTGTTCGAAGTGACTTTCTTGAAAGTCAATGTGTTGTTAGACGATTCATAATCTGCGACATAGTCATCAATTGTGACTGATGTTTTCAGATTGTATAAGAATGCGCGATCAGCGTTTGCATCTGAACGATTACCTTTTTTATAAACTAACCTCAAAGAATGTTCGCCTACAGATAATAAAACTTTGTATTCGGTTTGCTTTTTTCCGCTAATACTCAGTTCTTTATTGTTATCTACATAAAAATCAAATAAAGTTTTGTTTTCTTCTGACGAAACGAGAATCTGAGATGTCAGTAATATAGGTTTAGATACATTGAACCTGATGACTGTCTCAGAAGAACTGCCAGGCTTATGATAATTACCTGACATCAGTACATTGCTACCATTAGGAATAGTGAAGCCAAGATCCTGCATACCTTCGGCATTCGAGTCCAATATCTGCCAAGGATAACCGCCATTGTCAGTAATGGTAACATCGGTTATACCATCCAAATTATTGAACAAAGCATAGCGATTTGCACCACAGACAGTACAATTGCCTTCACTGTCTAATGTATGACCATTTGCTGGAATCACGAGGTTGGCAGCATCAGTAATCTCGGTAGTTGCGGCTTCATTGCTGAAGAGTTTGTTGCATACGTTGCATTGCCAGTATTCTTTTAAACCAGTTTCTGTACATGTAGCAGCTTTCAGTGCATGATGAGTGAGAGTGTGTGGCTTAAGAAGATTCAAATATTCCTTCACAATTAAATGACAGAGAGAGCATTCTTTTGTGGTATAGCCGTGCTCTGTGCAAGTAGGTTCTACGGTTTTGATTGTTGCGCCAAGAGCAGACGAGCCATCGGCTTTCAGGTGCGTACAGGTATTGAGTTTGAGTTCAAACTCGCCTACCTGCAATATGCTTCCACTATGAATAGCCGAGATTTCCCATTTAAAATATTTATAAGAGGTAGAACCTTCGCAGGGAAAGTTGTACGAAGTATTGTTCTTATCCTGGAGCACCTTGTCTTTGTTTACCTCATCGATAAGCGTCCAAGCGCCATTTTTGCCTTCGTTGTTGCCATAGAGTTTCCATGAAAACGGATTGCGACCTCCACATCCAAAATTTGCATTGTCATTACCCGTAGTGATGGTGTAGCCCACAGGAATTCCTGCCTTGCTGGCTTCGAAGATGACATAGGCGCTGCCTCTAAACTCGCAGCACCACTTAGAGGAATTGCCGTCTTCCTTTTTGCCATCAAAGAGATTAGCGTAAGTCTCACCCTTGTAGCCCACAGGGGTACCTGCTAACTTTTTAAGCGTTACAGTCGTTACGTAATCTGTCTGCGCCACCATACGTCCAGGCAGAAGCAACAACATGAGCAACATCAATGGGAACAGGGCAAATCTACAGAACTTTGCCCCCCCCATAGTTCATACGGTCGACGTGCGACCCATTGGATTGATTTGAAAAATGTTTCATAATTTAATATTATATTTGTTATTATTTTTTATCAAGAAATTACTGAATACTGATTGCCATCAGACTGACTACCAGACACACGAACGTGATAAACACTACGCCGAGGATGAGGCAGATATAAAAACGCCCTCTCCTGATGAAATCACCCAAGCTGAAATGATACATCGGGTAATCATCAAGATAGGTCCTATATTCCCTCACCATGACATTAATCATGATGCCAACATAAATGAGGAGAAACAAAGCTACTATCAGGATAGCCTGTTCTTCTTTGGCTAATGATTCTATTATACTTTTCATGGTGCAAAGATAGTGTTTTTCTTTGAAACAAGGTGTCGCATTCCCCCACATAGGTGTCGCATTCCTACAAAAAAGGTGTCTCATTCGTGAGGAATGCGACACCTAATACATACTTTTTAACAGTTTTTCTCTCTCCAAGCCGTAGGAGAGCAACCTTCTTTCTCTTTGAACATACGGTAGAGATGGGTACGGGAAGAGAAGCCACACTCGGCAGAAATGATGTCATTACCGAAGTCGGGGTTATCCAACATCATCTTCTTGGCAGCCTCAAAACGCACCTCGGCAAGCCAGGGGCGGAAGGTGGTATTGAGACAGGATGAGAGGTAGCGCGACAACTCGTATCTGCTGATATTCAACGAACGTGACAGGGTAATCATATTCAGCGACGTATCCCTATAACCCTTGGCAGCACACCATTCATCCAACTTCTCACGGATGATCTTCTGCCGTCTTTTTGAACGGTGCGATTGTAAAGTTTCTTTCTTATCATCCAGTTCTTCATCCTGCAGTTCTAAACAGGCATTGTCTTCCACACATTCCATAGCAGCCTCCTCTTCTTCCTCCTTATCCAGAAGTTCTTCGGTAGGCATGTAATTATAGCCCAAAGCCATGAAACTGAGCGTGAAGAAAAAGACAGCAAGCAGTCCCAGAGGTCCGATTACATATAGAGATTTGGTGGAAAGAACGGCAAAAGGCAGGGCTACTGCAGGGAAAAATACCATGATTCCTAAGACATCACCAAATTTTTGAGAGCTTTTTTGTGTTAAAATAAGCAAA
>OIWO01000326.1_pt1 | contig 56536 bp, 49 predicted proteins | sample 1587641 | NCBI WGS metagenome assembly OIWO01 (sample SAMEA3888924, study PRJEB22519) | human gut metagenome | biome: human gut; feature: human-associated habitat; material: faeces | place: Denmark | collected 2010
CTCCTATATAGTAGTTTATTAAAAACATACTATATAGGAGCTTTATTGTCAAGAGTTTATATGTCTTAATAGGTAAATTCCGTTTTTTTCAATTCTCCAAACTGTGATTGTTCGATCTTTTCAAATACTAACGTCCTTAATTCTGTTCAATAATTGATTTATAGTAGTTACCAAAGTCAGCAAGTGAATTAACAATTGGAAGCATTTTTGTTCCGAGTTCCGTTAAGCCGTATTCAACTCTCGGTGGCTGCTCATGGTAATCGTGGCGATATGCCAGCCCATCACTCATCATTTGTCTTAAACTATCTGTCAAAACCTTTTGTGAAATACCATCTATACTTCGTTGTAGCTCATTGAATCTCCATGGACGCTCTTTCAAGTTACGCAAAATCAGCAGTTTCCATTTTCCTCCGATAAGAGATACTGCTGTTGCAACTGGGCATTCCGGTAATTCTTCTTTTGCTCGCATAATTCTCACCTCCGAGTCTATTGTAACACATTCATTTTTGAGTGTACAGTTACAAAAAGGTGCGTACTTGTTTTTGTATGTGTCTCACACTATACTAATACCAAGCAACCAGAAACTACAAATTAACTATGGAGGTTATTATGGCAAATTACACAAAAACAACTATTGGAAAGGAAAACCGAATTGAGCTGCATGAAAAGTTGTCTTTAACAGGTGCAGAAATCAGTTTAAACGAACTACCTGCAGGAGCAAATGTCCCATTTGTTCATTCTCATAAAGAAAATGAAGAAATCTATGGAATTCTTTCAGGTAACGGCAAAGCCATAATTGATGGAGAAGAAATTAGCCTTTCAACTGGAGACTGGCTAAAAATCGCACCTGCTGCAAAGCGTCAGTTTTTTGCATCCGATATTTCCGGAATTACTTATATCTGCATTCAGGTAAAAGAAAATTCTCTGGAACATTTTACAGCAGAGGATGCCGTAATCGGCTAATTAAAAGTATTTATTTACAGAAATGCACAGTTCCCGATATGCTAAGAACTGTGCATTCTTTTTCTTCAATTTTACGATTTCTCAATTTTTCAAACTTGAATTTGACTTGCCTATTTTCTTAAAATCTCATGTGGAGCTTCTATTTCATTTGCCAAGGTATGCTCTGTTAATTCTGACATCAATTTCAATTTTTTATTAATCAATGGTCGCATACAATTAGGAACATGTTCCTGATGCGCTCTGTGGATTGCTACACATTCCTTACAGTTTCCGTGATAACGACAGGCTTTCAGGCAAGGACAATGATCTTTGTCTTTATACTCCTTACGAAATTCCGCTGCAAATTCTTCTTGCAGTCTCAGCCCCTCGACACGGTTTCCCTTATGAAATTCTACCATTGCATCCAGTTCTTTCTGGTTCCCTTCAATCTTCATGTTATTATAGCGCCTCCATTTCAACTATTCCTCATTTTCTGATAAATCCCGATTGTTCTAATCTTTTTTACGCCCACCTTCTTGCCCTTCGGACAAGAAGTATCCCTCGCTCAAAGAGCTCGGTCAATTCCGATTTTTCCACGTAAAAAAGGATGTGCCTTTTTGTGTAATAGGGCATTCCAGGGAATTTCCTATTACACGAGAAATTGCTCTCTCATCACAGTTCACACATTATGCAAACTGCAATCCCATCTCGCACAATCTAATTATATCGCAGCTTTATTATCTCCGTTTATCCATTTATAGTCAAATACTATCATCAAATCGCCAAAATGGACAGCGCTTGCCAATACACTGATTGTTCTGAGCATAATGCGTACACTGGACTTCTGTGCATTCCATTTCGATTCCAAAATGCGTTTTTACAAAATCAACCGCCGCCAGAATCGCCAGATAAGAATCTCTTTTACAACACCTCGGACCGCCGGTGCGCGAAATCGCTTCCAGTGCTTTTGATGTCATCTGATTCGAAAGGCCCCAGGATTCCTCCGTCAGTGGCGTCGCCCCAGACAAGATAGATACAAACATACCTGCGCTGATTCCCGCTCCGCAGGCACCCCAGAATCCGCAGGTTCCTCCTGGAACGGCTTTCCCACGGTTCAGCATTTCCATCACAGATTCCCGCAGATTAATAGCACCTCCCGCATTTTTATATGCAGTAAGCAGCGCCGCTCCCACCATGACATGATGCTCCGGTCCATGCATATGGCAAAACGATGCATCCATCATCTTCCGGACAATCTCGATCGGATTTCTGGATGTTTCGTCTATACACAGGGAAAGAATGGTGTCCAGTCCCTTCGTATGACAATCATTACAAACATAATGCCCGTTCTGGCATCTGGTCTTGCTCAATTCTTTTTTATGACATAATTCGCACTCCATCCATTCATCCTGTTCCAGATAAATAAGAGGTGCTTTACAGACAATACATTCTTCTTGCATGGGATTTCCATCTCCTTTACATTCATTTCCCGACCAGCGCGTTGAATTTCTCCACTATATCCATACTTCCCGACCGGAAACCTTCCAGATCGAGTGTAATGTACAGAAATCCCATTTCTTTTAATGTCCTGCAGATCGTCTCCCGCTCGGCAATCGCTTTTTCAAATTTATCCGCATCCACCTCGATCCGGACAATATCGCCATGCAGGCGCAGGCGCACATTTCCGCCAAACACGCTTCGAAGATAATCTTCGCCTTTCTCAATCCGCTTCAAAACTTCCATGTCAAAGGAAGTTCCATATGGAAGGCGGGTCGCCATACATGGCATGGACGGACGGGATGCAACGGAAATTCCTAAGTCAGCCGCAAATGCCTTGACATCCTTTTTCTCCAGTCCGCACTGTGCAAGTGGACTGACGACACCCAGCTCACGGAGTGCCTGGATACCCGGGCGGTACACATGCAGATCGCTCTCATTGGTTCCGTCCATCACGCACGAAATCCCCTCTTCTTTTGCAAAATCCAGAAGTGTCGCGAACAGGTGGTGTTTGCAGATATAACAGCGGTTGACCGGATTCGTCCGGATGGCTTCCAGCTCCATCTCATTGACCTGGATAATTTTATGGATCGCGCCCAGCTCCTTTGCCACCCGCTCCGCGATCTCCAGATCACAGGCTGGGTGCAGCATGGTGTGAAATGTCACGGCATAAACCGGCATTCCCGTCTTCTTCGCCGTATCACACGCCAGCTTGAGAATCAGGCTGCTGTCCACACCGCCCGAAAAGGCGACACAGACCGGTGCTTTCGCTTTTTCTGCCATGAACTGTTTTAAAGCTTCTCTTTTTTCTGTCTCTGATATCATTGGTTTATTTTCCATGGTTCTTGATTCTCCTCTTAATTATCTAACGAGAATGCACTGTGCCGTTTTTCAATCTCAAAAGTGCCTACTGTAAACTAATACTTCCGTCTTCCATTACTCCGTGGAATACTTCCATGAAGCGCTTCCCTGTCTCCCGGCAGATCGCGCGCACGCTCTCATACTCCGGATAGCACGTATCCACGCCGCCGCGCTTGCAGATTTTTACCTTTGCTGCCCCGTAACGGGTCTGGATCTCCTTTACTTCCCGTGGCAGTATCGTCCTCTCTACTGGATAACGGCGCACACCGATCGTGGTCGTACAGGAGAAGACAAGCTGTTCTAATTCTTCCCGTTTTTCTGCCGTTGTCAGTACATGAAGCACATACGCCGGACGGTTTTTCTTCATATATGCCGGTGTGTACCACACATCTCTGGCGCCCGCTTCCAGAAGCACCTCCATCGCATATCCCAGCGCCTCGCCGGTGCAGTCGTCCAGGTTTGCCTCCATGACCCACATGGAGCTCTCGTCGTGACCGTCTTTTCCGGTTTCTACTTCCACCGTTTTATCCGTCAGAAGCATCGCCCGCAGGATATTCGCGTGCGCGAAATCCTTATTTCCGGCGCCGATACCGATCTTTTCGATCTGGTACTTCTTCGGAAGCGCCGCTTCTGTCCGGAATGCCGCCGCGATCGCCGCGCCGGTCGGCGTTACCATCTCTCCTTCGACATCCCGAAGCGTCAGTTCCAAGCCCTGTGCCGCTGCGATATTTGCCGTCGCCGGAACCGGAACCGGCATTAAACCGTGCTGGCAGCGCGCAAATCCATGACCTTCGGAAAGCGGCGATACCACCACGCGGTGGATTCCCAGATCCTCCAGGCAGAATGCCGCACTGATAACATCCACAATCGAGTCAATTGCACCGACTTCATGGAAATGAACCTCGCTGACCGGGATTCCGTGTGCTTTCGACTCTGCCCCCGCCACAATCTCAAACATCCGGCGCGCCAGGTTTTTAACACAGTCAGATGCATCCAGACGATCGATGATCTCGAAAATGTCATGGATGTTGCGGTGGACGTGAGGATGCATATGATCGTGGGTGTGAGCGTGATCATGGCTGTGCTCATGGTCGTGGGTGTGAGCGTGATCATGGCTGTGCTCATGGTCGTGAGTGTGTTCATGATCGTGATGATGCTCATGGTCGTGCTCATCATGGCTATGTTCGTGCTCATGACCATGTTCGTGGTCATGATGATGCTCTTCTTCCTCTAAATGTACATCGAAATCATACGCATCGATTCCACATTTCTTCGTCCGCCCAAAATGCAGATGATACCCGGATACGCCCAGACTGTCCAATGCCCGTACCAGTTTTTCCCGGCTTGCTCCAAGATCCAACAGTGCGCCAACCGTCATATCTCCACTGATTCCAGACGCACAATCCAGATATAAGATTTTCTCATCCATTTTTACTTCTCCCTCTACTTTTCTCATTTTATTGATACATTTCCATTTTTCGCTTTTATGCAATTATCACAAACCACTATCACTCTGCCGTCTTCTTCGGCTCCCGCACCGCCAGGCGGTTGATCTGCGCCGCCAGGTATGCTGCGCCGTAGCCGTTATCTATATTTACAACCGAAATGCCGTTCGCACAGGAATTAATCATCGTGATCAATGCCGACAGTCCATGAAAACTTGCACCATAGCCGACCGAGGTCGGAACCGCAATGACCGGATTTTCCACCAGCCCGGCGACAACTGTGCCAAGCGCGCCTTCCATTCCCGCCACTGCAATCACGCAGTTTGCCCGCGCAATCGCCTCGCGTTTGGATAAAAGGCGATGGATGCCCGCTACCCCTATATCATAGTAGCGCTCCACGCGGCAGCCGAAAAATTCTGCCGTTTTGGCAGCTTCCTCCGCAACCGGGATATCCGCGGTTCCGCCTGTGCAGACTGCCACCAGCCCTTCCAGCTTCCGCGGTGTCTCCGATGATTTTCTCGCCTGCAAAATTTTTGAAACCGGATCGTATTCTATCTCCGGGATGCGCGCCCGCACTAGATTCCACTGCTCCGGCGTCGCCCGCGTTCCGAGTACTTCCCCATTTTCCCGGTACAGCGTCTCGAAAATATCCGCCAGATAGGCATCCGGCTTTCCTTGGCAGAACACCGTCTCTGGGAATCCCGAACGCAATTTCCGGTGCAGATCCAGCTTCGCATACCCTAAATCTTCGTAAGGAAGATTCTTGAACGCATTCTCCGCTTCCTCAATACTCGTATTCCCCCGTTTTACCTCTTCCAACAGCTTCCGAACATCCATTTCTTCCTCATTTCTCCTTGTCAAATCCCGATTTTCTCTGTCAATATGTGAACTGGCTAAACTGCTGCCATCTTTTCCTGCAATGCCTTTAAATCAATCCGCCGCGTGCAAATCCGCTTCAAAAGAGATTCCGAATGGCTCACAATCACCATTCCCAGCTCCCGCTCCTTTGCCTCATGCAAAAGCGCCTGCCAGATCTGGCTCTGGGTCACTGCGTCAAACATCGCGGTGATCTCATCCGCCAGCAGATACCGCGGATTTGCCGCCAGCGCTCTGGCAATACAGAACCGCTGCAGTTCGCCGCCGGAAAGCTCCGATGGAAACCGATCCAGCCATTCTTCCCGGATGCCAAGCCGTCCCCGGCTCTCCTCATCCACCTGACCGCCCTCACTGAGAACCTGGCGCATCCGCCAGCGTGGGTTGAGCGCCTGCTCCGGGTGCTGCCAGATTAACTGCACCGGCATACAGCCCCGGATATTCTCAATTGGTATGCTGTCAATCTCTACCGTTCCCGCCTCCGGTCTCTCATATCCCGCCAGCAGGCGGCACAGCGTCGTTTTTCCATATCCGCTCGGCGCCACCAGACCCACACGCTCTCCTGGCTCAATTTTCAGGGAAATACGCGTCAGCACGTGGCGCCCGCCATTTTCATATGAAAAAGATAGGTTTTCTGCCTTTAGTGACATCTCATTCTCCTCCAAAAAATTCATGTTCCGGCAGTGCCCGGTAGAGCGCCTGCGTGTATGGCTCTTTCAGATTCCGTCCCTCCCGGAAGTTCTCCGGCTTTACTTCCTCCAGAATCGTCCCGTCATAAAACACCAGAATCCGGTCCGCCATCTCAATCGCCAGTTCCAGATCATGAGTAATCAGAAGCACCGCTGCCCCGTCCTGTGCCATCTCTTTTAAATGACGGATCACATGGCGCGCGGTCATCGCCTCCAGACCCGGTGTCGGTTCATCCGCCACAATCAGCCTCGGCTCCTGCATCAGTGCCGCTGCCATCAGGACGCGCCGCGCCATGCCGCCCGACAGCTCAAATGGATAACATTTTTCCACTGATTCATCCAGCCCGTACCGCTTCAAAAGCTGGCGGCATTTTGCCCGCGTCGCTTCATCTTTTCTGCCGCCACAGATCTGATCCCCGACCCGCATCAACGGATCGAGGTAGGAAACCCCCTGCGGAATCAGGGAAATCCCATTGCCCCGCAGCCCGGCAAGCCGCGTCTCATCCAGAACCTCTCCTTGATAGAAAATTTTTCCTTCCATCCGGCAGTTGTACGGCAAGATTCCCAGAATCGCGTGCGCCAGCAGGCTTTTTCCCGAACCACTCGCCCCGACCACCGCCGTCAGCTCCCCACTGAAAAGTTTGCAGGAAAGGTCGCGGAGCGGATGGAGTTCGCGCCGTCTAAGCCCACGCGCGTACTGCGTAAAATATAAGTTTAGATTTTGAATTTTCAATATCGGCTTTTCCATGGAATCACGATTTTCACGCAATCTCCGTTCTTTGAGAACGTCTGTCTGTTCCAAATCTGATAGCCGCATCGTTTTTGATTGTTTTTGTCTTAATCGCATCATTTTATCAAAATATATGTTTTTCTGCCTCATTCCCAGCATCCTCTACTCATGCGCGCTCCCCGGATCCATCAGCCGCCCCAGGCTCTCCCCGATCGCCTGAAATCCCAGCGTTACCAGCACCAGTGCCGCGCCCGGAAAGAGCGCCAGCCACCATTTTCCGGTAATCAGGTACGACATACTCTCGGATAAAATAACACCGATCGCCGGTTGCTCAGAGGAAAGACCGAAGCCCAGAAAGGTCACGCCCGCCTCATGAAGAATCGCATGGGGAAAGAGAAGAATTAACCCGGTCACAAATTGCCGCGATACCTGCGGGACGATGTGGTTCCAGGCAATCCACCAGGGCTTTTTCCCCAGTTTTTCGGAGATCCGCACATACGGACTTTCCCGGATCTGTAAGATTTCCGCCCGCAAAAGCCTCGCCAGCGACGCCCAGTGCGTCAGGGCAATCCCGGCTGCCACACCCCGGAATCCCTTTCCCAAACTGTAGGAAATCAGGATCAGGAGAAGCATGTGCGGGATTCCCATTACCAGATTAATCAGCCCGCATACCAATGAATCCATCAGTCCCCCGCCAAGCGACGCCAGCAATGCAAGCGCCAATGCCACTACGGCGCTGATCGCCGCGGTCAGAAGCCCCAGCCGGATGCTTAAAGAAAGCCCCGCAACCGTCCGTTTCAGCATATCCCGCCCCATCCAGTCGGTTCCAAACACCCCGCCAGTTCCCGGAGGCAGGTTTTTTCTCGCAAAATCGACCTGCTGTGCGGCATCCTCCCAGACGATTCCAAGCAATGTCACCAGAATCAGGAAAAGGAGGGAAATTCCCAGCAGCCAGAGTGTTTTCTTTCTCATGCCCTGCCTCCTTTCCTAAGTCTCGGATCGACCAGCCGGTACAGCCCATCCGCCGCTGCATTTCCTGCAAATACAAGCACGGCACTGATGAGTGTAATTCCCAGCAGAAGCGGGATATCGCTTCCCAGCCCCGCCGTGACCGCCGCCTGTCCGAGTCCCGGATAGGAAAAGACCTGTTCCACCAGCACCGAACCGCCGAAAATCTCGCTGATCGAGCCAAATTGCAGCGTAATTACCGGGAGAAGCAGGTTGCGGAGTCCATGCCGGAAAATCAGCCGCCAGCCGCTCTCGCCCCGCGCCCGCGCATAGAGTACGTAATCACTTTCCAGAATCTCAATCACTTTTTCGCGCGTGTGCATCGCAATCGAAGAAATCCCTGTCAGTCCCAGCGTACACGCCGGCAGAAATGCGTGATACAGGCGATCCGCCAGGCTGACCTCGTCCGCCGCCATTCCCACCGGGACACTGAACCCGATTGGGAAGATGGGAAGCTGCACTGTAAAGAGAAGCAGCAGCACCAGCGCCAGCCAGAAGGACGGCGTTCCCGCGATCACGATGCAATAGCCCGTAATCAGGCGATCCACCCACTTGCCCCGTTTTGCCGCCGCTGCAATTCCTAAAAATATCCCCACGATTCCCGAAAACAGCCACGCAGACAGAAGGAGCCACACTGACGCAGACGCCTTTTCCGCGATCACCTCCAGCACCGGTCTGCGGTACAGAAGGGAAATGCCAAAATCACCATGACAGATGCCCGAAATCCAGCTAAAGAAGCGCTTCCAGACTGGCACACCAACGCCCCAGTACGCCTGCAGCTTCTCGATCTGCTCCGGCGCCATCGAGCCGAGCGCCGTCTGCCCGACATTCGTCTGCAGCGGATCGACCGGAGACATCGACACCAGCAGAAACGATACCAGACTGACTGCCAAAAGCAGCAGAATCAGGTGCAGCAGACTGCGCCCAAACCATTTCATCCTACTCATAGTACCACCGATCGACATTGTTGACGATGGACCAGCCGTGACCGTGCGGATGCACCTTCTGCTCTGCGACATGAAGCCCGTCTCTCACCCAGTACAGATGATCGACATTCACCAGCCAGATCCACGGAAGATCACCCTCGGCTGAAACGCCCGTCTCGCCGTCCCACTGCGCCTTTTTCCACAATTCATATGAACTTTCCAGATCCGGTGCTGCCAGTGCCTCATCCATATAAGCGTCCACGGTCTCATTCGCATACGGCGAATATTCTGCCAGCCCCGTATCTGCCTTTGTATGGTAAATATTATAAAATTCCATCGGCGTGTGCGCGCCCCAGCCCCATAGAAGCGGCTGCGACTGTGCCTCGTCATACGCAGTATCCCAGCCAGTGCCGCGGATCGATGCGTCAATTCCAATCTCTTTTAACTGCTGCGCCGTATCGGCTGCCAGCGCCTGACGCACCGAATCCCCGGTCGGATAGAGAAATTCCAGAATGGCTTTCACTCCATCCTTTTCGCGGATGCCGTCGGCATTTTTCTTCCATCCCGCTGCATCCAGCATCTCTTCCGCTTTCTCCGCATCATAGGAAATGTTCTCCATTTCATCGTTGTACCACGGCATCTTGTCACAGACACTATATGCCGGGCTGCCGTAACCATTTAACACATGATCGATCATTTCCTGCCGGTCAATCGCCAGGTTGATCGCCCGGCGCACCTGCACATCCGCGGTAAAATCATTGCCGATTTTTACGCCATCCTCCCGTACCGTCTCCGGCACTGCCGGGAGGTTAAATCCACGGTTGTCCACCGTCTCACAGTCCAAAAGACTGAATTCTGGAACCGACTGGTCTGCATAGGATGCCGCCGTGTACGCCACATCCACCTGCCCGGCGCGCACCGCCGCAAATGCCGCATCCTCTTCCATAAAGAGAATCGTGACCTGCCGCATCTTCGGCGCATCCCCATAATAATCCGGGTTGGCTTCCAGAATCACCTGCTGCCCCTTGTCCCACTGTTTCAGGATATATCGCCCGGAACCGATCGGATGTGTGCCGTAATCCGTTCCATATGCATGCTCCGGCACAATTCCCGTCACCGCCATCGTGTATGACCAGATAGCAAACGGGCGTTCCATCTCAAACACAACCGTCACATCATCGATCGCCTCCGCCTGTTTCAGCATTGAAAAATCGTTGACGGAACTCGTCTCTTTCAATGTGTTATAAGTGAATGCCACATCCTCCGCGGTCAGCGCCTCGCCATCCGTGAATTTCGCATCGTCGCGGATCGTCACCGTCCATGTCATTCCATCCTCGGAGGTCTCCACATCTGTCGCCAGATCATACCCGATACTCAAATCTGCTTCTGTCACCGTCAGGGTGCTCTGGATCAGCGGTTCATGCATATGCTCGCCCGCGCCCCAGCCATATGCCGGATCAAAGCCCGCCTCCGGCTCTGAAGTCGGCGGCATCGCGATAATAACGCTTGTTTGGGTATTTTCCGCTGCATTTTCGCCGTTTTCAACATTTTCCGTCTGTTCTGCGCCGGAACCGCCTTTCTGCGCCTGATTTCCAGCGTTTCCGCATCCGGAAAGTATAACTGCCGCCGCTAAGGCAGTGACGCCAAGTGCCCTGGCTTCTCCGAACACCTTTCCAATGATTTTGCCTGTATTTTCTCGTTTTTTCATATTTTCTGTTGTACTCCTATATTTTTCTTTATGAAACAAAAGGATATCAGAAAAGTGCGATCCCTGCTGAACCGCTGTACCTTCCTGGTATCCTTCTCCATTTTTCTTATTTATCTCAGTTAAAAAAGAATGTGCCTTGGCACATTCTCGTGCCGAGCGCGGTCGCTTGCGACATGTTTCTTCTTCGCGCGAGTGCGCATCCCGAGGAGCGTTTTTTGTTTCATAGGACGCAATTTCCTATGAAACGAGAAGGCTCCCACCTCTTTAGGTGGTGAGTCCTGATTCCTATTTTTTCGTTCCCCCGCTTCTGCAAGGCAGCATCTGCTTGTGCAGCGCTGTTTTCTTTTTCTTATATACATTTAGACTCATTTTAGATGTCTGTTATCTTATTATTATTCCGTCGGCGTCGTCTTTCTCACATTCGTCTCCAGGAAACGGTTATATCCAAGCCAGCCCGGATTCTCCCCGCCGCTCTTTAAGACTTCCAGCATCGTCTCCATCTTCGCATCGGTATTGTCCGCGAAATTCAATGCCAGCGCCTCCAGAAGCGCCGGTTTCTTCGGGGAACCATACTCTAATTCGCCGTGGTGCGCAAGGATGCAGTGCTTTAACTCCGCCGCTGTCTTTGCCGGGAATCCCGGAATCTCCTTAATACGGTCTGCAACCATCATCGTGCCGATCACGATATGACCTAAGAGCTGACCGTCGTCCGTATAATCATTTTCCGGAAATGCGGATAATTCCTGCACTTTTCCGATGTCGTGGAACAGCGCCGCCGTCAGAAGCAGATCGCGGTTCAGCGCCGGATATGACTTCGTGTAGAAATCACAGAGTTTCATAACACTTAACGTATGTTCCAAAAGTCCGCCCACAAAACCATGATGCACACTCTTCGCCGCCGAATGGAAGCAGAATTTCTTCACAAATGCCTTATCTTCCAGGAAATAGCTGGATGCCAGCTTTTTCAGGTACGGATTCTGGAAAGACTGCACCAGAGCCGTCAGCTCCTGATACATTATCTTGATATCCTTTGAGCTGACCGGAAGGTAATCGCTTTCCTGATACTCGCCCTCGTCCGCCTTGCGTATGCGCTTGATATTTAACTGGTTGGAACCCTGGAAAACCGTCACATCGCCGTCCACATAGACGTACTGCAGCGGCTCAAAATCATTGATGCCCGGGGAACTTAAATCCCAGATTTTGCAGTCTACCGTGCCTGTTTTATCCTGAAGCAGCACGGAAGCGTACTCTTTTCCGTTTTTCGTCACCGCGTGCTGTTTCGTCTTACATAAATATACGTCCGAGACTCTCATTCCTTCCCGGAACTGTTCAATATATCTCATTCTGCCTATATCCTCCTGAATTTCTATCTGGCGCGCAGAGATACCAAAAATGGAATTTCCGTGTATCCGTCTCGCCCTTTCCGCATCACATTTACCGATACAGACACGCCGCTCGCGGAATTTTCAATCTGCGCCTGGAGATCCTTGAAACTTCCGATCTCCTTTGTGCCAAATTTCACAATAATATCGCCGGGCTGGATGCCAGCGTCATATGCCGGGCTGCCGGAGACTGCCTCCGTCACGTAAACGCCCGCCGGAATGCCGCTCCCCTGCATCGCACGGCTCACATCCTGTCCCAGGATGCCCAGATATGCCGCCGAAACGCCATTCGTCAGCCGCTCCAGAATCGGCTTGTAGCTGGAAATGGTGTACGCCGCCGTCCGATCCGTACAGCTCTCGCTGCGGCAGGACTCCGATGTCCAGCCGACCATCTCTCCGGCTGTATTGATCAAAAAGGTACCCGTCTGCGAATTGCTGCTGATATCCGCATACAGGATCCGCGTCAGTCCATCTGTAATCTGCACATTGCGCGCCACGTAGGATACCGTTCCGAACGAAAGCGAATGCACCTGTCCGGACGGACCGCCGATACCTACGAGGACATCGCCTGCCTTGACCGTATATGAATTGGCAAGTGAAAGCACCTGCACCTTTTTCCGCTCTTCTTCCGGCAGATTGCCGGACGGCACCGCCACAACTGCCATTCCGAGCACTTCGTCAATCTGGCGCACTGTACCAGCGATCTTCGTTCCATCCGAAAATCTCACATTGATCGAATCTGCCGCCCGCACCGCATCGGCGTAAGTAAAGATCAGAAATTCTCCATCACTCTCCGCGATGACTGCACCTGCATAATCACCCGTATTTTCCACCGGGTTTCCAAATATATCCGTATCCTGTTTGCCGGAGCTGACCGTCACGATCGACTTATCACCCTGTTCCCCGATTCCACGCAGCACCGACGTCATCGAATTGAAATTGTCTACGGAAAACTGATAGCTGGAAAGCGCCTCGCTGACCGCCTCATCAATCTCCTGCTCCATTTGTTCCGGCTGCGCTGTCATATCCGCATCTGCACCGTCCGACGGCGAAACAGAGTCCGGATCGTCCTTGGAAAACTCGACTGAGGATGTCTCCTGCATCCCATTTTCCTGAAAACACCGATCCGCAAACGGCTTTACCGCCGCAAACGAAACCGCCGCGACTCCTCCAAATACGGCTGACGCGCATACAAAGAGAGCCACCCGCTTCGCAATCTGTTTTCTGGTCAGCGGCGGCTTCACTATCGTTTCTCTCATGAATTCCCGTTTTTCCTTTTTTTCAAGTTCTTCTGAATCCGGCATTTCACTTTCCCCTTTGCATAACATATCCTAATTATACTTTCCTTCTTAAGGTTATGCAAGAAAAAAGTGCGAATGCTTGGCTAGACGGCGGGGAATGTGATATAATGTGAACACTTGACGAGGTCTTTTCGAGTCTAGTGAGAACTTATACCTGACCACTTAATGAGGTCTTTCACGAATTTAGTGGTCACGGTATCATGTGAACACCATTTAAATTAAGAGGATTACCACAACATGAATGAAAAAGCATTAAAAACTCTCGAATATACAAAGATCATCGACCAGCTCACGGAGTACGCCTCCACGGAGATGGGAAAACAGATGTGCCGGGAACTGCAGCCGTCCTGTGATCTGGGGACGATCCGGCAGAGCCAGACGGAGACGACCGATGCCCTGACGCGCGTCCGCATGAAGGGAAGTCTCTCCTTCGGCGGCGTGAAGGATGTGCGTGGTTCCATGAAACGTCTGGAAATCGGAAGTTCCCTGGGGATCCCGGAGCTTCTCGCTGTCAGCTCCCTGCTGACAGTCGCTGCCCGCGCGCAGAGCTACGGACGCCATGAGAAAACCGAAGAATTTCCAGATGATTCCCTTGATGAGCGCTTCCGCGCCCTGGATCCGCTGACGCCGGTCAACAATGAGATCAAGCGCTGCCTGCCATCCGAGGATGAGGTCAGCGATGACGCAAGTCCGGGACTTGCCAAAGTGCGCCGCTCCATGAAGATCGTGGGCGGACGCGTCCATACCCAGTTAAATTCTATTTTAAATTCCAGCCGGACCTATTTACAGGATGCCGTCATCACAATGCGCGACGGGCGCTACTGCCTGCCGGTCAAGGCTGAGTATAAATCCCAGGTCCCAGGCATGGTGCACGACCAGTCCTCGACCGGTTCGACTGTATTTATCGAGCCGCTCGCGATCGTCAAGCTGAACAACGAACTGCGCGAGCTGGAAATTCAGGAAAAACGGGAAATTGAGTTCGTTCTGGCAGCTCTTTCCAGCCAGCTTATGCCTTACACCGACGCGATCCTCTCGGATCTTTCGATTCTGGCAGAACTCGATTTCATTTTCGCAAAGGCAGCTCTTTCCCGCCACTATAACTGCGTGGAACCGAAATTTAACAACAAACGGTATATCAATATCAAGGACGGACGCCATCCGCTCTTAAATCCGAAACAGGTCGTTCCGATCAACATCTGGGTTGGCGATTCGTTTGACCTTCTGATTGTGACGGGTCCAAACACGGGTGGTAAAACCGTTTCTTTAAAAACCGTCGGACTCTTTACCCTGATGGGGCAGTCAGGACTCCATATCCCGGCATTTGAGGGATCCGAGCTGGCTGTTTTTGACAATGTATTTGCCGACATTGGCGATGAGCAGAGCATCGAGCAGAATCTGAGTACATTCTCCGCCCATATGACGAATATCGTTTCGATTTTAAATGAGGCGGACGCCAATTCGCTCTGTCTCTTCGATGAGCTCTGTTCCGGTACCGACCCGACCGAGGGCGCGGCGCTGGCGATTGCGGTTTTAAATTTCCTGCACAACATGACCTGCCGGACGATCGCAACCACGCATTACAGCGAATTAAAAGTCTTTGCGCTGACCGCGCCAGGCGTTGAAAATGCCTGCTGCGAGTTCAACGTCGAGACTCTCCGCCCGACCTACCGCCTGCTCATCGGTATTCCAGGAAAAAGTAATGCATTTGCCATTTCCCGCAAGCTGGGGCTGCCAGATTATATCATCGACGAGGCGAAAAACCAGATGGAGCAGAAGGACGAATCCTTCGAGGATCTGCTTGCCAATCTGGAAAACAGCCGCGTGACCATTGAAAAAGAGCGCGAAGAGATCGCCTCCTATAAACAGGAAATTGAAACGCTGAAGAACCGCCTCCAGCAGAAGGAAGAACGTTTCTCCGAGCAGAAGGAAAAAATGCTTTCCAAAGCCCGCGAGGAAGCTCAGAAGATCCTTCAGGATGCGAAGGACACCGCCGATCAGACGATCCGCAACATCAACAAGCTTGCCAAGTCTTCCGGCGTCAATAAAGAACTGGAAGCTGAGCGGACCAAGCTGCGCGGCAAGATCCAGGATGTAGACAAGAAACTGGCAGTTAAGAAAAACGCCGCACCGAAAAAAGCCGTTTCCGCGAAAAAGCTGCGTCTCGGCGATACCGTGCGCGTTCTCTCGATGAATTTAAAGGGAACCGTCAGCTCCCTGCCGAACGCCAAGGGCGATCTGTATGTACAGATGGGAATTCTGCGCTCCCTCGTCAATATCCGCGATCTGGAAATGGTCGAGGAAGCATCCATCACCGGACCGGGACTTTCCGGCACGCATACGGGCGGTTCCCGCGGCTCCGGAAGCGGAAGCAGCAAGATCAAGATGTCCAAGTCCTTCAGCGTATCGCCGGAGGTCAACCTGATTGGCATGACCGTCGATGAGGCGATCCCGGTACTCGACAAATACCTGGATGATGCCTACCTGGCGCATCTTCCGCAGGTCCGCGTCGTACATGGTCGCGGAACCGGCGCTTTGAAAGCGGGCGTACACCGCCACTTGAAGAAATTAAGCTATGTCAAGGAATACCGGCTTGGCGAGTTTGGCGAAGGCGATACAGGCGTTACAATCGTGACATTTAAATAAGAAATATCCATAACTGTGAAGGTACTGAACAGTTACAAATATCCAAAAAAACAGGAGGAATCAACATGGCTGAAAAGCAGCGCATTCTCATCGTAGATGACGACTACAACATTGCTGAACTAATCTCACTTTACCTGACGAAAGAATGTTTTGAAACGAAAATTGTCGGAGACGGGGAAGAAGCTCTCCGGGTATTTCCCGAATTTCAGCCCAACCTGATTCTCCTGGATCTGATGCTTCCGGGCATCGACGGCTATCAGGTCTGCCGGGAACTGCGAAGCACCTCCCAGGTACCAATCATCATGCTCTCCGCCAAGGGCGAAATCTTTGATAAAGTGCTGGGACTGGAGCTGGGCGCTGACGACTACATGATCAAACCGTTCGATTCGAAAGAGCTGGTTGCCAGAGTCAAAGCCGTTCTGCGGCGCTACCAGCCGCCAGTGCAGACGCCTGCATCGTCCGTGACCGAACAGCATGGTAATTTTGTCGAATATCCGGATCTCATCGTCAACCTGACGAACTACTCCGTCATTTACAACGGACACTCGATCGAGCTGCCGCCGAAGGAACTGGAACTGCTCTATTTCCTCGCGTCCTCACCAAACCAGGTATTCACAAGGGAGCAACTTCTCGACCATATCTGGGGATATGAATACATCGGCGACACGCGGACGGTAGATGTCCATATCAAGCGGCTCCGTGAAAAAATCAAGGGCAACGACAAGTGGGCGCTGACGACCGTCTGGGGGATTGGATATAAATTTGAGGTAAAACGGTAACTGTTAGTAAAGGAACTGAACTGTTACGTGAAGAGGTAACCGGAGGTTTACCATGAAATCAAACCACTACACACATTCTCTTTATTATAAACTGCTGATCGGCTATCTCATCTTCGGTCTGCTTGGATTCATCACGATCGCGACCATCTCATCTGAGATGACCTACCACCATCTGGTGGAACGCGAATCGGAGGTTCTGTATGACGAGGCGACAATGATTGCCGATCGGTGCAGCAAAGCCTACGAGGGCAAAACCATCAATCTCGACTCGGCATACCCACAGATCGAGGCGGTTTCCGCCTATCTGCAGTCGGATATCTGGATCCTGAACCATGAGGGCACCATCGTTGCGGACAGCAGCGACAGCCGTACCGGCATCACAATCGACGATTTCGACCCGACCGCACAGGGCAACCGGCTCTATTCCATCGGACAGTATTACAACCTGTTTGACAGCAAGGTACTCTCCGTTTCCGCCCCGATCACAGGCAATATGAAGACCTACGGCTACATCGTGATTCATATGCCAGTCCAGAACATTGAGGCGGAACAGAACGGATTTCTGAATATTATTTACATAACATCGATCATCCTGTTCTTCCTATCCCTGGTGGTACTTCTTGTTTTTACAAAAGTGGTCTATTTCCCGCTCAAAAAGATTACGGTCGCAGCCAATGAATATGCAGCCGGAAACCTGGCACACAATATCCCGATTACCACCCACGACGAGATCGGCTATCTCGCCAGCACATTAAACTATATGTCCAGCGAGTTAAATGAAATGGAACAGTACCAGCACAATTTCATCGCGAACGTATCGCACGATTTCCGATCGCCGCTGACCTCCATCAAGGGCTATCTCGAGGCGATTCTCGACGGCACAATTCCGCAGGAACTCTATCATAAATACCTGCACATCGTTATTTCCGAGACCGAGCGCCTTAACAAGCTGACACAGGGCATGCTGACGCTCAACTCCCTGGACAGCAAAGGCTACTTAACCCGAACCAATTTCGATATCAACCGGACGATCAAGGATACCGCCGCAACCTTCGAGGGCACGTGCAGCGCAAAAGGCATCACGTTTGACCTGACCTTTGCGGATAGCATCCAGATGGTCTACGCCGATCTCGGAAAAATCCAGCAGGTTCTCTACAACCTGATCGACAACGCGATCAAATTCAGCCACGAGGATTCGATCATTTACATCCAGACCTCCATCCGGTATGAAAAAATCTTCATTTCCGTCAAAGACACCGGCATCGGCATCCCGAAGGACAGCCAGAAGAAAATCTTTGAACGTTTCTACAAGACCGACTTATCGCGCGGAAAAGATAAAAAGGGCACCGGGCTGGGGCTTGCGATTGTCAAAGAGATTATTCAGGCACATGGGGAAAATATCGACGTTGTCAGCACCGAGGGCGTGGGGACGGAATTTATTTTCAGTCTGCCGAAGGCGACGGCGCTATAAAATCTGCTATTGTTATTTATAAAAGACTCCATAGAATCAGGAAAATACCTTGTTTCTACGGAGTTTTTCTTTTCTCTCATCTTTCCGGCTACAGCAAAATCAAAGCTTTAAACCATAAAAATGACTCTGTAGATGTACCGTTACAAGAATAGTATCTCCACAGAGTCACTCAATCAATTTTTGTCCTATTTCACATTTCCATAAATGCTGCCATTTTTACGCACATCTACAAACTTCTACCGCACCTCTTCCCCCGGAAAATGCGCGTCGGACCGCTTCAGAATCTCCCGGGCAGTCTTTGTCTTACCCAGACCGCCAAAGGTACAACGCAGTTCCAGCGGCAGCGACAGACCGATCTCATAGATTGCGCCTATCGTCTCATCCAGCGGGATCACCTTGTCATAACCTGCCAGTATCATATTGGCGCTGGCGAGCGCATTGCTTCCGCCCATGATATTTTTGCCGAGACATGGCCATTCAACACGGTTTCCGACCGGATCGCAGGCAAGCCCTGTGATATTCTGAAGCCCTACGGACGCCGCATCCATACAATTTTCGATGGTTCCGCCCATCATCGCCGTGAGTGCCGCCGCTGCCATACCGGAACCGGCACCGCACTCTACCTGGCATCCTGCTACTTCCGCCGAAAACGTCGCTTCCTCTGCGAAAAAGACACCGACCAGACCCGCAACCAGAAGTCCCTGTACTACCGTTTCTCTCGGAAGTGACAGCGCCCGCGCCAGTCCGATGACCGTTCCCGGCAGGCATCCGCAGGAGCCACAGGTCGGTGCTGCTACGATCACGCCCATGGAGCTCTTGCTTTCCATCACCGCCGTGATACAGCGGATGATCTCATTGACAATCGGATCCGGAATCAAGCGTCCTGCCTGCTCGGCTGCTGCCACCTTGCTGACCTGCTCGCCCAGAATACGATCTCGATATTTTGTCCCGGCTAATCCCGTCTCAACCGCCTGTTCCATGACCGACAAGATCTGTTCCATCTGACGGTATACGGCTTCTCTCGACTGACCGCCCCGACAAGCTTCATATTCCAATGCATACTCCCAGGACTCCATCGGATGCTCTTTCGCATAATCAACCAGGGCGGCTGCCGTTGAAAATGGAACCTGACAGGTACTGCTGGAATGCGTCGGAAGCACCGGTTCAAGATAGCACGCCTGGCTGACACCCGCCACATCACGGACGGCTTGGATCACCTCTTTTGTCAGCGGAACAGCTAATTTCCAATTATATAAGATCTGATCATTCTTCTGATCGCTCTGGAAAAATTCAGCATCCGGCAAAAGCGCTTCTATCTTTTCCTCAATTCCCAGTGCCACATCCGCAATTACCAGAAACTCATAGAAATCTCCGGCTATCTGCACCGAAAATCCTTCATATTTCTGCATCTCGACCATACCGCCGCCGACTGCGATCGCCTCCCAATGCACGACATTTCCATTCTGGTCCCAGACCTCTGCCCGGTAATTGCCCGGATGCTCTGCCCCATAATCAAGGATCCGGTATTCGATCTCCAATCCCCGTTCTTTCGCAATCGCCTCATACTGTGCGACATCCGGCGCATCCAGCTCCATATTCAAAAGCCCGCTGGCAAATCCCATATCCGTTCCGTGTCCCGTATGCGATGCCGCCAGCGCACCATTGACATCAAAATCAACAATCGCTTTTTTCACCGGTGCATCCAGAGATTGCCGGATCATGGAGGCGATCCGCGCCGCCCCTGCCACATGCGAACTGGAAGGTCCGCGCATCACCGGGCCGAGTACATCATTGAAGATACTGCAGGGCAGTTTTTCCATGGTTTCTCCTCCTTTTTATATCAATCATTCCATGTTTTTTATTCATCATTTTTGATTCGTGTTTTTGTAAAGGAAAAGGGAACGTCCAACTTCAACGTCCCCTCTCGTTTCTATCGTCCCATTAAAATAAATGGAATTCTGGATACTACCGGAACATTCGTAATAATCGCTAATGCTGCCAGCATCGCTACCAGGAATGGTACTGCATTTCGAACCGTATCTCCAAATTTACATCTTGCAATATTGGTTGCCGTGTATAAGCAGACACCTACCGGCGGAGTTGCCAGACCGATGGTCAGGTTCAGGCAGACAATCATACCAGTCTGAATCGGATCAACGCCCAGGCTTGCCATCGCCGGTGCCAGAATCGGCGCTACCAGCATGATTGCCGGAGCACTATCCATAAACATACCAACAACCAGAAGAACCAGATTGACCAGTAACAGTTTCACTGCTAAAGAAGTATGAAGACCAACCAGCATATTCGTTACAGAAACTGCCCATCTCTCATTGGAGATAACCCATCCAAACAGATAGCAGCCGCCGACAATCAGCATAACCGTACCACTGTCGATCGCGCTGTCGATAATCGATTTCCAGAGCTCTTTCCAGCCAACGGTCCGGTATACAAATGCCGACAGAATCAGGGAATAGAGAACCGCTGCCGCCGCTGCCTCGGTCGGAGTAAAGAAACCACCCATGATACCGCCAACAACGATGATCGGAAGTCCGATACATGGAAGTGCCTGTCTGGTTGCTTCCCATTTTTCCTTCCAGCTTGTCTTAGGACCTGCTGAAAAATCACGTTTCACTGCAAATACATAGACAACCAGCATCATAATAAGACCCATCAGGATACCCGGTACTACTCCGGCGATAAACATATCGCCAACGGATACCTTCGCTGCCGCACCGTAAATAACGAATGCCAGACTCGGTGGGATAATCGGGCAGCAGCAGGATGCACACGCGGTCAGACCTGCTGTAAACGCCGGATCATACTTTTCATCCTTCATTGCCGGAATCATCAGGCATCCAACTGCCGCCGTACCAGCTACCGCCGAGCCTGAAACTGTACCAAACATCATACATACCAGGATGTCTACCATCGCCAGACCACCCTTGATATGTCCAACGAATGCCTGTGCGAAACGAACCAGACGCATGGTAATACCGCCGTGATTCATAATATTTCCTGCCAGAGCGAAGAATGGAAGACAAAGCATGGTAAAACTATTAATACCATAGATAATTCGCTGCGGAACCAACGCCAGGTTGGCATCACCGGTACTTAAAAGCGCATAGGAGACCGTCGCTACGATCAATACAAAAGCAATCGGAACGCCTAATGCAAGAAACAAGAAAAAGCTTCCAAATAAAATTATACTGCTGAACATATTGACCTCCTACTCTTCATCCCCCGGAAGAGGAATCTTTTTCGCTTCCCCGTAACATATATTTTCAAGAAGCTGCACAAATGTATAATAAATCATAATGAGACCGCTGACCGGAAGAGCTGCATAAAAGAGTGCCAGCGAAACCTTGATCGTCGTTCCCAGATGCGGAATCTGTGCAACTGTATAGTTCCAACCTGAAATTGTAAATAAAACAAGTGCGAATAATAAAATCACATCCGCCAGAACCAGCATAAACTGACGTGTTTTTCCATGGCACAAGTTAATTACCATGTCAACACCGATATGAAGCAGATGACGGCTTGCTACGGCACTGCCAAGCATCGTGGTCCAAACGAAGATATAACAGGAGAACTCCGTTGCCCATGGCATCGTAGTTCCAAACCATCGCAAAATAAACTGGCCGATTACCGCGACACATAAAGCAATTGACGTAACCCCTAATGCAACTCTGGCAACCGTATTGATCACGTCGCCAATCTTGTGAAGTTTTTCAATCAATCCTGCCATTTTTCTCCCCTCTTTGTAAATGTACTCCCGGAAAACAGGCTCCGGGAGTACACGATAGTTCAAAAATTATCGTACTTTATTTCGCTGCGCGAACCATCTCAACCAGACCTTCCCAGGTCGGATGTGCCGCGTACATCTTATCATATACCGGAGCAACTTTTTCTTTCCATGCATCAATATCAGTCGGACGTGTTACGGTATAACCTTTTTCTTCATACTCAGCAATCTTTGCCTCGTCATTTTCCAGGAACCAAGCTCTCTGCTCTTCGCCTGCTTTTACAGCCGACTCTTTCACGAGTTTCTGGTCTTCTTCGCTTAAACCCTCATACCATTTTGAAGAAGCAACAATGATACCGCTGGAATAGTAATGATGAATATCGCAGATATTATTAACAACCTCGATATAACCATCTGCTACCGCATATAATGCACTATTGTCTGTTCCATCTACAACGCCATTCTGAAGTCCTGTGAACTGCTCGCCAGATGCCAATGCAACCGGTGTAGCACCAAGTGCTTCGTAGGTTGCCACGCAAACTTCATTCTGCATGGTTCTCATACGAACGCCCTTCATATCATCTACGGTATTAATTGTCTTATCTTTAGTCAGGATATTTCTCCAGCCATCCTCATGGAAACCAAGTCCTGTAATTCCATCAACCGCGCTTAACTGCTCCAGAAGGGAATTGCCAAATTCTCCCTCCAATGCTTTATTGACATTATCCTCATCCTCAAACAGGAATGGAAGCTCAAAAATGCCTAAATCTGGTACAAATCCGCCCAGTGCACCAGTTCCTACCCAGCCGATTTCCAGGTTATTATTCTGAACCATCTCAACACACTCAACCTCGTCGGTTGTCATATCGCCTGCATAAACCTCTACTTTAATCCGTCCGTTGCTGCCCTCCTCGACCAGCTTTTTAAAAGCATTCGCACCGTAATCATACGGAGAACCGGTTCCACATACATGTGCTACACGGATCGTCATCTCCGCTCCGGAAGTATCTACGCTGGAACCACTATTTGCTGCTTCGGTTCCGGCTGCAGATGCGGATGAAGAAGAATTTCCGCCTGAACACCCCGCCATTGCCATCGCTCCGATTACCAATGCCATCGTACCGCAAAGCCATCTCTTTTTCATAAAGTATCCTCCTTTATACTGTTTTTATGTGAACTCCCGAGGTACTTCTTTCCCTCAGAAGTACCTCCCTGTACCTTTAAACTTTTATTTTGTGTCTATCGATTTAGCCTAATAAGAAACCTTCCGGGAATGGATCGTCCGGATCGAATAACCATGTACTCTCTCCCATCACAAACGCCCGTCCGCTGATCTCCGGTACTACTGCCGGAATTCCTGCCACCTCTGTCTCTTCAACGATATGGCAGTGGAATAAACTTCCAATCAGGCTCTCATGCACAAACGACTGTCCGACTGCCAGCTTTCCTTCCGCATGAAGAAGTGCCATCTTCGCTGATGTACCGGTTCCGCAAGGGCTTCGGTCAATCGCTGCCGGGGGAATGACAACTGCATTTTTTACATCCGAAACCCCTTCTGTACCCGGTTCGAAAAATTCCACATGCGTTACCTGGTTCATGATTTCCAGATACGGATGCTTGACTGTTACCTGCTCATTGATAAACTTTTTAAGATAATTTCCTTTTTCGACAATCTCTTTTGCATTTTCTTTATCCAGCTTTAAGCCCATTGCCGATGCCGGTACTAACGCAAATACATTTCCACCGTATGCGATGTCTAACGGAATCTCACCATATCCAGGAACCTGTACCTTTACATTCCGATTCATCACAAATGCCGGGGCATTTTTAAAGGATACCCGCACCGCCTTACCATCTTTCACCTCAATTTTCACTTTTACCAGTCCAGATGGTGTATCTAAGGTCGCATATGTATACGGTTCCTCCGCTTTTAAGAGTCCGCTTTCAATCAGTGCCGTTGAAACTCCGATCGTATCATGTCCGCACATCGGCATCCAGTTTCCAACCTCGTAATATAAAACACCGAAATCTGCCTCCGGATTGCACGGCTTGGTAACAATCGTTCCGGACATTACGTCATTTCCACGCGGTTCAAAACAAATTGCTTTTCTCATCCAGTCCTGTTCCTGCATCATATAGAGCATCTTTTCTTCCATCGTATTCCCCGGAATTTCTGGAAATCCCGATAAAATGGTTCGGGTTGGCTCTCCCTCTGTATGTGTCTCGATACAGGTTACTGCCTTTCTCCCCTTAATCTCCTGCAAACAAAATTCATTCTTTTTTCCCATAGGCTCCTCCGTATTAAAAATTTTGTCCGTTCTCTTTCAGTTTTCTGAAATCTCGTTGTTAAAATCATATCATGATGAAAACTTTCAAAAAACATCATTTTTAATACAAAGTTTTTTGTGTTTTGGTTATTATGATGCATGACGTCAGTTAACGGTAGATACTTTCGGTTCTATCATAGTATACTTTTGGATACTTTTTCTATTTTCAAAGTTTTTCCACTTGCAATAATCATAACAACATTTTATTATGCTTTATATATTATCAGTCTATTAAAAATAGTTTAAAACAATAGTTGGACTATAATCTAGTATTGATTCCATTTTGTTTTCACTAATTGAATACTCACGGGAAAGGAGGCATCTTCATGAGTGCTGAAAATCTTTTTACAACATCACGAATTGAAAACGTCAATCAGATCATTGCTGAACTTTACGACGATTCAATTCTTCTTGAAAAACGGATGGAGAGTTTTTTCCTGAACCTGAACAATATTGTTTTTTTTGAAAAAGCAAATTTTTTGTTTTACCAAAAGCAGGGACAGAATTACAAAACCCATTCCATCTACACCATCAACTGGAATGATGAACAGAAACGGCGATATCAGGAAGAATACTGCCATATGGACGATGTTCTGTCGATTCTGGACTCCGACAGCAATGTAACTTTCCTGACCAACCAGCTGTTCAATCAGGAGGTTCGAAAAAATTCTCTTTATTTTCAGGAATTTCTACTTCCCATGGGACTGCATGATTCCATTGAAACGAATTTTTCGATTCGGAACCGGGATCTGCGGGGAGTGTTTTCCATCCACCGATCCAACGATAAAAAAAATTTCCTGCCAGATGAATTAAGCCTTGTCCGGTTATTCCAGCCGCATTTCTGCAACGTATTTAAAAATTACGGGCGGGAGCTCAACATCGGACGGGCATTTCATGTACTGGAAAATTACAACTGCATCGGAATCGGCTGTTTTGACGATAAACTGAATTTTATCGGGTGCAACACAACCTACCATACATACATGGAGAATCATGGATTTGCAGATTTATCCAACAACCCCATTTCCAACTGTTTTCGCTCTCTTTGCCGTCAGCTGCTCCGTTCCGGAAGCATTACGGGACAAAATATCGAATACAAGATGGAAAACAGCCCTTTGTTTCTGGAGGTAAGCCGCTCTCATCTTAAGGAGGGACCAGACAACGACTGCTTTGTATGTCTGTTCTTCGATTTATCCTATGTGATGGATCGTACTCTTTCCCAGATCAGCCGGGATTTTTCCCTGACGAACCGAGAAGTAAATGTTTTAAGCCTTTTACTGCGTGGATATTCCAACGATCAGATATCTTCCACCCTCTTCGTCAGCATCCCTACTGTCAAAAAGCATCTGGCTTCCATTTATTCCAAAATGGAAATCAAGAGCCAGAAGCAAATTCTGGAACGCATTCATTTCTACGACAAATAATTTTCGCATTAATCTTGTTTAACCACGAAAAAAAGGGAGTCCGCTCATCCTGCAGACTCCCTTTTTCGTGCCCCTTTTTACTCTGGCTTTTCTCCCTGCTCTTCCTTGGTTTCTCTTTTTTCGTTCTTGATCTCCCAATGAATCAAAAATGTAAGCATTGCCCGAAGGACAATGATGGCTCCCAAAATTCCAAGTTCCGACCACTCCCGTACCACAACTGTCCTGAGCACCTCGCCGCCCATCTTGAATTCCAACGCCAGCGCAATTCCCTGTGCCAGATTCAGGCGGATCAGCTGACGCTTGTTTCGTATCCACTGAACAAAGCAGGATACCGCTGTCGAAACCAGCACAATGATTCCAAACAATTCCAGCATGACTGTGCATATCTGTACCAAATTCTCTAACAACCAGTCTAATACTTTAATTACTTCTCCCATTACCCCTTCCTTTCCAGGTATTCTTCCCTTCTCGCTTGTACTAATTTTATCCATTTCCTGTAGCTCAGTAAATGCGTAAACCTACTGAACCGCTACAATTTTCTTTACTATACACGCCCCATTTCAAATATGCAACTCAATTTTTATTCTGTTTTCATCTTGACAATGAAACGTGAAACTGCTACAATCCGGCTATGCAAACCGCATTTGATTTGTGATAAATCTATTTTTAGTATATATGTTTTATTTCATTCATAAATATTCAGGAGGTTTTGATATGTTATTTCTCAGCGAACAAGAAATGTGGCAGTCCGTCACCTTAGAGGATGTCATGGACGCGATTGAAGATGCGTATGCAATTCACAAAAGTGGTAATTACAAGATGCCGGATCGTTTTATCGCACAGCGTGATAAAAATATGATGCTCTATATGCCGTGTTTTCTGGATTCCGTCATCGGTACAAAGATGTTATCTGAATTTCCGGACAATCCCTCTCTGGGAATTCCGTATCTGAACGGACTTATGATTTTAAATAACGCAAAGACCGGTCTGCCGAAGGCGATTATGAACGGAAGTGCCCTGACCGCAATGCGGACCGGTGCGGTCGGCGGTGTCGCACTGCGCTATCTGGCTCCAGAGGATGCTGCCTCAGTTGGTCTGGTTGGCTGCGGTATGCAGGGACTACACCAACTTCTCTATGCCTGCGAGGTGCGCCCGATCACAGATATTTATCTGTATGACGCATACGCTAAGGATCTTTCCGGCTTTATCGAGCGCTTATCGGCGCGTCTGGCATCGTTTGGAAAAAACGCCATCCAGATTCATACCTGCGCGGATACCCGTGAACTGGCTGAGCACAGCCGCGTCCTGATCTCCGCCACCCAGGCGGTCGATCCGGTCTACCCGGATGATGAAGAGCTGCTTCGCGGTAAATGCTTTGTTGCCATCGGCTCCTGGCGTCCGGAACGGCGCGAACTGCCGGATGCGGTGTGGAAACTCGTCAAGAACGCGTACACCGAGCTTCCGTATGCCTGCGAGGAGAGCGGCGATCTGAAAATTCCGCTGGAAAAGGGCGTTCTGACACAGGAGCGCGTCCACTTTATCGAGGATCTGATCGAAGATACCAAGCAGGGACATCCGCATGAGCAGAATGAAACCCGCTGCTTTAAATCCGTCGGCATGGGACTTTTTGATGTGCGGACAGCACAGCTTATCTATGAAAAAGCGTTGGAAAAAGGAATTGGACAAAAACTTAATTTCTAGGAAAAATGGTTGAAATAAAAAAGGCTGTATCACCCACCGCGCGCTTCCATGCGGCAGGTAATACAGCCTTTTTCTTATTGTTATTTGTGCATTAATTTTCCAGCATTTTTCTGAATCTATAGACTGGCAAATTTTTCGCTCCGTATTCTTCTCTACTTATTTATATAACGGATACTTCTCACACAGCTTCGTCACTTCCGCACGGATGTAATCTGCCTTGTTCTCGAAGTCGGTAGCTGCCAGCCAGATGCACTCTGCGATGACTTCCATGTCTTCTTCTTTGAGTCCACGGGTGGTAACAGCCGGAGTACCAATGCGGACACCGGAGGTAACGAACGGGCTTCTCGGGTCGTTCGGAACGGTGTTTTTGTTCAGGGTAATGTATACTTCATCGCAGCGGTTCTGCAGCTCTTTACCGGAAATATCCATGCCGCGCAGATCGACTAACATCAGGTGGTTATCGGTTCCGCCGGTCAGAATCTTGAATCCCTGCTTCTGAAGTGCGGCTGCCAGCGCTGCTGCATTCTTCTTTACCTGAAGCTGATACTCTTTAAATTCTGGTTTCAGCGCCTCGCCGAAGCAGACTGCCTTGCCAGCGATGATGTGCTCTAACGGACCGCCCTGGGTTCCCGGGAAAATCGCCTTGTTGAAGTTGAACTTCTCAGCTGCTTCCTTATTTGCCAGAATCAGACCGCCTCTCGGTCCGCGCAGTGTCTTATGAGTGGTTGTCGTAACAACATCTGCATACGGAATCGGGCTCTGGTGAAGACCGGCTGCTACCAGACCAGCGATATGAGCCATATCGACCATCAGGTATGCGCCTACTTTGTCTGCAATTTCACGGAAACGTTTGAAATCAATCTCTCTTGCATAGGCACTTGCACCTGCAATGATCAGCTTCGGTTTTGCTTCCAGTGCAATGCGCTCTACCTCTTCGTAATCAATCACGCCATTGTCATCGACACCATACGGCACAATGTTGAAATATAAACCGGAGAAATTGACAGGGCTTCCGTGTGTCAGATGTCCGCCGTGATCCAGGTTCATGCCCATAACAGTATCACCCGGTTTCAGCATTGCGATAAATACCGCCATGTTTGCCTGCGCGCCGGAATGCGGCTGTACGTTTGCATAATCACAGCCAAACAGTTTTTTCGCTCTCTCGATCGCGATGGACTCTACAACATCGACACACTGGCATCCGCCGTAGTAACGTTTTCCCGGATATCCCTCCGCATATTTGTTGGTTAATACCGATCCCATCGCCATCATAACCGGCTCCGATACAATATTCTCCGAAGCGATCAGCTCCAGGTTTCTTCTCTGACGGGCTGCCTCTGCTTCAATGGCTTCTCCCACTTCCGGGTCTGCCTCTGTAATGAACTTCATTACCTCATCTACCATGTCTGTTTCTCCTATTCTTTTTCTGTCATCCATACAAAATCATCAAGTGGATTTTTTGTCTCTCCGGATTTTTTATTTAAAAAAGCCTTTTTCAAGTCTCATTAAATACGCTCACTATTTCGCAATTTTTTGAATTTCTCTGCTCATTTACTTCGCCATCTGACAAAAGCAAACAAGCTCATTCTGTCACCAGACGCTTCTTATGCCAGCAGCGCTTCCGCCATCTGCTCCAGCGACGGAATATCGCTCTCCTTGAGCGCCCCGCGAACCGTAACGACCGGTTCAACCACCGTGATCTCCTTCATCGCATCCAGCATTCCCTTCATCGTGCGCGCTGCACTCGGCGCCCAGGAACCGTTTTCAATCAGGGCAACGGTGCGTTTCTGGTAATTCTTGCTCTGTAAGTGGTGCAGGAAATCTGCCATAACCGGCATCACACCCGCGTCATAGGACGGTGCTGCCAATACAATTTTTCCATACCGGAATGCATCTTCCAGCGCCTCCGCCATATCACCGCGCGCCAGATCCGCGATTGCCACCTTCGGGCATCCTTTTTTCTCAAGAATTTCCTTGCATTTCTTCGCCGCATCCTCGGTATTGCCATGCAGGGACGCATATGCGATAAATACCCCCTCAGACTCGACGCCGTAGCTGCTCCAAATCTGGTATTTTTCAAGCACATGACCGATCGTCTCTTTCAGAACCGGTCCATGCAGCGGGCAGATGAGCTGGATCTCAAGACCGGCTACTTTCTTAAGAAGTGTCTGCACCTGCATTCCATATTTTCCTACAATATTGAAATAATAGCGTCTCGCCTCGCAGTCCCAGTCCTCATCCACATCAAGCGCACCGAACTTGCCGAAACCGTCGGCGCTGAACAGCACCTTGTCGCAGGAATCATAGCTTACCATAACCTCCGGCCAGTGTACCATCGGTGCCATGACGAACGTCAGCTCATGGCGCCCCAGTTTCAGGGTATCGCCCTCCTTGACCGTCAGCGCACGGCTGGTATCAAGATCAAAGTACAGTTTCAGCATCGGAAATGTCTTCGCATTGCCTACCAGTGTGATTTCCGGGTACCGTTCTACGACTGCCTGGATACTTGATGCATGATCCGGCTCCATGTGGCTGATTACCAGATAATCCGGGGTTCTTCCAGCCAGTGCAGTTTCCAGATTTTCCAGAAATTCCGTCTGTTTGCGCTTGTCTACCGTATCCATGATCGCGATCTTTTCATCCATAATCACGTATGAGTTATATGAAATACCATTTGGCACCTGATACTGCCCCTCAAACAAGTCAATGTCATGGTCGTTTACACCGATGTAGCGAATATCTTCTGTGATCATTTCCTGCTTCCTCCTGTTCTTTTCGCGGCTGCTCCATCTCTTTACAGCTGCCTCTTTTTGTTCTCACAGGCATCCCGCATCCTGCTGTCAGCCTGCCTTATGATTTCATCCGTTACCTCTGACTCTGAATCAGTCTTTCTCCTCAATCGCCATAATCATATCCACGCGTCTCTGATGGCGTCCGCCCTCAAATTCTGCGTTGATCCATTCGTCAACAATCATCTTCGCAAGCTCACTTCCTACCACGCGGGCGCCGAAGCAAAGTACATTGGCATCGTTGTGGCGGCGGGACATCACCGCTGTGTACGGCTCGCTGCATACGCAGGCGCGCACGCCTTTTACCTTGTTAGCTGCCAGTGAAATACCAAGACCGGTACCGCAGATTGCGATACCCAAATCGGCTTCGCCGGAAACAACTGCACGACCTACCTTCTCTCCATAAACTGGATAATCACAGCTCTCGCTGCTGTCTGTACCCAGATTTAACACTTCGATTCCTTTTTCTTTCAGGAAATCCACAATAATGTTCTTCAGTTCTACCGCCGAATGGTCATTTCCAATCGCAATTTTCATCTCATCTTCTCCTCATCTGACTGACTTCCGGAACAAATGATATAGTCCGGTCATTATGGAATCATTTTAGTAAAGTTGCCGGGCAATGTCAAGACTGTGAAAATCTCAGAAATACATAAAAAGAGCGCAGAGGAAGCTCTTTCGCACTTCTCCGCGCCCTATTGTTTCTTCTATATAATAGTTATAAATCCGCCGTAAGACGTTTTCCGCTTACGCGCTATGGACAGCCGAAGCCGTCAGCTTGCCATCCGAAAGCCCGATCTCTATCGTATCGCCCGCACGGACGCCGTCCGCCAGAATCAGCTTCGCTGCCAGTGTCTCAACGTTCTTCTGCAGGTACCGTTTCAGCGGTCTTGCACCGTAAACCGGATCGTAGCCATTTTCAATGATGAAATCCTTTGCCTCGTCCGTCAGGGCAATCTTTAACTCCTTATCCGCCAGACGTTTGTTGACATCTGCAATCAGAAGCTCAATGATGCCTCCGATGTTGCCTTTCGTCAGCGGCTTAAAGAGAATAATCTCATCCAGACGGTTCAGGAACTCCGGACGGAAGTGCGCTCTCAAGTCATGCATAACGGAGCTTTCCGCCTCCGGCTTGATCTGTCCCTTTTCATCGATGCCATCCAGCAGATACTGGGAACCGATGTTGGAGGTCATAATCAGGATCGTATTCTTGAAATCGACAGTTTTGCCGGTCGAATCCGTGATACGTCCATCATCCAGAACCTGCAGCAGGACGTTAAATACATCCGGGTGCGCTTTCTCAACCTCATCGAAGAGGACAACGGAATACGGTTTGCGCCGTACTGCCTCGGTCAGCTGACCGCCCTCGTCATATCCGACATATCCTGGCGGCGCTCCGATCAGACGGGAAACGGAATGTTTCTCCATGTATTCACTCATATCGATACGAACCATGTTGTTCTCATCGTCAAACAATGCCTCCGCCAGCGCTTTTGCAAGCTCTGTCTTGCCGACACCGGTCGGACCTAGGAACAGGAACGAACCGATTGGTTTCGTCGGATCCTTGATGCCCGCTTTGGAACGGATAATCGCCTCCGTTACCTTGGTAACGCCCTCATCCTGTCCGATGACACGTTTATGCAGCAGTTCGTCCATATGCAGGGTCTTGCTGCGCTCGCTCTCGGTCAGTTTGGCAACCGGAATACCGGTCCACTTCGAAATAATCCGGGCAATCTCATCCTCGGTGACACTCTCATGTACCAGACTGAGATCCTGATTTTTCACTTTCTCTTCCTCTTCCTCCAACTGTTTCTGCAGTTCCGGCAGCTTGCCGTACTGGAGTTCAGCCGCTTTGTTGAGGTCATACGCCTGCTGCGCTGCCTGAATCTCGCCATTTACATGTTCAATCTCTTCACGCAGCTTGGACAGCTTATCAACGGAAGATTTTTCATTCTCCCACTGGGCTTTCTGGGTCGAAAAGCTGCTCTTGAGTTCTGCCAGTTCTTTCTGCAGTTCTGCCAGACGATCCTGACTTAAGTGGTCAGTCTCTTTCTTAAGCGCAGCCTCTTCAATCTGCAACTGCATGATACGTCTCGACAGTTCATCCAGCTCCGCCGGCATTGAATCCATCTCGGTCTTGATCATCGCGCACGCTTCATCGACCAGGTCGATCGCCTTATCCGGAAGGAAACGATCCGTGATATAACGATCCGAGAGGATTGCCGCCGATACAAGCGCAGAGTCGGTAATCTTGACTCCGTGGTAAACCTCATATCTCTCTTTCAGACCACGCAGAATGGAAATCGTATCTTCCACGGTCGGCTCATCAACGTGAACCGGCTGGAAACGACGTTCCAGAGCCGCGTCTTTTTCGATATATTTACGGTACTCATCCAGGGTCGTCGCACCGATACAGTGCAGTTCACCTCTCGCCAGCATCGGCTTCAGCATATTCCCGGCATCCATCGCGCCCTCGGATTTGCCCGCGCCGACGATCGTATGCAGCTCATCGATAAACAGAATAATCTGTCCCTCGCTCTTCTTGACCTCGTCAAGCACCGCTTTCAGTCTCTCTTCGAACTCGCCGCGGTACTTCGCGCCCGCCATCAGAGCTCCCATATCCAGGGCAAACAATTTCTTGTCCTTCAAGCCCTCCGGGACATCGCCGCGCACGATACGCTGTGCCAGTCCTTCGACAACGGCTGTCTTACCGACGCCAGGTTCACCAATCAGAACCGGGTTGTTTTTCGTCTTTCTGGAGAGAATCATAACCACGTTACGGATCTCACTGTCACGGCCGATGACCGGATCGAGCTTCTGATCTCTCGCACGTTCCACCAGATCGTAACCGTATTTATTTAAAGTGTCATACGTTGCCTCCGGATTATCGCTGACGACACGCTGGTTGCCGCGCACGGTCGAAAGCGCCTGCAAAAAGCTCTCTTTCGTAATGCCGTAGAGACGGAACAGTTCCTTGACCGCCTTATTCGGCTGTTTTAACATCGCCAGAAATAAGTGCTCGACGGAAACATACTCGTCCCCCATCGCCTTGGCTTCGTCCTCCGCGTTCACCAGCACCTTGTTGGCATCGTTGGAGAAATACACCTGACCGCCGGATACCTTCGGCAGCTTTCCAATCGCCTGCTGCACCTCATCACGGAACTGGTCGCCCGAGATTCCCATCTTTGTTATTAATTTAAAAATCAAGCTGTCTTCCACAGTCAAAAGACTGTACAGCAAATGTTCCTGATCAATCTGCTGGTTTCCATATTCATACGCCAGCTTTTCCGTATTTTGAACGGCTTCCAGAGACTTCTGGGTAAATTTACTGATATTCATAAACCTGCCTCCTTTCGAACAATCTGTGAAAACCTTTTGGTCTTCTTTTGTTCTAGCAGTAATATAACACTTGTTGTTAGCACTGTCAAGAGTAGAGTGCTAATTTTTTATGAAGAATTTGTGAAAACTTTTTTTTAAAATTTTCATGTAAGCATATCTTTCTTGCCGATTTACCTGTTTTATGTTACATTTATTATCAACAACTCGATCTGTTTTTTAACTATAAACCCTGCATTTACATGAAAGTTGAATCTAACTTATGAATCATCCATCCAACGAAAATATCCCATCAAGAAGCTTTTCTTATCATGCCTTTAACTTTACCTTTTTGCTTCTTCTGGCAGTATTTTTCATTTCCTTATACACCGTTGCACTGCTGAAAAGCAACAGCCGCATCACCCTGAGCGCCGCCGTAGAACGGAATATTTCCTGTTCGGACGCGGTTCACCGGGCGATATCGAGCCGGCTGACGCGGGCAGATTTTGAACAGATCAATACAAAATCCGATATGAACTCCGCGCAGTATCGAAGCCTGCAGTCTTATTTAAATGAGCTTCGCAGCCTCAATTCGACGCGCGCTACTTATACACTGCCAAGCGTGGACCGGGCGGAAAACCCATCTACCTGATCGATGGCCTGGATCTGGAAGCACCTGATTTTGCTTATCCGGGCACCTACCTGGAAGAGGAAATGGTTCCGTATCTGGAAGCTGCCCTCTCCGGCAAAACGATCCACTCACAAAAGATCATTGATACCACATGGGGGCATATTTTTACCGCCTGCTATCCGGTCATTGCCTCCGACGGAACCAATGACATTCTCGGTGCCCTTTGTATCGAGATTGATATGGAAGACACTTACCGATCGATTGAGGCGATCAACCGTTCCTCCTTTGGAATCGCCGCTGCCGCGAGCATGATAGCACTTCTGCTAATTGTTATTTCCTATTTTTATACAAAGAAGCAGAAGTCCAGAGAACTCACCCAGCAGCTGCTTCTGGAACAGACCGCAAAAGCAGCAGAGGCAGCCAACAAGGCGAAATCGACCTTCCTGTTCAATATGTCACATGATATCCGGACACCGATGAATGCGATCCTCGGTTACGCAGAACTTGCCAGAAACCATCTGCAGGAACCGGAAAAAATCGGTGAATATATGGACAAGATCCATATTTCCGGTGAAAAGATGCTCTCTATCATCAACAATATTCTTCAGTTTTCACAGATTGAGAATAACCAGATACACATTGAAGAAACCTCCGTCCAGACTGAGAAAAGTTTTGATTCCTGTATCGTCATGGTTCAGACTGCCCTGGAAGAAAAACAGCAGCATTTTCATGTGAACAAGGACATTTCGTACCCATATATCTACATTGACATGACGTATATGTCCGAAATTATATTGAATATTTTGAGCAATGCGATCAAATATACCGCCAAGGGCGGGACGATCTCCTGTGCCCTCCGCCAGGAGCCTGGTGAAACGGACGGCTGGTGTATCACAGAAATCGCAATCACCGATACCGGCATCGGCATTTCCGAGGAATTCCAGTCGCATATTTTTGAATCATTTTCACGGGAGCGTTCTTCCACCGTCAGCGGCATTGAAGGCACCGGGCTTGGCATGGGAATCGTGAAAAATCTGGTGGATCTGATGCATGGAACGATCGAGGTAAAGAGCAAGCTCGGAGAAGGTTCAACGTTTACTGTCCGGATCCCATGCCGGATTTCCTCGCGGGAGGAAACAGAGCCTACCGCATTCGATGAAACAGCTGCCCAGACTCTATCCGGCTGCCGGATTCTTCTTGCGGAGGATAATGATCTGAACGCCGAAATTTCCATCGAACTTTTGACCCGCGAGGGGCTTTTGGTCGAACGGGCAAATGACGGGGTTGCCTGCCTGGAAATGCTGCAAAAAGCGCCGGAAGATTATTATGATTTGATTCTGATGGATATCCAGATGCCGATCATGGACGGCTACAAGGCAACGCGGGCGATCCGGCGGTTTTCGGATAAGAAGAAGGCTGGCATTCCGATCGTTGCGATGACAGCGAATGCATTTACAGAGGATAAAGAGCGGGCGCTGGAATCCGGAATGAATGATCATGTGGCGAAGCCGATTGATATGAAGGTGCTGATGAGTGTGCTGGAGGAGCAGATTTGTGGGCATAAAGGTTTATAAATGATGAAAAACGGCACACCGCATTCTCATCACTAAGTAACGAGAATGCGGTGTGCCGTTCTTCAAATCCTATTTTGTAAAATATTTCTCTTTAATGATCTCCACCGGCATCTGCTGTCCTGTCCAGAGTTCAAAGGATGCAGCTCCCTGATAGAGAAGCATGTACATACCGTTGCTGGTCTTGCAGCCTGCCGCTCTTGCTTCGCGCAGTAAACGGGTCTCCTGAGGATTGTAGATGACATCGAATACGAACAGGTCTTTGTGGAACATCGTTGTATCAGTAATGATCGTGTTGTCTGTCTTCGGAGCCATGCCGACGGAAGTACCATTTACCAGAATCGCGCTGTCTGCGATGGACTGGCGCAGGATCTCCGGATCGGAGTAGTCATGCAGGGTTACCTTGCACCCTGTGCGCTCGTTCAGTTTCTTTACAATCTCCTCGGCTCTCGGATAGAACGCGTCCTTGACGTTAAATACGTTAATTTCTGCCACGCCGTCTAAAGCTGCCTGTACAAGAATCGCGGTTGCGGCGCCGCCAGCGCCTAAAAGCGTCATTTTCTTGCCAATGATGTCTACACCATTTTCTGCAACTGCACGCATAAATCCGACGCCATCGGTCGTATAAGCAGTCAGAACACCGTCGTCGTTGACAATCGTATTGCAGGCGCCGGAAATCTCGGAAGCCGGTGAAACCTTGTCTGCCAGCTTGCACATGATATTTTTGCCCGGCATCGTGATATTCCAGCCGCGCGCGCCCATCGTCCGCAGTCCCTCAACCGCCTGCGGCATCTTCTCTTCCGGCACATCAAACGCCAGATATGTATAATCCAGACCCAACTGGCTGCACGCCTCGTTGTGCATCTCCGGCGAAACACTGTGTGCGACCGGGCTTCCCAGTAAACAAAGTAAAACTGTGTGTCCTGTGATATGATTCGACATCTTTTTTCCCCTTTCGTTTTCTCTGTCAGAACTTTCTGAGCAGTCACATTATTTAAACTTCTTCACCTGTGCAATGATCTCCTCGCAGATCTCATTCGCTGATTTTCCATCGGTCGCGATCACAATATCCGCTGCCGCTTCATACGCCGGTCTGCGCTTCTCCATCAGTTCGGAAACATATTCCACTGTCTTATTATTTTCCAGAAGCGGACGGTCATGGTTCTCTTTGACACGCTCCAGAATCGTCTCCGGCTTTGCAGTCAGAAGTATAACCTTGCCGCTCTTCTTCATCTCCTGGATATTGACCTCCCGCATCGCCACACCGCCGCCGCAGGATACAATCTTATTTTTCTCTTTCCCTACTTCCTTCAGCAGGTTTGTCTCCTCGTTGCGGAAATATGCCTCGCCGTGCAGATCGAAGATCTCGGAAATGCTCATGTTGTTCTTTTTCGCGATCATTTCATCCATTTCCACCACATCCATCGCAAAGGTATTCTGCAGTGCATTCGAAACGGTGCTCTTTCCGACTCCCATAAATCCGATCAGGAAAATATTGAACCCAAACAACTCATGGGACTGGATCCGTTTGCTCCGGTAGAGGATGCTGTCGTAAACTGCCATGATTGACTTTTTGTATTCATAATCATCCAGCTTCGCAAGCATCTTGCTCTTCTTGCGCTCTTCCTCCTCTGCCTGGTAAATCGGAAGTCCGTTTTTCTGTTTATAATTTGTAATCTCCTGGATAATCTGGCAGCGCATCCGCAGGGCATCGATCAGAATCTCGTCGCACATGTCCAAATCATTTCGCAGCTTCTTTAATTCATCCATCTGTCTCATCCTTCTTCACTTGTATTCATTCAAATCACTTTTGCACTTTACATTGAAAGTGTGTTTTATTATTATACCCGAATCAGGATATGAACGCAAGTGCTAATGCGGAATAGCAGGTATAACTGTAGGGGATATAGTTTAATTAGATTCCTAGCTTCTCCTTCATGTAATCCACCGGTGTTGATTTTCCTGTATACAGTTCAATCGCGATCAGCGCCTGGAACAGCATCATGCTCATGCCGTTGTATACGCGGGTGCAGCCAGCTTCTTTGGCCTGCTTCATCATCACGGTCTCACGCGGTGCATATACCGTATCAGTTACGATCAGATCCTTGCGGAAATAGGACGGATCCGGGATATTGGACAGATCCTCCAGCGGGTGCATACCAACGCCGGTTGCATCACAGAAAATGTCTGCTTCGTGCATTTTCTCTTTTAAGAGTGCCAGATCGCCCAGGTCATGCATCTCGGCCTTGCAGTTAGAGTTCTTGTTGATGATATCAACGATCTCCTCGCCGCGTGCATAGAATTTATCTTTGATATTGAAGATATGCAGCTCTGCAATGCCGTCCAGTGCGCCGCGTACTGCGATAGCGGTTGCTGCACCGCCAGTACCGATGAGAACCATCTTCATTCCCTTGAAATCGATGCCTTCTTCCTTGATTCCCTGCCAGTAGCCCATACCGTCAGTGTTGTAACCCTTCAGGTATCCGGTTACATTGCCGTCTTTGTCACGGGTGTTGACTACAGTGTTGATCGCGCCGCACAGCTTTGCAGCCTCGTCTACCTCATCCAGATATTTATGAACGACGGTCTTGTTCGGCATGGAGATGTTGGAACCCAGCATCTTCAGCGCACGGATACTCTCAACCGCTGCTTCCAGGGTATCGTTGTCTACCTCGAACGCAAGCTGGATAACATCGTCGCCATTCTTGTCATAGGCAAGGTTGTGGGTGGTCGGAGACTGTGTATGACGGATCGGGTAAGCCATTAATCCTACTAATTCGGTATGTCCTGTAATGTTTGGCATGATAATTTCCTCTTTTCTTCTCTATTTTTTATAATTAAATAAAATGATATCATTCGTTCAGCGAACAGTCAGAATCTTTCAAATACGATATTCAATTTCTTACTCCAACGGTGCCAGCTCTAAAAATCCTCTCGCTTCCAGCACGTTCAGAATCGCACGTCCTTCCATCGTTCCCTCCATGATACGGCGGGCGCGGACAGAGTCTCCGATCGGGTAAATGAAGGTATCTGTGTTGTCAAATGCCTCTTCAAGCTGTACCAGAATCGGATTGTTGGCGCGCATTCCCAGACAGTTGAAGCCGAGGTCAAAGTTCAGATCCTCGATCGTGCCATCCGGCAGCTTCACGGTAAATGCGTTTTCTTTGACTTCCTGCAGCGCAGTATTCACGTACTCTTTCACACCATATTTGTCGTGTGTCTCACGCATGGAACATTTCGTGATCGGATCTGCCATCATACCAATCTGCGGGAGCATATCCACGATGGTACACTTCGCGCCGCGCGGTGCGAAATACTCCACAACATCCAGACCAACGGAGCCGCCGCCGACTACAACCACTTTTTTGCCCTTGCAGAAATCATCCGGGTATTCTCCGGCTTTTACTTTCTGAATCATCTCGAAAATGGTATCGACATGACCGGCTGCGATGTTTTCCTTGAGTCCCTTGATCGGCGGAACGACTGGAACGGAACCGGTTGCGTTGACAATGATATCCGGCTTGAACTGTTTGATCTTGTCCACGGTTGCCTCGCAGTTCAGGAAAACATACAGGTTTTTCAGTCTCTTCGCACGTGCTTCCAGATATTTCGGGAAGTCTTTCATACGGTTCTTGCTTGGCAGGTCGGAGATGAAGGTGGAAAGTCCGCCTAATTTACCACTCTTTTCTAATAAGAATACGTTGCATCCAACCTCGGCTGCCGTGCAGGCTGCTTCCAGGCCGGCTGTACCGCCGCCGACTACAACTACGTTGCAGTTTTTATTGACTTTCAGTTTCTTGTAGATATCGCCCTCCGGAACAGCCGGGTTGACGGTACAGCGGATCGGGCGGTTGACGCCGATTCGGTTGCCCGCACAGCCGACGTTACAGGAGATACATTTACGGAGAATCTCTTCCTCACCGTTCTGCACCTTGCTGACCCAGTTCGGCTCTGCAATGAGTCCGCGTCCCATGCCGACAATATCGACATCGCCGCTCTCCAATACTTTCTCAACGACCTCCGGATCGCGGTAGTTGCCCGCATTGATAACCGGTTTACCAAATTTATCTTTCACGGCTCTTGCCATGTAGGAACGCCAGCCATCCGGCAGGAAGTTCGAGTCAATCTGATACTGTAAGGACGGGTTCAGACCGCAGGATACATCGTACATATCTACGTACTCATCCAGATATTCGAGGTATTCCAGTGTGTCTTCCAGCGTGTTGCCGCCCGGCACGCGCTCTTCCGCAGAGATACGGACGATGATCGGGAACCACGGACCTACATTTTTCCGCACCTCTTCCAGAACCATCTTCGGGAAACGGAGACGATTCTCGACAGAGCCGCCGAATTCATCGGTTCTTTTGTTGTAATACGGGGAAATAAACTGACTCATCAGATAAGAATGACCGCAGTGGATCTCAATCGCATCAAATCCGATCGCCTGTACACGTTTCGCCGCCTCACCGTATTTTTTTACGGTCGTCAGGATCTCTTCCTTTGTCATCGGACGTGGAATCTCGCCGCCTGCCTTGGTCGGGATATTGGAGGAAGACACCGTCTCCATACCGGTTCTGGCAGAGGATGCAGAAGCACCCGCATGGTTGACCTGAATCGCTACCATCGCGCCATTCTTGTGAAGATTCTCGACTAACTGATAGTAACGCGGCATAAAGCTGTCGTGATCGATGCGGATCTGGCTTGTGCCATTGGAACCAACCGGATATTCAATATTGGCATTCTCCAGAATAATCAGACCAGTTCCTCCCTTGGCACGCAGGGAATAATAATTCATATGGCGGTTGCTCATCTCACCGCTCGTCTCGCCATAGTTAGTACCCATCGGCGTCATGGCAACACGGTTTTTGATTGTCATGCGCTTAATGGTAATCGGTTCAAAAATTTTCGGGTATTTGCTCTTCATGATGAAATTCTCCTTCTCCATTGCATGAGAGGCATCCCTGTGTTTGTGACACTTTTATCATAACCGTTTTGCTTAAAAATTAACAATATCTTTCAGGTAAATTTTCAATACGTTTTTGCTATCGGTTTCCCGTTCCGCCTGCAGACCGTCCTGACGCGCCTGCTGTTTCATATATTCAATAAAGCGTTCCACCGCCGGAAGCCGGTAGCGTTCTTTCATCCAAAACATAAAGATCTGGTGATAAATGTCCAAATTTTCAATCGGGTGAATACAGACTCCCTGAGAAAGCTCCAGAATGTCCGTGCGCGGCATCAGTGCGATGCCAAAACTCTCCCGCACCAGCGCGACGATCGAATATTCGTCCGGGCACTCCACGACAATGTCCGGCTGGATGTTGTATTTCGCATAGAGCGCGCGGGTGCGCGTCCCCATCCAGGAGTCCTTATCGTATCCAATTACCGGATACCGGTTCAGCTCCGCAAATGGAATTCTCTCCCGCTGCGCCAGCGGATGATCCTTCGGTGTGATGATAACAAGCTTCTGATTCGCCACCGGAAAAAATTCCATGTCATCCTTTTCCAGACAGCCGCCAAAGCCTACATCTAATTCACCCGTTTTTACCTTTTTTGCAATCGCCGGTGTGTGATTCTGCCAGAAATTAAACACAACCTTTTGATTTTCCGGCTGCTCTAAAAATAGCTTGACCCGGTGCGGGATATAGTGACCGGCCAGCGGAAACACGTAACCGATGTCGATCTTTCCCCCATCCATCGAAATCTCCCGCATTTTCCCGACCGCGATGTGGCAGTCTGTGAGAATCCGGTCCGCGTACTCCAAAAACATCCTCCCCGCCTTCGTCAGAGTCACCCCGCGTCCTTCTTTTTCAAAGAGCGTCACGCCCAGCTCATTTTCCAGTGATGCCATCGACCGGCTCAGGGATGGCTGTGATATATATAATTCTTCCGCCGCCTGATGATAATTTTCCAGATTCGCTATCTTCTGAAAATATAAAATCTGATTCAATGTCATTCCTAACGTCCCCCATCTTTATGTATCTTCGTATTAACCCTTCGCAATATCAGCCGTAAATGCATCACACCAAACTTCCATAATCATATTTATAACACATTAATACTTAAAATGCATTGTTTTTTTGCTATAAAAGTATTAGACTTCGGCTATAATAATTATTAGAATAAAGGCATCAAACGTGTTATTTTTTTAACACTAAAACAGAACTTTTTATATCGGCATCTCCTTTGTGTTTGTGACAGAACATCAGCCATCATCCGCCCGGTTTCCGAAACGGCAGCCCGGCAGGCGGATCTTGAATTAAGGAGAAAATCATGAACAAGAAATATCTGCCAAGTGCACTTATCATGTACTTAAACTACTTTATCCATGGCGTCGGCTGTTCGATTCTCGGACAGGCAGTCATCAAGGAAGCGCTTGCCGCAGCCTGGGGCGTTGAGGCAATGGCGATCACCGCGATTTCCGCTGCTTTAGGACTCGGACGTCTGATTGCACTTCCATTTGCCGGACCACTTTCCGACAAACTGGGACGCCGCATCTCAACCGCGATCGGCAGCGCCTCCTACGCGGTTTACCTGATTGGACTTGCTTTCGCATTCAGCGCCGGACAAAACGGCGGCTATCAAATCGCTTATGTATGTGCAATCATCGGAGGTATCTCCAACTCGTTCCTTGATACCGGTATCTATCCGGCGGTTGCCGAGATTATCAGCAGCGCTCCGGGTGTCGCTACCATGGGAATCAAATTTTTCATTGCGATCGCGCAGATGCTTCTGCCGTTCGTACTCGGTGTTGCTGTGACAACCACCGCCACCGGCATGGTATCTTACAATCCGTTATTTATCGGATGCGGTATTATTTACGCTGTTTTATTTGTACTTATTTTCCTGTTCCCGCTGCCAGATTCTGAGCAGAAGGCAGAGGGCAAATCCGAGGGACTCATCGCCAGCTTAAAACACACAAATTTTTCGTTTGAGTCCATCGCCATGATCGTGATTGGTTTCACCTGCACCGGTACCTTCCAGTTATGGTTAAACTGCGCGCAGAACTTCGCAAAAGAAAATGCAGGCTGGGCGAACCCGTCCATCATGCAGACCTACTATTCCGCAGGTACCCTGATGGCGCTCGTTGTCACCTCCCTGCTGACCCGTAAAATCAAGGATGTACGTTTCATCCTCGTTTACCCGGTTATCTGCCTCGTTACTTTGGTTGCCGTACTCATCGGTCACAGCCAGACCCTTATGATTGCAGGCGCTTTCATCATCGGCTGGGCAGGCGCGGGCGGTCTGTTACAGATTGTAACCTCCGTCTGCAACATGCTGTTCCCGAAAATCAAGGGAACCGTAACCGCACTGGTTATGATTGCTTCTTCCTTATGTAATTACACAATTTTGACTGCCGCTTCCAAAATGGCACCATCCCATGTTATGATAATGAATATCATACTGACTGCCATCGGCGTTCTCTTAGGACTCTTTGTCAATGCCCGCTACGCGAAAATGGTGTCTCTGGCAGAAAGCGACGAATAAATATTTATTGATAAAATGAAAGGATTCTCTGATTATGAATACTATCAAAGTTAGAAATATCGAAATCGGCTCCGGCACACCGAAGATCATCGTTCCGATCGTAGGCGTTACCAAACAGGAAATCATCGACGAGGCCAAAACGTTTGATTCTATTCCGATTGATGTGGTAGAATGGCGTGTAGACTGGTTCGAAGGTGTCTTTGATTTTGAGAAGGTAGAAGACGTCTTAAAGGAACTGCGTGCCGTTCTCGGCGAGACTCCGATTCTGATGACTTTCCGTACCTCCAAAGAGGGCGGCGAGAAATCCATCGAGCCGGAAGATTACGCAAAGCTGAACATCAAGGCAGCTCAGACCGGCTATGTCGATTTCATTGACGTAGAGATCTTTACCGGCGACGCGATTGTAACCAAGATCATCGACGGCGCACATGCGGCTGGCGTGAAAGTCATCGCTTCCAACCATGACTTCCACAAGACGCCGGAGAAATCCGACATCATCTACCGCCTGCGTAAGATGCAGGATATGAATGCAGATATCCCGAAGATCGCAGTTATGCCGCAGAACAAGAAAGATGTTTTAACACTTCTCTCTGCCACTGAGGAAATGACTTCCCTCTATGCGGACCGTCCAATCATTACCATGTCGATGGCTGGCACCGGCGTTATCAGCCGTCTCTGCGGCGAGGTATTTGGTTCTTCCATGACCTTCGGCGCTGCCAAGAAAGCATCCGCACCGGGTCAGATGGGCGTAAAGGAGCTGGAGACTGTACTGGGACTGCTTCATAGTGCGATGTAATATCTGGCTTATCCAGTTATTCGGTTACTGTTCACGCTAACGTGCCCAGTAACTGAATTTGCCGTGGCTTCGCATTTAAATACGGCAAATTCCAGCTGCCACCACGCTATCTTACGGCACTTTCGGTTCCAAAAGTGCCTATATTATACTTTTAGCCACCTATTTTTTTACTCCCGGAAATCCTTGTACCTGCGGGTACGGAGGGATTCTCCGCGAGACACTCAAGACCTGCTACCTCCATCGCAGGTCTATTATTGTTATCAAGCGGCACATCCGTTTTCAAACGTGCCTGCATAAACAGCAACCTATTATCCGTATTTACAAGGGGATTATTCATGAAAAAAACACTTCACTGGCTGGATGAAAACCTGGAAGAATTTCTGCTGGTTGTCATGCTGGCTGCGATGACACTCATTATGGGAATCCAGATATTTTCCCGCTACGCGCTTGGGCAGTCGCTGTCCTGGTCCGAGGAGGTTACCCGTTTTCTCTTTATCTGGAGCGGTTTTTTAAGCGTCAGCTATTGCAGCAAAAAGTGCCTGTCTATCAAGATCGAACAGTTCGTCGCTGCCTTTCCACGCAGAGGTAAAGCTCTTTTTAAGGTTGTCAACCACACCTTTGAGCTGATTTTTTTCCTCTATATGATCCCATTTGCATACTCTTACATGATGTCCGCCATTCACAGCGGACAGTTATCCCCCGCCTGCGGGATTCCGATGTACTATATTCAGGCAGCGCCGTTTGTTTCCTTTCTTCTGGTAACATTCCGCATTCTGCAGCGCTGGATCATCGAATTTAAGGTTGCCCGCGGCGAAGATGTCTACGATCCGGCCCACCCGGAGCGCAATACACCGGAATCCTTTATCCATGCAAATGCAGATATGCCGGAAAAGGAATCCAATGAAATCGAATCTCTCATCGAGGCAAATACACCATCTGGAAAGGAGGAACACTGATGCCTGCTGCTCTCTTATTTGTTATCTTTGTCGTGCTGCTTGTCATCGCGATCCCGGTATCGATCACGCTCGGTATCGCCTCGGTTCTCCCTTCCGTTTTTGACCCGTCCTTCACGGTCGGCGCTAAGTATCTGATCCGCGCCATGTTCGGCGGACTGGATTCTTTTCCCCTGCTCGCCGTGCCGATGTTCGTCTTATCCGGCATCATCATGGCAAAGGGCGGTATTTCCAAGAAGCTGTTTGACGTATTCGCCTTCTTTCTTGGCAATTTTACCGCCGGTATGCCATGCGCGGTCATCGTGACCTGCCTCTTCTACGGCGCTATCTCCGGCTCTGCCCCGGCAACCGTCGCAGCCGTCGGAAGCATGACGATCCCGATTTTAAGCGCCCTCGGCTATGACCGGACTTTCTCTACCGCGATCGTGGCAGTCGCAGGCGGTCTGGGCGTTATCATTCCGCCGAGTATCCCGTTTATCATGTACGGCATGGCATCCGGTGCCTCTGTCAGCAGCCTGTTCTTAGCCGGCGTCATTCCGGGTCTGATGATTGGTCTGCTCCTGATGCTGTATGCCATCTATCACTGCCGGCGTTACGGCGAAGATAGAGAAAAAATCCACGCTGAAATCCATCTGCTGCACGAAAAAGGGCTGTTCCGGGTGCTGCGCGAAAGCTTTTTCGCTCTCTTAAGCCCGGTCATCATCCTTGGCTGTATCTACAGCGGCATCGCCTCCCCCACGGAAGCAGCGGTTATCTCCGTTTTCTATGCCCTGTTTGTCAGCCTGTTCCTCTACCGGACCATGAAATTCCGGGATATCCCGCCGATTTTTGTGGAAGCGATCCGCACATTCACACCGATCCTCTTTATTCTGGCAGCTTCCACGGCATTTTCCAGAGTCCTGACCCTGATGCAGGTGCCGCAGGCGGTCAGCAGCTTTATCCTGGAGCATTTCAACAGCCCGGTCATGATCCTGCTTGTCATCAACCTGTTCCTGCTTATCGTGGGAATGGTCATGGATACAACCCCGGCGATCCTGATTCTGACCCCGATCCTGCTCCCGATCGTGACAGCGATCAACATGGATCCAGTCCAGTTCGGTGTGATCATGGTTGTCAATCTGGCAATCGGCTTCGTAACCCCGCCGATCGGCGTCAACCTCTTTGTCGCCAGCTCCCTGACCGACGTCCCGATCATGGCGATCGCCAAAAAAGCGATGCCGATGATTGGATTGTTCCTGGTGGCGCTGCTGCTGATTACGTTTATACCGGCTTTGTCGCTGGGATTGTTATAATGCTGAATGGACGCTTGGAAATGTTGAAGTTCCGAAAGATTTCATATAACGACTTGCTTCACGCTTTCAGGCTGTGAATGGAATATTTCACATATGAAATGGATGTTTTTAAATTTGAAAGGATCTCCCATTATGATTTATATTTCAAACCTAGTGTCCCGCCGATGCCGGACTTCTTCCCGATTCGCTGCGGCGCTCATTTCTTCGTCGGTTCTTTTATTCGGCGCCTCGCTCACGCTGAGCGGCTGCGCCTCCAGCCAGGAAGAACAGCGCTATTCCTGGCCACTGGCGACCGCCAGTCCGGAGGACACGGTAACACAGCTGTTTGCCGAAAAATTTGCGGAGGAAGTACATGACTTAAGCAACGGCGCAATGCGGATTCAGGTTTACGCCAACTCCACACTCGGCGGTGACCGCGACCTGCTCGAAACGTGCGCGGACGGCGATATCCCATTTGTCGTGCAGAACACCGCCCCTCAGGTTTCTTTCATGAAGGATCTCGCCGTTTTTGACCTTCCATGCGTCTTTGATTCGCTGGATGACTGCCGCAAAAAGCTGGATGATCCGGATTTTTACAATCTCATCAGCCAGGTGTACACCGACGGCGGTTACCACCTGCTCGGCATGGCAGATCAAGGATTCCGCATCATGAGCACAAATAAACCGGTTTACTCCCTGGCGGATTTCAAAGGGCAGAAAATCCGTACCATGGAAAATAGCTATCATCTCGCATTCTGGAAAGCAATCGGCGCCAATCCGACGCCGATGACTTTCAGCGAGGTGTATATCGGTCTCCAGCAGCACACGATCGACGCGCAGGAGAACCCGTATGAGGTCATCGTCTCCAACCGTCTCTACGAACAACAGGATTATGTGGTCGAGACGAACCACCTGCCGCATCTGATCTCCCTGATTGTCAATGACGATTTCTTCCAGAACCTGACTCCGGAAGAACAGAAAATCATGACGCAGGCAGCCAAAACCGCGACCGAGTATGCCAGAGAACAGTCCGACGCGCGCATCTTTGACCGTATCGCTACGATCGAAGCGAGCGGCACCGCGATTTTAACTCTCTCGGATGAAACGCGCGATGCCATCCGGAAGGCGGCTGGAAGCGTATATGAGAGTATCCGCGAGAATATTGATCCGGAAATTTATGACGCATATATGGAGCCATAACCTCATCTTCTTTTACCGTCTGTAAAAAAGTTCATACAAAATTCAAAAGCGGATATACCGACCATCTGGTCAGTACATCCGCCTTTTCTCATGTTTCAATCATTCCGCGAAACTTTTTATCTGCCTTGCGGACAGCATCCCGTTTCGCTTCATCCTGGCACTGCGCTTCAATTATTTAGCTTCTTCTGCGTCAGCCTCTTCATCGGTCTCCGGTACATTGTTGTGAACCGCTGTGACGGTAGCAACTACTGCCTCCAGATCGGTCAGAATATCAACGTCTTTATCTTTTGCGATCGAAAGGTCTTTGACACGAATCGTATCACCAATCTCCATCTCACCAACATCAACTTTGACTTTCTCAACCAGTGCAGCCGGTAATGCGCGGTACGATACTTCTTTCAGTACCTCCTGCAGAACGCCAGCTTCTACCTTGTCGTGGTTCTCGAAGATAATCTCAGCAACGGAATGAACCTTCTCATTGCTTACCAGCGCCTGGAAATCTATTTCTACAACCTGATTTGCCATTGCATCATAGTCAACTTCCTTGATCAGGACATCGTAGACTTCGCCTTCTACATCCAGCATAATCTGTCCGCCCTTGGTCTCGTTCTTCAGCAGACGATCCACGTCTTTCTTTTCCATCTTAACAGGAATGGAGCCCTGAATCTTCTTGCCAAATACGTTGCCTGTTACATAGCCTTCTCTTCTGAGTCTCTTTGCCTTAACATCCATGCTTCTTTTTTCAGCTTTTAAAGTAGTCATTTGTCTTTTCCTCCAAAAATCTGATCTGCGCCTTCCGCACGCCCTGTGTGGAAAACACATTGTGCTTAGCAGCCCTCAGCCATGGGGTTTTGTTAAGTATCTATCTCCTTGTTACGGCTCATATTATAGCAGGGTTCTCTGAAAACGATTCACTAAAAATAAAAATATTTCGGCTTTATTTTCAGCATTTTTAAGGTTGAAATTTAGAATTTGTATATTTTTCTTTCTGTCTTTTTTATACAAGAAGTATCTCCCTAAATCCGCCACCCGGTTTCAGGGCACACACACTTTTAAATCCACACGCCACTGCCAGCTCCTGCGCCTGCTTAAACCCATATCCGATCGTGTCGGCACTGTGGCTGTCGGAGTTGATAAGGATACGTCCGCCGCAGGCACACAGCTCTTTTAACAGAGCTGCGGACGGGTACGGCGCACTCCGGTAGCCGCGGGACATGGCGCCTGTGTTGATCTCAAACGGAATCCCCAGAGCCGCCAGTTTGTGCATCGCCGTGATCGCCGGTTCCAGATAGGCGTCTTTCGTCTCATCAAAATGTTTATATCCCTCGTTAAATTTTGTCAACAGGTCAAAATGTCCGATGAAATCGCATTTTGTCCGGTCATAAATCTGCGCCTCTGCCTCGAAATACTCCCGTGCAAAGGCGTACCAGTCACCATGCCACAGCGTCTCGACTGCTTTTACCAGTTTCTCTTCCGTATCATCCACACAAACATACTTGCCATCCTTGATGAGCGCATGGGTCGAGCCGATCGCGTACTCTGCTTTCTGCACCGGTCCCAGTCCATCCAGCTCGATCCCGATATAGAGATTCATCTTTCCCCGGTATTCCTCCCGGAGTTCTTGAAGTTCTTCGGTATACTGACGAAGCTTCTCGTCGTCCATCCCGAATCCCGGCTCAAACATCGAAAAATCAGCATGTCCTGAAACACCAAAATCGGTCATTCCCATCCGGTATGCCGCCTCCACCATCTCCCGCGGCGTACTCTTTCCGTCGCAGAACGTGGTGTGGGTGTGAAAATCTATCCGAAGCATCGGTAATCTCCTTTCTTATTTCACTCTGTCAAAACGGTTCAGCCTCTTCACAGCTGCGGGCAAACATCCTTGCGGATTTGTCTTCAACAAAGGATTTATCGCAAACTCCGCTCCGCCATCTGCATCCGCTTTTCAAACTGCTCGTAAAAGTCCTTCTCTCCATCATACGGAAGCAGATAGAACAATTTCATAATCAACAGATTGCGCCGTTTTTCGCGCTCGGCTGCCGCAGCAGCACGGTTTTTCTTCTGTATCTCCTGTTCCTCCGGTGTTCCGATGCATGGTTCTGCCAAAAGGTTCTGCGCCGCCTCCGTTTCCGCCATTCTTATATCTTTTAAGAAATAATGCCACCGGCTGATATACGCCTCATACCGCTTTAAATCCGGCGTATCGATCCATTTTTTCACTTTGACTTTCGTCCGGTTTTCCTTTTTGCACTCATGAATCTGGAGAAAATACTGGAAACTTCCATTTTCATAAAAGCGCCCCAGTGGAAACAGGCGGCAGATGCCTGGCCGGTATGCATGGATCCGGCAGCGCCCTGCTTCATCGAGAAACCCACAGGCTTCATCCGCCCCGCTCCGGAGCGCCAGATTCGGCAGAATCTGTCCGTCCACGACGTTCCACTCTACCTTTTTTTCCTCCAGCAGATGTTCCAGCGTGTCCCCGCGCAAGGTGGTCAGACGGTACACATCATATGGATCCAGCACGATCGAATTACCCATTCCGTGGCAGCACGCCGAACATCCCCGGCAATCATCGCATCCGGCTTTTACCATATCGTCCCGGCTGTACAGCTTTCCATCTGAAATCTCCGCCATCGTTACATTACGTTCCATCTCTACTTCTCTCTTTCTGCCTCAATCCGATCTAAAATCTCCCACAAATGTTCCAGATCCGCCTCTCTGGTCGCCCAGCTCGTCGCAAAACGGACAACGGTGTGATCCTCGTCATACCGCTCCCAGAAGCTCACGGAAACCTCTTTTTCAATCTGCTCCATCCGGTCATTTTCCAAGATCACAAACTGCTGGTTGGTCGGGGACTCACGGAAAAACGTATAACCGCGCTGTTTTAACCCTTTCTTTAAAGCTGCCGCCATCTCTACCGCATGGCATCCCAGGCGCTCGTACAGCCCGTCTGTAAACAGCACGTCAAACTGGATTCCCAGCAGGCGTCCCTTTGCCAGCAGCGCGCCCTGCTGCTTGATCCGGGTAATAAAATGCGCCGGAATATTCTTCTTCTCACCAAATACAACTGCCTCTCCGCAGAATGCGCCCACCTTCGTGCCGCCGATATAAAATACATCACACAGATGCGCGATCTCCGAAAGACTCAGGTCATTTTCCTCTCCCGCCAGACCATATCCAAGACGCGCTCCGTCCAGATAGAGCGGGATTTCATACGAACGGCAGATCTCCGAGATCGCCTGCAGCTCCTTCCGGCTGTATAAGGTTCCGTATTCCGTCGGATGGGAAAGATACACCATTCCCGGAAATACCATATGATCATTGTTTGCGTCCGCCTCGAAATTTTGCAGATATTCCTGCAGATCCGCCGGATCAATCTTCCCATCTTTTTCCGGAAGCTGCAACACCTTATGCCCGGTGTACTCGATCGCCCCGGCTTCATGAATACTCACGTGCCCTGTCTGCGCTGCCACTACGCCCTCATACGGTGCAAGAATGCTGCTGATCACGACCGCATTCGTCTGGGTACCGCCCACCAGAAAATAAACCTCCGCCTCCGGGCATCCGGTCGCCTCCTGTATTTTTCTGGCGGCACTCTGGCAGTACCGGTCCATGCCATATCCCGGCAGACTCTCCCGGTTCGTCTCCGCCAGCTTCTGAAGTATCTCCTCGCAGGCGCCCTCTGTATAATCGCTTGCAAATGAAAGCATCGTAGTATCTCCTCCTGTTCTTTCTTCGAGCAAACACAATCCTGCGTTCTCGAAATTGTTTGTATTCTTATGTCCTCACCAGTGCCAGAGAAGCCCCCGCATCAGCATCGCCGTCAAATTTGCTACACTGTGAAATAACACAGGTTCCCACAGACGGTTCTTTTTTTCATACAGCCACGCCAGTATCAGTCCCATGAGCGCCGCATAAATCCCCTGCGCCCAGTTTCCATGCACCAACCCGAAAAATGCCGCCGATCCAAGTGCCGCCCAGAAAAATGGAAGCGCCATACGCAGGCGCTCAAATAAAATGCCGCGAAACAGCAGTTCTTCGGAAAGTGGGGCGGCAATGCCCATGAGAAAGAACTGCTGCCACAGGGCGCCGGAAAATAAAGCGGCGGTGCCCTCCGACGCACCTTTTCCCAGAGCTGCCGCAAGCATATCCCCCTGAGGCATTTTCAAACACAGAGACACCGCTTCAGCTGCCTGCCCAGTCATCCGAACCTTTTGCACTGCAATATGCAGCACTCCCAGGAAAATCTCCTTTTTTTCTAATGCCCAGAAAATCATGTTAAACACAGCGCTGAACGCAGCTGCCCCCAGCAGGATTTTCCACACATCCGGCACTTTTTCCCAGAAATATCCACTTTTCTCTCCCTTTGTCGTCTTTATCTGTGGAGAGACCTGCTCTTTCATCCCGTCTGCCTCTGCTATGCGCCTGTTTTCTTTCTTTTTCTGGATCCTCCGCCAGTAAAATGGATAAATCACGGCAAATGTAAGAAACGACGACACGGTTCTTCCCGCATTTCCCTCCAGATGTCCCAGCACCTCCACACATCCGCCGATTAAATCGCTGATGACGCACGGAAAAAACATCTGCCAGACGATACGCCAATCCGCTGTCTCCTGCCGTTCTTCGTCCATTTTTCTGCCTCCTGTCATCCTTTTCCTATCTGCATCTGTTTCCATGACTTTTTCAGACTTTCTACTCCACGCCTGCCTTCGCGCAGATATCCTGCAGACAGCACTTGTCACAGTACGGCTTCGTCCGCGCCGTACAGACTTCACGCCCGTGATACACCAGGCGGTGGCAGAAATCGCTGCCTTCCTCCGGTGGAATCAGCTTCCAGAGTGCCATTTCCACGCGCTTCGGGTCCTTGATTCCTTCCACCAGCCCTATCCGGTTTACCAGGCGGATGCAGTGCGTATCCGTGACAATCGCCGGTTTTCCAAACACATCCCCCATAATGAGGTTGGCACTCTTTCTGCCGACTCCCGGAAGCTTTAACAGAGCGTTAAAATCATCCGGCACATGCCCGCCGTACTCGTCGCGCAGCATCTTCATACAGGCGCTGATGTCCCGCGCCTTGCTGTGTCCCAGACCGCACGGCTTCACAATCGCCTCGATGTCTTCCACCGGGGCATCCGCCAATGCCGCCACATTTGGATATTTCTCAAACAATCCCTTGACTACCACATTGACACGCGCATCGGTACACTGCGCCGCCAGACGGACACTGACCAGCAGCTTCCACGCCTGATTGTAGTCCAGCGTACAGCCCGCATCCGGATATTCTTTTTTCAGGCGGTCAATTACCTCTAATGCAAGCTCTTCCTTTGTCATATTCCTGTCTCTCCTATCTGCTATCCTTCACTTTTCAATTTACAGTCTGTCTTTGTAACAGCTGACACAACACTGATTGTCATATCAAGTGCAAACATTATTGCAATCTTTTATTCCATACCAGTCACAACCACTGCTGCATTCTTCTTCTGTTTTCCGCCGCGCCGTACCTTGGAAAGTACCGGCTTTTCTTCTTTCTGTTTGACACGCACATAGATGATCGATAGAATCTTATTGTGCGGATTGCGCGCTGACCGAACCTCAACGCAATCAAACAGCTCGATAAACTGCTTTAACTTCGTGCATTTATAATTTCGCGGGTCAAATCCCGGCACACGCTTTGGAAGATTGTCTCCCAGCTCCGATAAATCCACCCATCCGTCATCGTCCGCATGTGTGTTGATGATCGAGATAATCTCTTTCTCCATCTCCTCCATGTTCGGAATATTGCTGACTGCATTCGGATCGCTTTCTTTCTCTGCCTCTTTTCTGGAACCATCCGCCTCACTCTCCTTGCGCGTCTGCGGCAGGGACAGATTCTGCGACGGATTTTCATCGTTTAATAAAATATCCAGGAATTTAAATGTCTCACACGCCGAGACAAATGCATTCGGCGTCTTGCGCTCTCCCATGCCGATTACCGTCATGCCTGACTCACGCAGGCGCAGCACCAGCTTCGTAAAATCACTGTCCGAGGTGACGATACAGAAGCCATCCACATTGCCCGAATATAAAATATCCATCGCATCGATGATCAGCGCCGAATCGGAGGCATTTTTCCCCTGCGTATAATTGTACTGGAAAACCGGCGTGATCGCATAGTCGCGCAGGTTCTTCATCCACGCCCGCACGCTCGGCGTCTGAAAATCGCCGTAAAGGCGCTTGTATGTCGCACTTCCATAATTGCTGACCTCATCTAAAATCAGCTTGATATACTTGCCGGACACATTTTCCGCATCGATCAGTACGGCTATTTTTTTGTCATCCATCTCCTGTTTCCTTTCTCAAATACCGCTCAAAATATTCTCTGCCGCTTTCATCAGGGCGCACTTTCCTTTGAAATAAAAAGGCACCGGAACTTTCGCACGGTCGCATGATCGTGACTCTGAAAGCCTCCGGTGCCGGAATTTCTCATTTTCACACCGCCGAAACGGTCGTGATCGACAGCCGATACAGCTTATCTATAAGTGTATCACGTTCATGAGAAATCAGCAAATATTCTTTTTATTGTATTATGGTTTCACTGCATATCCGTCGTTCTCTTACATCACTGTCAAAATCAACAACAGGGTAGAACTCTCACGAATCCTACTCCAAAATTACTAACATAAAGCCAGCTACGGCTTAAACCATAGCTTAATGTCAAAGAGGAAAAAACAAACTCTTGAATATTAAAATTCTTCAACAAAAATCCTCTAAGACAATAGATATTTCACTATCTCTTAGAGGATATTTCTTCAAAACTTGTTCCTGTCTTTTATTTTTATTCCCTTTTCATACCAATTCATTACATTTCTTCTGATAAATTCCATCAGCACATTCATATTATTGGATTGATGTTTCAATCTGGTTTGCCTCGAATTAACTGACTGCAATTTTTTCAATCTTATCTACTATTGTTTCCGATACTTCTCCCCACGAAAGATCATCAACAAAATAGTTTACACGCTTAAAACGATTCCACATTTCTTCGAGTCCAGAATCATCTTTAATCTTGTCTAAGGTTTCTCTCACTTTCTCCTCGCCAAAAGAAGTTTCACGCTTCATGCAAGTAGCCGCAAATGCCTTTTTCAAAACATCAAAGCTTATCTGATCAGCCTTTGAATTCATAATCTCATATACATCATAAAAATCCCTCATTCTGGTATTCGCAAGTCCTCTTGCCAAAATCGTCTGCATCTTTTCTGCAAGAAGAGTTTCAAGATTATACGACAAAACTGAAATTGATCTGTCTTCAAACATAAGCTTGTATTTATACTCCACTGCACCTGGCGTGATTGCATCATCCGTAGAAATATCGATCTTAAAAGGTTGTCTCATTCGTTCCAGATTAGCTTCTATCATCATCCTAATGCCAGGATAATCAAATTCTTCCATGATTTCTTTTACTGATGTAATCTTAAAGTTTACCCCATCTTCAAGCTGAAGCTCACCGATTCTCTCAATGATTGCTCTAGCATCCTTCTCATTAAGAGGTAATGCTTTCACAGTGGTATCGATATCCATTGTAGCTCTCATGTCTACACCAACAATAGAAGCAACAAGCATTCCGCCTTTCAAAATAAAATTATTCCTGTATTCAGAAACAGAAACTCTTTCTAAGAACCTTTCCATAAAATATGTTCTAATTAGTGCTTGCGCAACTTCACTATTCCCGCCGGACATGTTTTTTACTTTGTCTTTAAGTTGTTTCGCTGTATGAATCATACCATTACCTCCACATACATCATCACTTCATCCCTTACTCCAAGTTTAACCGCATACTCAATCAATCTTGAAAGATTCTTTTCCTTCGAGGACATATATTCCTTGATTGCTGTCTGATATAACTGAATTTCATATTTCTTTCGATCTTTAATCAAATCACAAATACATCTTTCCTTGTCATATACTTTAACCAAATTACCGCTGCTTGACGGGATTTCACAGGTCCCCATATCAAGAATCTCTGGGTTTGCGTAACGAACTTCTTTGTTTTTCTTTTTGATATGTGTTGCATTATATCCGGTAGGAACAGTGAAACAAATATGACTGTATTCTCTGTCGATAAGACCATGCAAATAAAGGGCGGTCTCGCCCGAATAAATAATATTCTTATTTCGTTGCTGGAGTACAAACAACTCATCTGGCCACACATTATCTAAAATATAAATGCCATGTGCCACTTTTTCCATATCATGCTCTCTGACGTATTTTGAGACAGATGGCTTTGATACACCTGATTCAACGGCCTTCGATGTAATCAAATATCCATTGTCTTTTTCAATTAGTGATTCCAAAATATCTGATGTTGCCATAGTTGTCCTCCTTATCTCCGCTATTTACTTTTACGCTTAAATTGTATTGTATTTAAGTGCAAAAGTAAATATATTTCTTATATTCTTATAAAGTACAATTCGGCATACTCCAATCCATCACTGCATGAAGCTCATACTGTTCGCCCACCGTTGGCGGCTTATAAGTGATCGGCTCGAAAATATTGTTCGCTCACCGGAAGCGTCTAATAAATGTCCGGCTCGAAAATTTCGGCCCTGCCGCATGGCAGGGCTTATTTTATAGGTGATAAACATGATATATCAAGAAGGATACGTTTACCATATTAAAGATGAATACTTTGAAAAAGTACAGGATTCCAACTTAATGCAGAACAAAGAGGGCGGTACATACCGTCCTACTTTTTACTGTCTGCGTGACAATAAAACTTCTCTGTTATGGATGGTTCCGCTCAGTTCTCGTGTAGAAAAGTTTAAAGCAATACACGATAAACAGGTGGCTAAATACGGAAAGTGCCTAACGATTGTTTTAGGTGAATTTGATGGAAAAGAAGCTGCTTTTCTTCTCCAGAATATGTTTCCAATCAGAGAGTACTATCTTGACCATATACATACTCGAAATAATAATCCGGTTCCTGTTAAGCATTCCATTCACAGGGAAGTAACAACACGTATGAAAAAAATTCGTCAACTTCATTCCAGAGGCAAAAAAGTGGTATTTCCAGATATTGACCGACTAGAGCAGATTATGC
>OIWO01000329.1_pt1 | contig 56161 bp, 66 predicted proteins | sample 1587641 | NCBI WGS metagenome assembly OIWO01 (sample SAMEA3888924, study PRJEB22519) | human gut metagenome | biome: human gut; feature: human-associated habitat; material: faeces | place: Denmark | collected 2010
TCGATCTCATCACTAAAAGTGACTTGACCCGCACATCTGTCAACAATATTCAGTTTTCAGGGTTCCAACCTCGCTGTTTGTAACAGCTCATTTATATTAACAAATCATTTGGAATTTGTCAACAACTTTTTTCTTTGTTCTCAATTCCTCTGACTTGTCTGCTTCCTCAAAGAGAAAGCTTGTATATAATATCAAACCTTCTCATTTCTGTCAACAGTTTTTTTCAGCCAATCGGCCAATTTGGCATGGGGACCGGCCAGCGGGACCTTTTCCCACTCTTCCGGGCTGAACCAGGACCACTCTCCCCCCGGGACTTCCGCTCTTTCCATCACATAGGCAGTCATGTTCCAGATCTGATGGGTAAACACATGGCGATGCTGCCACACGGCAGGACCAGCTTCCGTTTCCAGCAGTTTTACCAGGCTGCTCCGGGCCTTTTCTGCCCCAGGCTCCAGTACCATGGGAAATTCCCACATGGAGGCCAGCATCCCTTTGGCCGGCCGCTTGTGGAACAGATACCGACCCTCCCGGACCACCAGTCCGCAGGCCGCAGCCAGTTCCTTCTGCGGAGCCTTGGGCTTTTTAACGGGAAGGATTTCCGTCTTTCCCTCTTTCCAGGCCTGACAGAAAGCGCTCAGGGGACAGGCTTCACACCGGGGATGCCGGGGGATGCACACTTCCGCTCCCAGATCCATCAGGGCTTCGTTGAAATCTCCCGGCCGGTTTCCGGGGATGGCTTCTTCTGCCAGGGCCGTGATGGTTTTCTTCCCTTGGGTCCCGGAAATATCCTCTTCCACCCCGTACAGCCGGGCCAGCACCCGGAGCAGATTCCCGTCCACCGCCGGAATCTTCTCTCCAAAGGCCATGGACAGGATGGCCCCCACTGTGTAGGCCCCGATGCCCGCCAGACTTCCCAGGGTTTTCCGTTCCCGGGGAAGCTGACCGCCCCATTCCGCCATCACCTGCCGGGCCGCCTTGTGGAGATTCCGGGCCCGGCTGTAATAGCCCAGGCCCTGCCAGGCCCGGAGTACCTGTTCTTCCGGGGCCTGGGCCAGATCCCGGATGGTGGGAAACTGTTCCATCCACCGCTGGAAATATCCTTTTACCGTTTCGGTCCGGGTCTGCTGGAGCATGATTTCCGACACCCATACATGGTAGGGATTCCGGGGATGCTCCTCCCGCCAGGGCAGCGCCCGCCGACTGCCGTCGAACCAGGCCAGCAGGGTTTCCGGCCAGTCATTTCTTTTCATCCAGATGGACCTCCTGAAAAATTGATTGGATCACATGATCCCCGTCCGGAGCAAAGAGAATGGTCCCCCGGAGCTGTTTCCCCGCCAGCAGCTGGGGCAGCCAGATCCGGTCGGCCTCCCACATTTCCTCATAAGGCAGCTGGTCCAGGGAGAACCACCGGGGTTCCATTTCTTCCGACAGATGGGGTACGCCCTGCCATTTCCGGACAAAATACACCATGCCCCCGTGGGACCAGCGGCCATCAGAAGGCTGATCGAAATACAGGTCCGCCGCCAGATCCAGATCTTCCGGCCGGACGGTGATGCCGCTTTCTTCCCGGAGCTCCCGGGCGGCACACTGGCGCATGGTCTCTCCTGGTTCGATCTTGCCCCCGAACCCGTTCCATTTGCCCACGCCCATACCCCGGCGCTTCCGCCCCAGCAGCACCCGGCCGGCACCATCCAGCAGGTACACCAGCGATGTATCCCTCATTTTCTGAGCACCGCTTCCACCAGGGCCTTCAGGAACCGGAACCGGGACTCCAGGCTGCTGATCACCCCATATTCCGTCACTGCATGGCCGTTGCCGCCCACAGGGCCCAGTCCATCCAGGGTGGGAATGCCCAGGGCGGAGGTAAAGTTGCCGTCGCTGCCCCCGCCGGCGGCCTGCCACTGGAAGGACACCCCTTCTTTCCGGCCCACTTCTTCCGCCAGACGGCAGAAAGCCAGCGTCTTTTCAGAAGGCATCATGGGCGGCCGGGCCACCCCTCCTTCCACCCGGACCTTCACCCGGGGATCGAAGGGATGGGCTTCCAGCTCCCGGATGGCCCGGTCGATCCGATCTCCTTCGCTGTTTTTTTCAATCCGCACATCGATGACGCACCGGCACTGGGCCGGCACCACATTGGCAGCAGTGCCTCCCTGGACCAGACCGATGTTCACCGTGGTCCCGGCTGCCCGGTCTGCCAGAGGAATGATTTTTTCTCCCCAGCAGATGAATTCGTTGATGGCGCTGGCCCCCTTGTCCGGATTCACCCCGGCATGGGAGGCGATGCCTTCAAAGGTCAGGGTGTACTTGCAGATTCCCTTCCGCTGGTTCACCAAATCCCCGTTGGGCCGGGCGCTTTCCATGATCAGGGCATGGGCGGCCTTCCGGGCTTCCCGTTCAATCACCGGCCGGGAGTACCGGGAGCTGATTTCCTCATCCGGGTTGAACAGCAGGCAGAGGTTCCCCTGGAGGTTTTCCCGGCTGACGGCTTCCGCCAGATACACCATGAACAGGTCTCCGCATTTCATGTCCGCGGAACCGGGGCCTTTGTAATGGTCCCCTTCGATGGAAAAGGGACGGTCCTTCACGGTCCCCATGGGGAACACCGTATCCATGTGGCCCAGGAGGATCACGTCATAATGGTCCGGATTTCCCCACACGGCCTTCAGGCAGGGCCCCACCTGGTCCCCCACGGAAATCAGTTCTGTCTGCCAGCCGGCCCCATCCAGCCGCTGGCGGATCCAGTCCGCCACCCGGGCCGTGCCTTCCGGACAGGTGCTGAAACTGTCCATGTTCACCAGGGTTTCCAGATCTCTCAAATAGTCCTTCACAGCAAAAGTCATGTCCAATTCCTCCTTCTGCCGGTCCGACGCCGGACCATATCGGTTCTATTATACAGGAAAAAAGAAAGGACTGCACGCTGGGTACAGTCCCTTCCGGATTTTTTTACCGTTTCACCATTTTCGCCACATCTGTCAGGAAATCCGCCTGCCGGGCCAGGGCTTCTTCCGCCTGGGTCAGTGTCACCGGTTGGAAGTAAATGGTCTGACCGGGCTTCATCTGGGCCAGACGGGGCAGATCCGCCTGGATCACCTGGCCGATCTTGGCGTAGCCCCCGGTGGTCTGCCGGTCCGCCATCAGGATGATGGGATTCCCGTCCGCCGGCACCTGGATGGATCCGAAGGTCACCGGTTCGGAGATCATCTCCAGGCTGCTGTCCTTATAGGGCAGCGGCGTCCCGCTGAGCCGGTACCCCATCCGGTCTGACTGGGCCGTAATGGTGTAGCCGCTGCGGAAAAAGGCATGGAGGGTGGCATTGGAGAACCAGTCTGCCTGGAGTCCCTGAGTCACCCGGATGGGTTCCCCGGCAAACAGGCTTTCCGTCCCCACGGACCAGCCCAGGGTACTGAAGGGCTTGCCCCCCAGTCCGGCCAAGGCTGCCGCCAGTTTTTCCTGTTCCGCCGTCAGGTCCCCCGTTTCCAGTTCCGTGCCATCCGCCAGGGGAGCGCCTCCCACCCCGCCGATTTTGGCCCGGAGATAGGTACTCTTGCTGTTCATCACTTCCGGCACTGCAAAGCCCCCGGCCACCGTCAGATAGCCCCGGGCGCCTTTTGCCGCAAAACCGAAGGACAGGGCACTGTCTTCCTTCACATACACCGCCCGGTTGAGAGGCACGGGTTTGCTCCCCAGTTTGGCTCCCAGGTCCGCCCCGGTCAGGGCAAAAACCAGGCCAGCCGGCAGTTTCAGGAAAGGCCCGCTCATGGTCATTTCCAGGGCCCCTTCGCTTTCTTTGTTGCCCACCAGGATATTTCCCAGCTTCAGGCTGAACAGGTCCATGGCCCCACTGACCAGGACCCCGTACTTCTGGAATCCGTACCGCCCCGTATCCTGCAGCGTGGTGAGAGGTCCGCCTTTTTTCACGATGATCTTCATTTTTGGGCACCTTCCTTCTCTTTCGCTGCCAGTTCCTTATATTCTTCCGGAGTGATGCTGACAAATTCCAGACGGTCCCCGGCCTGGAGCAGGCTGGGGTGCTCCAGATCCCAGGGGCGGAACAGCGCCAGGGGCGTCCGGCCGATCAGCTGCCAGCCTCCGGGGGTTTCCAGAGGGTAGGCCCCGGTCTGGGACCCGGCAATACCTACGGATCCGGCCGGGATCACCAGCCGGGGAGTTTTCTTCCGGGGGGTGGCGATTTCCGGCGGCAGTCCTCCCACATAGGGGAAGCCCGGAGCAAACCCGATCATGTACACCAGATAATCCCCGCCGGTGTGGATTTTCACCACTTCTTCCGGGGTCAGGTGATGATACTCCGCCACTTCTTCCAGATCCGGTCCGTATTCGCCTCCGTAGCACACCGGGATCCGGATCTTGTCCCGTTCCGCTTCCGCAGTGAACCGGATCCCTTCCAGCAGGGCCTTTACCCGGGCTGCCGCTTCCCGGTATCCCTTAGACAGCCAATGATCTTCCGGCAGGGAAGATTCCCGGGCCAGCACCAGAGGATCGTAGAACACCGTCACCCCGGTATAGGAAGCTTCAAATTCCAGGAGTCCCGGAAACGGATGCTGTTCCAGTTCTGTAACCAGTGCCCGGGCGCAGCGCAGGATCTCCGGATCGATGGTACTGCCGAAAGAGACCATCAGGGCTCCTTCTCCCACCGGACGGATCTGGGCTGCCTCTAAATATTCTGCAGCTTTTTCCATGGTCATTCCACCTTTTCTATCCCAACAGTTTGGGCAGTAATTTGCTTGCGGTTTCCACTGCCAGGCAGAGCATTACGGCAAAGATGATCCAGCCGGTGACGGTGAGGAACTGGGGATGATGATAATCCCCCACCACGGTCTTCTTCCGGGCGGCCAGGAGCAGAGCCCCCAGCACCAGCGGCAGGATCAGCCCGTTCAGGGCCCCGGCCAGGATCAGCACCTTCACCGGTTTGCCGATGAAGGCAAAGACGGCAGCAGAAAAAATGATAAATCCAATGATCAGATACCGGTAATTTTTGTTCAGGCCTTCACTGAAGGTCCGGATGAAAGAAACAGAGGTGTAGGCGCAGCCGATGACGGAAGTGATGGCCGCGGACCACATGACCACCCCGAAGATCTTGTAGCCCACTTCCCCTACGGCCAGTTTGAACACAGAGGCCGGCGGGTTGGCCGGATCCAGGGTATAGCCCTGGCTGATGACCCCCAGAGCCGCCAGGAACAGGAACACCCGCATGACACTGGTGATCCCGATGCCCGTCAGAGAACTGCGGTTCACTTCGTCCAGCTTGTCCACCCCGCAGATGCCCGCATCCAGCAGCCGGTGGCCGCCGGCGAAGGTGATGTAGCCGCCCACGCTGCCCCCTACCAGGGTCACAATGGACATCAGGTCGATATGGTCAGGCACAAAAGTCTTGGTCACTGCTTCCCCCACCGGAGGATGGGAAGTGACCGCCACATAGATGGTCAGGAGCACCATGACACCTCCGGCGATCTGGGCGAACTTGTCCATCAGGGTGCCGGCTTCCTTGCTGGAAAAAATGAAGATGGCAATGGCCGCGCTGATCAAAGCCCCCACAATGGGAGAGATCCCGAACAGCACATTCAGCCCCAGGCCGGCACCCCCCAGGTTGCCGATGTTGAAGGCCAGGCCCCCGAACACCACAAAGGCGGACACCAGATAGCCCAGGCCCGGCAGCACCATGTTGGCAATGTCCTGGCCGGGCTTTTTGGCCACAGCAATCACCCGCCACACATTCAGCTGGGCAATGGCATCGATGATGATCATGGCCAGGATGGCAAAGCCGAAGCTGGCCCCCAGCTGACCGGTAAATACCGTAGTCTGGGTCAGGAAGCCCGGTCCGATGGCGGATGTGGCCATCAGGAAGGCAGCACCCAGCAGTACGCTGATGTTGGATTCTTTTTTCATAACAAACTTCCCCCTCATTTGGATCCTGTTATGGTTTTTTCTGGAACGGTCGGGTCCCGTGCTTTTTCTCTTTTTTACAGCACGCTCAGATCCGCGTTCTTTACATCGGTAATGAACATATGCCCCGGTGCATGGGTGATCATGAATTCCGGTTTCACCGCCATGGCCACTGCCTGGGGCGTCACTCCGCAGGGCCAGAACACCGGCACTTCCCCTTCCCGGATGGTGGAAGGATCCCCGAAATCCGGTTTGCTGATGTCCCGTATGCCGATGGCCGCCGGATCTCCGAAATGGATGGGCGCCCCGTGGACATTGGGCATCCGGCTGGTCACCTGGATGGCCCGGATGGCCGCTTTGGGCGTCATGGGCCGCATGGAGACCACCATGGGACCGTGGAACACCCCGGCCGGGGTGCAGGGGATGTTAGTGATGTACATGGGCACATTGTGGTCTTCCGTAATATGCCGCACATCCAGCCCTGCATCCAGCATGGGGCCTTCAAAGGAGAAGCTGCAGCCCAGCAGGAAGGCCACCAGGTCGTCCCGCCAGTACCCGCTCAGATCCGTCACTTCGTCAGTAAGTTCCCCGTGCCGGTAAATCCGGTATTTGGGGATGTCGTACCGCAAGTCCGCTCCCGGAGCCACCGCCTTAGGTTCCGGACTCCCCACTTCCGTTACGTCCAGGACCGGACACGGTTTGGGGTTCCGGGTGGTGAACAGCAGGAAATCAAAGGCCAGTTCCCGGGGCAGCACCACCAGGTTGGCCTGGGCATAGCCGTTGCACATGCCGCTGGTGAAACTGGTGATTTTGCCTTCCCGGATCAGAGACCGTACTTCGCAGGGCTTCATCGTACTGTAATCCATGGGCATTCTCCTTTGCACACTTCTTTTTCAGACTTATTTCAGGAAGGTTCCGGCAGCAGCGATTTCCACCTCGTTTTCCTGGAGGGCCTTCCGGATTTTCTGGGTGAACAGCAGGGCCTTTTCCCCGTCCCCATGAACGCAGATGGTATCCGCCTTCACCGGGATTACCTTGCCGCTGAGGGTAGTCACCTGGCCCTTCAGCACCATGGACAGCACCTGGGCAATGGAAGCATCCTCATCCGTGATCATGGCACCGGGCTGGGTCCGGGGCGTCAGGGAACCGTCTTCCTGATAGCTCCGGTCCGCAAACACTTCCGAAGCCACCTTCAGACCGATCTTTTCCGCAGCCTTGACGCTTTCGCTGCCGGCCAGGGCAAACAGGATGATTTCCGGATCCACATCATAAATGGCCTGGGCAATGGCTTCCGCCAGGGCCGGATCCTTGGCCGCCATATTGTACATGGCTCCGTGGGGCTTTACATGCTGGAGCCGGGTGCCCGCCGCTTTGGCAAAAGCACTGAGCGCCCCCACCTGATACACCACCATGGCATACACATCTGCCGGAGAAACGGCCATTTTCCGACGGCCGAACCCCACCAGGTCCGGGTATCCGGGATGAGCTCCCAGGGCTGCGCCGCTCTTTACCGCCAGACCCACCGTCTTTTTCATCACGGAAGGATCCCCTGCATGGAATCCGCAGGCAATGTTGGCGGAAGTCACCAGCGGCAGTACCTTGTCATCCATGCCGATTTTGTAGGCGCCGAAGCTTTCTCCCAGATCAGAGTTTAAATCAATTTTCATAATATTACCCCTTTCCTTTGCTACATACCGAACATTTAGGATATTACCATGATTCTCGTTATTAATTAACTACGTCACATTTTCTTCACATTATACTGTATACACACCTCCAGCCTGTCAAATTTGTTATAAAGTCCTCCCCTTCTGTCAGCCCAGCATCTTCAGGATGGTCTGGAGACTCATGTACAGCATCACCGCAAAGACCAGCCAGCCTGTATAGAACAGAAAGGAGGAATGACGGTAGGCCCCCACGATTTTTTCCTTCTTGGCCGCCAGCAGCAGAGAGCCCAGCACAATGGGCAGGATCAGCCCATTGAGAGCCCCCACCACCACCAGCACCGTAACCGGTTTGCCGATGAAGGAGAAAATAAAGGAGGAAAACAGGATGAAGCCGATGATCAGATACCGGTGATATTTTTCCAGGGTGGGGCTGAAGGTCCGGATAAAGGAAACAGAGGTATAGGCACAGCCCACCACGGAGGTAATGGCCGCAGACCACATGACCAGACCGAAGATCTTGTAGCCCAGGTCACCGGCTGCCAGTTTGAACACAGAAGCCGGCGGGTTGGCCGGATCCAGGGTCAGCCCCTGGGAAATGACCCCCAGTGTGGCCAGGAACAGCAGGATCCGCATCAGGCTGGTGATGCCGATGCCCATGGCCGAGCTCTTGTTGACCTCCTTCATGTTTTCCACCCCGGTGATCCCCGCATCCAGCAGCCGGTGGCCGCCGGCGAAGGTGATGTAGCCGCCCACACTGCCCCCTACCAGGGTCACGATGGACATCACATCCACCGTATCCGGCATGACGGTTTTGGCCAGAGCCAGCCCCACCGGAGGATGGGAGGTAACGGCCACATAGATGGTCAGGAGCACCATGAAGCCCCCCACGATCTGGGCGAACCGGTCCATGAGGGCCCCGGCACTTTTATTCAGGAAGATGAACACAGCAATCACCGTGCTGATGAGAGCCCCGGTCACCGGGGACACCCCCAGCAGCACATTGAGCCCCAGGCCCGCGCCCCCTACATTGCCGATGTTGAAGGCCAGGCCCCCGGCCACCACCAGGGCAGAGACGAAATATCCCAGACCGGGCAAAAGAGCGTTGGCGATATCCTGGCCGGGCTTTTTGGCCGCCGCAATGATCCGCCACACATTCAGCTGAGTAATGGCGTGGATCAGGATGGTGGCCAGGATCACAAAACCGAAGCTGGCCCCCAGTTTGCCGGTGAACACGGTGGTCTGGGTCAGGAACCCCGGTCCGATGGCCGAGGTGGCCATCAGGAAGGCCGCCCCCAGCAGTACACTCCAGTTGGATTCTTTCATGATGGGTTGTTCCTCCAATCTTTGTCGTTTAATTCTGTAAATTCTGATACAAAAAAATCGAACTGCTGAACCTTCGCTGCCCTCCTTTCCAATTGTACCGTAGTAAAGTGCACGGTTTCATTATAACTGAAAATTAACCGCTTGTTGAAGGGAATTCTTGGATAATTTATGCAGAAAGAAAAAGGCGTCAGACACGTGTCCAACGCCTTTTCATAGAGCCCGCCGGGCGGACGCTTGTCCCTGTACAGCAGGCGGGGCGCCGGGCCTGCGTCCCCTACGGTTTTTTTCAGAAGTCTCTCTGTAATCTGGCGGGCCTCCCGGCGGTAAGGCCCCTACGGACCCGTGCATATCCTGCCGTTGCCTGTTGCGGGCGCACCGGGCGGCACGGCTCCGCCGGCCTTGGTGACGCCCCTACGGTTCCGCAATGGATTCTCCAGTCAAACCGGTCCACTCTTCACTCTTTCCTCTGCTCTATCCCCCTTATCCTCTTCCTTTGATCACCCGTACCCGCTGGATGGTGGGATTCCCTTTGCTGTCTTTGGCAATGGTATCCACCCGGATCCGTTCCAGTTCCGGTTCGAATTCGTTGAGGATCCGTTCGCTGAGCCGGGCGCCTTTCTGCATTTCCCGATAGACGATCATGGCGAATTCATACCGGGTCATCATCCGGTCACCTTTGAATTCTCCATCCGGATACCCTTCCACGATGCCGTTCCCGTAGAGCTGGGCGATTTCGTTGTAGGCCCAGTGGTTCTTTTCCACATCCGGGAACAGTTTGGTCAGATTGGGATCCAGTTTCCGTCCGGCGGCCACATCGGCCAGGGCGCCCCGGAGGTTTTCCACTTCCTTCCGCAGATCTTTCAGTTCCTTGGCCATGGCTACCCGGCTGTTGGATACATGGTTGTGCTGGCCCAGTTTGAAGGTGGCCCCTACGTTCACCATGTTTTCTCCGCCGCCCACGCTACCGCCCAGGCTGAACATCACGTCCTCATTGGGCCGGTAGAAGGCTCCCAGGGCCACGGCGTTGGCGCCGCTGTAGCTGCCGGCACCCACCGCAAAATCCAGTTTGTCGTCCGGATCGAAATCCAGGGGATGGAGGGCCGCCAGGGCTGCCGCATTGGCCCCCACCCGGTCCACCCGGGCATCCAGTTTGGTGATGGAACGGCTCATGTTCTGGACATCTCCAGAAAGATTCCTGATATCTCCCGTGTTTTTCTCCACATCTTTCTGGATGCCATAGATCTGGCCCCCATTGACAGCTTCTTTGGAACCTGCTGCAATGGTCCCATCTCCCACATACGCTTTCTGGGCAGTAATGGTGTCCACGGCAATGTCTTTTTTCATCGACACCTGATAATTGGCTGCTTCTCCGGCACCCGCGGTATTCTGCACCTGGATATTGTCCCCTGCCGATACAGTGGAATGTTTCCCTGCTTCTGCCGCTGCCTGGTTCAGCACCGCGCTGACTTTTTTCAACTGGGCCACATTGACGGCATCCGTATCCTGGGTCCCGGCGGCTACACTGGTGATCTGCCGGGTCAGCACCGTTCCGCTGCCTACGGCCACTGCGGCTCCCGTCGCCACCCAGGTGGAGGAGGTATCCGTGGAAGCCTGTTTGGTGGAGGGATCATAGCCGGCTTCCCCGGCTCCCACCGATGCCAGGGAACCGCTTCCCAGGGCCACTCCCCCTTCTGCGGTAGCGTTGGCATTGTGCCCCAGGACCACCACATTCTTCTGGTCCGTGGTGGTCATATTGTCTGCTGACCCCAGCACAACGCTGTTGGTGGCCCCGGACAAAGTACGGTTGTCTCCCAACAGCAGCGCCGTATCCGTATCTTTTACGGTATTGCCGGAACCGATCACGGACACATGCTGGATATTGTCTGCGGTATTCTTGTATCCGGATACCATATTGTGGCTGCTGACGGCTGTGCTGGTCCCGGTCACCTGGTTTCCCACCCCGATGATGGCCGTCTTCTGGGTGTAATCTGCCTTGTTCCCACCACCGATGGCCAGGGTGGCGCCGCCGCTGTCAGAAGTGGCAATGGCGGTCCTCAGTTTTTCCGCAAATTCTTTGGCGGAAGCTCCGCTGTCTGAAGGGACACCACTCAGACTTGTTACCGAATTGGTGATTTCATTCCCTGCCCCATAAATCAAGGCCCCGTTGGAATTGAAAGCCCGGTTGGCCACCCCGCTGATGGTATTGGCAATCCCTGAGTAATAGCTTCCCGTTTTGGATTCAATGCTGTTCAGGGCTCCGTTGATGGTGGCCCCCAGGTTCTTTACCGGATTGGCCAGCCGCCCACCGTTATACTCACTGGAAATAATGTTGTACACACCGGTACTGGTGGTGAACGCACCATTGCTGAAGCTGTTGGCCCCGATGGTGGTGGCATAAACGTTCAGGGCATCAGTCCGGGTGGAAGCACTGTCCACCGTGGTATCTCCCAGCTTTCCCTTGTAATTATGGGACCCGATCATGGTACTGCCGGTACGGGCAAAGGTATTGTCCCCGATGGCAATACTGCCAACGACTTTTGTAGGGTCAGCAGGGATCCGTGGGGAAGAGAACCAGCTGCCGCTGTAGGTGGTCTGCCCGAAGGCAAAACTGGCTTCCCCTCCGCCGGCCATGTTTTCCACTTTGGCATTTTTGCCGATGGCGATGCTGCCCCCCTGGCTGGCATAGTTGTTGATGTTGGCCCCATTGCCCACCACAATATCCCCGGTGGCATTGCTGGCGCCATTGGAATAGGAAATCCCCGCCCCCTTCCCTATGGCCACATTCTCAGCTTTGGGGGCATTGCTCCCTGTGCCATATGCAACACCGTTTCCCGCTCCCGTTGCAGTGTCTGCCGCATAGGTGCAATTGCCAAGAGCCGAAAGGATCAGCAGGATCAAAGCGACACTCCGCAGCTTTTTCCCCTTTCCCTCTGGTCCGGCTGCCACCTGTCCCGGGACAACCCCAAGGCCCTTTTCCGTCTGCTTCCGTACTGCCTGATTGATTCTTTTCATAAGTTCTCCTTTTCCCCAGCAAATTTTTCGTTGTTTGCTTTTTTATCCTATCAATCAGGCATTTTATTTATAATATGTATATATTATAAATAAATTATATTGCATTTTGTATATCTTTATTGAACATCAGCCTATATATCAACTACTCTCTACGGTTTGCTGTTTATATTATATTTGTTCTGCTGTTTTTCTTCCGCCCGTCTTTCCTCATTTCATTTCCTCACGCTGTTTTCTTCTGTCCAAACAAATACCCTGCTGGCCAGCAGCAGGGTATTTGTTGTCTATGGATTGAGTACCTGTCAGTTCAACAGCTGTTGAACTATTCGGACATTTCACGATGTGAACCATAGGGGATCTTTTCTTTATTCCAACACCCCCAGTTCCTTCAATCCCTCTTCCAGGGCATCCATATCCTCGTCATTCCGGGTTTCCACCAGCAGGGTATGACGGCCCTGGGTCAGTGTTACGATCAGAGGACCTTTTTCTTCCCGGAGCCGGTCCATGTACTGCCGCACATCCCGCCGGCTGTACAGTTTCATGGGCACCTGGATCACCCCGTAGACCTCATGGGACAGGACCAGACCTTGGACGATGCCCCCATTGTCCACCACCACATTCAGTTCGGCTTCCAGTTCTCCGTCATCCATGGTCCGGCTCTGGCAGTGGATTTCCTGATGGAACCCTTTTTCCTGTGCTTCTCCTGCCAGCTGATACCCCCGGGCAGTGGAAATGATTTTTTTCCCGCTGCTCCGGAGCAGGGCCACATCGCTTACAATAATCTGCCTTGTCACATTCAGGGCTTTGGACAGAACCACTCCGGTCAGGGGTTCTTCCGCATTTTCCAGCATCTCATACAGTTTTTCTCTTCTCATCTGATTGTCCATGTTTTTACCTTTCCTGCTTTCTTTTCCAAGGATCTCGTTTGTTCAGGACGTCCACATTCTCAACACGGTTTACTGCTTAAGAACATTTATTTTTTACAGGAGAACATTTATGTATTATACCACACTTTTTGATACAAATCATGAATATTTCATTCTTTTTATCTCATAATTATATAAATACCTTTGTCCATTTTTGTGTTTGCAACTGCCCGTTTTCCTGTTTTCTGGTCCGCATTTGTATAGATACGGGACAGAAACGGCGATATGCAAAAAAATCCATTTCACTGCATCCTTTATCCAACTAAAGGATACCAGTAAAATGGACTTTTTCGAAATATATTTTTATTAAGAGCTATATTTAAAAACTAAAAGGCTTTCTCCTTTACAATCTCCCGGCCATGATTTCCAGCCCTCTCTTTTTCAGCATTTCCATCATGTCCTCCATGTACCGGGGCACTTTTTCCCGGCGGTGGAAGGCGGCCACCACTTTTCGCCGGTGTTCCGGCACGTCCAGCTGATACAGGTTCACCGGTTTGGCATACCGGAAAGTTTTGGTGTAGGCTTCCCGGACCAGGGTGATGCCGAACCCTTCCGCCACCATCTGGAGAATCAGTTCGATGCTCCGGATGGTATAGATCTGACTGGGATGGATCTGGTACTTCCGGAAGATCCTGTCCTGGAGGTCCCGGGAGGACTGTTCCTGGGTGGTGGACAGGAGCACCTGGCCGTTCAGGGCTTCCGGTGCCAGGATCCCGTAGGGATGGCCTTCCCGGAACACCGCCTGGCTGTTGAGAGGATGGCCCTGGGGTACGGCCACCAGGAATTCTTCCTCGAACAGTTCCCGGAACTCCATGGTCCGGTCCCAGTTTTCCCCGTTGACGATGATCATGTCCAGTTCATGGTTGTTCAGCAGTTCATTCAGGAACATGATGTTCCCCTGACGCAGGGTCAGTTCCACATGGGGCCATTTTTCCCCGAAGGCCTTCAGCACCCGGGGCAGCAGCCAGGGACCCCGGAGCAGGGATATCCCCAGCCGCAGACGGCCTACTTCGTCACTGAGGATCATGTTCAGTTCTTCATTGAACTGGTTGGATTCTTCCAGGATTTTCCGGGCATGGAGGACATACCGTTCCCCAGCCTTGGTCAGTTCGAATTTTTTGCCTTCCCGGTCGAAAAGAGGGGTCCCCAGATGTTTTTCCAGATTGCTGATGTAGATGCTCAGGGCCGGCTGGGAAATATACAGCCGGTCCGCCGCCCGGGTCAGGTTTCCGTATTCCGCCAGCGTACACACATACCGCTGTTCTTTCAGTTCCATTGCGTCTCCCACCTTGTGCTGTGTCTCCCTTTTGTTTTCCTCATGAGGAGTACTGGTTTCCTTTATGATTCCATGAGAGCTATTATACAATAAAGCAGGAAATATGGCAAAATTTGTGTAATTTGTTACACATATATAGATATATGTATTGATTTGATGTATAGTATCTTTATCTGTCGGCTATGATGGGACTGGCCTCCCGGCGGTGAGGCTCCTACGGACCGGCGCATATCCTGCCGTTGCCTGTTGCGGGCGCACCGAGCGGCACGGCTCCGCCGGCCTTGGTGACGCCCCTACGGTTCCGCAATGGATTCTCCGTTCAAACTGACCCGCACTTCACTCTTCACTCTGCACTCTTCACTGTTTTCTCCCCCACCTGCCCGGCGATATACCGCTCCAGGGCCTCCACATAGGCTTTGCCCAGGCGGCTGAGATGGGTCTGTTTGTGGGTCAGAAGGCCGATGTGCATGTCCCCTTCTTTCTGGAGGGGCACGGCGATGATGCTGGCTCCGTTCAGTTTCTGGTCGATGACCCCGCTGCACACGGTATAGCCGTTGAGCCCGATCAGCAGGTTGAACAGGGTGGCCCGGTCAGTGACCCGGATGTTTTTGCTGCGGACCAGGGTGCTGAAGATCTCTTCGGAAAAATAGAAGGCGTTGTGGTCTCCCTGGATGTAGGACAGATAGGGATAGGGAGCCAGTTCTTCCATGGAAACGCTGTCCCGTCCCGCCAGGGGGTGGGACGCGTTGAGGAACACATGGGGCCGGGCCACGAACAGTTCCCGGAACACCAGGTCGTTGGCCTTGAAGATTTTCTGGAGGACGGCTTTGTTGAAAGCATTGTAGTACAGGATGCCGATTTCACTGCGCATGTGGGCCACATCGTCGATGATGGTGTAGGTCTGGGTCTCCTGGAGGCTGAAATCGTAGGTATCGCCCCCGTACTGTTTGATCAGATCCACAAAGGCGTTCACCGCAAAGGAATAGTGCTGGGTGGACACGGTGAATTCCTGCTTGCCCCCGGCCTGTTTCTTGTACCGGGATTCCAGGAGATCTGCCTGTTCCAGCACCTGCCGGGCATAGCCCAGGAAGATTTCCCCGTCCCGGGACAGGTGGACTCCCTTGTTGGTCCGTTCAAAGATCTGGATGCCCATTTCCCGTTCCAGTTCCCGTACCATCTTGGTGAGACTGGGCTGGGTGATGAACAGGGTTTTGGCCGCTCCGCTGAAGGTTCCGGCTTCGGCAATGGCCACAATATAGCGCAATTGTTGTAAAGTCATGGTTTTTCCTGCTTTCTTTCGATTTCTTCCGTCCGTATGGTTCTCATTATACCATAGCCCCTTAGAGATACGAGGCAATATCCTTTTTCCGCAGCAGCCACAGGGGGACCAGCCCTCCCAGGGTGCCGACTCCCAAAAGGAGCGCCGGGGCCAGGAATCCCTGCCACAGGGGAACCCGGCTCATCTGCACCGCAGCCTGCTGCCCGATGCCTTCTGCCGCCAGCAGGCTGCCGCCCCATCCCAGGCACCAGCCCAGGGTGCTGCCCAGAAGGAGCAGCAGGAACTGTTCCAGCAGCAGCAGAGCCTGGGTTTTCCGGCGGCTGGCTCCCAGGGCCCGGAGCAGGGCCCATTCTTCCATCCGGGAAGTCCCGTCCCAATACAGGGCCAGCAGGGTCACCAGGGTGGCCGCCCCCAAAAGGCCCAGGGACAGGGTGATCCAGAACTGCCGCCTCTGGCCCACCATCCCATAGAGAGCGATCAGACTCTGGGCCGGGAACAGCAGCTGGGAGGGGCCGCCTTTTTTCCGCTGCCAGGCGGCCAGCAGCGCCATGGCCTGACCATACCCCTTGGGCCGGACCAGGATGGCAGTCACTTCCCCCTTCTGGCCGGGGACCAGGGCGGCTCCATGACCGGCATGGGCTTCCCAGATGTCTTTCAGAGGAACCAGGATGGCTTTGTCATAGGGTCCCTGGACCGGAGCCAGGATTCCCACCACCCGGTAGGGATGATGGTGGGCTTTTCCTTTGCCAATGAACCCGTGTCTGGACTGGAACACATCTCCCACCTGGAGCCCGGTGAGCCGGGCGGTTTCCGCTCCCAGCACCGCTTCCCCGGTACCGGCAAAGCTCCGTCCCCGGGCAGGCCGCAGCCAGGGCTTGTGTTCCCCGGGCACCACATAGGAAAAGATTTCCGGTTCCGTGCCGCAGAGCCGGAACCCCCGGTAGCTGTCCCCGAAAGCCAGGGGCAGCACCCTGTCGGCTTTGCCGCTCTGCCGCAGGTCATCCACTTCCCCATAAGGGATGTTCCCGATGGGCCGGTCCCGCAAAAATACCGTATTCAGCACCAGCTGGTAGGGGGACCCTTTGGCCCCTGCCAGGATGGGGAAAGGAGCCGCCGCCCGGTTCAGGCCCTGGTACAGGCCCCCGGCCATCTGGATCACAAAAACCGGCAGGGCACAGGCCACCGCCGTCAGAAGGACCAGCAGCCCGTACCGGAGGGGCCGCCGCCACAAAGAAAGAAAAGCCAGACGGAGCATCACGCTTCCTCCTTCCGCAGTTCCAGCTTCCGGGCAAACCGGGCCTGGACCGCCGGATCATGGCTGGCGCACAGGAGCAGACAGCCGCTCCGGGCCTGATACCCCAGGAGCAGCTCCAGGATCCGCCGGCTGTTTTTTACATCCAGACTGGCGGTGGGTTCATCCGCCAGGAGCAGCCGGGGCCGCCGGACAATGGCCCGGACGAAAGCCGCCCGCTGCCGTTCGCCCCCACTGAGCTGCCGGGGAAACCGCCCGGCGCAGTCTGGCAGATCCACCTGGGCCAGAAGTTCCCGGATCTGCCCGGAAGAAACGGTTTGCCCGGCCAGCCGGCCGCTGAGCCGGATGTTTTCTTCCAGGGTCAGGAAGGGCAGCAGTTTGGGTTCCTGGAACACATAACCCAGGTTCTTTCCCCGCCACCGGGCCCGTTCCGGTTCAGAAAGGCCGGTCAGCTCCACCCCGTCCAGGACGATCCGCCCCCGGGTAGGCGTCAGGAGCCCGGCCAGACAGTGGAACAGGGTGGTCTTGCCGCTGCCGGATGGCCCTTCCACCCCCCAGGCTTCCCCATCGTCCATCTGAAAAGAAGGCAGGGTCAGTCCCCGGACCGTCCTGCCCCCTTCTTCCGGGTAATCATAGATCAGATTTTCCACTTCCAGCATATTTCCATCCTCCTGCGCAAAAAAGGAAGGGCCGGCCGCCGCTGCGGCCGGGAGCCTCCCCTTCCTGCCTTATTCATCTATGGAGTCCGCCACGATCCGCAGCTGGCTCACAAAACCGGTTTCTTCATCGGTTTCACTGCCTGTCTCCAGGATTCCGGTCACCGTAATGGGGGTATCATAGGGCAGGGCCGTTACCGGATCGGACAGTTTCACCACCACAATGTTGTCCGGCCAGTCCGCATCCGTGGAGCAGAAGGGACAGACGGACATGGGCACTTCCGTCAGCACAAAGAACCGAATGGTGGGCGTAAGGGGCGGAGCCATGTAGCCTGTCATGGTCACCGTGCTCCCCGCCAGGTTCTGGACTTTATCCGAAAAGGTCAGTCCTTCGGAGGAATAGTCGCTGTACAGCTCTCCGAAAGACAGCTCCTCCGCTGCAGCCGGCAGGGCCAGGGACAGGGTCAGCACCAGGGCCAGGAGCCCCCGCTTCAGCCAGGTCATGTCACTTCCTGGCCTGGGTCAGGTGGACTTTGGTTTTGTTGCCGTCGATACCCAGGGCCCGCAGCATCCCGAAGAACACTTCCGTGTTGTCCATGGTGCCCTTGAAGTATTCGGAACCGGGACCGCCGGCGTTCAGCAGAATATCATCGGCGCTGTGGCATTCCTGGGGATCGTCCTTGGGAGTGTTGGCAGGCATCAGTTCCGCCGGGTCTCCCGGATGGATCCGGGCCGGGTTGGCCTTGGAGCTGGCCTTGGTCACCTGATGGAATTCCACCTTGTCCCCGATGGCGGACTGTTCCTGTTTGGTTTCCGTTACGGACAGGGCCGGCGGGGTGGGTTTCTTCATGAAGTGGTAGTTTTCGTAGTATTCCGGATGGTTGGCGTACTGGACGGCCAGGGTCACATCCGGATCCGGATTGTCCGGGAATCCGTCATGATTTTCATCCTTGAAGGTGGGGAATACGGAATTCTGGTACACCCGGACGGCTTCCGTGCCTTTCTTCCCATCCCGTTCATGGTAAGTGCCGCTGATGGAGACCCCATGGGCATGGTCGGCCAGAACGATGATCAGGGTATCGTTCCCCCGTTTCCTGTTCCAGTCTTCCGCATACTGGATGGCCTTGTCGAATTCAATGGTATCATAGGCTGCCCGCTGCCAGTCCATCACATGGAGCTGCTTGTCGATGGAAGCCCCTTCGATCATGGCGAAAAAGCCGTTGGGATTCTTGGACAGGATGTCCAGGGATTTTTTGGTCATGTCCATCAGGTTGGGCTGGTCGGTGAACCCTTTCAGCACCTGGGGATCCTTCAGCATTTCCCGGTCCAGGTACACGTTCATGGTACCGGTGTGGAACAGCCCCAGCAGCGGTTTGTCGCTGGGCGCCGCTTTCATTTCTGTGGAAGTGCCCACAAAAGTGTAGCCCAGGTTCTTGAATTCCTGGATCACGTTTTCATCGTCCTTCCGTTTGGATCCCGGGGTGCTCTTGGGCAGGTACCGGGCAGAGCCTCCGCCCATGATCACATCGGGACGGTGGTACTGGTCCAGATAGCTGCTGGCCAGCCAGTCCTGTCTGGCCCGGCGGCGGGTATGGCCGATCATGGCAGCCGGGGTGGCGTCGGTGGATTCGGCCTGGGTGACGACCCCCACGGACATGCCCCGGGTCCGTTTCACGATTTCGGAGATATTTTCCACTTTGGGGTCATCAAAGGGATCCTTGGTGGAATCTTCATAGACCCCCATGGCGTTCACCACGGATTTGTGGCCGGTGGCATAGGCGGAAGCGGAGTTGGCACTGTCGGTGACCAGGGAATCATAGCCGCTGGTGGTGATCACCGCATTGTGCTCCAGTTTTTCCATGGCCAGAAGATCATTGTATTTCCCGTTGGTCAGACCCTTGGACAGGATCCGGGCGATTTCCCGGGCCTGGAGGCTCATGCCGTCCCCCACGAACAGGATCACGTTCTTGGCCCGTTTGGGCGCCTTTTCGCTGACCACGGTATAACCGGCGGCGGAAACCCCTTTGCCGGCCCCGTCCTGGGCGGTGACCTTTACTTCATAAGCACCGGTCTTGGGGAAGGTGACCTGGTCAGCCCGGTAGGAAGTGACCCCGTTGCCCAGATCCTTCTTCACCAGTTTCTGCCCGAAGAATTTGTCCGCAGGCTGGCCGTTGACGGTGATGGCCACGTTCTTCAGCTGCTGGTCCCCTTTCACTTCCACATCGAAGTCAAATTTAGCTCCGGCCCAGAATTTGGCCCGGTCCACCGGCAGGATGCGGACTTCCGCCGCTTCCACAGAGGGCAGCAGGCCCAGGAAGGAACTTCCCAGCACCGCTGACAGGATCGCTCGTTTCAGCCACTTTTTTTCCATGGATATGCCTCCTAAACCTTTCCCTGCTGGTTGGTGCAGGGAAAGCAAAAATGAACTTGTTGTCTGCACAGGTATAACTATAGGCGATCTCTGTCAGATTCCAGTCAACGGTTTGTCAAATTTGTGTCAAATTTTGAGGTTGCTGCTGAAGCAGCCCCCTGGTCACGGGTCGCGACCCGCGACCAAAAAAGGACTGCTGCGCACGCAGCAGTCCTTTTTCCTCAGTCCATCGTAAACCCGTTGTCCCCTTTCAACAGGTTCTTTTTCATGTACAGCACCCAGTTGCCGATGTTGGTGCCGTGGTCGGCGGTCCGTTCCATGTATTTCAGGAGCAGCACGTAATCCACGTAGGAGGCCACATCTGCCGGGTCGTCCTTGATGGCGTCGGTGAGCCGGGGCAGCAGACGCTCGAAATCCGCGTCCACGATATCGTCCTTGTCCCCGATGTACCGGGCCTTTTCGTCGTCCCCTTCCAGGTAGCACCGGAAGCTTTCTTCCAGCAGGGACTGCATATCCTCGTACATCTCTTTAAACCCTTCCGGAGGCTTCACCACCGGATTCCGTTCCAAAATCCGGGCAATGTACAGGGCCATGTCGGAGCAGTGGTCCGCAATCCGTTCCAGTTCGCTGAGCACCCGGAAAGTCCCCATCAGGCTCCGCCAGTCGGAAGCCACCGGAGACTGGAGCACCTGGACGGTCAGGTCCTTCCGCATGATCCCCCGGATCTGTTCGTCGAACTGATCGTCCCCATCCCGGACAATCCGGGCTTTGTCCAGATTCTGGGTGAACAGGGCCGTCTTGGTTTCCTCCAGGGTCTTTTCCAGATTGCCGATGAGCACCCGCACATCGTCCTGGATTTCCACCAGGGTCTTTACATAGGCATCTCTCATAATGGCTCCTCTCTCAGCCGAACCGGCCGGTGATGTAAGATTCCGTCCGAGGTTCGGAAGGATTGGTGAACAGGGTTTCCGTATCGTTCATTTCCACCAGTTCGCCCAGGTAGAAGAAGGCCGTTTTGTCGGAAATCCGGCTGGCCTGCTGCATATTGTGGGTGACGATGACGATGGTGTAGTCCTTTTTCAATTCCAGGGCCAGGTCTTCGATTTTCTGGGTGGAAATGGGATCCAGGGCGGAGGTGGGTTCGTCCATGAGGATCACCGAAGGCTGGGCCGCCAGGGTCCGGGCGATGCACAGACGCTGCTGCTGCCCGCCGGAGAGCCCCAGGGCGCTTTTGTCCAGCCGGTCCTTCAGTTCGTCCCAGATGGCCGCCTGGCGCAGGCTCTTTTCCACGATGTCCGCCAGCTGGGCCTTGTTGGTGATGCCCTGGACCCGGGGCCCGTAGGCCACGTTGTCAAAAATGCTCTTGGGGAAAGGAGAAGGCTGCTGGAACACCATGCCCACCCGATACCGGAGGGCCAGAGGGTCCACTTCCTTGAAAATATCCTTTCCTTCGAACAGGATCTGTCCTTCCACCCGGCACCCGGATACCCAGTCGTTCATCCGGTTCAGGGTCTTGAGCAGGGTACTTTTGCCGCACCCGGAAGGCCCGATCAGGGCGGTGATTTCATTGCGTTTCACTTGCATATTGATATCCTTCAGGGCCTGATGTTTTCCGTAAAACAGGTTCAGGTGCCGGATATCGAAGACCAGGGTTTCCGGAGAAACCGGTCCGTTTCCTTGTTCAGTCATCTGCAGTTCCCTCCATCTTCTTTTCCAGCCGCCAGCTGATATACCGGGCCAGTACGTTGAACAGCACCACCACCAGCATCAGGATGGCAGAGGTGACCCCGGCGATTTTCGCCGCATCCGGGCTCAGGGCTTCCGTCCGCATGACCCATACGTGCAGGGCCAGGGTTTCGCCGGGCCGGAACGGGTTCAGCGGGCACGTGGCCGAACTGAGATCCCAGTTGCTCCAGTCGATGTCCGTACTCATGCCGGCGGTGAACATCAGCGCGGCAGCTTCCCCAAATCCACGGCCGGCAGCCAGGATCAGGCCGGTCATGATCCGGGGCAGACAGGCCGGCAGCAGCACGTTCCAGATGGTCTGCCATTTGGAGGCCCCCAGCCCCAGGCTGCCCAGGGTGTATTCCGGCGGCAGGTCCTTCAGGGCGTTTTCCGTAACGGACACCATAAGGGGCAGGGTCAGGATGGACACGGACAGGGCGCCGGCCATCAGGTTCCACTGGGAACCGGTCATGACGATGAACACCAGGTAGCCGAACAGGCCCACCACGATGGACGGCAGGGAGGACAGGGTCTCCACCGCCATCCGCACCCAGTTGGTCAGCTTCCCGTCCCGGGCGTATTCCGCCAGATAGATCCCGGCGGGGATGCCCCACAGGGCACTGATCACCAGGGCCAGGAACACCAGATAAAGGGTGTTGAAGAACATGTCCCGGAGGCTCAGCAGGATATCTGCCGTAAGGGCCCCCAGGCCCTGTCCCACCACATCCAGGATAAAGGCGAAGAGCAGGATGGCGGAACCGGCCGCCCCGGCTGTAAAGAGCAGGCTCATGCACCGGTCCATGGTTTTTTTCTGTGCAAGGTCTCCCATGGCTCACTCCTCCTCTTTCAGCTTCAGGGGATCTTTCCCAAAAGTGTGGATGATAAAGATCAGGATAAAGGAAATCACGAACAGCAGCAGGCCCAAAGTCCACAGGGCTGCACTGTATTCCCCGCCTTCCATGGCGCCTCCCATGTCGTTGGCGATCACCGTGGTCATGGTGGAAGCCGGCATGAACAGGGAAGTGGGGAACCGTTTCATCTGGCCGATGACCATGGCCACCGCCAGGGCTTCTCCCAGGGCACGGGCCAGGCCCAGCACCACGCCGGTGAAGATGCCCCGCTGGGCTGCCGGCAGGATCACGTTCCGGATGGTTTCCCACCGGGTGGCCCCCAGGCCATAGGAGGCATCCCTCCAGCTTTTGGGCACCGCCAGCATGGCATCAGCGGCCATGGTGGTGATCACCGGGAAGATCATCACCGCCAGTACCAGGGCTGCGGCCAGTACCGAGAACCCGAAGGGCATGGGGAAGATTTTCCGCAGGAAGGGCACCAGCACGGTAAGCCCCACCCAGCCGTAAATGACGGAAGGGATCCCGGTGAACATTTCCACAATGGGACGGATCAGCCGCTGGACTCCGGGAGAAGCCATTTCCGACATATAAATGGCCGCCGCCAGGCTCACCGGCAGGGCAAACACCAGGGACAGGAAGCAGGTAACCAGGGAACCGCTGATGAACATGCCGGCCCCTACCTGGCCCCCGCCCTCCATGGTGTCACTGGGCTTCCACTGGGCGGAAAACAGGAATTCGGTGATGCTGTGGCCGAAATCCCAAAAGGTGCCGCTTCCCTTCACAAGAAGGAAAGCGGCCATCAGGAAAGGCAGCAGGGCCGCTGCAATGCCGCAGGCCGTGATCACGGACTGTGACAGGGACTCTTTGCGGTGTACCTGCACCAGTTTTTTTGAAACCTTTTCGTTAATCATGAGCGGTATCTTTGACCTGCATCTTGCTGCTTACACCATACCCCAGTTCTTCGATCCGTTTGCCGTAATCGGCGGACAGCAGGTAATCCAGGAAGGCTTTCACAGCCGCTTTCGGATTTTTGCTGGTGTAAACATGTTCATAACCCCATACATTGTACTTGCCGGAATAGGTGTTTTCCAGAGTGGGAGCCACGCCGTCGATGGCAACGGTGGCCACCGTGTCGTTCTTGGTCAGGTAGGGCAGGGCCACATACCCGATGGCCCCTTTGTTCTGGGCTACGCTCTGGACCAGCAGGCCGGAGTTATCGGTTTCCAGGGATTTGTTTGCGGCTTCTTCCGCACCGCCCATGGCGTATTTGCTGAACAGGGCACGGGTGCCGGAAGTCTTGGGCCGGGTCACCAGGGTGATGGGTTCATCCGGGCCGCCCACTTCTTTCCAGTTGGTGATCTTGGCGGTGAAGATGTCGGTGAGCTGCTGTTTGGTCAGGCTCTTGACTTTTTCCGCCACATCCTTGTTCACGATGGTGGCCACGGTCATGACGCAGATTTTGTGGTCCACCAGTTTATCCGCTTTTTCCTTGGGCAGTTTGGAAGCGGCCGGCACATCGGAGTTCCCCATATCCACGGAACCGTCGGATACCTGTTTCAGGCCCATGCCGGATCCTCCGGCGTTCAGGCTGATGCTGACTTCCTTGTGCTGCTTCTTGAAGCTTTCGGCGGCATCCTTCACCAGCGGCAGCAGAGCGGAAGAACCGGATCCGGTGATGTTGCCGCTGACCGCAGCCGGTTTCTTGGTGTCAGCGGCCTTCTGGCCGCCGCAGCCCAGGGCTCCCATGACCATCATCCCTGCCAGGACCGTCACAGCCAGCTTTTTCCATTTGTTTTTCAAGATCATCTTCATCGCTCCCCTTACAGAATTTCCTTGATGACAGTATTGCTTTTGTCTATGGCTATAAGATACCAGAGCCATGTAAAAAGTAAGGACAGGGTTTTGTAAAGAATTGTAAAAAAGAGATGTGAAAAAATGATTTCTCATTTTTTCACATCTCTTTTTTGTCAGCTGTCAACGGTCAGCGGTCAGCAGCCGATGGAAATCAATTTTTGCAAATTGATTTTGAAACAGCATAAACCGTAGGGGGCGCAGGCCCGGCGCCCCGCAAAACACATGGTCAGCTGCTGATTTGGCGGGCGGCCGGGCCTGCCGCCCCTACAGGAACGATTTATATAACGGTTGCCGTTGTTCAAAGCCAGCTTTGCTGGCTTCCTTTGGCCGTTGACTGTTGACAGTTGACAGGTAAAGGGCTGAGCTCTTTACCTCCCCAATCTCATCTTGAAATCTTCGTATCCGAACTTTTTCAGCACCTTTACCGAGCCGTCCTCTTCCAGCACGTCGATGTCCGGCAGAGGCATGCCGTTGAAGGTGTTGTTCTTGCAGGTGGTGTAGATGGCCATGTCTCCGAAAAGCAGCATGTCCCCCACTTCCAGGTCCCAGTCGAAGCTGTAGTCTCCGGCCACATCCCCGGACAGGCAGGTGCCGCTGCCCAGGCGCCAGGTCACCGCCCGTTCTCCCGGTTCCCCGGCTCCGTACAGAGGCGGCCGGTAGGGCATTTCCAGCACGTCCGGCATATGGCAGGCAGCGCTGGTGTCCAGGATGGCGATCTTCACATCCCCGTTTTCCACCACATCCAGCACCCGGGTGGCCAGGTAGCCGGCATTCAGGGCACAGGCCTCTCCCGGTTCCAGGTACACGGTCACATCCCAGGCCTTCTGGGCCCGGCGGATGCATTCTTCCAGCAGGGGGATATGGTAGCCCGGACGGGTAATGTGGTGCCCGCCCCCCATGTTCACCCATTTCATTTTGGGCAGCACATCCCCGAACTTCTCTTCCACCGCATCCAGGGTCTTTTTCAGATCATCCGCATCCTGTTCGCACAGGGTGTGGAAATGGATCCCGTCCAGGAGCTCCACCAGATCCGGAGTCATCCAGGCATCCCACTGGGCCCGGGTGGTCCCCATCCGGCTGCCGGGGGCACAGGGATCGTAGATGGCGTGGCCTTCCTGGGTGGAACATTCCGGATTGATCCGGAGCCCCACACTTTTCCCGGCCTTTTTGGCCATGGGGCCATAGGTTTTCAGCTGCCGGGGCGAATTGAACACAATGTGATCCGCCACCTGGCAGACTTCTTCCATCTGGTCGGCCCGGTAGGCCCCGCAGAACACGTGGACTTCCTTCCCCGGCATGGCTTCCCGGCCCAGCTTCGCCTCATAGAGGCCGCTGGCTTCGGTGCCCGCCAGGTACGGTTCCAGCACCGGGTACAGGTCGTAGTTGGAAAAAGCCTTCTGGGCCAGGAGGATCCGGCAGCCCGTCCGGTCCTGTACCCCTTTCAGAATCTCCCCGTTCCGGCGGAGAGCCGCCTTGTCCAGGATGTAGCAGGGGGTGCCCAGCCGGCCGAAAGCGGCCTCCGGTGTTTTCCCCTGCAGGCCCGCAAAGGCGGGACGGTCCTCCCGCACCTTGTTCCAGTCCATTATTTCACCAGCGCCGGATCATGGGATTCGCTCCGGGGCAGGCCGTGCTTGTCCAGGGCATCCAGGAAGGGATCCGGATCGAATTCTTCCACCGTATGGACGCCGGGAGTGGTCCATTTGCCGGTGAGCAGCATCAGAGCGCCGCACATGGCCGGCACGCCGGTGGTGTAGCTGATGGCCTGGCTGCCCACTTCCCGGTAGCAGGCCTGGTGGTCGCACACGTTGTAGATGTAATAGGTCTTGTCCTTCCCGTCCTTCTTCCCGGTGAAGATGCAGCCGATGTTGGTCTTGCCCTTGGTCCGGGGACCCAGGCTGGCGGGATCCGGCAGCAGGGCCTTGAGGAATTTGATGGGAACGATTTCGTGGCCTTCAAAGTTGATGGGGGTAGTGGACAGCATGCCCACATCCTCCAGGCAGCGCATATGGTCCAGGTAGCTCTGGCCGAAGGTCATGAAGAACCGGATCCGTTTCACCCCGGGGATGTTCTTGGCCAGGCTTTCGATTTCTTCGTGGTGGAGCAGGTACATATCCTTTTCGCCCACCTGGTCGAAATCATATTCCCGTTTGATGCTCATAGCCGGAATTTCCACCCAGTGGCCGTTTTCCCAGTAGCTGCCAGGGGCGGACACTTCCCGCAGGTTCACTTCCGGGTTGAAGTTGGTGGCAAAGGCATACCCATGGTCCCCCCCGTTGCAGTCCAGGATGTCGATGGTGTCGATGGTGTCGAATTCATGCTTCTGGGCATAGGCGCAGTAAGCCTGGGTCACCCCGGGATCGAACCCGCAGCCCAGCAGGGCGGTGAGGCCGGCTTTTTCGAATTTTTCCTTGTAGGCCCACTGCCAGCTGTAATCGAAGTAGGCGGAGAACCCTTCTTCCTTGCAGCGTTTTTCGTAGATGGCCCTCCATTGGGGATCATCGGTGTCTTCCGGTTCGTAGTTGGCGGTATCCATGTAGTTCACCCCGCAGGCCAGGCAGGCGTCCATGATGGTCAGATCCTGGTAGGGCAGGGCGATGTTCATCACCAGATCCGGTTTGTAGCTTTTGATGAGGGCGATCACCTGATCCACCTGGTCCGCATCCACCTGGGCAGTGGTGACTTTGGTGGCGGTTTTTCCCTTCAGTTTTTCCGCCAGGGCATCGCATTTGGATTTGGTCCGGCTGGCAATGCACAGTTCGGTGAACACATCGCTGACCTGACAGCATTTCTGGATGGCCACGGAAGCAACCCCGCCGCAGCCGATAACAAGGACTCTGCTCATAGTATTTTCCTCCTTGACTTCTTGTATTCTCAGATAAAACCGTAGGGGCCGCAGGCCTGGCGGCCCGCTTGCTGCACATACTGTCTGTAATTCGGCGGGCTCCCCGGCGTGGAGCCCCTACGGATCCGGTTTACACGTTTAAAAATTTTACCTGCAAATTTATCCTTCGGCCCGAGACCCGCTACTCGAGACTCGAGACCGAGGTTGCCCTCCGGGCAGCCTTACAACAGCGCCAGCAGCAGTTCCCGGACCACTTTGCAGGCCACGGCGGTGGAGGCGCCGCTGGCATCCAGCATGGGTGCCAGTTCGTTCACGTCGGCGGCCACCACATTTGTCCGGGCCACCAGCCGCAGGGCGTTCAGCAGCGCCATGAAGGTGACGCCCCCGGCTTCCGGGGTACCGGTCCCCGGGAACACCGAAGGATCCAGGCAGTCCAGGTCGATGGTGAAGTACACCGGAACCTGACTCTTTTCCAGATCCCGGACCAGCTGTTCCAGTCCTCCGAAGCTGAAGGGATGCAGGTCCGTGTGCTGCCGGGCGAACTGCCATTCCGCCTTTTCCCCGCTGCGGATGCAGAACTGATGGATCTTTCCGTCCCCGATCAGGTCGTGGCACCGGCGGATTACGCAGGCATGGCTCAGTTTGGCCCCCAGGTAATCGTCCCGCAGGTCCGTGTGGGCATCGAAGTGGATGATCTGGACATCCGGGTACTTTTTCAGCACTGCCCGGAAGGCCCCCAGGGTCACCAGGTGCTCGCCCCCCACCATGAAAGGCAGTTTCCCGTCCTGGAGGATGGTGGCCGTCCGTTCCTCAATGTCCTGGAGGGCCATTTCCGAACTGCCGAAGCACAGTTCCAGATCCCCGCTGTCAAAAACGGCGTACTCTTCCAGATCCTTGTCCTGGTAGGGGCTGTAGGTTTCCAGCCCGAAGCTTTCGTGGCGGATGGCGGAAGACCCGAACCGGGTCCCGGGCCGGAAGCTGGTGGTGGAATCAAAGGGCGCCCCGAACAGGACGATTTTGGCGTCCTCATAGGGAGCATCACAGGCCAGGAAGGTTTCCACGTTATTTTTCAGCATTTTGGCACCCTTCTTCCGTTTCCACTTCCTTCAGCATCTCCTCCAAGAAGGCCGGCAGCCAGAAGGCTCCCACATGGAGCCGGGTGGTGTAGTACCGGGTGTGCATGTTCAGGGCTTCCCAGGCCGGAGCATCCAGGTCGTTGATGGGATGGTACTTTTTGCTGGCGAAGCCGAAGGTCCAGTAGCCCGCCGCATAGGTGGGGATATGGGCCTGGTACACCTTGCTGATGGGGAAGGTACTGACGATCCGCTGGTGGCTCCGCTGCATGGCGATGGCGTCTTCCTTGTAGAAGGGGCTCCCCTGCTGGTTCACCATGATCCCGTCTTCCCGGAGGGCGTTGTAGCAGCTGCCGTAGAATTCCCGGGTAAAGAACCCTTCGGAAGGACCGAAAGGATCCACGGAATCCACAATGATCAGGTCATAGGAATTTTCCCGGTGGCGGATGAATTTCAGGGCATTTTCAAAATAGATGTGCCCCCGCCGGTCATCCATCCGGCAGGCGTTCCCGGGCAGATAGTTCCGGCAGGCTTCCACCACCATGGGGTCCATTTCCACCAGATCGATTTTCTCCACCCGGTCGTACCGGGTCAGTTCCCGGACCACGCCCCCGTCCCCGGCGCCGATCACCAGGATGTCTTTGATGCCCTTGTGGACCGCCATGGGTACATGGGTCATCATTTCGTCGTAAATGAATTCGTCCCGTTCCGTCAGCATCACATTGCCGTCCAGGGTCAGGACCCGGCCGAATTCCGGCGTTTCGAAAATATCGATCCGCTGGAAGTCACTCTGTTTGGAGAACAGGTGACGGTTCACCCGGAGGCTGTGTTTCACATCCGGTGTATGGAATTCGCTGAACCACATTTCCATTGGTTGTATCCCCCTCTTATGCCAGTACATTCAGGTGCTTCAGTTCCGGATCTTCTGAACCGGTCATGCTGCAGCCCTTTTCTTTGGCGTACCGGATATGTTCCAGTACGGTTTTGGTGATTTTTTCGCCCGGTGCCAGCAGCGGGATCCCCGGCGGATAGCACATGACAAATTCGCTGCACACCCGGCCTTCGCACTGCTCCAGGGGCAGGCTGATCTTGTCCGCATAGAAGGCTTCCTGGGGACTGGTGACCACCACCGGTTCCACATATTCCTGGGTGAGCATGCCGGTGGGATCCTTCTGGTACCGGCGGCGGATTTCCGCCAGGGCGCTGACCAGCCGTTCCAGATCCTGGATCCGGTCCCCCATGGACAGGTAGGCCAGGATGTTGCCGATATCCCCGAACTCGATCTGGATGTCGTAGTCATCCCGGAGGATGTCGTACACTTCGATGCCGGCCAGGCCGATGTCCAGGGTGTGGATGCTCAGTTTTGTGTTGTCGAAATCAAAGACGGAATCCCCGTTCATCAGTTCCCGGCCGAAGGCGTAGTAGCCCCCGATGTTGTTGATTTCCTGCCGGGCGTATTCCGCCATATCCACCACTTTGTGGAAGATCTCCCGGCCGTGGAGGGCCAGCCGCCGGCGGCTGATGTCCAGGCTGGACATGAGCAGATAGCTGCCGGAGGTGGTCTGGGTCAGGTTGATGATCTGCCGCACATACCCGGCGTGGACCTTGGGCCCGGTGAGCAGGAAGCTGGACTGGGTCAGGCTGCCTCCGCTTTTGTGCATGGAGATGGCGGCCATGTCGGCGCCGGCGGCCATGGCGGATACGGGCAGGCCGCTGCCGAAGTAGAAGTGGGTGCCGTGGGCTTCATCTGCCAGGCACAGCATCCCCGCGTCATGGGCCATTTTCACAATGGCCCGGAGATCGCTGCACACCCCATAATAGGTGGGGTTGTTCACCACCACTGCCACCGCGTCCGGATTTTCCCGGATGGCCTTTGCCACTGCGTCCCGTTTCATCCCCAGGCTGATTCCCAGCCGCTTGTCCACATCCGGGTTCACGTACACCGGGATGGCCCCGCAGAGCACCAGGGCGTTGATCATGCTTTTATGGACGTTCCGGGGCAGGATAATCTTGTCCCCCCGCTTGCAGGCGGACAGGATCATGGACTGGACGGCGCTGGTGGTACCGCCCACCATCAGGAAAGCCTGGCTGGCCCCAAAGGCGTCAGCGGCCAGCTGTTCCGCCTCCCGGATCACCGACACCGGATGGCACAGGTTATCCAGGGGCTTCATGCTGTTTACATCCACCCCCACGCATTTTTCTCCCAGAAAATCCGTCAGTTCCGGATTTCCCCGGCCCCGTTTGTGGCCGGGCACGTCAAAGGGCACCACCCGCATCTTCCGGAACCGTTCCAGGGCCTCATAGATGGGGGCCCGATCCTGCTTCAGCCGATATTGTTTTTCCAAGCTCATTCCCTCCCCAGTATTGCTGCTGTCTCTGCTTCCTGCAAAAAAAACGCAAGCTGCCTCTTTGCAGCTTGCGTAATAAGGTCTCATCCGGTATGGCGGTTTGCTTCTTTTCAGGGAATCTCCCCGTTACGAACGACTCTTATTGACCGTTTCACAAGTCTGCGCACAGACGCATTGCGGTTATGAAGTAACCAACTTATAAAAGTTGAACCCACAGGTTCAATCAATAAGGCTGCAAACCAGTTGCCGCCAGTTCGGCAGTGGACCCGGCTGTCCGTATGGCCTTGACCGGACAGCCGTCCCGAAAGACGTAATCTTGTCCAGTGGTCCGATGAAGGTTTTGAAAACACGTGACCGAATTTCCAAATCGTAAAAATTTTAACATACCCCCACCCCGTTGTCAATTTCATCTTGTCTTTCTCCCTTCCCCCGTGCTACCATGGGGACAGACTTTTTGAAGGGAGCTGGTTGGATGACACGGGAGGAATGGATACGGGCCCAGGTGCGGAACCCCTGGCACTGGGGGAGCCTGCTGGCCCTGTGGGGACTGGGGTATTACACCCTGGGCTGGGCGGGCCGGGGCCACTATACCGCCGCCATTGCGGGCTGGGTGCTGTTCCTTCTGGTGGAAACCGCCCCCATGCTCTGGACCATGCTGGTCTTCACCGGGGCCATCCTGTTCCTGTCCCGGTTCTTTCCTCCGGCGGCCCTGATTTTCCTCATCATCGGCATCGTGTTCTTCATCCTCCGGATCCGGTACGTGATCCAGAACGCCCAGCTGCTGGCCAGCGGCTTCCTGGTCTATCTGCTGTACTACCATCTGTTTGCCGACCGGATGCGGCTGGGCTGGGAGCTGGTGGAAGCCTGCTACAAACTGGTGACTCTGAACCACCTGTTTGCCCTGCCCTGGCAGCTCCGGCATTTCCTGGCCTACCCGGCCCTGCTCCTGGCCGCCGGTCTCCCGGTGCTCCTGGTCCACCTGCTGCTTTGGCTGGCCTACCGGAGGGGGTATGAAAGCCGCAATGCCCTGACGGTGCTGTTCGGCCTGCCCCTGGTGGTGCTTTCCTTCCTGCTGCCCTTCCTGAAAATCCTGGGCGCCTTTGACGGGGCCGCTTTTACCGACGCCGGCCACACCGGGCACATGGGCGGGGACGGATTCCATGGTACCCACGGGATCCAGACCACCGATGGCTTCCACGGCACCGGCGAGGTCCCTATGCCGGCAGATGGCCACCCGGTGCCCATACACCATGTGAACGGCTACTTCCGTTCCACCCCTGACGGGGGCACCACCTATGTGCAGCCCCATGTGGCCACCAATCCGGACGGCATCGTGGAAAACAACCTGTCCTGGCACGGTCCCCATCCCGCGGCCGGACCGGAAGGAACCCCCCAGGCCCCATCAGCCGCCGGCCATCCGTTCCATATTCCCCACGTGGATACGGTGCCAGGGGTGGGAAAGGAGAAGAAGGAATAAAAAAAAAGGCTGTGAAAAAATGATTTCTCATTTTTTCACAGCCCCTTTTTTAATCAAACTTCCGGTCGTACAGATCACTCTTGGCCAGGAATTCCTCCACCGTGGCGAAGCCCAGCTTTTTCAGCAGCTCGATCACGTAGGGATTTTCCGCCGGGGTGTTGTACTGGGCCTCATCGCTGTAGGCCTGTACGTTCTTCTTGCCTTCCTCCCGGTTCACCAGGGCCTTGGGGCCGCCTACGCAGCCGCCCTTGCAGCCCATGCCTTCGAAGAAGTTCCCTTCATGGTTCCCCTTCAGGATGTTGTCGATCATGGCCCGGCATTCCGGCACACTGTCCGCCCGGCGGATCTTCATTTCGATCTTCCGGTGGGGATTCAGCTTCTTCACCGTGGCATCCACAGCCGCCGCCACCCCGCCGGCATAGGCGTAGCGGATCCCGGCCTTGGAAGCGTGGGGCACATTGTCCTCTTCCAGGGAAGCCAGATCCAGGTTGGTGGTGGAGAACAGATCCCGGAGTTCTTCATAGGTGAGCACGTAGTCGATGGCACCCTTCAGATCCGGTTCCTTGATTTCCGCCTTCTTGGCCATGCAGGGTCCGATGAACACGGTCTTGGCTTCCGGATGGAGCACTTTTACCGTCCGGCCCCCGGCGATCATGGGAGATACGGAACCGGGAACATTGGGCATCAGCTGATGGTACAGCCGGCGGATCATGGCGATCCACATGGGGCAGCAGCAGCTGGTCAGCTGGAAGTCCCCTTCCTTGTTGACGTTCTTGTCAAATTCAAGGGCTTCCTTCAACGTCAGGATATCGGCGAACACCGCCACTTCCAGCATCCCGGAAAAGCCCAGCAGCTTCAGGGCCGTCCGTAGCTTGCCGGCAGTGACTTCCGGACCGAACTGGCCGGAAAAAGCCGGTGCCACCAGGGCGTAGATGGGGGTATCCCCCTTCTTCAGTTCTTCCACCACCGGGATGATGTCCTTCTTGGTCTTCAGGGATTCCAGTTTGCAGGCATCCACACAGGCCTGGCAGCCCACGCATTTGTCCGGATCGATCTGGACCCCGTCAGCGCTGGGGTGCATGGCATCCCACTGACACACCTTCACGCAGTCCGCCTGTTTGTCTTCAGAACAGGTGCAGGGTTTCACCCGCCACACCAGGCTGGTGTCTTCCGGATGGGCCAGACATTCGATCATCTTGGGATCGGCGTTTTCGATGTCTTTCACATTCTTCCCTTCCGCCGCCCGCTTCAGCATCTTGTGATACAGTTCATCCAGAGTCAGGTTCTTCGCTTTGCTTTCTTCCATGTTTTTCTCCCCTCATGCAGCGGGCTGCCGGTTGTACAGCCCCTGTGGTTCCGCTTTACACATTCAAAAAATCTGCCAGCAGATTTTTTCATCCGGCCGCTGACCGTTGACAATTTATACGATTTTCGTGGACCATCCCTCAATGTTCCACACCTGGTCCACCCAGTCTTCGTAGAATTCCGGTTCGTGGGACACCAGCAGCAGGGTTCCCTTGTATTCCCGGAGGGCCCGCTGGAGTTCCTCCTTGGCCTCCACATCCAGGTGGTTGGTGGGTTCGTCCAGCACCAGCAGGTTGGCCGACCGCTGCATGATCTTGCACAGCCGCACCTTGGCCGCCTCGCCCCCGGAAAGGGCGGTCATCCTGGTGGTGATGTGGTCATTGGTAAGCCCGCAGGCCGCCAGGGCTGCCCGGACTTCCGAATTGCTCATCCCCGGATATTCCTGCCACAGTTCCTCCAGGGCAGTGTTCTGGTTCCCCTTGGCGCTTTCCTGTTCGAAATACCCTACGGAAACAAAATCTCCCTGTTCCACGCTGCCGGCCACCGGGGGGATCATTCCCAGCAGGGTCTTCAGCAGGGTGGATTTCCCCAGGCCGTTGGTGCCCCGGATGGCGATTTTCTGTCCCCGTTCCAGCTTCAGGTCCACCTGTTTGGTGAGAGGTACATCGTACCCCAGCACCAGGTTGGAGGCCGTGAGCACGAACCGGGACGGGGTCCGGTCCTCCAGGAACCGGAAATGGGGTTTGGGTTTCTCCGCCCGTTTGGTGAGAAGCTCCATTTTGTCCAGCTTCTTCTGCCGGCTGTTGGCCATGCCCCGGGTGGCCACCCGGGCTTTGTTCCGGGCGATGAAATCCTGTTCCTTCTTGATTTCCGCCTGCTGCCGTTCATAGGCGGCTTCTTCCTGGCGCCGTTTCAGGGCCGCCATTTCCTCGAACTTTTCATAGTTCCCGGTATACCGGTCCAGCTTCAGGTTGTCCACATGCCAGATGATGTTGGTCACCGCATTCAGGAAGGGCACGTCATGGGAAATCAGGATAAAGGCGTTTTCATAATCCTGGAGGTACCGGGTAAGCCACTGGATGTGTTCCGCATCCAGATAGTTGGTGGGTTCGTCCAGCAGCAGGATGTCCGGATTCTCCAGCAGCAGTTTGGTCAGGAGCACCTTGGTCCGCTGGCCCCCGGACAGTTCGTCCACCTTGTGTTCCAGGCCGATGTCCCGGAGCCCCAGACCCCCGGCCACTTCCTCGATCTTGGCATCCAGGTTGTAGTAGTCCGCCGCTTCCAGCCGTTCCTGGATTTCTCCCACTTCTTCCATGAGCCGGTCCATTTTCTCCGGGGAAGCGCTTTCCATTTTGTCGTAATCCGCCAGCATCTCCTGTTCCTGTTCCACCAGGTCCTGGAAGGCGGTGCGTAGGGTTTCCCGGATGGTCATCCCGGGCACCAGCACGGAATGCTGGTCCAGATAGCCAACCTTGGTCCGCCGGGCCCAGGTGACCTTCCCTTCATCCGGACTCAGTTTGCCGGTGATGATGGACATAAAGGTGGATTTTCCTTCCCCGTTGGCCCCCACCAGGGCCACGTGCTCCCCTTTTTCCAGGCGGAAAGAAACATCGTCGAAAATATCCCGTCCCCCATAACTGTGGGACAGATGGGCAACATCCAAAACGCTCATGCAGGAACTCCTTCATCTTTGTTCATTCATGCCAGCTTTGCTGGCCTCCTTGGGCCGTTGACAGTTGACAGCTGACCGTTGACAGGGTTGCTGCCCCGCAGCAGCCTTTATAGTCGATTTAGTATACCATAAAACCCCCGCCGGGTCCAATCCTCCCATCCGTTGCCGGGACAACAGACATCTGCCTGTACCGTATGCTATACTGTCCCCGATAGGGGTCTGCCGCATGGGCGGCGGGCCTGTGACCCACAACAGGATTCATGGAAAACAAGGGGAGAAAAACATGGGTTATCAACTGACAAAGGAAGGGCTCCGGCAGGTCTTTGCCGCCTGGAGCCGGGAGTACGACATCTACGCTCCCAAACGGTTCGAAGGCACTGGCCGGTTCTCGGAAACCGACGTGATCCGCTATGGCACGGTTTCCGATCCGGAAGAAGTGATCTGGGACCAGCGGTCCGACTATTCCTGGAAGGAAGCGCTGCTGCCGGTGTGCCAGACCCTGCTGTACTTTACGGAAGACACGGTCACCGAAGCCCAGGACCCGGACCGGGGCAAGATTGTCCTGCTCCGGAGCTGCGACCTGGCGGCAGTGGAACGGTTCGACTACATCTTCCTCCAGAACGGGCCGGAGGATTCCTACTACAAAGCCCGCCGGGACAAGATCAAATTCGTCCTCATGGGCTGTGCGGAGTCCTTTGAGGGCTGTTTCTGCTGCTCCATGGGCACCAACCATGCCGATGGCTGGGACGGGGCCCTGAACCGGCGCCCTGAAGGATACCTGGCAGAAGCCCGGGACGGCTTCCTGGCGGACGCTCTGGCAAAAGCCGGCACCTCCTGTGGGGAGGTGGCCCCGGATGCGGTGGAAACCAACGATTTCACCGTCACCGTACCGGACAACCTGACGGAAGCGGTGGCCAAAAGCACCATCTGGGACGAATACGACAAACGGTGCATCAAATGCGGCCGGTGCACCCTGGTGTGCCCCACCTGCACCTGCTGGTCCATGCAGGATCTCTACTACACGGAAAACGGCCAGGCCGGGGAACGGCGCCGGGTCCAGGCTTCCTGCATGATCGACGGCTACACCGACGTGGCCGGGGGCCTGAAGTTCCGCCAGAAAGGCGGGGAACGGATGCGCTTCAAGGTGCTCCACAAGGTCCTGGACTTCAAGAAACGGGCCGGCTACCAGATGTGCGTGGGCTGCGGCCGCTGTGACGCCATCTGTCCGGAATACATTTCCTTTGTCCGCTGCATCGAAAAACTGGCGGACGGCATGACGGAGGTTACGAAAGATGAAAAATAACACCTATCTGCCTTTCCGGTCCGAGATCCTGGAAGTGATCAAACATGCGGACCTGGAATACACCTTCCGGATGGCCTATGACCGGGGTGCGGAACATCCGGTGAAGCCGGGCCAGTTCTTCGAGATCTCCATCCCCAAATACGGGGAGGCCCCCATTTCCGTCAGCGGCATCACCGACCATTCCCTGGATTTCACCATCCGGAAAGTGGGCAGCCTGACCAACGAAATCTTTGAAAACTACGTAGGCGGCCATTTCTTCCTCCGGGGGCCCTACGGCAACGGGTTCGATGTGGACATGTTCAAAGGGAAGGAAATCATCCTGGTGGCCGGGGGCTCCGGCCTGTCCCCCATCCACGGGGTCATCGACTACTTTGCGGACCATATGGATGAATGTGAACGGCTGACGGTGATCGTGGGCTTCAAGTCCCCCCATGACATCCTGTTCCGGGAGGACCTGAAACGGTGGAAAGCAAGCGGCATGAATCTGATCTACACCGTGGACAAGGCCGATGACGACCCGGACTATGACGGCCATGTGGGCCTGGTGACCCAGTACATCCCGGAAATGAACCTCCAGGATCCGGACAACGCCATCGCCGTGGTGGTGGGGCCACCCATGATGATCAAATTCTCCATCAAGACCCTGCTGGGCCTGGGCTTCGACGAAGAAAAAGTCTGGGTCTCCGAATCCCGGAAGATGTGCTGCGGCGTAGGCAAATGCGGCCACTGCCGGATTGGGGAAATCTACGTGTGCCAGGATGGACCGGTGTTCAAATACACCCAGGTCCGGTCCTTTATTGACTAGGAGGCGTGCCATGCTGGATATGGATTGTGGAAAACTGAAAAAGAACGCCTACCGGGTCACCAAGCACCGGGGCGTCACCTCTTCCCGGGTACGGGTGCCCGGGGGGCATCTCACCGCCGATGTGCTGGGAAAGATCCAGGAAATCGCCGAAACCTACGGCAACGGCCAGGTCCATCTGACCATCCGCCAGGGTTTCGAGATCCTGGGCATCCCCTTTGAAAAAGTTCCGGAAGTGAACAAGGCCCTCCAGCCCATCATCGAGGAACTGGACATCAACCAGGAAGCCCCCGGCACCGGCTACCCGGCTTCCGGCACCCGGAACATCATGGCCTGCGTGGGGAACCGGGTGTGCCCCTTCGGGAACTATGACACCACCGCCCTGGCCAAACGGATCGAAAAGGCCATCTTCCCCAACGATCTCCATGTGAAGGTGGCCCTTACCGGCTGTCCCAACGACTGCTGCAAGGTGCGGATGCACGATTTCGGGATCATCGGCATGACCGAACCCCAGTTCGATCCCTCCCGGTGCATCAGCTGCGGGGCCTGCGTGAAGAAATGCAAACAGCTTTCCGTGGAAGCCCTGCATATGGACAAATTCCGGCCGGTGCGGAACGTGGAAAAATGCATCGGCTGCGGAGTCTGCGCCCATGCCTGCCCCAACCGGGCCTGGACCCGGAGCAGGACCCAGTATTTCCGGATCACCCTCCTGGGCCGCAGCGGCAAGAAGAATCCCCGGATGGGCGTGGACTTCATCAAATGGGCAGATGCGGACAGCGTGGTAAAGATCGTCAGCAATGTGTACGATTACGCCCGGAAGTACATCGACCCGGAAGCCCCGGGCGGCAAGGAACACATCGGGTACATGGTGGACCGGACCGGTCCGGAAGAATTCCTCCGGTACATCCTCCGGGACGTGCACCTGCCGGAAAAGGCGGAAGTGTACAAGCCTCTCTACTGGAACGGGATCCGGTATTGGGGATTGAAGTAATAAAGGGTGTGAAAATGCTTTTCACACCCTGTCACTAGTCTCTAGTCACTAGTCTCTAGCTGATGGAAGCCAGCTGTCGCTGGCAAATATAGGAGTTGTGAATTATTTTTTCACAGCTCCTTTTTTGTTATAATGGACCCATGAAAGGACTGATACTCATGAAATGGCTCATTGCTTCTGATATCCATGGGTCCGCCTTGTTCACCCGGCAGCTGCTGGAACGGTTCCGTGCCGAAGGGGCCGACCGACTGCTTCTTTTGGGCGACCTGCTGTACCACGGGCCCCGGAACGACCTGCCCGAAGGCTATGCCCCCAAAGAGGTCATCCGGCTGCTGAACAGCGTCAAGGACCGGATTTTCTGCGTCCGGGGCAACTGCGAAGCCGAGGTGGACCAGATGGTCCTGGAATTCCCCGTGCTGGCCGAATACGCCCTGCTGGAATGGAACGGGCACCTGATTTTCGCCACCCACGGCCACCTCTACAACACCCAGAACCCGCCGCCCCTCCAGCCCGGAGACATCCTGCTCCACGGCCATACCCACATCCCCGCTGACGAACCCTGGGGCCGGGACAACCGGTACTGGAACCCGGGCTCCGTATCCCTGCCCAAAGCCGGCAGCGCCCACGGATATATGGTGCTGGAAGAGGACCGGCCCCTCTGGAAAGCACTGGAATAGGAGGACCACCACCATGCTTCTTTCCCGAAAAGTTTCTCTTTCCCTTTTCCTGGCCATCCTGGCCCTGGCTCCCCTGGGTTTCCGGCCCCTTCCTGCCCTGGCGGCGGAGGCCGGTCCCTCCCATGCCCAAAAGGCCGCGCCCCATCCCCAAAAAGCCCCGGCGCTCCTGGGCCGCCCCCACGGCAAAGCATCCCCTGTCATCAACGCCCACAGCGCCGTGACCAACACGGATCTGATGCCGGTGGCGGCCGGGGTCACGGTGATCACCCGGCAGGAAATCGCCGCCAACCACTATGACAGCGTGGCCGAAGCCCTGACCTATGCACCGGGAGTCACCGTCACCGGCGGGGTGGTGAACACTTCCCAGAGGATCGTCCGGATCGACGGGGACGAGCGGGTGGCGGTATTCATCGACGGCCACCGGATGAACCTGGAAAGCGGCCTGACCAACGGCCGCAGCACCTACGACCTGGACATGGCCGTGCCCCCTTCCGCCATTGAACGGATCGAAGTGATCCGCGGGATGGCGGACGGCGGCTATCTGAACTATGATACCCCCGGCGGGGCCATCAACATCGTCACCCGGAAGGGCCGGGACCATCAGGTCCGGCTGGAAGGAGCCCGGGGTCCCTATGACGGCTGGCGCTGGAGCGCCCATCTGGAAGGCAGCGCCGAAGGCTGGAGCTGGCTGGCCACCGGAGGCCGTTCCAACCTGGATGCTCTCCACTACCGGGACGCTTCCGGCAGCCGGCACACCATGCCCGATTCCGCCCGGAACCGGCGGGAAATGTTCTACCGATTCGACCGGCAGTTCACCGATTCCACCTCCCTGACCCTCTCCTACGCCCATTTCAGCAACAGCCGGGGGCTTTGGCTGGGCCGTTCCTACTGGGACAGCCACCGGGAGGACTATGAGGCGGAAAAGCTGGCCAACAACGTGAACCTGACCTACAACTACAAGGAAGACGCCCCGGTGCCGGCCTGGATTTCCTTCTCCCACAACTACAACCAGGCGGATTCCTACTATCCCGCCGGGACGGAGGAACAGGACCGGCTCCCCAGCTACAGCCGGTGGAAAGCCCGGACCAACAGCCTGGACTGGCGGGACGGGTGGAAAGTGCACCGGAATCTGACGGTTTCTGCCGGGGCCTCCTGGCAGCACACCTCCCTGGATACGGAGCAGAACCTGCTGGATGCACACAACTTTGCCAAGGACTACAACAAGGGCATCAGCAACCTGTCCGCCTTTGTGACCACCAAGACCCGGTACGGCAAACTGTCCCTCCAGAGCACCTCCCTGTTTAACCACAACACCCGGTTCGACAATGAATATGTATACGGGAATTCCCTGGAATACCGTCCCGATGACCGGCTGACCCTCTACGGATCCCTCCAGCGGATCTATTCCGTCCCCACCCTGGATGAGCTGTATTACAACAATGCCAACCGGGATTCCGACGGTGCCTGGAAGATCCGGGGCAATGAGCATCTCCAGCCGGAAACGGGCCTCAAATGGAACGGGGGCATCCGATACCGGCTCAATGATCACAGCACCCTGGACGCCAATGCCTTTGTGTCCCACATCAACAATCCCATTGTCTGGTACAAGGAGGCCGGAGCCTGGACTCCGAAGAATCTGGAAAGCCAGAACAAATCGGGGCTCCAGCTCACCTGGGAAGACCGGTTCAGTCCCCGGTACGGGCTCACTGCTTCCTATGCCTGGACCCGGACGGACACCACCTGCGGCGGGGGCATCGATCCCCGGTACACCGATGAGGTGGCGCCCCATGCCTTCAAGACGGCCCTGACCTACCAGGACAGCCGCTGGACCAACAGCCTGCTGTTCCAGGCCGCCTGGGGCCGGGACAAGGGATGGTACACCGGCAATGCCTATACCCTGGACGCCAATTTCAACTACCGGTTCAACAGCCGCTGGAGCGCCTGGCTGAAGCTCCGGAACCTGCTGGACGAAAGTTACGAAGACGTGGGCTCCCGGGCCCTGGGAGACTGTCCCGCCTGCGGCCGCACGGCCCTGGTGGGAGTGACGTATACGTTGTAAAAAAGGGGGGTGAATTTTTTCACACCTCCCCCTTTTTTCACTTCCTCCCCATCTCCTTCAGATTCTTGAAAAACCGGTCGATGATCCGGTTGTAGACTCCCAGGGGATCGTTTTCGCTGTTCCGGACCCGGGCGTCTTCGCTGGAGGCCACCAGCTTCCCGGTTTTGGTGTCGAACCACAGGAACCGGACAGTGACGCTGGCATAGGGCACATAGTAGTCCGGGATATACTCCGGATAGGTAATGGTCCGGTAAAAGGTATGCCAGTTGCCCTTGTCATCCCGGTAGCTGTCGTCGATTTCCCGGGTCTTCCACTCTGTATGAGCGGGCACCAGATAGGAATCCACCTGGCATTTGTCCAGCAGGGCCAGGATATACAGCTGGGCCCCGGCATCCAGGGCCTGCTGGGGGATGGTCACTGCCTTCCGCTCCCCGCTTTCCGCCGGCTGGACAGGCTTCTCTGTTTCCTGTTCCCCGGCTTTTTCTCCTGTCCCCGGAGCAGGCAGGGAGGCTTTTGGTTTCCCTTCCCCCGGCAGCAGGGCCCGGACCTGGGCCGCCGGTTCCATCACCACTTTGGGAGATTTCACTTTCCCCGCCTTTTTCCGGTACTCCTGGAGCATTTTCTGGGCCTTGGTCCCGCTTTCCAGCCCATACCCGCTCAGATCCATCTCCGACAGATACACCGTCTTCACCTGGCTGAAATCATACTCCGTATCCTGCCAGCTGGTGTATTCCGCCAGCGCCCCGGTGGCCCCGGCCACCGTCAGGAATCCCGCCAGCAGCACCGTACGGATGCCTTGCAGCAGTTTCATGGTGTCTCATCCTTTCTGTTTTTTCTGATTTCTTTCATTCTGCCATCTCCACATGAATCTCCCATGAAGCAGCAGCCTTCATCGTCAGTATACCATAAAAAAGAACCCGTCCCAAAGGGCGGGTTCTCTCCACAGGCCCGAGATGCGAGACTCGAAACCCGAAACCGGGGGGTTGCCGCAGCAACACCCCTTCTTGCAGAACTCAGATCAGTTCCAGGATAGCCATTTCAGCTGCATCGCCGCGGCGGGGAGCCGTTTTGTAAATACGGGTATAACCGCCGTTGCGGTCAGCGTATTTGGGGGCGATTACATCAAACAGCTTCTTGGTGGCATCTTCATCCACGAGGAATGCCAGAACCTGACGACGGGCGCTCAGATCACCTTTTTTGGCCAGGGTGATCATCTTATCAGCCAGACCGCTGATTTCTTTGGCCTTCGTTTCGGTGGTTTCAATTCTCTCGTTTTTGAAGAAGGCGGTCAAGACGCTGCGGAACATAGCTTTCCGGTTGCTGGTGTTCCGGTTGAATTTTCTGTAGGACATCTTTCGTCTTCCTCCTATTCTTCGTCAGCATTGCGCAGGTGCAATCCCAACTCCTCGATTTTGTTCTTGACTTCTTCCAAGGATTTGCTGCCCAGGTTCCGGACGCAAATCAGCTCGTCTTCCGTCTTGTTGATGATATCTTCTACCGTGTTGATGCCGGCCCGTCTCAAGCAGTTGTTGGAACGGACAGTCAGATCCAGATCATCGATGGACATCTGCAGCACAGAAGACTTGCTGCCTTCGTCGCTGGTCTTGGTACCATCTTCGTCCCCCTGGATGCGGGGCACGTTGGTGATCTTGAACAGAGCCAGATATTTGATCAGGATTTCGGCTGCAGAAGTCACAGCTTCATCCGGCCCCAGGCTCCCGTCGGTCCACACTTCAAGGGTCAGCCGGTCATAGTTGGTCACGTTGCCCACCCGGGTATCGGTAACACCGAATTTCACACGGGTGATGGGAGAATAGATGGAATCCACAGGGATGAAGCCGATGGGCTGATCCTTGGATTTGTTCTTCTCCGCCTGCACGTAGCCGCGGCCCACGTCAACGTAGATTTCCATGTTCAGGGCGCCGTTCTTGTCCAGGGTTGCAATGTGCAGCTCAGGGTTCAGAACTTCCGTATCCTGATCGGTGATCACGTCAGCGCCGGTCACTTCGCCTTCGCCGGCCTTCTTGATGTAGAACGTCTTGGGCTCAAAGGAGGCCTGGTCATCCAGACCCACTTTGAAGCACAGGGCTTTGATGTTTAATACGATATCCGCAACGTCTTCTCTGACTCCCTCAATGGTAGAGAACTCATGGAGAACTCCATCGATTTTGATGCCCGTCACAGCCATGCCGGACAAGGAAGAAAGCAGTACACGACGCAGACTGTTACCTAAAGTAATACCGTATCCACGTTCCAAAGGTTCCCAGACGAACTTGCCATAACGTCCGTCAGGAGAAATTTCGTCGACAACCAGGCTAGGTTTTTCGATTTCCTTCATGCGGAAGCCTCCTTTCGCGCATTACCACAATACGCGGTATAAGTAAGTGGAGAACAGTATCAGATTACTTGGAGTACAATTCGACGATCATCTGTTCTTCAACAGGAACGTCGATGTCTTCCCGAACCGGCAGACGGTCAACCTTTCCGCTGAGGTTTTGAGCGTCCACGGAGATCCAGGCAGGAACGGAGGTCTTGCCCAGGACTTCAGCCATGCCTTTGAAGTAGGCAGAGCTGCGGCTGTTTTCCATTACGGAGACTACATCCCCGGCTTTTACCAGAGCAGAGGGGATGTCCAGGCGCTTGCCGTTGACGGCAATGTGGCCGTGGGTCACCAGCTGGCGAGCCTGACGGCGGGTGTGGGCCAGGCCCATGCGATACACCACGTTGTCCAGTCTGCGTTCCAGCAGGATCAGCAGGTTGGCACCAGCGATGCCTTCCATTTTCTTGGCTTTTTCGTAGTAGCCGCGGAACTGTTTTTCCAGAACGCCATAGATGAACTTGGCTTTCTGTTTTTCAGCCAGCTGCATACCATATTCGCTCTTCTTTTTGAACTGGCGTTTCGGCTGACGGTTGGATTCTTTCATAACCCCAACGAATGCCGGAGACATGCCCAGAGATCTGCATCTTTTCAGAACAGGAGTCTTATCAATAGCCATCTAGTCTTTCACCTCCAATTATACTCTTCTGCGTTTCGGCGGACGGCAGCCATTGTGAGGAATCGGAGTCACATCTTTGATGGATTCCACTTCCAGGCCTGCAGCCTGCAGAGCGCGGATGGCAGCTTCACGGCCAGCGCCGGGTCCCTTTACGAATACTTCGATCCGTTTCAGGCCATGTTCCATAGCGGCTTTGGCAGCGGTTTCAGCAGCCATCTGAGCTGCGAAAGGAGTGCTTTTCCGGGAACCGCGGAAGCCCTGACCGCCGGCAGAAGCCCAGCTCAGGACAGCCCCGTTCAGGTCGGAAATCGTTACGATCGTGTTATTAAAGGTGGAGCGGATATGTGCTACACCAGCTTCAATGTTCTTGCTTACTTTCCGTTTGTTACGGACAACTTTTTTACCAGCCACTCGTCTAATCCCTCCTTAGACAAACTTACTTCTTAGCACCGGCCACTTTTTTCGGGCCTTTACGGGTACGAGCATTGTTTTTGGTGTTCTGACCGCGCACAGGCAGGCCTGCACGATGTCTGCGGCCGCGGTAGCAGCCGATTTCCACCAGGCGTTTGATGTTCAGGGATTCTTCACGGCGAAGGTCCCCTTCCACTTTATATTCATGATCCAGGATTTCACGCAGCTTGGCAATTTCCGCTTCCGTCAGATCCCGGACACGGGTGTCCGGATTGATCCCGGTCTTGGCCAGGATTTCCCGGGACAGGGTCAGACCGATCCCGTAAATGTACGGCAGGGCATATTCGATACGTTTATCTCTAGGCAAATCTACACCGGCGATACGAGCCATTCAAAGCACCTCCTTATCCTTGTCTCTGTTTATGTTTCGGGTTTTCGCAAATGACCATAACGCGGCCTTTGCGTTTGATAATCTTGCATTTTTCGCAAATGCGTTTTACAGACGGTCTTACTTTCATGTTGCTTGAACCTCCTCTTGCCAATCCTCTTATTTGAACCGATAAGTAATCCGGCCCCGGTTCAGGTCATAGGGCGTCAGCTCTACGGTAACCTTGTCCCCTGGGAGGATCTTAATAAAGTTCATACGTATTTTTCCGGAAATATGTGCCAGGATTTCATGATCGTTTTCCAGTTTTACCCGGAACATCGCATTGGGTAAAGATTCCAAGACAGTACCTTCTACTTCGATCGCATCTTGTTTTGACACGCTAATGCCTCCTTACCCTTTTACCGCAGCGACCACATCAGCATACACCTTGTCGATGGGCTGAGTGCCGTCAATTTCCCTGTACACGCCTTCCGCCTTGTAATACGCAATGAGAGGAGCAGTTTGGCTATGGTACGCTTCCAAACGTTTTTTTACAGTGGTTTCTTTGTCATCATCCCGCTGGTAAAGTTCCCCACCGCATTTGTCGCATACATTTTCCTGTTTGGGAGGATTGTATACCACATGATAGGTCGCACCGCAGTTCTTGCAGATCCGCCGGCCGGTGACCCGGGCCACCAGGTCTTCATCAGGCACGCTGATGTTGACGGCAGCGGTCAGGGTGATCCCGAGATTCTTCAGGATTTCGTCCAGAGCTTCTGCCTGTTCTTTGGTACGGGGAAAACCGTCCAGGATGAATCCTTTGGCACAATCCGGCTGGCTCAGCCGTTCTCTCACAATGCCGATCGTGACACTGTCAGGAACCAAACCGCCGGCGTCCATATATTTCTTGGCTTCTTTCCCCAGTTCCGTCCCATTTTTCACAGCCGCACGGAACATATCTCCCGTGGAAATATGGGGAATGGGGAAATCGGCAACTAATTTTTCCGCTTGGGTCCCCTTGCCTGCGCCAGGAGGTCCCATTAAAAGAATATGCATGTTCTCTCTCCTTATTTCATGAAACCCTGGTAGTGCCGCATGAGGGTCATGGACTCTACCTGTTTCATCGTGTCAAGCGCTACGCCAACCACGATCAACAAAGCCGTTCCGCCGAAGTATACTCCGGAAATTCCTGTGAGCCAGACGATCATGTTGGGCATAATAGCAATGAACGCCAGAAAAACAGCACCCGCCAGGGTGATCCGGTTCATCACCTTGTCCAGATAGTCCGTGGTGGGTTTGCCAGGCCGCAGCCCGGGGATGAAGCCCCCATATTTCTTGATGTTGTCGGACATATCCGGAATGTTCAGGCTTACTGCCGTATAGAAGTAAGTGAAGAACAGGATGAGCAGGATGTACAGCGAGGTCTGCAACGGTGTGCCCCATGCTAAATAGCCGGCCACTTTCTGGATCCAGGGGATCTTGATGAACTGCGCAATGGTCACAGGAAACATCAGTACGGAAGAAGCGAAGATGATGGGCATCACACCAGCCTGATTCACCTTCAGGGGAATATAGGTGGTGTGCCCGCCGTACATCTTCCGACCCACGATCCGCTTTGCGTACTGGACGGGGACTTTCCGGTAGGCCACCGTAATGGCCACCACGAACATCACCATCAGTACAGCCAGCACAGCGAAGATCAATACGTTGAAGACGTTGATAGTTCCTGCCTGCAGGTACCGGCCGATCACAGCCAGCCCGTTGGGCAGTCGGGAAATGATCCCAGCAAAGATGATCAGAGAAATCCCGTTCCCGATCCCTTTGGCCGTAATCTGTTCCCCAATCCACATCAGCAGCAGAGAGCCTGCGGTAAGGGTGATGACAATCATGGCAAAGGAGAAGAAGTCAGGATTGTTGACTGCTGCCCGCAAGCCATATGCCATCCCGATTGCCTGAATGGCGCCCAGGCCCACCGCTGCGTAGCGGTTGATTTTGTTGATTTTTTTTGCTCCTTCCGCTCCCTCTTTGGACCATTCTTCCAAAGTCGGGATCACCACTGTCAGCAGCTGCGTAATGATTGACGCATTGATGTAAGGAGTAATGCTCATGGCAAATATGGAGAATTTGCTGAGAGCACCGCCGGAGAACAGATCCAGAAGACCGAACAGGTTCCCACTGGTGAAAAGCCGTTCGATCATGGCTGCGTTAACCCCCGGAACGGGAATTTGCGTACCAGCCCTGAATACTATGAACATCGCAAGGGTAAAGAATACTTTCTTTCGGAGTTCCGTAGCCTTTAACAGGTTATCAAGGGCTGATGCCAATTAGATCACCTCTACCTTACCGCCGGCAGCTTCGATCTTGGATTGAGCAGTTTTGCTGAAGCCCATGGCTTTTACCGTGACCTTTTTGGTCAGTTCGCCATTGCCCAGGACACGAATGCCGTCACGGATGTTTTTCACCAGACCGGCTTCGATCAGGGCCACAGGATCGATTACAGCACCGTCGTCAAAGCAGTTGAATACTTCCACGTTGATTTCAGTGTAATGTTTGCCGAATTTATTGTAGAAACCGCGTTTCGGCAGACGCAGGTACAACGGCTTTTGGCCACCTTCAAATCCAGGACGTTTCACCCCGCCGCTACGGGATTTCTGACCTTTTTGGCCTTTGCCGGATGTTTTGCCCAGGCCGGAACCAAGACCGCGGCCTACACGGACGCGAGCTTTTTTGGAGCCGGCAGCGGGAGCCAATTCATGCAAATACATTTGCAGACCTCCTTATTACGCCTTGACTTCTTCTACTTTGACCATATGTTCCACTTTGTGGATCATACCGCGCAGAGCAGGGCAGTCTTCTTTCACAACGCTGGTACGGATCTTGGTCAGACCCAGAGCCTTGACAGTAGCGCGTTGGTCTTTGGGATACCCGATTAAGCTACGGGTCAGCGTGATTTTTACCTGTGCCATCATGCTACCTCCTTAGCCCAACAGTTCTTCAACAGTTTTGCCGCGCAGAGCAGCAACGTCTTTGGCATTCTTCAGGGATTTCAGCCCTTCCAGGGTAGCCCGGACCACATTGTTGGGGTTGGAAGTCCCCTGGGATTTGGTCAGGATGTCCCGAACGCCAGCCAGTTCCAGGACCGCACGGACAGGACCACCGGCGATAACCCCGGTACCTTCCATAGCCGGTTTCAGCAGAACACGGCCTGCACCGAACACACCGATTACTTCGTGAGGAATGGTGGTGCCCTTCAGGGGAACGGTGATCAGGTTCTTTTTGGCATCATCCACACCTTTGCGGATGGCTTCGGGAACTTCGGCAGCTTTGCCCAGGCCCATGCCAACCTTGCCGTTTTCATCACCAACAACAACCAAAGCAGAGAAGGAGAAACGACGTCCGCCTTTTACGACCTTAGCTACGCGGTTGATGAAGACTACTCTTTCTTTGAAGCCATCATCTTGTTTTTCGTAATTAGCCACTCTTATGTCCTCCCTCTGTTAAAATTCCAGACCAGCTTCACGGGCTGCTTCAGCCAGAGCTGCCACACGGCCGTGATACAGGTAGCCGCCACGGTCGAATACAACCGTCTTGATGCCCTTTTCCAGAGCCTTTTTGGCGATTTCGGTGCCCACAGCTTTGGCAGCTTCGATGTTGCCGCCGTAGTTGGCTTTGTTGGCCTTTTCCACGGTGCTGGCGGATACCAGAGTTTCACCAGTTTCATCGTTGATAATCTGAGCGTAGATGTTGCTCAGGCTGCGATATACATTGAAACGGGGTTTTTCAGCCGTTCCCACAATATTTCTGCGCATACGCAGGTGACGTTTCTGACGTGCTGCGTTTTTATCTTTCTTGTTCAGCAAGAGATTCACTCCTTCCTATTAGAAATTATTTCTTGCCTTTGGCGCCGGCTTTACCAACCTTGCGGATGATATGTTCGCCTACATAGCGGATCCCTTTGCCTTTGTAGGGTTCGGGAGCCCGCAGGCTGCGGATTTCAGCAGCAACAGCACCAACTTTTTCCTTGTCGATACCGGAAACGATGATTTCCGTGGAGTTCGGGCAGTCGAAGGAAATGCCTTCGGGAGGATCCATCACGCAGGGATGGGAGAAGCCCAGGGTGAAGCTCAGGGCTTTGCCCTTCTTGGCTACACGGTACCCAACGCCCTGGATTTCCAGGTGTTTGGAATACCCTTCCGTAACACCGATGATCATGTTGTTGATCAGGGTACGGGACAGGCCGTGGAGGCTGCGGTGCACCTTGTCGTCGGAAGGACGGGTCACGGTGATCACCCCATCATTCAGGGCCACGGTCAGTTCTTTGCTGATTTGACGGCTCAGTTCGCCTTTCGGTCCCTTAACGGAGACCAGGTTATCTTCCACCGTTACCGTAACTTTATCAGGGACGGTAATCGGAGCTTTTCCAATTCTTGACACTTATAAGCACCTCCGGTCTAGGGAATATCTTACCAAACGTAAGCCACTACTTCGCCGCCCAATCCAGCTTTCCGGGCAGCCTTGTCGGTCATCATGCCCTTGGAAGTGGAGATTACGGCGATGCCCAGGCCGCCCAGTACGCGAGGCAGCTGGTCTTTCTGGGTGTAGACTCTCAAACCGGGTTTGGAGATACGCTTAATGCCAGAAATAACTTTTTCCTTGTTGGGACCGTATTTCAGCTGTACACGGATCACATTCTGGTGTTCACCGGCTACGACTTCGAAATCTTTAATGAATCCTTCGCTCTTCAAAATCTCTGCAATGGCAGTTTTGATTTTGGAGCAGGGGATTTCAACTTTATCGTGATGAACCGAATTGGCATTACGGATTCTCGTAAGCATATCGGCAATCGGATCAGTCATGGTCATTTATAAAAGCCCTCCTTCCTTTTTCCGCTCTTACCAGCTTGCTTTCGTTACGCCGGGAATAGCGCCTTCGTAAGCATACTTCCGGAAGCAGATACGGCAAATGCCGAATTTGCGCATGTAAGCATGCGGTCTGCCACAGATTTTGCAGCGATTATATTTGCGGACCTTGAACTTCGGTTCCGCTTTCCATTTTTCAATCAATGCGGTCTTTGCCACGGTTTTCCCTCCTTATGCCCCAAACGGCATACCCAGAAGCTTCAGCAGTTCTCTGCCTTCTTCGTCGGTTTTCGCAGTCGTTACGATGATAACATCCATGCCGCGGACTTTGTCGACTTTATCGTAGTCGATTTCAGGGAAAATCAGCTGTTCTTTCAGGCCGATGGAGTAGTTGCCACGGCCGTCGAAGGACTTGGGGTTGACCCCTCTGAAGTCACGTACCCGGGGCAGGGCAATGTTCATGAATTTATCCAGGAATTCGTACATCCGGTTGCCCCGCAGGGTAACTTTCACGCCGATGGGCATGCCTTCACGGAGTTTGAATGCAGCGATGGATTTCTTTGCTTTGGTGATGATGGGTTTCTGACCGGCGATCATGGTCATGTCAGCCACAGCAGATTCAATGGCTTTGCTGTTGGTCACTGCTTCACCGCAGCCAATATTCAAAACAACTTTTTCCAGTTTCGGAATTTCGTTGACGTTCTTGTAATTGAATTTTTCCATTAAGCCTTTTACAGCTTCGGAATTGTATTTGTCTTGCAGTCTCGTTGCCATCTGTTTTCCTCCTTTCCCGAAGATTATTTGTCGATGACTTCCCCGCATTTTTTGCAGGCTCTGACAAAACCGTTGCCAGCGGCCACTTTCTTAATACGGGTCGGTTTCTTGCAGGACGGGCATACCAGCATTACGTTGGAAACGCTGATGGGAGCTTCCTTGGTAATGATCCCACCCTGAGGGTTGCTCTGGGAAGGTTTCGTGTGCCGTTTCACCTGGTTCACGCCTTCCACAGTCACCTTGGATTTCTTCGGGAAAGCAGCGGTCACTTTGCCTTCCTTGCCTTTATCTTTACCGGCCAATACCACAACGGTATCGCCTTTTTTTACGTGCAATTTTACGGCTTCAGCCATTTCTGCAACACCTCCTTGTTCTTAGAGCACTTCCGGTGCCAGGGAAATGATCTTCATGAAGTCTTTATCACGGAGTTCCCGGGCAACAGGCCCAAAAATACGAGTGCCCTGAGGGGTCTTATCGTCTTTGATCAGAACCGCAGCGTTTTCGTCGAAACGGATGTAAGAACCATCCGGACGGCGGGTGCCTTTTACGGAGCGCACCACAACGGCCTTCACTACGTCACCTTTTTGGACAACGCCACCGGGTGTAGCATCTTTGACAGAAGCCACGATGATGTCACCGATGTTGGCGTATCTCCGATAGGAACCGCCCAGCACACGGATGCACATAATCTTTTTGGCGCCGGTATTGTCCCCAACATTCAGCACAGTCTGCTGTTGAATCATGGTTTACCTCCCTTGCCAAGCTATGCTCAGCAGTCTATCTTATTTTGCCCGTTCTACGATTTCAACTACGCGCCAGCATTTATCCTTGGACAGGGGCCGGGTCTGGGCGATCTTTACGATATCGCCAGTATGAGCGTCGTTGTTTTCGTCATGAGCCTTCAGTTTAATGGTATGCATTACGCCTTTTTTGTAAAGAGGGTGTTGAACCAGACGTTCAATAGCGACCACAACGGTTTTCTGCATTTTGTCGCTTACGACTTTACCAGTACGCGTAACACGCAAGTTTCTCTCTTCAGCCACGGAATGTATCCTCCTTCGCTTAGGGTATAACCCGGATTAAGCGTTCACTTCGCGTTCCCGCTGGATCGTTTTGATCTGGGCAATGGATTTCTTGACTTCTCTGATTTTCATCGGATTGTCCAGTTGTCCGGTTGCCATTTGAAAACGCAAATTAAAAAGTTCATCTTTTAAGCCTGCCAGCTTCGTTTCCAGCTCTTCAACAGACATTTCTCTGATTTCGTTAGTTTTCATTAAGCTTCACCACCTACTCCATTTTCACGCGCGGTGACTTCGGCATCCAGCTGTTCCTTCGTTACGAAGCGGGTCTTGATCGGCAGCTTGTTGCCGGCCAGACGCATGGCTTCCTTGGCGATTTCTTCAGTAACGCCTGCCATTTCGAACAGAACACGGCCGGGTTTAACCACGGCAACCCAGTATTCGGGAGAACCTTTACCACTACCCATACGGCTGCCAGCAGCTTTGGCAGTTACAGGTTTGTCAGGGAAAATCTGGATCCATACCTGACCGCCACGTTTGATGTAACGGGTCATGGCGATACGGGCAGCTTCAATCTGCCGGTTGGTGATCCAGGACGGTTCCAGAGCCACCAGGCCGAACTGGCCATGAGCCACTCTGTTGCCCCGCATTGCACGGCCTTTCATACGGCCTCTATGCTGTTTACGATGCTGTACTCTCTTCGGTAATAACATTATTTCGCCCCTCCTTCTTGCGCTTCAGGAGCTTCCTTCTTCACAGCCTTGGTCGGCAGGACTTCGCCTTTGTAGATCCATACCTTGATGCCGATACGGCCATAAGTGGTATGAGCTTCAGCGGTTCCATAGTCGATGTTGGCCCGCAGGGTGTGCAGAGGAATGCTGCCATCACGATAGCTTTCGGTACGGGCGATTTCAGCTCCGCCCAGACGGCCGGCACACTGGATCTTGATCCCTTTGGCGCCCAGACGCATGGTACGGCCCACGCACTGTTTCATGGCACGGCGGAAAGCGATCCGGCGTTCCAGCTGGGAAGCCACGTTTTCAGCAACCAGGGTGGCATCCATATCGGGTTGTTTTACCTCGATGATGTTGATGTCCAGTTTGCTGTCGGTCATTTTGGCCAGGTCTTTTTTCAGCAGTTCGATGTTGCTGCCCTGACGGCCGATCACGATACCAGGTTTTGCGGTGTAGATGCTGATGCGCATCTTCTGTTCCGTTCTTTCGATGGTAACCCGAGAGATACCAGCCTGGAATTGTTTATCTTTAATGAAATCACGAATCTTGATGTCTTCCAACAGATTCTTTTGATAGTCTTTGTCGGCGAACCATTTGGAATCCCAATCAGCGATTACGCCCACTCTGAAACCATGTGGATTAACTTTTTGACCCACTATTCATTCCCTCCTTTTGTCAGGATGATTATTTTTCGGAAACAGCCACAGTGACATGGCTGGAACGTTTCAGGATCTTGAAGGCCTGTCCACGGGACCGCGGATGGATTCTCTTCATGGTGGGACCCTGGTCAACGAAAGCGTTGGAAACGACCAGTTTGTCAACGTTCATGTCAAAATTGTGTTCAGCGTTCGCAACAGCGGAGCGAAGAACTTTTTCAATAACCTCAGAACCAACTTTCGGGGTGAACTTGAGGATTGCAAAGGCTTCGTTCACAGACTTGCCCCGGATCAGGTTGATCACGATGCGCAGTTTGCGAGGTGCGATACGGATGTATTTGGCAACAGCTTTAGCTTCTTGCATCTATTTATATCCTCCTTCCCCTGATTATTTCACGGCAGCAGCTTTATCGCCATGGCCCTTGAACAGACGGGTGGGAGCGAATTCGCCTAATTTATGGCCGACCATATCTTCGGTGATATACACAGGCACATGTTTGCGGCCATCATGGACAGCAATGGTGTGACCCAGGAAATCAGGGAGAATCGTGGAGCTGCGGGACCAAGTCTTGACGACTTTCTTTTCCTGAGCAGCGTTCAGCGCTTCGATTTTTTTCAGCAGACTAGCTTGGACATAAGGTCCTTTTTTAACGGATCTGGACACTCTGTATGCCTCCTTTCAACAAACTCTATTATTTCGTTCTGCGTTTCAGAATCAGTTTGGAAGATGCTTTCTTGTTCTTCCGGGTCCGGGTACCAAAAGCACTCTTGCCCCAAGGAGTAACAGGACGCTTACGACCAACAGGGGAGTGACCTTCACCGCCGCCATGAGGATGGTCGTTCGGGTTCATTGCCACACCGCGGTTGGCAGGACGGACACCCAGCCAACGGGACCGGCCGGCTTTACCCAGAGTCAGGTTTTCATGATCCAGATTGCCGATCTGACCGATGGTGGCACGGCAGTTGATGTGTACCTGGCGCAGTTCGCCGGAAGGCATACGCAGCAGAGCATAGCTGCCTTCTTTGGCCATCAGCTGGATGGCAGCACCGGCGCTCCGGCCCATCTGGCCGCCTTTGCCGATCTTCAGTTCCACATTGTGGACCATGGTACCCAGAGGGATGTTCAGCAGGGGCAGAGCGTTGCCCACTTTGATATCAGCTTCAGGACCGCTGACAACAACGTCGCCCACCTTCAGGCCCTGAGGAGCCAGGATGTAGCGTTTTTCACCGTCAGCATAGTTCAGCAGAGCAATGTTGGCGCTGCGGTTGGGATCATATTCGATGGTCGCAACTTTTGCAGGGATGTTGTCTTTATTCCGTTTGAAATCGATGATACGATACTGTCTTTTGTGACCGCCGCCCTGATGACGAACCGTCATTTTACCGGTGTTGTTGCGGCCGGCATGCTGGTTCAGTTTAACAACTAAAGGGCGATGGGGCTTGTCCGTAGTGATCTCTTCAAAGGTGGACACAGTCATGCTGCGTCTGGAAGGAGAATACGGATTAAAGCTTTTAATAGCCATTGTTTGACCTCCTTAGACGAATTACATTCCTTCGAAGAGCGGAATTGTATTACCTTCAGCCAGTTTTACAATTGCTTTCTTGTAATCGGAACGCTTGCCTTCATATTTGCCCATACGCTTGGTTTTGCCCAGAACGCGGATGGTATTGACATTCACAACCTTCACATTGAAGATGGCTTCAATGGCCTGGCGGATTTCAGTCTTGTTTGCGCCCATTGCCACCTGGAAAGTGTATTTGTTGTCCTTCATCATGTCAGAAGTCTTTTCGGTCACAATGGGTCTGATGATAATGTCGCGAGGATTGGCAGCCATTATGCGAGCACCTCCTCAATTCTTGCTACGGCATCTTTAGCCAGCAGTACTTTTTCCGCATTCAGGATATCGTAAACGTTCAGGCAGTCATTGGACAGGGCCTTTACTTTTTCGATGTTGCGGGAAGATTTTTCTACGTTTTCGTTTTCCCCGTCAGTGATGATCAGGGCTTTTTTGTCAGCGGCTTCAAAACCAGTCAGCATGGCAACAGCATCTTTGGTCTTGGGAGCATCGAAGGTCAGGTTGTCCACCACGACCAGTGCACCTTCTGCCACTTTCGCGCTCAGTGCGCAGCGGATTGCCAGACGGCGTGCTTTCCGGGGCATATCTTTGGCATGGCTCCGGGGAGCAGGACCGAAGACGGTACCACCGCCTACCCACAGAGGAGAACGGACGGAACCGGCACGAGCCCGGCCAGTACCTTTCTGTTTCCAGGGTTTTCTGCCACCGCCCCGTACCATACCGCGGGTCTTGGTTGCATGAGTGCCCTGACGTTCGTTGGCTTGCTGCATCACTACAGCCTGATGAACAACGGCTTCGTTGAATTCTACGCCAAAGACGTAATCCATCAATTCTATTTCTTCACCGGTCTGTTTGCCGGTGATATCGTAAACTGCTACTTTCGGCATTGAAACGCCCTCCTTTCGTTAAACCTTATTTTTGTTCTGCTTTCACGACATCGGGACGAACCGTGTCTCTCAGCAGCAGGAAGGTACCAGCGGCACCAGGTACAGAACCTTTCACCATAATCAGGTTGCGGTCCTTGTCCACTTTTGCGATCGTCAAGCGCTGCACAGTTGCGCTGATTCCACCCATACGGCCAGGCAGTTTCTTGCCTTTGATCACGCGGCCGCCAGGACCGGAATGCATAGGACCATTGGAACCGGGTTCACGATGAGATTTGGAACCGTGTTTCATAGGCCCGCGAGCGAAGTTGTGGCGTTTGATCGTACCAGCGAACCCTTTACCGCGGGAAACGCCGACAGCGTCAACCAGATCGCCGGCTGCGAAAATGTCAGCAGCAATCTTGTCACCGACTTTATATTCAGAAGGAGCGTCCAGACGAACTTCACGGACAACCTTTACAGGAGCCACGCCAGCTTTGTCAAAGAAGCCCTTCATGGGTTTGTTGACTTGTTTTTCTTTGATATCCCCAAAACCCAGCTGAACAGCATTGTAACCGTCTTTTTCTTCCGTTTTGTTCTGCAGTACGACGCAGGGACCCGCTTCAACAACCGTTACGGGAACCAAAGTACCGTCAGCTTCAAAAATTTGGGTCATACCTAATTTCTTGCCTAAGATTCCTTTAGCCATCATCGCACCTCCTTACGCTTTGATCTCGATATCTACACCAGCAGGAAGATCCAAGCGAGTCAGTGCATCGATCGTCTTAGCTGTAGGTTCCAGGATGTCAACCAGTCTCTTGTGGGTCCGCATTTCGAACTGTTCACGAGAGTCTTTGTTCACATGAGGGGAACGCAGAATCGTATAGATGTTTTTTTCCGTAGGCAGGGGAATCGGGCCGGATACCTGAGCACCGGTACGTTTCGCCGTTTCTACGATTTTGGAAGCACTCTGATCCAGTGCTTTGTAGTCATACGCTTTCAGGCGTATACGGATTTTTTGAGTCTTTGCCATTGTTTTTAATTCCTCCATTCGCCACGTTTCCAAGAACGGACATACTCAGCAGAAGTTCCCTTCTTTGCCAGCGGGCCAGAAGCCATCTTCTGCCTCATCGCGGGCCCTGTAAAGCATAAGAATATGAGGGGCTTTGGCCAAGCCCCTCATATGGGCTTTCTTTAGATTGAATCGAAAGGATTAGCCTTCGATTTCGGTAACAACACCGGCGCCAACGGTATGGCCGCCTTCGC
>OIWO01000330.1_pt1 | contig 56099 bp, 52 predicted proteins | sample 1587641 | NCBI WGS metagenome assembly OIWO01 (sample SAMEA3888924, study PRJEB22519) | human gut metagenome | biome: human gut; feature: human-associated habitat; material: faeces | place: Denmark | collected 2010
CGTTGGGCTGCCCCTGGAATAACCTCCCCAGACACAGAAATCCTGACACTCCCGTATATCTCTTCGTAAAGGTTAACCAAGCCCCTGGAGCATTGCACAGCACGGGGGCTTTCCTATTTTACGACGTTGCCTTCATCGCGCCGCCTCCCAGTCGCGCAGCGCGTTAGTGAGCATGTACGCGGAGAGCCTCACGCGGTCAAGGGCGGCAGGGTTTGCGCTCTGCCTCGCGGCGGAGAGCACTGTCGTGTACTTCCTCACCGCGTCTGCGATGCTGGCTGTGTCCTTGTTGTCGATGAGCCGCTTTGCGAGGCCGAGGAGGTTGGCGACCGACTGATCTCGGAAAGACCATCGGAGCTCTCGGCGGATGTCTTGAACAACGATTTCGGTTTCGGTCATCCCTCGTCCTTCTCCTTTGCGTGCCACCACGACGGCACGTCGAGGTAAGCCCATGCAACGTCGTCATAGCCGGCAACCTTGTGCGCGACGCGCTTGGCGACGGTGTTGCCCCTGACGGTTTTGGCTTCGTAGAAGTGGTCGTCGCCTAGGCCGAAGTAGGCGTGCGGTATGAAGACGGGTTTGCCGTTCTTCAGGGCCATGATGAGCAGTTCTTGGCAGGGGCGCGGGTGCGTCGCTTCATCATTTTCATCGTACCGTTGCCAGTCGATATTTCCGGTCATTCCTCGTCCTCCTTCTGTTTGACGAAGTACTCAGTCGGGAAGAGCGTTGGCGCAATCTTTCCCTTGACCGGGACGTGGAGGATGTAGAAGCCACCCAGCGTACCTTTTGCGTCTACTGGGTACAGGAACAACTCTCCGTCACACTCCGACTCGGCCTTGTGCATATCTTCCAGCGTCGCCCCGATCTGGCATGCAACCCGCTTGCGTATTTCCTTTTTCATCTTGAGAGGCATTTCTCGTACCCCTCCATTTCTTCTACAAGTCGACGATCAAATTCAGCCACTCGAGCTAAAAAGTCCCCAGAGATCCACTCGCTTTTTTGATCATCAGGCCAACACTTGATGAGCGATTTGTACTTTGTTGCATGAAATCCACGGCAAAATGCGTACATGGGCTCTCCGCTTGGTCTTCTGAAATTCTCACCGTCGAAGTGGCCACGCAAGCGTGCGATTTCTTTCCCTGATTCATTTTCCTGAATCGAAAACATCAGGTCGACGTTTTTAGGGATGTTCCAAGACTTCGTTGGGTTCCATTCGTTCGGACGAAACTCCGGGTTTTCCTTGACGTCTTCGGGGGTGAGATCGACAGAAAAGCGATTGCCGAATTTGACGGTCCTCGCTTCGCCAGTCCAAACTCTATTGAGTTCTTCCGACAGGCTCGGCCCGCTGTACAGTGTGAGCATTGAGAGAATCTCATTAAGACGAAAGTCTTTCAGTTCAAAACGATTCGTTTTCATTCCTCCTCCTCCTCTTTCTCCTTTTCCAACTGGATGCGAATCGAGCGATAGTCCTTCAGCGTCCCGACGCAGTAAGACAACTTGCGGATAGCGTCGTCGACTTCCTCCATGGTCGGAGGGGTTCGACCCTTCCAACCCTTTCGACACGACGTGGCGCATACCTCGATGGCTTCCAACGCGAAGAGCGCACGGCGTCGATGCGCTTTTTCGGGCTTCATTCCTCGTCCTCCCACAGGGCGTATCTAGCGGTCACATCCTTATGCCCAAAGGCGTTTAGCCGGCCGTCCCAAAAAATAGGCAGCCGGTGGAACGAGCCGAACGGGATGAAGTCGTGCCCGTCGAAAACCGCAACCCCCTGAAAAAGCGTCTTGCCGTAGTACGGTTCCGGTGTGCCAGTGTTTTGATCCTTTTCTTTGACTTCGAGCCTGAGCGGCAAGCCGCGCGGCGGCGTCGTGTCCGGGAAGTATTTCCATTGCGTCATTCCTCGTCCTCCTCGCCATCCGGATCGTCCCACGGGCGGAAGCGCACGACGGCGTCGCTATCTGCAATCGGCCAAGGCGTTCCGTCGATATCGCACCATAGGCCCTCAGGCCTACAAAAGCCCTCACGCTCAAAAAAACGTAATTGAGCGCATGCCTTACTACCATCGTGACACTCCACACGCATGAGCACACCTTCCGGCGGGTTCACCTTTGAGTAGTCGTTCCAAGCACGCGGGTCGTACTCGCGCACTTCTTCGAGCATGTCGGCGTACAGCGCGGCGGAGAACTGCGAGCCCTCCCCGAACCAGAGAACGTGCAGTCGCGGTTCTTTTTGGAAACTGTCTTTTATGAGCTCGCGCTCCTTGTGCAGCCGAGCGGAGAAATCTCCGTCACTGATCTCGTCGAGCTTCCGCTGAAGCTCGCGGTCTTTCAGTCTGTATTTCATGCTTTCACTCCTTGTTCTGCCATGCCAAAGGCGATGTCCTCGATCATCGATCGCTTAACCGGGGGAATTATCACGGCCTTGGTCTCGGTCTTCTTCTCGGCTTTCTTCTCTGAGTTGTATGCACGGTACTCGTAAAGGGCGATTGCGGGGTCTGCGTACTTCTCGTCAGCCAGGCTCACGAGCGTGTCATGATCGTCCGTGGCGGACAAAATCCCCGCGTCGACGAGCTTTGACACCGTGATCTTGAACGACGCTGCGACTTTCGTCCTTATCCCGAGCGCGGAGAGCAGCGCCGACATGCGCTGCGGGCCTTTTCGCCGAGGAGTTCGAGGGCTTTGTCTGCCCTCACTCCGATGTATGGCTTACCGCTCATCGGATGCTCACGCTTTCGCGCGCCTCCAGGCTGCAGCCGGGGACTTCGACGCCGTCGAGCAGTGCCTGCTTGATGGCCGTCTTGTTGGGGCTTACGGTCGTCTTGACGGTCGTGTAGGCCTCGGGCAGGTTTGCGCCTTCGTCGACGGCAACGGCCTGCGTCGTGCGGATCGAGACGGTCACGCGGCCAGTCTTGACCTTGCCGGTCGCGTGTAGCGCATCGAGGAGCATGGCCTTGAGGTAGTCTGAGCGCTTCTGCATTGACTTGACGCGGGCGATCATGCGGTCGGCCTCTTCCTTGGCGGCCTTGGCCTCGGCATCAAGCTCGCGCAAGTAGAGCGCGGTCGCCTCGACCTTCTCGGCGGCCTGCGCTTCGACGGCGTGGAGCGCGTCGGAAGAGAGGATTTCCCCAGTCTCCTCGTCGACGACGATGTCATCCAGCGCAAAGCGCAGCGCCGGGGCGATTTCGTAGAGTTTCATTTTGAGTACCTATGAAAAAGCCCTGCCGGTTAGGGCAGGGCCGATTGAGAAAATGGTTTGATGATGGCTATTACTTAGCTAGCCGTCAGTGCGCGATAGCAGGACAACTGCTTCACGCTATAGCCGTTGCGCTCGAGCAGGGCCTCGATGGAGCCGAGGTTCATAGAAATTCGGCGCGGAAACCTCTGTCTTTAGGAAGGTTGAAGTTGATTTCAAATTGTGGTTTAGCGGATACCCGCAGGCTCCGCTTGCTCGGCCCGAAGGCCGGTTGACATCCTTCGCCAATGTTGGAAGGGGTTTGGTGCCTGCAACACCGCTCCTACCTCTCGGAGCTTTTAATCACAGGCCGCAGAGCGTGGAACTAGGATGTACATCCCACGGTGCCTATACATTCCCAACCAACGTAGCGCCTCTCGAAAGAGGGGCGCTGAGGCTAGTCAATAAAGGCTCTTTCAAGCCTCTGTCTTCAGACAGGGGTTATTGACGATGAAACTTCCTTCAGGAAACCCGGATCAGCGCTTGCCGCAGCCGTACGGGTTGTTCGGCTGGATGCGGGTCTCGCCGCTGCGAGACGAGGCCATGATGGCGGAGCCGAGCTTGTATTCGCAGATGCGGCCGACCTGCGTGGACTGGTAGACCTGCCCGTCGGAGGAGCGGTAGACGAGCTGCACGCCGTCGACATAGGTCGTGCCGGAGCCGCCGACGGCGTCGCCTGCAAGACCGCCGATCGCGCCGCCGGCAAGGCCGCCGAGGACGCGGGACGAGGTCGAGTGGTTGTTGTGGTTGCCGATGGCGGCGCCGGCGATCGCGCCGAGGATGGCGCCCGTGGCGCGGGCACGGTCGGAGTTTTCGCTGTTGTTCACGGCCACCTGAGCGGGATTGATGGCGATGATTTCAACCGTGTTCACTCGCTGAGCCTGGTTCACCTGGCTGGAGCTGTAGACGTCGGAACGATAGTAGTTGCCGTCGGTGGCGCAGCCGCTGAGGGCGACGGTCAGGCTGAAAAGGCCGATCACGAGGAGTTTCTTCTGGGGCATGGCTTTGTTCTTGTCTTGGGTCGAAAAAACGGTCATTTTGGACTGATCTTCCGTTCAGTCCACATCCTCACGATACACCATTGCGGGTGCGGCGGGCGGATGAGGGCTGCGGTCCGAAACAAGACGTTACGCATCCTTGCGCAGGCAGGATGCAGTGGATGTAGAAAAGCCGCCGGTCGCTGCGGAATCTGCGGCTTTGCGGTGCGTCGCGGGCCCTGATCAGGCGGACACGCGGACGAGACGGCCGGTGAAGTCGTGGATTTCGACGCGGCCGTTGCGGCGGTGGATGGCCAGCTGGTCGTCGCCGACGAAGCGGACGAACTTGGCGTCGTTGACACTGTACGTCGTGACGAGCTTGCCTTCGGTGTTGTAAAGCTGATAGTAGCCGTTTCTCAGGACGACGGCGACATGGTCGCGATGAAGGATGGCTTCGTCGATGTTCATCGGGGGAAGCGTGACGCGGGGCTTGCCGGCGCCGCCTCTGATCTCACAGCAACCGTTGCGGACAACTGCATTCATTGTTTCTCTCCTCCTTGGTGGGCTTCAGCATCTGCATGAGGGAAGAATATGACGGGGTGCGTCAGTATGTGACGCAAGCAGAAGCGCACGCATCATGTTCGAGACTCCATCAGTTTCTGCCGAAGCTCATCGAATCAATTCTACCAGAAATGAAATCAGGATTTCACGCTTGTCGTTCGGGAGGGTGTGCGGCTGATCTTCGCGGCGGCGTGCACTTGATGCAAAAAAGGAGCGCTGCTTTCGCAAAGCGCTCCTTTCGACTGTCCCGCGCGCGTTTACAAAGAACGCGGGACTATTCAAACCGATCGACGGAAATTAGTTTTCGTTGTCCATCGGGGTGAGGGCGTGACGAGCGGCCCAGGTCCACGGATTGGCGAGCCAGTCGTTGAGGACTTCCTTCTTGTCGGCGGAGATCGTGCCGAGTTCGATGGCCTTGTCGATGACCTTCGTGAAGTCGATCATTTCGTGGCAGCGGACTTGCTGCTTTTCGAAGAGCTTGTTGGTCTCGTCGATGCCGAAGGAGGTGATGGCGAGGCAGTCCGTGACCGTGGCGCCTTCAGCCTTGAGGCCTTCGACGGCGGAGAGGAGCGAGAGGCCGGTGGAGATGTGGTCCTCGATGAGGAGGACGCGCTTGCCGGCGATGTCGCAGCCTTCGACGCGGCTCTTGTTGCCGTAGGTCTTGGCGGCCTGACGAACGAAGATGCTCGGCTTGTTGAGGCGGTAGGCCAGAGCGGCGGCGTGGGAGACGCCAGCGCCTTCGACGCCCGCGACGATGTCGAATTCGAGACCGAGTTCGACGACCTTCGTGGCCATAGTTTCAAGGATGTCGCGCCAGGCTTCCGGGACGGCCGTCAGGCGGCGGTTGTCGACGTAGATCGGCGTGATCAGGCCGGACTTGAGGCGCATCGGACGTTCCGTCAGGAAGGACACGGCGCCGTTGTTGATGAGGTGTTCGGCGAGGATGTTTTCAGCAATCTTGGACTTGAACATTTTCTATATCTCTTTCCTGAAAATTAGTCGATGCCGATCGCCTTGCGGCCGTTGACCGTGGCAATCTTGACGAGTTCGTCGAAGTAGTCGAAGCGGCAACCTGTGGCGAGCGTGGTCATTTCGTGCCACATGTCGCCGGCGTTCCAGGGCACCATGGCGTCGCAGACGTTGTCCGTGCCGAGGGCGACGGTGATGCCGGCCGGGACGAGTTCGTCGACCGGGGTCATGGAGTTGTGCATCGGGCCGATCTGTTCGGAACGTGGGGTGTCGATCCAGGCGGTCGGGCAGGCGATCATCATCACGTCGGCTTCGCGCATGAGCGTGTAGAGACGCTGGCGGTAGGCGCGGGAGTGAGCGGCGATCGAGATGCCGTGAATGGCGACGACCTTGCCCTGCATGCCGTGCTGGATGGTCTTTTCGCAGAGCTGCTCGGTTTCGTATTCAAGGCTTTCGTTGAACTGGTCGACGTGGACGTGGACCATCTTGTTTCGGGACTTGGCCGTTTCCATGATGATGTCGAAGGCTTCGTCGCCGCGGCCGTAGTCGCGTTCGTCGCGCTTCGGGAGCGCGCCGATGATGTCGACGAGTTCAGCGCCGATGTCGAACCACTTGCGGGCTTCCGGATGGATCACGCCCTTGAGGGTCTGGTTGGCGAACTTGACGGTCAGCTGGTCCTGATAGTGTTCGCGGGCACGCAGGCCGGCCTTGATGGCGCGGTCTTCAGACTGCGGGTCGATGTCGACGAAGGTCGCGAGGGCGGACACGCCCTGGGCGATCTGGTTTTCAAAGAACATCGAGAAGCGGCGGTAGAAGTCTTCTTCCGTGGAGTTGCGCTTGAGGGCATCGAGGGCGTCCCATTTCTGCTGAAGCGTGCAGGTGCGGCGCATCTCGAGAACGTCGGGGCTGAGGGTGTAGGCACGGTCTGCATGAGCGTGGGTGTTGACCCAGCCGCCGGCGGCCATGATGGCCGGTTCGATCATGTCGCGAATCGTCAGGGGGGCGTTTGGCGTAGACATTAAGAACATCTCCTTCGCAGTTAGCGAAAACAAAAGTGGTATTTGCCGTCAGTACTCAGGAAAAAGCCGCGGATACGTCGGTTTGAAAGGGATGACGTTTCTGCGGCTAAATTGACCACATTTTATAGATGGGTTTTCGATGTGGCGAATGGCTACACAAATTGTTACACCATCAAGGCGTGAGGCTTGTGCTTCATTCCGTTTTCTTCGCTAGAGCCGCAGTCGAAGGCAAATGGATGCCGGATGCTGGTCACGGACTGGGGCCTCGTGTCGGCATGTGAAGGTCCGCCGCTGCGCGTCCTGAGGCGGGTTTTGTCGACGAATCCCGCCGAAAAAGGCCCGGATTTGGGTATGATGGGCGTCCGTTCCGTCAACCGACGCCATTTCCGCCTCTCCATGCTGTCATTCGAAGCCGAAGCGGCCGTTCAGGCCGAGCCCGTTCCTCCCGTTCTTCCCGTCCTTTATCTTGATGACGTGATGTGTGCCGTGATGAAGCCCGAGAAGCTTCTCGTGCACCGCACCGAGATCGCCAACGGCGACACGGTCTTTGCCGTGCAGTGCGTGCGTGAGCAGCTCGGTCGTCGGGTCTGGCCCGTGCACAGGCTCGACCGCGGGACGTCGGGCGTGCTCGTCTTTGCGTGTGATGCGGACACGGCCTCGAGGCTCGGGCGCATCATGATGGCGGGCGAGGTGAAGAAGCGCTATGCGGCCGTCGTGCGCGGCTGGCTCGAGGAATCCGTCGACTGCCGCCATCCGCTCTCGCTCCCCGAGGATCCGTATCTGAAGAAACGACGCGGTCCGTCGGAGCCTCAGGATGCGCGCACGGTCTTCATCGAGCGCGCAAGGGGTGAGGCGCCCGTTCCTTCGGGCAGGTTCGAGACGACCCGCCTCGGCCTCGTCGAGGCCGAGCTCTTCACGGGCAGAAGGCATCAGATCCGCCGTCATCTCAAGTGGCTTGCGCATCCCGTCATCGGGGACGCCACCTACGGGAAGGGCCCCCTCAACCGTGCGGTCGCGCAATGGTTCGGTGCGGACCGCCTGATGCTCCACTGTGCGAGGATGACGCTCCCGCATCCCGTCACGGGCGAGGAAATCGACATCCGTGCGCCGCTCGTCGAGGGTCCCTTCAGGTCAGCCGTCGAGAGGCTCGGCTGGCTTGAGGCGTACGAGGAGCTTATGAACGGCCCCTGGAGAGAGCCGCCTGCGCAGGCGCAGCTTCTGGCGTAGCTGCCTGAGGCCCGGGAAAGAAAGAAGGCCCGGCCTTCCGAGAGGAAGCCGGGCCTTCTTGGGTTTTGACTGTCGTCGGCGTCAGGAGTTGCGGCGCTTGTCGAGGCCGAGATCGGCCATGATCGTGGCGGAGATTTCCTCGATCGACTTCGTCGTGGAGTTGAGCCAGCGGATGCCTTCGCGGGCCATCAGGCCTTCGGCGTCGGCGATTTCCTGACGGCAGTTTTCGATGCTGGCGTAGCGGCTGTTCGGACGGCGCTCGTTGCGAATTTCGGAAAGGCGCTCGGGCTTGATGGAGAGGCCGAAGAGCTTTTCGCGAAGCGGAATGAGGGCGTCGGGCAGGGAGCCGCGGTCGAAGTCCTCGGGGATGAGCGGGTAGTTGGCGACCTTGATGCCGAACTGCATGGCGAGGTAGAGCGACGTCGGGGTCTTACCCGAGCGGGAGACGCCCACGAGGATCACGTCCGCTTCGTCGAGGCCGCGGTTCGTCTGGCCGTCATCGTGCTGGAGCGTGTAGTCGATGGCGGCGATGCGGCGGTTGTACTTCGCGTCGTCGCGGATGCGGTGGCTCTGGCCGATGGAGTGCGCGCTCTTCATGCCGAGCTCGGTCTCGAGCGGGCCGACGAACTTGCGGAAGAGGTCGATGATGTGACCGCTCACGTGTTCGTTGAAGGTGCGCATGATGTCCGGATCCACGAAGGTCGTGAAGATGATCGGACGAAGACCTTCTTCCTTTTCCACCTGATTGATGCGCTGCGCGGTTTCAAGCGCCTTCTCGACCGTGTTGACGAACGGGATGCGCGTCTGGTGGTAGTCGAGGTCGGGGAACTGCGTCATGATCGAATGCGCGAGCGTTTCGGCGGTGATGGCGGTGCCGTCGCTCACGATGAAGATCTGTCGGCAGGGGGCGCACTTCTGGGTGTCTGTCATGGCGGATAGATGAAAAGGATTGGGTAATCCTTCCATTCTAACCGATCGGCCATTTCCGATGAGTCCAGTCTGAGGGTTCCCGCGTCGTACGGGCGTTTGAGGTCAGAGCCTTGGGCTGCGCCTGATGAGGAGCTCGGCCGCAAGGAAGATGACGGCCGCAAAGAGCGAGAGCAGGAGGCAGAGCGCGTTCGCGGCGTCGAAGTCGGCGCGCGAGACGGCGTTGAAGATTTCGAGCGAGAGCGTGTTGGTGCGTTCCGAGATGTTGCCGCCGAGCATCATGGTGATGCCCACCTCGCCCGAGACGCGGCGCAGCCGAGAAGGAGCGCCGCCGCGAGACTCGGCCGAACGAGCGGTAGCGTGACCCTGAGGAAGACGTCGCGCCTGCTCGCGCCGTGGATGCGGACGGCCTCCTCGAGTTCGATGAGGCGCGGCGAGGCGAACGCTGCCTGAAGCGGACGCACGACGAGCGGTAGGCCCGCAATGAAGCCCGCGAGCGCGACGGCCTCGCGTTGAAGATGAGCGAGAGGCCGAAGGGCTCAAGCGCTCCGCCCACGAGGCTCGTGCGCCCGAGCGCCGTCAAGAGCATGTAGCCGAGCGCCACGGGCGGAAAGACGAGCGGAATCGTGATGACGAAGCCGAGGACGCGCGGGGCTACTCCCGGCGCCCTCGCGAGGTAGTAGCCTGCGAGCGGCCCTGCGACGAGAAAGAGCGCGAGCGTGACGAGACAGGTCTTCGCGGTGAGTGCAAGCGAGAAGAGGAGCTGCGGCTCGTTGAGAATCAGGTCGATCATGGCGGGCGTGCGTCGCGGGCGTCCTCATTCGATGCCGAACTTCCTCAGGACGGGCTTCGCCTTTTCGGAGGCGAGGAAGTCCATGAAGGCCTTCACGTCGGTGTCGGCCTCGGCGCCCCGCACGGGACGCACGGTCATGTGTACGACGGCGCTTTCGTCGCGGATGGCCGTGTGGCCGCCGAGTGCCTCCGTGTCGGACTTGAGTACGGCAAGGTTCACGAAGCCTGCGTCCATGTTGCCCGTCGTCACGTAGGAGTAGACCTGCGGCACGGTGCCCACGACCTGAAGCTTGGGCGCGACCTTTGCGTCAAGGCCCGTCGCCTTGAGCCATTCGGCGGCGGAGCGGCCGTAGACGGCGGCCTTCAGATTGGGCGAGGCGACGGTCTTGACGGACTCGAACGCGATGTCCTCGGGGCGCTTCAGCTCGAGCTCCTTGCGCCAGACGAGGACGAGCGGCGTGTCGCCGAGGCGCCTGGCGTCGGGTGCGAGCGCATCGTGGAACTTCTCGAGGCTCGCCTCGTCGGAGATGACGACGTTGACGCCGCTGTCGTGCTTCACCTGGGCGAGCATCTGGCCGATGTTGCCGCCGAAGCTCTTCTCGACGGCGACGCCCGTCTCCTTCTGATAGAGCGCGGCGAGCGCGTCGACCATCTTGACGTAGCCTGCGCCCGTCGAGACGACGATCTGCGCGGCGTTCGCGGCGCTCGCGGCAAGAGCGGAGACGGCGGCAAGGGTAATGAGGAGCGGCTTGGGTTTCATGATGATGTCCTTGGGTTGGGAGTGGTCGGTGTCAGGCTGGCGTGCGGATGTCCGCAATGCGGCCGTCCTTCATCGTGAGGACGGTCTTCGCGAGCCTCTCGGCTTCGTCGGCGGCGTGCGTGATGTAGAGGACGGGAATGCCCGTGATTTCGGGAATGCGCTCGAAGTAGCCGAGAAGCTCGGCCTTGCGCTCCGAGTCGAGACTCGCGAGCGGCTCGTCCATGATGAGGAGCGTCTCGGCGGCGAGAATGGCGCGCCCGAGCGCGACGCGCTGGCTTTCGCCGCCCGAGAGCGTGTCGGGACGACGTGAAAGAAGATGCGCAATGCCGAGCACCTCGATGAGGCGCTCCTGGTCGACTGCGGTGCGGCGTCCTCCGAGGCGCCTGCCGAAGAGCAGGTTCTTGCGAACGGTGAGGTGCGGAAAGAGCCTGTGGGACTGGAAGACGAAGCCGATGCCGCGCGATTCGACGGGAAGGTCGATGCACGGATCGTCCGATCTGAAGACGCGGCCGTTGACGCTGATCGTGCCCGATGCGGGCTTCACGAGATCCGCGATGCTGCCGGTGAGCGTCGACTTGCCGCAGCTCTGCCAAGAAAAGAGGGTGGAGGGGTGGATGAAGACGGGGAGGTCAGAGCCTCCCCTCCGTCAGGCCTTCTGGGCGAGGGCGGCTTCGATTTCGATGACGCCCTCGAGGACGCCGGCCGCCAGTGCGTAGAGTCGGGCGTTACTGCGTGCGCGAACGGCTACGGCGAAGGCGGGGAGCCATTTGGCGGCGTGCGCCTCGAAGAAGGCGGTGGCGGCCGCAGGGTCGTTCTTGAGGATCAGGACGGTGAGAAAGCCGAGCTGCAGGCCGAGATGGTCTTCGGGCACGCCGAGGATGCCTGCGGTCTCAAGCCCCGCGTCGGCGTAGGCCTTGCGGCACTCGAGCTGGGAGAGCGGGATCTCGTCCCTGTGGAGCCAGGCGGATTCGGCAAGGGGCACCGTGCCCTCGCATGTGCCAAGGAAGAGTCTGGCGTACTCGCGTTCGAGCTCGAGCGGCTCGGGCGCGGGGGCGTCGAGCACCGCCTCGAACGGGGCGGCGTTCGTGCCGAGTTCGGCTGCGAGCCCTGCGGCCGCGCGCATCGCCTCGACGTAATTTTCATAGGCGCCCTTCGCCTCGGGCTGGAGAAAGAGGGCGGAAAGCGCGTCGTAGACGGACTGACGCGCAAAGTCCTGCAGCTGCTGGGTGACCACGGGCTTGCTCTTTATATATAGACGGTCTGGAGGCGGCGGGGCGGGGCCGCGGGGGCGGCGCCTGCCGGCCGGATCGGATCAGGTCATTTTATCTGCTGTCGCGTGAAAGTGCCTCGCCCTACTCAAAACCACCTAGATGGGAACAATGACACTCTGCCTGCGTCTAGATTTCATCTATTGAGGCGGATCGGACCTGCGGAAAATCCCTGAAATTGTCCTGCGGGATCAAAAAATATGCAGGGTAGGCCCATTTTCCGGCGCATAAAGCGCTCTGAACGGGTAAAATCCCCCACAATTGAACCACCGCCCCGGTTCTTGGGGCTTAAGAGGATAAGCATGGTACAGGGTCGTTACGTTTTCCCCTTTAGTCAGCTTCGCATGACCGACGTTGATCGCGTCGGCGGCAAGAACGCTTCGCTCGGCGAACTGCTCAGCCAGCTCACGAGCGCTGGCATCCGCGTGCCGGACGGTTTCGCCACCACGGCCGAAGCCTTCCGCCTCTTCCTGAAGGAAGGCGGTCTCGAGGAGCGCATTGCTCAGCGTCTCACCACCCTTGACGTCGACGACGTCAAGGCGCTCGCCGCTGCCGGCGCCGAGATCCGCGGCTGGATTGAAGCCGCTCCGTTCCCGGCCGAGCTCGAAAAGGAAATCCGCGAATTCTACGAATGGCTCAAGGACGGTCAGGAGGAAATCTCCGTTGCCGTTCGCTCTTCCGCCACGGCTGAAGACCTTCCCGACGCCTCCTTCGCCGGTCAGCAGGAAACGGTGCTCAACGTCGTCGGCATCGACGCCGTCTTCAAGCACATGAAGGAGGTCTTCGCCTCCCTCTACAACGACCGCGCCATCTCCTACCGCGTCCACAAGGGCTTCACGCACGCTGAAGTCGCCCTGTCCGCCGGCGTGCAGCGCATGTGCCGCTCCGACCGCGGCGCCGCCGGCGTGATGTTCACGCTCGACACCGAATCCGGCTTCGACCAGGTGGTCTTCATCACCGCCTCCTACGGCCTCGGCGAAACCGTGGTTCAGGGCGCCGTGAATCCCGACGAGTTCTACGTCCACAAGCCCATCCTTGATGCCGGCAAGTATCCGATCATCCGCAAGACGCTCGGCTCCAAGCTCATCAAGATGGAGTTCGAATCCGACAAGTCCGTCGGCCGCACGGTCCGCACGGTCGATGTCCCGGTCGAAGACCGCCGCAAGTTCGCCATCACCGACGAAGATGTGATCGAACTGGCCCGCTTCGCCCGCATCATTGAAAAGCACTACGGTCGTCCGATGGACATCGAGTGGGGCAAGGACGGCAACGACGGCAAGATCTACATCCTTCAGGCCCGTCCTGAAACGGTGAAGTCCCAGCAGAACAAGGCCGACGTGCAGCTCCGCTACACGCTCAAGTCCAAGGGCCGCCTGCTCTGCCAGGGCCGCGCCATCGGCCAGAAGATCGGCACGGGCCCGGTCCGCATCGTCGACAGCGCCGCTGAAATGGATCGCGTTCAGGCCGGCGACGTTCTCGTCACGGACATGACCGACCCCAACTGGGAACCGGTGATGAAGAAGGCCTCCGCCATCGTGACGAACCGCGGCGGTCGTACCTGCCACGCGGCCATCATCGCCCGCGAACTCGGCATCCCGGCCGTCGTCGGCTGCGGCGACGCCACGGAACGCCTCTGCGAAAACGACGAAGTGACGGTGTCCTGCGCCGAAGGCGACACGGGCAACATCTACGAAGGCATCCAGGAAGTGGCCGTTGAGGAAGTCCAGCGCGGCACCCTCCCGGAAATCCCGGTCAAGGTCATGATGAACGTCGGCAACCCGCAGCTCGCCTTCGAGTTCCAGGCCATCCCGAACAAGGGCGTCGGCCTTGCCCGCCTTGAGTTCATCATCAACAACAACATCGGCATCCACCCGAAGGTTGTTCTTGAGTACCCGAACGTCCCGAGCGAATTGCGCGACGCCGCCGAACGCCTCTCCGCCGGCTATGCCAGCCCGAAGGAGTTCTTCGAGAAGCGCATCGCCGAAGGCGTGGCCACGATTGCCGCCGCCTTCTACCCGAAGAAGGTCATCGTCCGCATGTCCGACTTCAAGTCTAACGAGTACCGCAAGCTCATCGGCGGCGCCCTCTACGAGCCGGATGAAGAAAATCCGATGCTCGGCTTCCGCGGCGCCTCCCGCTACATCTCGAACCAGTTCGCCGAATGCTTCGCGATGGAATGCCGCGCCATGAAGTTCGTGCGCGACGAAATGGGCCTCACCAACGTCGAACTGATGATTCCGTTCGTGCGTACGCTCAATGAAGCCAAGCGCGTCAACGAAATCATGGGACAGTACGGCCTCAAGCGCGGCGTCAACGGCCTTCGCCTCAACATGATGTGCGAAATCCCGTCCAACGCCGTCCTCGCCGACCAGTTCCTCGAGTACTTCGACGGCTTCTCCATCGGCTCGAACGACATGACGCAGCTCGCCCTCGGTCTCGACCGAGACTCAGGCCTCGTCGCCGCGTCCTTCGACGAACGCGATCCGGCCGTCAAGGCGCTCCTCGCCATGGCCATCAAGGCCTGCCGCGAACGCGGCAAGTACGTCGGCATCTGCGGCCAGGGTCCTTCCGACCACGCCGACTTCGCCGCCTGGCTGATGGAACAGGGCATCGAGTCCATCTCGCTCAACCCCGACACCGTCGTCGACACGTGGCGCCGCCTCGCCGTCAAGTAATTGACGCGCTGAGACGCTAGTCCGAACAAGGCCCCCGGCTCCGAAAGGCGCCGGGGGCTTTTGTCTGGTCCCTTCGAATCGCGTGTGCCCGAGATGTTTTCACGTCCGTGCTTGACATGTGCCATGAGAATGATTATCATTAATGAGAGTAAGAACCATTCGCAGGTGCGAACGAGCAGGACCACACGAATCACAGGCGCCTTTCGGGCGCAGGGAAGGGCAACATGACGAAGCATGCAGCTGCAAGGACGCGCACGGCGCTCAGAGCCGCCTCAACCGCAGGTCTTTCGGTCTCCGCATTCTTTCTTGCGGCGCCCGTTCTCGGTCTTCTCGCGCCGCAGGCGAGCTTTGCGGCGGCGATCGCTGCCTTTGCCGCGGCGACAGGACTGGATGCGATTCGAGACCGTACGCACGGAGAATAGTTTTCACGACTTCTGCAGTTGAGTGAGGACCGGCGCCCGCAGTTCTCTTCGGAGGAATGCGGGCGCCGGTCTTTTTGTCTTCCCGATTGTCGTTTCGTAAGTGCGTGAAAGCCTAGGAGTGCCGCCGTTCGCCGCTGTGCTAGAGTGTTCTGGTACGGCCTCTGTGGCCCGCAGGGCGGTTCCTGCGGCGGATCAGGGGCGCTTGCGGAGGCAGAAACGTTGTTCATATCAGGTACGGTTCTCTGGTTCATACTGGCGCTGATCGTCGCCGCCGTCGAGATGGTGACGGGCACGGTCTATCTTCTGGCCGTCACGCTGGCGTGCGCGGCCGCGGGCGCCGCGAGCTGGCTTGGCCTCTCGGCGAGCTGGCAGTTCGCGGTCTGCGCCCTCGTGACCGTCATCGGCTGCGCGCTTGCGCATCTCCTGCGCCGCAGGAAGAATCCGCAGGCCGATCGTCTCATGAATCTTGACGAGGGCGAGCGCATCCGAGTCGAATCCGTGGGCACGGGCGGCACCGCCGTCGTGCAGTACCGCGGCGCGCCCTGGATCGCCTGCGCCGAAGAGGGCGATCTCACGCCGGGCACCTGGATCATCGCCCGCGTCGACGGTACTCGCCTCGTCCTTCGTTCCGCCGCCCTCAAGTAGAGGCGACGCCTATTTCACACGTCATACGGAGTCATTGAAAAAATGAACGTCAGCGGCTTTCTCATCTTTACGCTCGTGCTCGTCGTCGTGGCGGTGCTCTTTGCGTTCCAGTCCGTCAAGGTCGTGCCCCAGCAGACCGCGTGGGTGGTCGAGCGCCTCGGCAAGTTCCACGCCGTGCTCACGCCGGGCCTCAACTTCATCATTCCCTTCATCGACCGCGTCGCCTACCGCCACTCCCTCAAGGAGATCCCGCTCGACACGCCGAGCCAGGTCTGCATCACGCGCGACAATACCCAGCTCACGGTCGACGGCGTCCTCTTCTTCCAAGTGACCGACCCGCAGCGCGCCTCCTACGGCACGTCCAACTACGTCGTCGCCATCACGCAGCTCGCCCAGACGACGCTTCGCTCCGTCGTTGGCAGGATGGAGCTCGACAAGACCTTCGAGGAGCGCGATCTCATCAACAAGTCCGTCGTCTCCGCGATTGACGAGGCGGCCCTCAACTGGGGCGTCAAGGTGCTCCGCTACGAGATCAAGGACCTGACGCCGCCCGTCGTCATCCTGCAGGCCATGCAGCAGCAGATCACGGCCGAGCGCGAAAAGCGCGCCGTCGTCGCCGCATCCGAAGGCCGCAAGCTCGAGCAGATCAACCTCGCCACCGGCGCCCGCGAGGCCGCCATCGCCCAGTCCGAGGGTGAAAAGCAGGCCGAGATCAACAAGGCCGAAGGCCAGGCGGCCGCCACGCTCGCCCTTGCCACGGCAACGGCCGAGGCCCTTCGCCGCGTTGCCGCCGCCACGCAGGCCGAAGGCGGCATGAACGCCGTCAACCTGCAGGTCGCCGAAAAGTACGTCGAGGCCTTCTCGCAGCTCGCGAAGACCAACAACACGCTCATCGTCCCGGGCAACCTCGGCGACATCTCCGGCATGATCGCCTCGGCGATGAAGATCGTCGACGGCGCCAAGGCCCAGCTCCCGCCCAAGGCCTGAGCCGTCCTTTGAAGCACCTTCCGAAGGCGCCCGCAGGATTCGTCCGCGGGCGCCTTTTCCGTCGCACCTCCATCATCACCTGCACCGCATGCCGTTTCGTACTCCTGAAGCGGGTGCGGGGCCTTCGCTCTGTATAATGTCGGCATGTTTTCACAAGAGCCGCGGCACCCCTGCATGATGGCCCCCAAGGATGAAATTTCCTATGACCGAACAGAATACGAGCGGCGCCGTCGTGGCGCTTCCTTCGATCGGCGATTCCGCCGTTCTCGCCGAGATCCTGATGTACACCGGACGTGATGCGATCGCCGTCATGCTGAATGAGCAGGGCGATCCCAATGACTTCTCCAGGATCGTCTTCGGCGTCGCCTCGATCTTCATGGGGCACACCGACTCGCTCGAGCTTCCCGAGGGCTGGGATCCCGCCGCGCGGGGCGCCGCTCTTCGTCCGCTTCTTTCCGACATGCTTGAAAACATGCCCGAGGAGGACCGCAGGACCTTCGCCGATGACGAGAGTCTCCTTGTGCTCGCCGTCATGACCTGCTTCCAGGAGGCCGCCGCCATCGCAGAGTACTGGGCCGATGCCCACGAGACGACGGACATGCAGACCATTCTGAACGGCGTCCTTCATGACGAACTCTTCTCCGCCCACTTCGCCACCTGGGCTGAGATGATCCTCGGCATTGCCCCCGAAGAGGAGGACGAGGAAGGCGCGGCGGATGACAGCGAAGGAGACAAGACGGAATGACGGACGAAAAGAAGATCGAGGAGCAGGCCCCGGAGCAGGGCGAGGAAAAGGTCGAGGCTGTCGTTCTTGACGAGAACGTGCTCGAACAGCTGCTAGTCGGCTGCATCTGGGACGTGCTCCGCCGCATGCACCGCGTTGCCACGAAGGCCATCACGCCCGATCAGGCAACCGAGGAGGACGATGCCATTGCGCGTCACCTCGCCCGCACGCTCATGGGCGAGAATCCCGGCTTCACGAGTGCGCTTCCGCTCGTCGGTCCCGCGCTCGTCGAGGAGCTGCGCAAGCTTCCCGACTATGCCGAGGACGAGCTCCCCGAGGAGATCGACAGTGCCAATCCGCGCGCCGTCATGGTCTACGTGTGCCGCACCTTCCTGCACGGCATCTACGACATGGTCCGCACGCTGACGAAGGCCGATGAGATGACGCCCGAGAAGCTCTCCGAGACCGTGAATTCGACCGCCGCGCTCTGGACGCTGCGCTTCACCGGCCGCAGGGCCGACAAACTCAACTGAACGATCGGAGACGGGACATGGCCGGTTGCGGATCGAACTGCAGCGCAGGATGCTGCAAGGACTTCAGTTCCAGGGCGGAGCGTCTGCCCAATCTTCTGAGCGTCGAGGTGACGGGCGAGATCTTCGCGAAGGCCGTCCGCAACATGACGCTTCGCGCCGCTCAGCGCGCCGCGGGCATGATGAGCGACGAGGAGTACGAGGAGGCCAAGAGCAAGCTCGTGCGCTGGCTCGTCAACGCCTTTTCGGGCGAGAATCCTCACTATGAGGCCGACTCCGAGTGGCACGGCAACGGCGGTCTCGCCGACTATCTGGCCGAGACGCTCGACTATCACGGCCATTCGCCCCGTCAGGTGATCACGCATGCGGCTGCGCTCTTTGCCGACGACGCCGACAACCTCGCGCGCGAGATCGTCGAGCGCGGCGGCCTCGACACGCCCGCGGCCCGTCAGGCGCTGGCGCAGGTCGCAGGCATGTGGGCGCAGGTCTTCACGGGCGTTCCGCCCGAATTCGCCTGAGGTTAGCCATGGCGCGCAGTCCGCTTGAAGAGCACGCTCCCGACGTCACCCGCGAGATCATGGGGCGTCTTTCCCCCGAGGCCATGCGCACGCTTCGCGCCGTCTCCGAAATGCGAAACCGTCCCGCCGAGGACGTTCTTCGTGAGGAGCTTCGCGGCTACATCGCCGACAAGCTTCCGCTGCCCGACGTTGAGGCCATCATCCACGCGATGGGCGAGCGCTTCTATGCGCTCGGCTATGCGTGCGGCACCGCCAAGCGCTTTCTGAGGAAGCTCAGGGGCGAATGACCCGCAGTCCTTTAATGAAAAGACGGCCCGAAACCTTGCGGTTCCGGGCCGTTGTATTTTTCAGGGCATTCAGTCGCCTGATTTCAAAAGCTTCTTCTTGAGGCCGTCGTCGATGGCATTGTCGCCAAGCCAGATGGCGAGCACGGCGTTGTAGAGCGCGCGGCCGCCGCCGATGGGCTCGCCCACGGGCTTGTCATTCAGATGGACCGTGGTGCCCATGTCGGGCGAATAGTCGAAGTCGATGATGTCGCCCGTTTTCACGTCGCCGATAGACCTCATGAGGCTGCGCAGGGCCTCAAGTTCGGCGGAAATCGCCTTTTCCTTGGTAGGCTGGAGGTTCGCCTTGATGCCGTCATTGAGCGAGTCGATGAAGCTCGCGCAGGAGACGTCGCGCAGCAGGCCGAGACGCACGCGGGCGGCGCTGTTCTGGGCCATGGCCTCGGTGTTCCTGCGGGCGGGCGCCTTCAGGTAGAGCCCTGCCGTGTAGACCTTGAAGAAGATTTTCGTGCGAAGGCCCGCACCGTTGAGCAGAAGCTGCTCGCCGTTGACGTTGGCCTGCGGATCGTAGGTGATGGATCCGATCTTGAGGGGCTGGTCAGCGAAGGCGACGCCAAGCGTGAGCGTCATGCAGGCGGCCGCAGCCAGTCTCTTGAGAATGCGGGTCATGGGCTTTCCTGATGTGAAAAAGGAACACGCAGAATCGTACCACCGACCGCGTGCGAGCGGGAAAAACCGCAAACGACTTTGTCTCAAGAATTTTCAGTCTTCTCGGCCTTAGCGGACTCGGCGGCCTTTCGGGCCTCAATGCGCTTCTGGCGCTTCCTGCTGCGCACGACCGAACTGGTCTGCAGCGCCACGGACAGTGCGATGAGTCCGATGCCTGCGTAGAAGGAAGGACCGAGGTCGCGGGCCTCGCCGAAGATGATCATGGCGAGGATGATCGAGTAGATCGGTTCGAGGTTGTAGGAGAGGTTGACCGTGAAGGCCGAGATGTGCTCGAGCGACTGGATCTGCAGGATGTACATGAAGAGCGTGCAGAAGATCGCGAAGATCGGCAGATAGAGCGTGTCGGGCCAGGTCGGGATGAAGGGCTCGGGCGGCATGAGCGAGACGTAGACGGGGATCGCCACGCAGGAGAAGGCGAAGCCGCCGAGCAGCTGCCAGCTCATGACGGTGACGCTCGAGTACTTGGCGCGGTAGCGCTTGAAGTAGACGGCTAGAAGCGCCGCTGCTGCGGCGCCCACGAGGCCGAGCGCAATGCCGAGGCGGTACTGCGCGTCGAAGTGGAAGATGAGCGAGATGCCGAAGATCGTCACGAGCGAGAAGAGCACCTCGCGCAGCGAGATGCGGGCCTTGTTCATCAGCGGCTCGATGAGCGCCGTGAAAAAGCCGATCGACGAGAAGGCCACGACGCCGATGCTCACGTTCGAGGCCTTGATCGAGGCATAGAAGAGCGTCCACTGCACGGCGAGAAGCGCGCCCACGCCCATGATCGCGATCCTGTCGCGCGGCGTCACCTTCTCAAGGCGCTTCGTCAGCCAGGCCCAGAGCCACAGGCAGCCGCCCGCAATCACGATGCGCCAGAAGACGATGAGGCCGGGCGAGAGCATCATGAGCTTGCCGAAGACGCCGGTCCAGCCGGCCAGAAGAATGGAGATGTGAAGCTGAAGGAAGGCCTTTTTCACGGCGCACCGCCAGGAGGGAGACTGTTTGAGGGTTGGGAACATGTCGGCTTTTCGCCCCTTTTCAAGGCTCTGCCGGGCGCGCCTATGCTACCGCAAGAAGAAGGAACTTGCCATGCCGGACACACGGTCCGGGCATGACGTTTTCCCGCATCCTCACCCGTCTCATCCTCAGCCGATCGTCAAGATATTAATAGTCTCACCCAAAATCTCGGACCGGTTGGTTATACAGCCAACCGGTCCGAGATTTTGGGGGTAAAATGATCAACTAGTGATCGAACGGCAATTTAGGTCATGTCTGCTCGATCCAATTCGTCCTTATGTATTACTTGTTGAGACAATTTGGATCAACAAGAATTGAATGTTTCGGGTTTTCGTGTGTTGTGAAAGCCGCGGATTCGCGATGGCTTGGTATGTCGACATCTACAAATCCTCCTTATGATTCGTCGGACGCTCCGTTGTCGGGGCGTTATTTTTTATTGCTGCAGGGACCTCAGAGTCATTTTTTCCGCCGCTTGGCGGACGGCCTGGTCAAAGAAGGGGCGCGTGTCGACAAGGTTAATTTCTGTGGCGGCGACAGGATGTTGTGGGGATTAGGCCGCAGGGCGCTTGACTACACGGGCACGCTTTATGAGTGGCCAGAGTGGATCGGACATTATTACCGAGAAGAGGGCGTGACGGATATATGCCTTTATGGCGACTGGCGTCCGCTTCATTGGGAAGCCGTGCGTCTGGCTTATGCTCGCGGCATTCGTGTCTGGGTCTTTGAAGAAGGATATTTGCGAGCGGGCTTTTCAACGTTGGAAGAAAACGGGGTCAACGGCCGATCGTCTTTGCCGGTCAATCCTCAGGATATTCGTGAGATGGCGGTTGGACTCCCGGATCCAAAGGCAATCACTGTGGAAAACGACATTCGCGACAAGGTGTACAAAGCGATTTTTCATCATGTGGGGAACGTATGCCTTTGGCCAAAATTCCATCACTACAGGACACATCGTCCGACCAACATTTTCTTTGAATTGCTAGGGATCCTGCCTCGATATTTGACAAGGAATAAGAGAAGCGAACGATCGCTCAAAGCGCTCGAAGCCTTCAATGCGTCGGACGATCCGTACTTTTTCTATCCGTTGCAGCTCGTTTCCGACAGCCAGGTGCAGCTCTATTCGCCGTACGTGCGTGTGCAGGAGGCCATTGCCGATGTTCTTGCATCCTTTGCTCTCCATGCACACCATAAGACCCGGCTCTTGATCAAGAACCATCCGCTTGACAACGGGCTGATCGACTATGGTGAATTTATCAAGGGCTTTGCCGAAGAGTTGGGAATTGCGGATCGTGTGACGTATGTGGAGGACGGCTCTACGGCCGACATGATTGCCGGAAGTCGAGGGGTGGTGCTGATCAATAGTACGGTGGGCTTGATGGCGCTTGATCAGAACAAGCCCGTCTACTGCATGGGCCGCTCCATTTACAATATTGAGGGCTTGACGCAGAGCTTGCCGTCGACGCCGCTTGACATGTTCTGGCGTGCGCCGAAAGCGCCGAATAAGCCGCTCTACAGAGCTTTCAAGCGCATTTTATACTCGCAGGCTTTGATTCATGGGAACTTCTATTCGCCGCATGGTATTGATCTGGCGGTCAATGCAACGATTGAAAGGTTTGAGTCTTCAACTGTGCGATTGAGGCCGAAGCACTGGCAGATCATTCTGCGCTCGCGCGATGACTATACGCGTAAATTCAAATAACTAAAACACAGAAGGAGAAATCCTCATGGGAGCAGCGGACATCCGTTTGCGAATGGCCACTCAGGATGATGCCCAGATGGTGGCATCGATCATTACGACCGTGTCCGAAGGCGTTATTGAATATCTGCTGGGGGATCTTTTTCCGGGTATGACCCCTGAGAAAATTCTGGAAATGATTCTCATCCGCGGAAGCGGGAACTTGAATTTGAGCAATGTGCTCCTCGTTGATGTGGGCGGGGAGCTTGCTGGTCTGCTCTTTGCTTATGATGCGAAGGAGCAGACGGTTTCGGGCATGATGGAGGGCTTTTTGGGTGAAGCCCGTGTGAAGCCCATGCGTCCGCTTCTGGAAGCGAAGGTCGAAAAAGCGTTATGGATTAATACGCTTTGGGTAAATGAAAGCTTCAGAGGGAAGGGACTTTCAAAATTGCTGATGGACGTGGCGGGTGATTTGGCGCGCGAGCGCGGCTTGACGTCCATTGCGCTGCACTGCTGGGCAGACAATGAGCGGGCACGTCGCTTTTATGAGCGATGTGCCTTTGAATGTCGGGATGTGATTCCGACGGCTGATGCACTCCTCGTGAGGCATTCGGATGCGGGAGAGCTATGGGTAAAGGCGCTGTCGGAGAAAAACGGGGTGAAGGCGTGAAGATCGTAGCCATCTCAGGTGCGACGGGCGGAATCGGGCGCGCATTGGCGCGTGCCTATGCAAAGCCCGGCGTGATGCTTCTTTTGGCCGGGCGCAGGCTCGATGTGCTGACAGATACGAAGGCGTTCTGCGAACGTCTTGGTGCGAAAGTGGAAATCGACGCTTACGACGTACGGGATGAAGCCGCAACCGTGAGGTGGTGCCGCAAAGCGGCGGCTTTGGGAGCGGTTCGGCTGATTCTTGCGGCGGGTGTATCTGCGTCTGTGGAAGAGGTGCGCAATCATGCGGACGAGGCGGCGTACTATCTGCCTGAAAGGATGGATGACCTGAAGCGTGAGCTTGACGTCAATGCCGTCGCAAATATTTTGGCGTGCAATGCATTCGTGCGGGCAGTCATGCAGTCGAATACGAATGGCAGGTCGAAGGTACACGTGCAGGTTGCCATAGTGGCTTCGCTTGCTGCGTTGACGGGATTGCCGGGATCGCCGGGCTATTCGGCTTCGAAGGCCGCGCTTCGCGTGTTCGGTGAGGCCATCCGACGGTTGACGAAAGATCGGAACATTGGGATCACGGTGCTTTGTCCGGGCTTTATCGAGTCCGACATGAGCCGGCGCTATCAGGGTGCGAAGCCTTGGCTTATGAATGCGGACGAGGGCGCGCGCAAGATGAAGGCCGCCATTGAGTCGGAAAAAGCGGAATATGCCTTCCCGCGAATTTTGGTCTTTGGCATCGGCCTGCTTAATCTGTTGCCGAGATGCCTGCAACCTCTGTTTCTAAAAGGCTTTTTCTTTACGGTTAAGCCTGATCACGAGAGCGCATCGACGAAATGGTGAGGTGCTGACGATGTGGGCTTCTGTATGCGGAGCCATAGTGGGCTTGAGCCTGATGCTGATGTCGGCTAATCGGGAGGCTGCGCCGGCAGCTGCGCCGACGGTATTTCTCACCAGACAGGAAAGACAGGTGGGCGATGTCGTAGCCGTGATGACGGTGGCGAACGTCTTTGCATTGCTGCTACTTGTCACGGACCGCTATTGGACATCCGTTTCCATCGGCGCAGCCTTAATTGCGCTGCTTTGGGCAGGCAATCGGCTGAAGGTGGCGATCCTCAATGAAGTTCTTGTCTTTTCTGACATCTTTTTGGCGGGGCATGCCTTGCGGTATCCGCGACTTTATTTCGGCTATGCCCCAAAGTGGGTCTGGCCGGTGGTAATCGCTGGGGGTGCTGCACTTGGCTGGTGCTTGACGATCGAAGCGCCGATGAATGTCTTGACGGATGGTGAGCGTCTGGGATTCGTCGGCCTTTGGCTTGGGGGGGGCGGCCTGATGGTTGTCAGAATGGCGAAGCCCTCGGGTAGGATCAAGAGCTTCCTGTCGCATTATCCCATGAGTTTCGATACGCAGACCGATGCCTGGGCTTATACGCCGTTGGGAGCCGCTTTGCTGCATGTTCTTCGGCACGGACAGTATCGTCATGCCCTTCGAGTGCGTTTTGCGAAGATCAAAGGGGAGAGTGTGCGATCGTTCGACGGCAAGCACACGCCGGCACTTGGGCATCGTCTCCTCATTCAAGCCGAATCCTTTGTGCCCATCGGCGCGCTGCTTGATCGGCCGAGCCGTATGCCCGCCATCGACGAGCTGATGTGCCGGTCAACAAGCGGTGCGCTGAAATTAGACTGGCGCGGAGCTTATACAATGCGAACGGAATTTGCCGTGTTGACGGGCATTGCACCGCGGGAGCTTGAGACCTACGGCTTTGATCCGTATCGGCTGGCAGCCATGATGCCGATGCAGAGCCTGGCGTGGCAACTGAAGGCACAAGGCTACCGAACGGTTGTCTGTCATCCCAACGACGCCAGGTTCTTCGAACGTGACAAGGTCATGAAAAACTTGGGCTTTGATGAATTCATCGATTTAAGCGTCCTGCAGACAAAATGGCCGAAAATGATGGAAAAGAGCGCGCTTTGCGGGCGGTATGTCAGCGATGCTTCACTGCTTCAATGGGCGGCTGAGTATCTGCGGGCTGCGAAGACACCTACTTTTTTGTTCATCATCACCATGGAAGCTCATGGTCCATGGGATGGGAGGAAATTCGAAGGGGCTCAAGCCTTGAGCGAAGTCGAACGATACGAAGTGCATCTTTCTCATCTCAATGAAGGCGTGGTGAGGATCGGCAAAGCATGGGGAAAGAATGATGCCTTGTCGATTTTGATGTACGGAGATCATCTGCCGGGACTCGAAGCCCTAAGAGCCAGGACGCAGGATATTCCGGCGGATACGGTTTGGTTGATGTGGGATGGGCGCAGTTATATCGAAATGGCATCTGCAAAATCCGGCCGTTTAAGAACGGCGAGTCCGCTCAAACCAGAGGATTTGGGTAAGAAATGGCTGTCCAGAGAGCCGTTTATATAAGGGTTTTCGCGCATTTCTCGACGCGAGATCGCATGAGGTAGAGCAAGTGGATGACTTAAAGTGATTTTTGGTCTGAAATGCTTATATCACAGTCGATCTTATGAATGTTGATGCGACATTCTGTTGCGTTCGTGCAACATGAGGAGATAATCATCGAAAAAATATTTTGAAGTTGTCATCACGCTTTAGTAAAATGCGCGAAGAGGTATGAGAGCCGTAGGAACAATGGTGTTCTTGGGCGAACTACTTTAAGGTATGTAAGCGCATGTTCTCGACTACCAGTTGAGAATGAATTTTCATACAGGATAGAAATATGTTTAAGAAATCTCTCGCTGCTGTCGCCATTCTCGGCGCGTTTGCCGGCTCCGCCATGGCTGCCAATGTCACGATGTACGGTGTGATCGATACTGGTCTGATGTATTCCTACAAGGACGTCGACGCTGGTAAGGGTGGTCACCATGAAGGTATCGATGGCAAGCGTTACGACGCTCAGAGCACGTTCGGTCTCGATGGTGGTCTCAACGCTTCCAACCGCTTCGGCATTAAGGGCACGGAGGAACTTGGCAACGGGATGACGGTTGCTTTCAAGCTCGAAAACGGATTCAAGTCCGACTCCGGCGAACTCAAGACCGAAAACACACTCTTCGATCGCGAAGCTTCCCTCTCCCTTTCTGGTGATTTCGGTACGATCTCCATGGGGCGCATGGGCGGTACTGCTTCCAACGCTGGTACGTATGACCTCGTCTATCTCTATGCCGATGCTTTCGATGGCGGTGACAATGATATTCTCGGTCTCGCCATGTCCGGCCGTGCCGACAACATGATCGTTTACCAGACGCCGAAGTTTGCTGGTCTCCAGGGTACGTTCCAGTACTCCTTCAACCAGAGCGGTGCTGAAAAGGATCAGTCCTCCAAGAACGACCAGTATGCTTCTGCAACCGTTACGGGCAATTTCGGCAACCTTAATGCGGTTATGGCTTACGAATACATCAACCGTAATGCCGACTCTCTGGTTCGCAAGGACTTCCAGGCCGTCTATCTCGGCGGTAACTACGACTGCGGCTTTGCCAAGACCTTTGTGATGGCTCAGTACTTCGAAGGTGCTAGCTCCGCATTTGGTATCGATACGGCTGACTTCACGGAAGTTGACGAGGACGGTCAGATGCTCGCCAAGCTTAAGGGTCTGAAGGGCTATGGTGTGCATGTCGGCACGATCGTTCCGGTCATGAACGGCAACCTGACGGTTGGCGTTTACTACGTCGACGGCAAGGTTGAAGGTTACAACGATCGTGGCCCTGCTAACGGTGCTTGGAATGAATTCGAAGATATCGATGCTTCCTACCTCGGTGGTTCTGCTCGTTACGAATATCCGCTCAGCAAGCGTACCAGCCTCTACGCCGGTGCTGGCGTTGCTCAGCTGAAGCTTAACGGCGACAACGACGACGGCAGCGATTACAAGGAATTCATCGGTCAGGCCTACACGGGTCTGACGCACCGCTTCTAATTGCGTCCTTCAGTGGATTTGACAACCCACATGAGGAATTATTAGGATGATTGAATTCGTCACCTGATGAGCTAAATGAAACCCTCTGTGAATTGCTCACAGGGGGTTCTTTTTCTTTGGCTGTTGCTTTCCATTTTCCTCAGGGGAGAGTGTGTTTGGTTTTGTGGTTTGAGAGCAAACGACAAAACCAAACATTCAAAATGGGCGTGCATGAGAAGGTCCCGTTTGAAGATGAGCGGCTGAACCTGCGTGCAAGTCAATATGTTGAAAGGAATAGGTATGGTTTACGAAAAAGGTTTTGCCATTGTCGGTATCGGCTGTCGCTTTCCCGGTGGCGTGACCTCGCTGGATGGGTTGTGGAAGGTATTGACGAACGGGATGGACGTGGTGACGTCGGTTCCGCAAGAACGTTTTGACATTGGCCGCTACTGGCATCCCGACCGAAAGGCATCGGGGCGTACTTGTTCCGTGAGTGCCGGCATTGTCGGCGACGTTCGCAAATTCGATGCCGCCTTTTTCGGCATGAGTCCGAAGGAGGCTGAGGTCCTTGATCCGCAGCAGCGCATGGTGCTTGAAATGGCCTGGGAGGCCTTTGAAGATGCCGGCATTGCGCCGTCTGAAGCAGCCGGGACGAAGACGGCCGTTTATATCGGCGCGGCTTCGACCGACATGGGGATCATTCATGCGGACGATCCGTGCGTCATGGGCCCCTACGCCATGACGGGGACATCGCTCTCCATCATTGCAAACCGCCTCTCGTATTTCTTTGACCTGCACGGCCCGAGTATGACGATCGATACGGCCTGCTCGTCGAGCCTTGTTGCGCTCCATGAAGCCTGCCGTGCGATGGAAGCCGAAAACCTGCCGATGGCCTTGGTGGGCGGCGTGAATGTGCTGCTTTCCCCTATGTCCTTTGTGGGCTTTTCGAAGGCGCACATGCTCTCCGCCGACGGCCGCTGCAAGGTGTTCGACGAAAAGGGCAACGGCTACGTGCGAAGCGAAGGCGGTGCGGTCATTTTGATCAAGCCTCTGGAAGCCGCGCTTCGCGATCATGACGCCATTCATGCGGTCATTCGTGCAACAGGTGTCAATTCCGACGGCCGCACGAGCGGCATTGCGCTCCCCAACGGCGAAGCGCAGAAGGCGCTTTTGGAATCTATTTACGAGGACAAGCGGATCGATACATCTCGCATTGCGTATGTTGAGGCGCATGGTACGGGAACGGCCGCAGGCGATCCGATTGAAACGAAGAGCATCGGCGAAGTGCTCGGGCATCATGATCAGAACGATGCGCCGCTTTGGATCGGATCAGTAAAGGGTAATCTCGGCCACTTGGAAACCGGATCCGGCATGGCAGGGCTGGCTAAGGTTTTGAACGTCCTTGAACATCAGTGCATTCCGCCCAACATTCAGATGAAGACGCCGAATCCCAAGATCGACTTCAAGGGACTGGGCATTCGCGTGCCGACTGAAAACGAGCCTCTACCGAAGGTGGGCGGCAAGGAAGGCGTGCTCGCGTGCGTGAATTCATTCGGTTTCGGCGGTACGAACGCGCATGTGCTTCTCGAAGAAAAGCCGAAGATTGTGGATGTTGAGGATGCTGCGTTTGAAAGCGGCATTCTTCCTCTCATGATTTCGGCTCGCAGTATGGAAAGCCTGCAGGATCTGGCACGCGCTTACAACGAGCGCCTGCAGGGGGCGGATGCGGCGTATTACAACCGTACGGCCTGTGCCTGCGCACGCCAACGCGAGCGTCTTCCTTATGTGCTGATGATCAATGCCAGGACCTTGGAAGAAGCGCTTGTGACTGTGGCGTATTTTGCCGAACATGGCGCGCTTCGCGACGATCTGCCTGCTGCGGTTGAACATAATGCTCTTCCTCACCAGGGTAAGATCGCATTCGTGTATTCGGGCAACGGCAGCCAGTGGGTCGGCATGGGAGCGGACTTGCTTGCGAATTCGCGGGGCTTTGGCTTAGTGATCGATGAGATCGATGCGTTCTTTAAGCCGCTTGCCGGTTGGTCGATTCGCGATTATCTCTCGCAACCAGCGGAAGTCTGGATGTTGGAGAAGACTGAAGTGGCTCAGCCGCTTCTCTTTGCCATTCAAGTAGGCTTGACGACCTTGTTGCGCGAAGCCGGTGTTCATCCCGGAGCGGTTACGGGTCACAGCGTGGGTGAAGTGGCGGCAGCTTGGGCTGCAGGCGCTCTGACGCTTTCCGATGCCGTGAAGGTGATTTACGAGCGATCCGCACTGCAGGGAAAGATGCACGGTTCCGGCACGATGGCCGCGGCCAAGTGTGACGAGGACAAGCTGATGGCGGTTCTTGCCGACAAGCGCGGTGTGGAGGTGGCCGGTTGGAACGCGCCCGATAACTTTACGCTTTCTGGCGATGCGGATGAAATCGATGCACTCAAGCCGCTCGTCAAGGCGCAAGGCGGGCTCTTCAAGCGCCTGCCCCTTGCGTACGCCTTCCACAGCTCCAAGATGGCTCCGCTCGAAGGTGAAGTGCTCTCGACGCTCTCCGGCCTGAAGCCCGTTGAAACGAATGATGTGCGCTTTGTCTCGAGCGTGACGGGGGAAGTGACGGCCGGTAATACCCTCACGGCTCACTATTGGTGGCAGAACGTGCGTCAGCCCGTTCGCTTTGAAGCGGCGGTCGATACGCTCGTGGCCGAAGGCTTTACACACTTTATTGAAGTGGGCCCGCACGCCATTCTGGGCGGCTACATGCGTGCCATTGCGAAAAAGCATCAGATCGACGTCAAGATCGGCTATCTGATGCATCGCGCTGGAAATTGGGCCGGCGTGCGACGTCAGTTTGCAGCAGTCATGGCTTTGGCGCTTACGTCCGATGCATGGCCCGAAACGGAGCGTGACCGCACCCTGCCGCGCTATGCCTGGAATAAGAAGCTCCTGTGGGCAGCGCCCACCACTGAGTCGTGGAGGCTTTTCGAGAATAATCGCGTGCATCCGCTTTTGGGGCGTCCGGTACCGCATGCCGAACATGTGTGGGAACACACGGTGGATCTGCAGGTTGCACCGTGGCTTGCCGGTCATGAAATCGATGAGACGGTTTTGTTCCCTGCTGCCGGTTATCTGGAGATGGCCGTTGAGGCCGCACGCCTCACGATGAAGCCCGCGCATGCGATGGAACTCGACAATCTGGCGATTCTGCGTCCGATGGCGCTTTCCGCTGAATCGGCCAAGATCGTGCAGACGCGCGTTATGGAGGCGGGAATGATCACGCTCACCTCGCGTGATCAGCTTTCGGCCGAAGAGCCGTTACTGCATTTGGCAGGACGTGTTATTGCGTCCGATGCCCCAAAGCCTCAGGACGAGCCCTGGACGGAGCGCATCAAGACCGCCGGCCAAGCCTGCGACGTCGAAGCATTTTATGCGGGCCTTGCCGACATCGGTCTGACCTACAAGGGGGCTTTCAAGCCCATCAAGTCTGCCTGGACCTTTGCGGGCGAGGACGGACTGGCAAGCGACGTGTTGGTCGAGCTCGTTTCTCGCGATCCGGCTGCCGACATGGGCATGGGGCTTTCGCCCGCACTTGTCGACGGTGCGCTTCAAGGTCTCTTCTTTGCATTGGCCGAACGCTTGCGCCATCAGTTTGACGATGCCAAGTCGTCCTATCTCCCGAGCTGGTTCGGACGAACGATCGTCTGGTCCCAGGGTACGCCTGCTTGGGCCGAAATTCATCTCGTGCAGGTGACGGAACGCTCGGCCAAGACTCGAATTCTGCTTCGCAATGCTGAAGGCGACGCGCTTGCACTCTTTGATGACGTGCGCTTCCTGCGCGTGCATCATAAGTCGAAGCACATTGATCCGGCCTTCTATACCGAACATTGGTTCAAGTACCCGACCGATCGCGAGGCCCTGGTGAAGGGGGATGATCTGACGGCGCTTGCTGCTGCGGTGCGTGAAGCTGCGAAGGGTTACGAATGGTCGGCTGAAAAGGCTGTTGAAACGGAAGAGCTGCTTCACTGGCTCGTGCTTGCCTACGTGCGCGAGGCTGTGCGCAGCTATGATGAATGGTTGCCCGAAGAATTTCTCTTTGCCGAGGGTTTTACGGTGGAGGCGCTCGACGATTGGCGCGCCTTCATGACAAATCTGCTCGTGCAAAATGGATTGGCTGAAGCGGATGACGGTCTGGTGCGCGTGGCATGCGATACGGAGTGCCCGTCATCCGACGTGATTTACCGTACGCTTCTGGCAACCGAACCCACACGTTGGCCGCTTTTGACGGCGCTTGATGCTGTGGGTCGCAGCATTCCGAATCTTCTGACCGGGAGTGTGACGCTCGACAGCCTCTTGCCGGAGCGTAAGGGGACGTTGAAGACACTGCTTTCGCACATGCCTCAGCGCGCGCTTCTGACGGCCTCCATGCGCAGCTGGCTGGAAGATATGAAGGGACTCGCGAAGATGCGCGACGCCCAGGCTCGCCTGCGTGTTCTGGTCGTGGGTGAAACGGGCGGGAGCTTTTATACCGAATTGCGCGCTTCGCTTGATGAATCCGCGCAGTGCACCTTCGTGATTGGCAACGAAGTGGCGGCCGATCGCGTGAAGTCGGTCTTCGAGCATGCGGTGGGCGTGGATGTGATGACGCTCGAGGCATGGTTGCGTGAGGCTCAGCACGCGTCCTTTGACGTGGCACTTTTGCCCGACGGCCTGGCTTTCCATGAAAATGTGCCGGCTGTTTTGAAGCATCTGTCTGATGCGCTCCTTCCTTGCGGCGTGGTGGCGATGGTAGAAACGGCACCGCACGCGTCCGTCAATCTGCTCGAAGGGGCTGATGAAGCCTGGTGGGTGAAGGGCGAAGAGAAGGGCATCTGCCGTCTGGCGTCTGCTGACGCGTGGTTAGATGCGCTCGCCCGTGCGGGCTTTGAGGCATCTCGCGTGGATGAAGAAGCTCTCTCCATTTCGCCTCGTATGCTGCTTGCCGGCGTGAAGAAGACTGCTGCAGTCGACGTGCCGGCAAGCGAAGCCGGCCTTCCCGTTCAGGTCTTCACGGTGCATCATGATGCGGGCGGCACAGCGGCGCTACTCGTTAATACGCTCGAAGCAGCCGTGGCCGAACGCATGCATGGTGAGGATGTCAAGGAAATTCCGTTTGTCGTGACGACGGTTTCGGACAACGAGGCACGTGATGCTGCATTCTGGGCGAGTGTGGCCGAAACCCTCCCCGAAGGCACGCGCGTTGTATCGCTCATCGACCTTGAGATCGGCGATCGCATGATTGATGCGCAGGCTTTCCCGCAAGGCTCGTTTGCTCTGATGCAGGGACTGCAGATGGCGGTTTCGAAGGGTACGCTTGCAGAAGGCATTGAGCTTGTTTCGATCACGGGCGCGCTTGCTGCAATTGATGGAGCCGCTTCGATCAAGGGAGCAGGCCTTGCCGGCATGACGCGTGTCTTTGGCAACGAATGCCAGGCTGTGCACGCGGGCATTCTGAGCCTTCAGGATGCGACGGAAAAGACGCTTGAGCGTGCGGCCGACATGCTCCTTAATGCTAAGCCGGATGACGTTGAAGTCTTGATCGCCGAAGGCGTACGTTACAAGCGCTTTGTGTCTCAGCATCAGGAAAGTGAGATGCGTGCGCCCGCTGCGTGCGGTGAGGGCGCGGCCAAGGTGCTGGCTTTCGATATGCCGGGGAGGCTTGATCACCTCTACTGGAAGGATGTGCCCATGGACGACTGTGTGCTTGCGCCCGACGAGGTGCGCATTGCCGTTCGCGCGACGGGGCTCAACTTCCGTGACGTAATGTGGGCGATGGGGTTGCTGCCTGAAGAAGCTCTGGAAAATGGGTTCTCGGGTCCCACCATGGGGCTTGAAGCATCCGGCGTCGTGACGGCTGTCGGTGAGAACGTCACGCACGTTGCGCCCGGAGATGCAGTAGTGGGCTTTGCCCCAGCGTGTTTTGGTACCGTTATCACGACGAAGGCTGAGGCCGTGGCGAAGATGCCGTCGAATCTGACGTTTGCCGAAGCGGCATCCGTGCCCGTCGTCTTCTTTACATCCTGGTACGCCATTTCGTATTTGGGTCACGCACGTCGCGGCGAGTCGATCCTGATCCACGGCGCTGCGGGTGGTGCCGGGCTTGCGGCCATTCAGATTGCGAATCTTCTGGGCCTCGAAGTCTATGCGACGGCCGGATCCAATACCAAGCGAGCGCTTCTTCGTCGTCTGGGCGTCAAGCATGTCTACAACTCTCGCTCCCTTGCCTTTGCCGACGAAATTCGGCGCGATACGAACGGGCGAGGGGTGGATCTGGTGCTCAATTCTTTGGCGGGTGCCGGTGCGGAAAAGTCGCTCGGACTGCTTGCGCCTTTCGGCCGGTTCCTGGAGCTGGGCAAGCGCGACTTCTTTGCTGATACGCCGATGTTCCTGCGTCCCTTCCGCCGTAATCTCTCCTACTTCGGGATCGACGTCGACCAGATGCTCGTCGACTGTCCGGACTTGGCGAACGAACTCTTTACCGAAGTGCTCAAGCACTTTGAAAACGGCGACTTCCGTCCGCTTCCGATGACGCTCTTTGCGTCTGATCGCGTGCAGGAAGCCTTCCAGACCATGCAGCAGTCGCACCATATCGGCAAGTTGGTTGTCACGTATGAAGCAAATGCGTCGACGGCGGCTGAAAAGCCTGCAGCCGATTGTGCTGTGGAAGGCACTGTTGTTGTGACGGGCGGCCTTGGCGGCCTTGGCCGCAAGGTGGCCGAACGCATGGTTGAGCGCGGAGCCAAGGCACTGGTGTTGCTCTCTCGCTCCGGCGCTGCTTCGGAAGACGCTAAAGCTTTTGTGCGACGGATTGAAGATACGGGCGTTAAAGTGGTGACCCCTGCGCTTGACATCACATCTGGCGAGTCTTCCGCCTTCTTCAAGGCGATGGATGAGGTTCTGGCCGGTCTGCCGCCGGTCATGGGTGTCGTCCATGCTGCGGGTGTGCTCGCCGACGCCGCTTTTGTCAATTTGACAGCCGAAGCCTGTGAGAAAGTTTGGTGTCCGAAGGTAACTGGAGCGGTTCGACTGGCTGACTATCTGATGCTGCGCAGCATCATGCCCAATTTCTTCGTGATGTTCTCGTCTGCTACGGTGCTCTTGGGCAATCCCGGACAGGCCAATTACGTGGCGGCCAACATGGCACTCGAGTCGCTTGCCGGCAACCTTCGTGCCAAAGGCATGCCCGTGCATGTCATCGGTTGGGGTCCTGTGGGAGATGTGGGCATGCTGCTTGCCACTCCGCAGGCGCACAGGCTCCTTGAAAATACGCTGGGCACGCCCGCGCTCGCATCCGGCGACGTGCTTGATGCCATGGAAACGGTCATTCATGTGCGCGAGCCCGCTTCGCACTTCTTTGCGATTGACTGGTCGCGTGTGCAGAAATTGCCCGTTGTGCGCGAAGCGCGCTTTGAGGGTATCTGGAAGCGCATGGGTCGCCATGCCGTGCAGGCAGTCTCCATGGCTGAGCTTCTAGCCGGCAAGTCGGCCGACGAAGCGATCCTCATGCTTACCGACCTCATTGCGCAGGAAGTGGCCAAGCTCATGGGCATCAGCGTCAAGGAATTGAACGTTCATCAGCCCATTTCCGACATCGGCATGGACTCTCTGATGGTGGTGGAGCTTGCCGTTGCGCTTGAAGAGCGTATCGGGCTCAAGATTCCGGCTGTGTCGCTCTCGGGCGGTGCAACCATTCAGACGATGGCCGAGCGCTTCTGGCAGATGCTCAACAAGTCGAACGAAGACGAGCAGGTGCTCGATGCGATTGCAGGCCAGCACGGTCTTGAACTCTCCGGCGACATGAAGAGCAGCGTGCTCAAGGATGCTGCCCGCTGAGTTCGGTCCAGACATTTCGAAGGCAAAATTTTCAGAATTTGAAAGGAGGAATCAGAGCAAATGGCTGAGGAAGGCAACAATCAGGGTAAAAACCTTTTCGGTCTTTCGGGGGACGACCGTTCTGCGCTTCTGTCGCGTCTGAAGCGCACCGGATCCGCTTCGCTTCAGCCCCGGGAGGGCCGTACGCTTGAAGCCGTGCAGTGGCGGGCGGATCCCAAAATGACGAAATTTGAAGAATTCCCTGCCTACAAGCAGCTTCGAATGGAGCGCATCGTGGCTGCACGAGCTGGGATTTTGAATCCTTTCTTCCAGTGCCATGATGGCATTGCCAAGGCGGAAACCCGAATCAACGGCGAAACCTTCCTCAACTTCTCGACTTACGACTATTTGGATCTGAATGGTCATCCGGCGCTTGAAGAGGCGGCGGTCGATGCGCTCAAGCGCTGGGGTACGAGTGCGTCTGCATCTCGCCTCGTTTCGGGTGAGCGCCCGCCGCACCGTATGCTCGAGCACACCATTGCCGGTCTCTACGATGCGGAGGACTGCGTCGTCTACGTGAGCGGTCATGCAACGAACGTCTCGACCATCGGAAAGCTCTTCGGTCCTCAGGACGTGATCTTTCACGACGCCCTTTCGCACAACTCCATCGTGATGGGGGCGCAGACGTCGGGCGCGAAGCGCATCAGCTTTCCGCATAACGACATGGAAGCCTTGGAACGACTGCTTCAGGAGCATCGTCCCAAGGCGCAGCGTGCGCTTATAGTTACCGAAGGCGTCTTCTCCATGGACGGCAACATCGCCCACCTTCCTGAACTTGTGAAACTCAAGAAGACCTGGGGGTGCTTCCTCATGCTTGATGAAGCGCATTCTTTGGGCGTCCTGGGTGCAACGGGGCGAGGTACAGCCGAACACTTCGGTATCAATCCGAAGGAAGTGGATCTCTGGATGGGGACGCTCTCGAAGACCTGCTGTGGCTGCGGCGGCTACATTGCCGGAAGCGCTGAAGTTGTCGAACTTTTAAAGTTCACGTCGCCGGGCTTTGTCTACAGCGTCGGCATGTCGCCTGTTCTCGCCGCTGCATCGGATCGAGCCATTCATCTCATGCTGGCCGAGCCCGAACGCGTGAAGAAGCTGCAGGAGGTGAGCCACGAGTTTGTTCGCTATGCAAAGGAAAAGGGGCTCGACACCGGTGCTGCCGAAGGCTATGCCGTCGTGCCGCTCATGCTCGGCAACTCTCTTCTGGCAGGCAAGCTTGCTGCGCGTCTCTTTGAGCGAAAGGTGAATGTCATGCCGATCATCTATCCGGTGGTGGAAGAGGGGGCCGCACGCCTGCGCTTCTTCCTTTCGGCGGCACACGACATGGAGCATATTCATCGTGCAATTGATCTCGTATGCGAAGAATTGCCCAAGGCACGTGAAGAAGTGACCAAAATGACGGGCAAGGATTGAATCATTGCCGATGACAATGCAGCGGACAGTCAAAGACAATATGTCTAGATGTCCGAAGCAGTAAGACACCATTTCTGGAACGATTCTCTCAACAAAATGATTCACGTTTTTTCTTCCGGCATCTCAAAGATTCAAAATCTTGAAATTTTTCTTCAGGATGAAATCAAAAAATATGGTGAATTGACTTTTCACGGTGCTTGGGAGAGCCCTAAGGCGCAATCGGGTGATCTCGTCATCGGATGGGGGCATAAGAAAACGGCGGAAAAAGCACGTGTCTTTGCGCATAAGCATGCGCTTCCTTATCTGGCACTAGAGGACGGCTTTCTACGCTCTCTGCGGCTTGGTGTTGAGGGGGAGCAACCCCTGTCTCTGTCGTTCGATCGTACTGGCGCTTATTACGATGCCGGCTCAGCGTCCGACTTAGAGGCCATGCTCAACAATACAGGCTGGTGTACGGGGACGGTCTTGGAAGAGGCGTATGCAGCCATTGCGCGCTTTAAGTTTTATGACCTTTCTAAATACAATAACGCTCCCTCCTTTACGTCTGCAGACAAGGTCAAGCTTTATAACAAAGCGGGTGTCAAGCCCGGTCAAAAGCTGATTCTCGTTGTCGACCAGACGGAGGGGGATGCAGGCATTGCATTGGGAAATGCCAACGCGCAGTCTTTTCAAGCGATGTTGTCGGCTGTCTTGGCAGTTCCCGATGCGGTGGTTGTTGTCAAAACGCATCCCGACGTATTAAGCGGCAAAAAGCGCAGCTGCTTCGGCACGCTTCCGCCTAATGTCTATGTGATGTCGGAGAGTTTTGCACCGCTCTCCTTTGTGGAGGCCTTTGATGAGGTCTATGTCGCCACTTCTCAGATGGGGTTTGAAGCTCTTTTGATGGGAAAGGTGGTACACACCTTCGGGGCACCCTTCTACGCCGGCTGGGGATTGACTATTGATCATGGTGAGATCCCGGGACGACGCAAGGGTCGACCAACGCTTGAGCAGATGTTCGCGGCAGCTTATCTCAAGCTCTGCCGCTATGTGAATCCCGTCACGAAGTCCCGCATTGCCTTGGCGGAGGCCATCGACATCATGGCGGCCCGCCGACAGGCCAATGAAGAAAATCGCCGCGATTACATTGCCGTCGGATTCCGACGTTGGAAGTGGCCGCATGTGAAGGCTTTTGCATCGTCTACGGGCGGGACCATTCAATTTGAAGGTGAAGTCGAGTACGGTATTGACCTGGCTGCTCAGGAAGGTAAGACTGTGCTTATTTGGGCAGGCAAGGCAACCGATGCCGTGGTCGCTCGCTGCCGTCGGCGTCATGTGCCGCTCATTCGAATGGAAGACGGCTTCCTGCGCTCCGTAGGGCTCGGAGTCGACTATCACTATCCCTTCTCGTTGGTGATGGATGATTGCGGGATCTATTTCGATCCGGCACGGCCTTCCAGACTCACCCATATCCTTCAAAACATTCAAAAGCATCCGGATCTACCTCGTCTGCTTGAACGAAGCGACAAGCTGATTCAGCTGATTGTGGAAAATGGCTTGAGCAAATACAACACGCCGTCTGATCCTGCAGTTGTCGAGCAGCTACAAGCTTTACCGAGGGATCGCACCATTGTGCTGGTACCGGGACAGGTGGACGGTGATGCGTCGGTGAGGCGCGGCGGGGGGATGATTCAGTCGAACGAAAAGCTGCTTCAAGCCGTTCGCAGAGCCAATCCGTCGGCATTCATCATTTTTAAACCTCATCCTGATGTTGTGACGGGCAATCGTGAAGGCACGATATCGGAAGAAACCGTCAAAACTTGTACTGACTTGATTGTGATGTCCGGCAGTTTGAACGATTTCTGGCCTTATGTGGATGAGGTGCATACCTTGACCAGTTTGTCGGGATTTGAGGCACTATTGCGCAACAAAAAAGTTGTGACTTACGGTATGCCTTTCTATGCTGGATGGGGTTTGACAACGGATTTCGCCGCTGAAAAAAGAGTGGATACCGCGTTAACCCTTAGGGAGTTTGTTTCGTGCATTATAATACTCTATCCTAAATATTGGGACTGGGCAACAGCCGCAGTTTGTTGCCCGGAAGACGTGTGTTATCGCATCTTGCGCCATGAGCAGCCCGAAGTCGGACTGTGGATTATGATCTGTCGCCTTGCTAAGGTTGTACGCAGAAAATTTGCTCGCGCATAGAACGAAATGCGTCTCTAAAGGAAAAGCCATAAATGAAGACGAAATCGATTTTACTGTTGACTGCAGCAACAGCAGTCATGTTGGGAGGCTGTCAGGCTCCCCGCGGATTGCAGCATGAAGTGGCCGCGCCCCAAGTTGTTGTCGACAAACAACAAGCTCCTGAATTTCAGAGCTTCGCACAAACACTTGTTGATCAGCCGATGGGAAGCGTGGAGGTGAACAATGTCACGCCCTTTGGTCCGGCTCAAATTTCCAAGGATCGTGAATATGTGAATGGTCTGGGTGAAACCTGCTATCGCTTCACCGTAACGACTGAAAACGATCGAAAGCACGTGGCGGTTTGCCGCAGCAAGGATCAGCAGTGGCGCTATGTCGAGCTCGTGCATTAAGCCTCCTACGTTTTGGACCGATCTGAAGCGCGGTGCGATTGTTGAAGCCCGTGTGATTGCCGCGCTCATGTTGCGTGAAATTCACACGATCAACGGCAACAGCAAACTTGGGTATCTCTGGGTCTTAATTCAGAGTATTTTTGGCATTGCTGTTTTCTGGTGTGTGCGTCATTTTATGGGAGCCAGTCAGGCTCCTCATGGAATGGGTATGGCCATGTTTCTGGCAATCGGGTTTGGAGTTTGGAACATTTTTTCTGACACCATTGGACGTTGCATGACTGCAGTCAGCGGGAATAGAGCGCTGTTGACGTTTCCACAGGTCACGGAATTGGACGTCATGATCGCCAGAACGCTCGTTACGACGGCTACGCAGGTTTTGGTAACGGCCTTAATCATTGGAGCGGGCACGCTTTTGCTTGGGGAACCGTTTATGTTTGGAAACATGGCATTGCTCTTGACATTGCTGGTTGTGATTCCGCTGTTGTCTCTGGGGTTCGGCCTGGTGCTTTCTTCTCTAGCGGTTTTTGTGCCGGCGCTTGACAAAGTGGTGCCGATGATTTTGCGCATTCTCTTTTTTGTCTCTGGTGTCTTTTTTTCCATTTCCATTTTCAGTCAATCTGTCTCCGAATATCTCTTGTGGAATCCGATCATGCATGCCGTTGAACTCTGTCGTGAAGCGATGCATACGCCTTATGTCGTGCCCGGCGTGAGCTTGAGCTATTTGTGCCTTAGCGCGCTGACGACATGTGCCTTGGGTGGTTTTTTGGAGCGCTACGTTCGCAGTCGCAGGATGGATCAATGATCGAATTACAAAATGTCTGCAAGCGTTATCGCGTCAAAACCGGATGGCACACGGTGCTCGACAATGTCAATCTGAGAATTGAAGAGGGCAAAAGCATCGGGATTCTCGGTGTAAACGGTGCCGGCAAGTCGACGATGATTCGCATCATCGGCGGCGCTGAGCTCCCCGATTCTGGCCATGTCATACGCACATCGCGCGTGTCGTGGCCGATCGGCTTTAGCGGGTGCTTTCATGGAACATTGACGGGGCGTGAAAACTTGCGCTTCGTCTCTCGTGTTTATGGAGCTGACATTCGCAAGGTCACCGAGTATGTGGAGGATTTTGCCGAACTCGGCGACTACATGGATATGCCGGTCAAGACCTATTCATCCGGTATGCGCAGCAAGCTGGCATTCGGATTGTCGATGGCGATCGGCTTTGACTTTTATTTGATTGACGAAGCGTATTCCGTCGGTGATGCGGCTTTCAAACAGAAGGCGGATAGAGCACTGAAGGAAAAGGCTTCGACGTCGACGCTTATTTTTGTATCGCACAGCATGGCTGCAGTCAAGCAAAATTGCCTGTGCGGTGCGGTGCTCAATGCCGGTCAGTTGGTTTATTACCCTGACGTCAGCGAGGCTATTAAGGAATATACGGATATTTGCAATGCAAAACGATGATAAAAAAGAAGTGGCAACGGTGACTTCAGTCCCTGAAGCTAATCAAATGCCTGAGACTGCCGGCCCTTCCGCAGTTGGTGATCGGAAACTTTCCATACTTAAGAATTGGTGGCATCGTCGCAGCGTTTTTGAGAAGGAATTCTGCAGTTTTGTTGCGGTGCCTACGTTGCTGACTTTCGGATACTTCGCCCTGATTGCCTCGCCGATGTATGTTTCGGAAACGCAGTTTGCAGTCAAGGACGTCGCTGAACAAGGCACCGGTATTGATATTGCGTCACAAATTTTCAAGACTTCCTCTTCATCCGTACAAAATGCTCGTATTGTTGAGGCATACCTTCAGTCTCCGGATCTTTTCAATGCTTTGGATCAGGAGCTTAAGATAGTTGATCATTATTCCTCGAGTTCTCATGACTTGATTTCTCGATTGTCGAAAGAGCCGACGGCTTGGGATAAGGAGGTCTTTTGGTCTCGTGTATCTCAGCCGAAGCTTGACGTTGATAGTGGAATTGTGACTTTCAATGTCCGAGCTTACGACCCGAAAATGGCTCAGAGCATTGCACAGGCAGCGTTGAAGGCTAGTGAAGCTCTTGTCAACGAGATGAATGAGCGTTCTCGTAACGATTCGATTAAGTTGGCTTGGAATGAGGTGAAGGTTGCTCAACAACGTGTGACCAAGGCGCAGAAGGCATTGGAATCTTTCCGAGATGAGCATCGTGAGTTGGATCCTAAGGCCACAGCTTCGGGCCTCCAGACTTTGGTGTTTGAACTGGAAGGGGAGCGTTCTAAGGTCAATTCGCAACTCGAAGAGGCGCGCTCTTATATGCGCCCTGATGCCCCTATGGTTAGAAGCCTAGAAAAGCGTTTGGCTGCAGTAGAAGCCCAACTTCATGCAGAGAAATCGCGGATAGCCGGGAATGAGAAAATTGCGGTTCCTTTGAATGCATGGGTTTCTCAGTATGAAAACCTGATGATAGAAAGCGAGTTTGCACAGAAGCAGCTCATTTCTGCCATGACGGCCCTGGAACAGGCACGTGCAATGGCATTGGCTAAAACGCAATATGTTGTGCCGATTCAGCAACCAACGTTGCCGGATGAATCCCGTTATCCGCGAACTTGGATCTTCACCCTTTGTGCTTTCTTCGGGTTCTTTTTCTTGTATGGAATGGTACGATTGATTATTGCTTCCATTCGTGAACATGCCGGTTTCTAAATATCAGAGTTAAAAATGCAGTTCAATCCATTGAAAATCGCAGTGATGACGGCCATTCTTTCGACGACGATGTCGAGTCTGGTTTTCGCAGCCGAAAGCACCGCAACGTATGCATCTGTACTCGGTCAAAGTTCTAATCCGGCCCCGTCCAGCGTGGGGATGCCTACAACAGCCTCCGCTATGCCGGTGGCAACCATGATGGGGCCCAATGGTACGCAATTAAGCGGAAGTTTTTCTTCTAATGACTATCGTCGTACCACTCTTCCGACCACAAATGTAGCTGCACCGGCTTGGGCTCAGGGACCTCTCTCTAATGCGACGTCGGTTGTGTTGCGCCCATTTGCATCCAATCTGTTTGAGGGACGATTTGCCGGGACATTCAGCGACATGACTTCCTCTGATTACATCCTTGCACCTGGAGATCGTGTGGTTGTTCGCATTTGGGGTGCTCGGAGTTATGACGATGTTCTGGTGGTGGATCAGCAGGGAAATCTCTTCTTGCCTGAAGTTGGTCCAATTCATGTTGCTGGACTGCGTCAGGCGAACCTTCTTGCTATGGTGAAGCAGGCTATTGGCCGAGTATTTACCGATAACGTCCAGGTTTATGTGAATCTGCAAAGTGCGCAACCGGTTGCTGTTTATGTAACGGGTTTTGTAAACAGTCCCGGACGTTATGCAGGCGGTTCGCTCGATTCGATAATGTCCTTTATCGATAGGGCGGGGGGTATTGATGCGGCTCGTGGTAGCTACCGTCATATTGAAGTGATTCGCAACAAGAAGGTTGTTGAGAAGCTCGATCTGTATCGTTTTGCACTGGAAGGAACGGTTCCTAGTCTTCGTTTGAAGAACGGCGATGTCATTCTCGTCAAGGAGAAGGGGATTTCTGTTTCCGCCTATGGATTGTTGCGTGAGCAGGCAGCCTATGAATTTTCAAAGCCGACTGCAGCTAAGGGAGCGGGACTTATTGAATTGGCGACGCCTGAACGTAATGTTTCCCATGTAAGCGTATCAGGTACCAGAAACCAGTCTCCGTTCAACCGTTATTTCTCACTTGATGAATTCAAATCTTTTGCATTGGCTGATGGCGATATTGTTGAATTTGTAGCTGACAAGCCGGGTGAGACAATTATGGCGACGGTGCAAGGCGCTATTACTGGTGCGTCTCGTTACCCGATTTGCAAGACGACAAAACTACGTGATTTGCTCCGTCAAATTGAAGTAGAGCCGGAGCTTGCAGCAACTGATGCGATTTATCTGCGTCGAAAGAGCGTGGCTCGTGATCAGAAGGCAGTCATTCAGGATTCTCTGCGTCGTCTTGAACAGACAGCTCTGACGGCAACGTCCAGTACTCCGGAAGAGGCTCAAATTCGTGTAAAAGAAGCCGAATTAATTCAGGATTTCGTTAAACGCGCTTCTCAGCTGGAACCTGATGGTGTCGTAGTGATTTCCAGACGTGGTCAGGTCTCAGATTTGTGGCTTGAAGACGGAGATGAGATTGTCATCCCTCAGAAATCGAATGTTGTTATGGTGACAGGTGAAGTTGTCCTTCCCAAGGCGGTTGCCTATGAGAGCGGGATGACTTTGGATGATTATTTGGCTTCAGCAGGCGGAGTATCGGCTCGCGCAAATGATGAGCAGATTCTAGTAGCTAAACAGAATGGTGAGGTTGGTTTAGCCGAAAGCCTTGGGATTGAACCTGGGGATAGAATATTAGTGCTTCCGAAGGTGGATACCAAGGGAATGCTGATGGCCAAAGATCTCATGCAAATTGTTTATCAAATTGCTGTCGCAACAAAAATTGCAATTGACATCTAAATGCAACTGTCGATTATTATTCCTGTATACCAAGCTGGCAAATACATCGAAGAGGCGATGCGGTCGCTATTAAAAGCTACGCGAGAGGGATATGAAATCATACTAATAGATGATTGTTCATCAGACGATGGTATTTCTAAAGCCATAAATGTTCTTGAGGGGTGCTGTTCATCGGTGCGCTTAATTAGATTAAGTGTCAATAAAGGCTATGGGAATGCATGTAATTTCGGAATTGACGCTGCAACTGGCGAATATATCGCATTTTTTGAGCCAGATGATATAGTTCCCAGCGGATTTTACGAACAATTGTTATCTGCCAATAACAAACACAATTGCGATATTGTAAAATACGATAGTATGTTTTCTTTTAAGGGGAGTGATGTAGAGAGGATATACTCATATAAGAATTATCCAGAACATTGTTTTTTTCCAAATGACTATCCTAGAATGTGGATGTCACACCCGTCAATTACAAACTGTATTTATAAAACAGAATTTTTAAGAAGAAATAACATTTCATTCCCGTCAGGCGGGGGCGCAAGTTATCAAGATACTCAATTTTCAATAAGTCTTTACTATTCCAATCCTAGAATTTCTATTGTTACTGGTGATGGATATCTATACAGACGCCATGAGTCACAATCTATTCAAAACTTGTCAATCAAAAAATTTGAGCAAGTTGTATCCAACTGGAAAGAAGAGAAAGCCTATCTGATAAATAGTGGTGTTGAAAACTTTGGTTTCTATTATTTGCAATGGTTGCGCCAGTTGCTGAGTATCAAGTGTAGGGCTGGTGTTTTGGAGGAATATGTTTTTAACTATATCATTAAATCAATGGGGGAGGTAGATATCCCATTTAAGCTATTTAAGTTCTTCAATATAAAATTTGCCGTTATTTTCCAATATTACAAATTTAGGAGTTTTAATGTCTGTAGAGTATTTTCTGATTGGCTGCGGGCTTTTTAACTGTACTTTAGCAAGACTTTTTGCTGAGGCTGGACATAAGGTCCATATCATTGAGGCCAGAGATCATATTGGTGGCAATTGCTTTGATCTGGTTGATGAAAAAACTGGATATCGCTACCATAAATATGGACCGCATATTTTTCATTTTTCTGACAATAAGTGGTTTGAGTTTCTTTCTAGATTTGGTACGCTTCGTCCTTTTCACCATAGTGTTAAAAGCGTATTTGGTGATGCGAAGTTTCAAATTCCAGTTAACTTAGATACGATCAATCAATTCTTCAATGTAAATCTTAAACCTTCTGAAGTCGCTGCTTTTCTCGAATCTAGGGCTTTGAAGATTGATAAGCCCAAAAATATGGAAGATCAATTGCTGGCGAAGATCGGAAGAGAACTCTACGAAGCATTTTTCAAAAACTATACACAAAAGCAATGGGGAAAATCACCGTCTGAACTCCCGGGCTCTACAATTCAGAGAATTCCTGTTCGAATGAATTATAATAGTTCATATTATAATAAGCCATATAGTTATATACCAGAAGAAGGGTTTACTCCGCTGATCAATAACATCCTTAATCATGAGAATATCGATATTAAGTTGAATCATTTTTCGAATCTGGATGAGATTATTGGATATACTAAATCTGGTAAAGTAGTTTACACTGGTGAATTGGATAAGCTGTTTGATTATAAATATGGACGACTTGAGTATAGAACTTTAATGTTTGAACTCGAGCATATCCATACAAATGATTTTCAGGGGCTTAGTGTTATAAATTATCCTGAATCGAAGTATCGTTGGACAAGAATTTGTGAACCCAAACATTTCCCACATATTGAAAATATAAAGGGGTTCAATAATAGCGAAACTCTCATTATTAAGGAAATTTCAAAAGTGAAAGGACCTGAGGATGAGGCTTATTATCCTATTGCTGACCAAAAGAATTTGGAGCTTTTCAATAAGTACGCTGAAGAGGCTAATGCTATAGAAAATCTCATATTAGCAGGTCGCTTGGGAACTTACACTTATACTGATATGGAGCAAACTCTTAGTAAGGCTTTTGAGGTGTTTAAAAATGTCTAAAGGATTAGTTTCAGTTATCCTTCCTTGTTATAATGTACAAGAATATGTTGAAAGGGCGATTGAATCTGTCGTCAATCAGACCTACTCTAACATTGAAGTAGTTGCGGTTAACGATGGCTCCACAGATGATACTTTAGCTGTACTTGATAATTTAAGAACCAGATTTGCAAATCTCGTTGTAATAAACCAGAAAAATCAAGGTTATGGGACTGCTGTTCAAACTGGAATTAACCATGCCAAAGGAACCTATGTAGTTATTTTGGAACCTGATGATTATTGGGATAACTACTATCTTGAACCATTGGTTAGCGAAGCTGATGGAATGGCTGCAGATGCCGTTTTTTACAATAGTTATTTCGAGACCAGAGATAACTTTAAAAAGACCCTCATTAACCAATACTTTCATGGTCGATACCTGACATCTAGTAAACTCTCTTTAGAGGAAATGAAAACACGGTTGGTATCAGGGGCGGTAGGTATATGTTTTGGTCTGTACAGAAAAGATTTTTTAATCTCTAAAAAAATCGAAATGGACCAATATTCTCGTGCGTATGAAGATGTTCCCTTTATAGCACGGGTATTTTCTAGTTCGCGTAATATCTGTTTGATCATTGGTGGTGGATATAACTATTCTAGAGATATCCCCAACCAGTCAGTAACTAATCCGAAGCGTTTCCAATCGATTATTAAAGTTGTGGAAACCTTCTACAGTTCTTGCGTAGTTCCACAAGATATTTCTCCTGCCATAAACGGGTACTTTGTTAAACATCTAATTACTTATTTCTGGAAGGCAAATAGCTATGAATTTGGTGAACTCCAGAACCTTATCATCCAGTTGATTTCAAAGATCTGTCGAAATTCTTCCGTAGAAACTACATCTGCTATTTCTAATTTCATTAAATCGAGATGTCCGGATTTGTCAACTCGAATCATGGTGCGAGAAGATAAATCTGTTTATAGCAACGTGCCTACTTTTTCTGAGGCGATCAAAGTAAATCGAGTCTCGACATTCTTTTCATTTTCAAAATGGAAACTTGCAGTAATTCGACAGAATTGGCCAAATATTAACAATATAGTCTTCGACTTATATCCATTGTTGGCCACACCTGGTGTTCAGAATCTTGATTTTTATCAAGAATTCCTCAAGGGATTTTTTGAAAACTATGACAACAGTGCGATGGTTAAAGCGAATCCTTCGTTATTTTCAAAGCTGCTCTGTGATGCGTCTAAGTTCAAGTTCTTGAATAATCCTGTCGATTATCTAAGTAGCCAAAATGATCTCGATTCTCTTAGAGAAGTACCTGAAATCCCTTATCTGATTTCTCGATGCCCATCTGAAGCCCTTCGATGCGCTATTAATTTATATTCTGGAATGGAAAAAAAGTGTCAGAAATTTAATGAATTTATTTCTGGAAAGACGGTAGCTGTTGTTGGAAATTCTCCTTGTGAATTGAATTTGAACAAGGGGACTCAAATCGATGACCATGATATTGTAATTCGGTTCAATAATTTCTCATCGGCACCTGAATTCAAAAAGGATTATGGTACGAAATGCAACGTTTGGGCTATTACACCTACAATAGAATCGCTTCGTTACAGAGAGTCGTTGACTTCGTTTGACTATATTCTCTTGCCGTTGTCAAACCGGTACATATCAATGTCAAGGTATAAGTTCTTGGAGAATATTTCAATTTCAGGTGCGAATCTGGCTACTTTCCCGACAGAAAAGTGTCTTACAGATTTTAATATGCGTGTGGTATCATTGGGCATGCTTACACTTAATTATCTTATTAATAACTGCACGCCTGCGAAGATTGATATTTATGGCTTTAATCTTAGTGAACAATTGCAAGGTGTTTCTCATTATTTTTCCAATGATTCTAGTCGCGGTAAGCTTCTGACATTTCATGATTGGATGAGAGAGGCTCTGATTCTAAACAAGTATATCGAGATGGGGGTTATTAATCATGCTTAAACATTATGTGCATTGCCACCAAGCCTATGATTTGAATAAAGGTGGATCTGTTGGATATGTTTCAACACTTTATGCAAGCTATTTGCGTTATGGATGTCTTGAAACTGATTCTAATATTGCCGTTAATTTCCTTTTTCCTAATATCGAGAAAACGGAAAGATTGAAGAACTGGTCCCTGAAATCTATTATAGATCAGCGATTCGAAGACGTAGTTGGTTTTTCAAATCCTAATGGTCTTCAGAATCTTATTAATGAACGTAAACGTTGGTTTAGGGAAATTATTCCAGCTTCTGAGTATCAAAAGATTGACCTTTTGAATATTTCATCTATCCATATTCATGGCGCATATAACTTCCTTCCTGTTTATAATTATCTAAAAGCGCGTGGTATCGAGAATAATGTAGTCAAGATTTTGACTACACATAATCCCTACAAGCCGGAATATGAGGATATGGAACTTATCTCTCGTGGCCGTGTTTGGAAGGATGCTGATAAACGGACGCTTCAATATTTCTTCAATGAAAGAGACGTCTGGGCTTATAGACTAGCCGATGCTATTATGTTTCCATCAGAGTTTAGTATGGAAGGGTATTTTAAAACTTGGCCAGAGTTTGAAAATATCATTAAGTCTAAAAAGATTTATTTCTGTACAACTGGTGGGCAACAGAAAGAATCAACCATATCATCTGAAAATTTAAAGGCATCTTTGGGTATTCCTAAAAATGCTCGAGTTTTCTTGTACCTAGGACGTTTTGTGAACGTTCGAGGATACGACATTCTTATTCAGGCTGCTAAGAGAATACTCTCTTCTTCGGATCAAGGTGTATATTTCGTTGTGGTGGGTGAAAGCTTTAAAACTCCAGAAATTTCGGATAAGCGTTGGATTCAAATTCCGTTTACCAAAACTCCTGGCGACTATCTGAATATGGCAGATTGTTGCTTATGTCCTAACCGTGGAAGTCTTTTCGATCTCAGCATGATCGAGATTCTTGCATCAGGTACACCTCTTATTTGCTCAAAAGTAGGAGGTTATCGTTATTTGGATGGGCGAACTCAGGGTGTCTTTTATTCTGAGCCTGAAAATGTCGACAGTTTAGTTGATCAGATTAATCGAGTTATGAAGCTCTCGGACGAAGAACTCAAAAAATGCTCCGAGTCTAACCATAGTCTCTACGATCGAGAGCTGTCGCTCAAAACCTTTTGGTCTAACTACTCATCTCAGATCGATAAACTATATCGTGATTTTAATATTGACAGTGACAGACTCAATGAGCCCTCTCGTCTTCCTCTAGATTTGGATACAGAGTGTGAAAATATTCTTAAGAATGGATTTTTAATCAATCAAAGTAAACCGTCAACCGATAAGAAAAAGGCGTCTAACATCAAAAAAGATTCTTCCGTTAATCAAATAAACGATGATATAAAAGCATCTTTAGTGAATGACGAGAATAATAACGTTAGAATTACGTGTGCAACGCCAACTACCCTTACTCCAACACAACGAAAGCTCCGTAAGCTTATCCGAAACCCGAGACTTTATTTTTCGGACTTCTTTAAAAAACATTTCTAAATATATAGGTCGTTATTGTGTGTGGTATTGTTGCTGCAATAAGTAAACGAGACATAGTTCCAATTTTACTTGAAGGCCTTCGCCGTCTCGAGTATCGTGGATACGACTCATGCGGTATTGCAACTCTCAATGAAGGTTCTTTGACTCGCGTTCGTACGGTTTCACGCGTACATGAACTTGCTGAGTGTGCTAGTGAGGACGATGTAACTGGAACGATTGGCATTGCCCATACAAGATGGGCGACTCATGGTGCGCCCGAGGTATGCAATGCTCATCCTCATATCTCGTGTGACCACATTGCAGTAGTCCATAACGGCATCATCGAAAATTATGAACAACTTCGCCGTGATCTTCAGGCTAAAGGGTATGACTTTACCAGTCAGACTGACACTGAGGTAATTGCTCATCTTATCAACGATAACGATGATGGTGACCTGCTTCGAGCTGTCATGTCAGCTGTCAAGCTCATTCAGGGTAGCTATGCAATTGCTGTAATTGCCAATGATGAGCCTAATCGCGTAATTGCTGCTCGTCAGGGATCTCCTATGGTTGTCGGTCTTGGAGATGGCGAGAACTTCGTTGCTTCCGATGCTATGGCCGTTGGTGGTATGACGGAACGTATCGTTTATATTCATGAAGGCGATGTGGTTGATGTTCGACCTGATTCCTGGAAGGTCTATGAGCGGACAGTGGGCGGGGATTACATTCCGGCTAAGCGAGACGTTCAGGTTGTGCATGCCTATGCCGGTGCCGTTGAACTTGGACCATATCATCATTTCATGCAGAAGGAGATCTTTGAACAGCCTTGTGCAGTGAGCGACACGCTTGAGGGTGTGGCGGCTTTCTCTCCTACGCTTTTTGGTACGGATGCTGAACGCATTTTTCGCAATACGAATCGATTGTTGTTCCTGGCTTGTGGCACATCCTATTATGCTGCGCTTACGGCCAAGTATTGGATTGAGGAAGTTGCTGGAATTCCGTGCGATGTGGAAATTGCAAGCGAATATCGTTATCGCGTTTCTGTACCAGATCCTCAGACGCTCGTGGTGACGATTTCTCAGTCCGGTGAGACAGCAGATACGCTTGCGGCTCTACGTCATGCTCGCGATGATCTCGGCATGAATCAGACGCTCACGATTTGCAATGTAGCAACATCGGCGATGGTGAACGAAAGCTGCTTGGCATATATCACGCGTGCGGGGGTTGAGATTGGTGTAGCTTCTACCAAGGCTTTTACTACTCAGCTGATCGCGCTTTACTTGCTCGCATTTACGCTTGCCAAGCTTAACGGACGTCTTAATTTGAAGGCTGAAGAGAATGAGCTCAAGCGTCTTCGCCATTTGCCGGCTGCTATGAGTGCAGTACTTGCGCAAGAGCCTCAGCTCATTGCTTGGGCAGAATGTTTCGCAGCCAAGCAGCATGCACTTTTCCTAGGGCGTGGCGTTCATTATCCAATTGCGCTAGAGGGAGCTTTAAAGCTTAAGGAGATCAGCTACATTCATGCTGAGGCTTATCCTGCTGGAGAACTCAAGCATGGGCCGCTTGCTCTGGTTGATCGGGAGATGCCTGTTGTTACGGTTGCTCCCAATGATCGGTTGTTGCAAAAGCTCAAAAGCAATATGCAAGAAGTTCGTGCCCGTGGCGGTGAGCTCTACGTCTGTGCTGATGGCGATTCTGAAATCGATTCCAACGAAGGAATGCATGTCATCCGTTTGCCCGAGAATTATGGACGACTCTCGCCTATTCTCCATGTGTTGCCGTTGCAACTTCTTGCGTACCATACAGCGCTGGCTCGTGGCACAGACGTGGACAAGCCTCGAAATCTAGCTAAGAGCGTAACGGTTGAATAATTCAATAGGAGTTAGAAATGAAAATATTGTTAACCGGCGGCATGGGCTTTATCGGTTCTCACACCGCTGTTGTTCTGCTTGAGGCTGGATACGATGTTGTGCTTTATGACAATCTCTCTAATGCTGATCCCTCCGTTCTGGATCGCATAGAAACTATCACACATCGCCGCCCTATCTTCATTGAAGGCGATATTCGCGACGCGGTTGCAATGGAACAGGCACTTGTTGGCATTGACGCGGTGATTCACTTTGCTGGTCTCAAGGCGGTAGGTGAATCGGTTCACAAGCCTGTTGAATATTATGACAACAACGTTAATGGTACGCTCGTCTTGCTTGCAGCTATGCGCAGGATGGGCGTTACGCGCTTGATTTTCAGTTCTTCCTCGACTGTGTACGGTACGCCTGAGCGACTCCCCCTCACAGAAGACTGCCCTACTGGTCAAGCGACTAACCCCTACGGTCGTTCCAAACTTCACATAGAAGAGATTCTCGCTGATGTCTGCCGTGCCTGGCCCGACTTTAGTGCAGTCTGCCTGCGCTATTTCAATCCTATTGGCGCCCATCCGTCCGGTCTCATTGGCGAAGATCCGAATGGCATTCCGAACAACCTGTTACCGTACGTTGCTCGAGTGGCTAATGGAACATTGCCGTGTTTGAGCGTATTCGGTCATAATTATCCGACGCCTGATGGCACTGGCGTGCGCGACTTCATCCACGTCATGGACCTAGCCGACGGTCACGCCAAGGCGGTTCCCTACGTGATGAGCCACACGGGATGGATCGCCATCAACCTCGGTTGCGGCCGCGGCTACAGCGTGCTCGAGGTCGTTAAGGCCTTCGAAAAAGCGAGTGGCCGCCCCGTTCCCTACGAGCTCGTCGGACGTCGCGAAGGTGACATCGCCGCCAATTGGTGCGATCCCGCCCGCGCGGAGAAGTTGCTGGGTTGGAAAGCCATCAGAACGATCGATGACATGTGCAGGGACGCCTGGAACTTTGAATCTAATAAATAAGACAGGTCTTGTATGTTTGTCATCATTCCGTCAAGAATTTCATCGTCCCGTTTGCCGCGCAAACCATTGGCCGACATTTTGGGAAAGTCGATGGTTATTCGTGTGGCTGAGAAAGCCAGACAATTTTGTTCGAATGTTTGTGTCGCAACGGATTCCAATGAAATCGTTGAAGTTTGTACAAACAATGGCGTGCAATCTGTTCTGACAAGCGAGCATCCTGCAACAGGTACAGACAGATTGGCCGAAGCAGGTGAACTTCTCAAATTGAAAGATGATGACATCATCGTCAATTTGCAAGGGGACGAGCCTTTAATGCCTGTTTCTGCTCTGGCAAAAGTTGCTTCCCTTTTGGAAGAAAATCCAAATGCGGATATAGCTACGTTAGGTCATCCTATCAACTCACTTGAAGAATTCCTTTCTCCGAATGTTGTCAAAATCGTTCTGAATCATAGGAACGAAGCTCTGTATTTTTCGCGTGCACCTATCCCGTATCCTCGAGATGCTTTCCGTAAAGAGGAGAAGTCGTTGCCGTCAGGTGTGGTTGCACTTCATCACTTGGGGCTGTATGCCTATAGGATGCGGTTTGTTCGTAAATTTCCTGAATTGGTTGTCCCTCCAATTGAAGCGTGGGAAAGTTTGGAACAGCTGAGAGCACTCTATTTTGGTTATCGTATTCAAGTTGGTATTTTGGATGAAGCGCTACCACCTGGAGTTGATACTCAGGAAGATCTTGAACGAGTGCGCAAATTTTTTAGTAGGGAAGAATCTGTATGAAACTCTGTAACTTTAATGTCGGTCAGGGAACTCCTTTTTTCGTGATGGCAGGCCCTTGCGTTATTGAGGATGAAGAACTTTGCTTTGAGATTGCTTCGGAGATGAAGCGTATTACTGGCGAACTTCAAATTCCTTATATTTTCAAAGCAAGCTTCGATAAGGCTAATCGCACTTCACATAAATCTTATCGAGGCCCTGGTATCGAAGAGGGATTGAAGATCCTTGCTCACATTAAAGAAGAAGTAGGTGTTCCTGTTGTGACTGATGTACACACACTGGAGCAAGTTTCTTTAGTTGCTCCGGTTGTTGATCTGTTGCAGACCCCTGCTTTTTTGTGTCGGCAAACTGATTTCATTCGTGCATGTGCCCAATCTGGCAAGCCCGTCAATATCAAGAAGGGGCAGTTTTTGTCTCCTTACGATATGAAAAATGTTGTTGATAAAGCTAGAGTAGCGGCTAAGGAAGCAGGGTTGAATCCTGATAACTTCATGGTCTGTGAACGTGGGGCTTCTTTCGGGTATGGTAATTTGGTCACAGATATGCGATCGCTTGCCATTATGCGTGAGACGGGAGCACCGGTGGTTTTTGATGCGACACATTCCGTTCAATTGCCTGGGGGAAATGGGGTTTCTTCAAGCGGTCAACGTCAATTCGTTCCTGTACTTTCTAGAGCAGCCGTTGCTACTGGTATTGACGGTCTTTTCTTTGAAACTCATCCTGATCCTAGCAAAGCATTGAGTGACGGACCCAATATGGTTCCGTTGTGCCATATGCGCGAACTTTTGTCGGAGCTTAAGGCCATTGATCAGATTGTCAAGTCTTCTACTTACCTTGAAAACTCAATTCTTCAGGATTAATGAGAATGCTTGAAAAAAAAGAAATCCTAGAGCGTCTGAGACATGTTCAGCTACTCATCCTGGATGTGGATGGTGTTTTGACGGATGGATCCATCAATATTGGACCGGATGGAAAAGAAGTTTACAAAAAATTCGATGTTAAAGACGGTCATGCATTAAAGTATCAAGTTCACGATTTGGACGTTCGCACAGCTATTATCACTGGACGTACGTCTAGCATTGTGGAAAATCGTGCTTCTGAACTGGACATTGACCATCTTTACCAGGGGCAAAAAGACAAGCGGATTGCTTTTCAAGCACTCTTGGATTTGTATGCCTTGACGCCAGCAAATGTGGCTTATATGGGAGATGATCGACCTGATGTTCCGCTATTGGAACAAGTGGGGTTTGCGGCTGTACCGCATGATGCACATGTTTCTGCTAAATCGGCAGCCCATTGGATTTCTTCATGTAATGGTGGTTGCGGAGCCGTTCGAGAGTTAATAGATTTGTTGATCGAAAGTAAGACGGGAGCATAAATATGGATAAAGAACAGGCTTTGGCTATTGCTACGACTGTTTTGAACGAAGAAGCAAAAGCAGTGATAGCTGTTGCGAATGAACTTAATGACGATTTTTACAAAGCACTGGATTTGATCTTGAACTGTAAGGGGCGATTGATCTTTTCAGGTATTGGAAAATCTGGACATATTGCAAGCAAGTTGGCGGCAACCTTTGCTTCAACAGGTACACCTTCCTTTTTCGTACATGCTGCAGAAGCGGCTCACGGTGACCTCGGGATGATTACTAAGGAAGATACCGTTGTAGCGATATCTTATTCCGGTGAGTCCTCGGAACTTCTGACAGTATTGCCCACTATTAAGCGCGAAGGGGCTTCGTTAATTGCCATGACTGGCAATCCTTTTTCATCTTTGGCGAAACATGCTGATGCTCATCTGAATTGTCATGTTGATCATGAAGCTTGTCCTCTTAATCTAGCACCAACAAGCTCCACGACGGTCACCTTGGCTTTAGGGGACGCTCTGGCTGTGACTTGTTTAAAGGCACGAGGCTTTAGTGAACGCGATTTTGCACGTAGTCATCCCGGCGGCGCCTTGGGGCGTCGTTTGCTTACCCGTGTGCGTGATGTCATGCATCAGGGAGGTGAAATCCCGGTGGTTGAAGCAGATACGCCTATGTTGAAGGCAATTGAAGAAATCTCGCATAAGCATCTTGGTATGACAGCTGTGGTGTCTGGTGAGGATACGTTGATCGGTATCTTAACCGAGGGTGATATTCGTCGTTTGATCAGTCGCGTGGGAGATATTCGCGAGCTTAAAGTTGGTGATGTTATGACGCACAATCCAAAGACTATATCAGCCGAGGATTTGGCTGTTAGCGCTGTGAAAAAACTATCCGATTTCCAATGCAATCAATTGTTGGTGGTCGATGATGCCAACCACCTAATTGGTGCGTTGAACCTTCATGATCTGATGAAGGCTAAGTTATTTTAACGAAAGAATTGTTAGTAAGCTTCTTAAACTTCAATGGCGCCTTATTTTTGGCGCCATTGTGTGTTAATTCAAATTAATGGAATCTAGTCTATGAGGGCGGAATGAAAATATATACTGGTGATAGGAAAAAATTGGCATGTTAATATCTTGCTTTAATATCCCAGTTGATATTGTTCCTCAAGATTTTGGCTGGGATTCCGCCCAAGACAAAACCTTCTCCATCAAAGCGCTTGTTAACTAAGGAATTAGAGGCGACTACGCTGTTTTTTGGTATGTGACTGTTCTTATATATAACTACATCATTGCAAATCCAGCAATGGTCATCTATAGAAATGCTGGCTGCGGGGTTTAGTCTAATGCCAGAACATTTATCATATATAGTATGACTATCGGATGTTGATAGGCGAATATTGTTTGCTAACAGACAATTTTTACCAATAACAATGGAGTTGTTGATTTCAGATAATAGAAGACTGACGGTTCCATTATAGATGGTGCCGTCACCTAACATTACATTACAATTTGACGTCGACCCCCCCCCCCCAGCGGGGGGGAGGCTAACAACCAAGTTTTTTTTGATGTGAACTTTTTTAATTTCAATAGTACAGTTTGAAGCAACAATAGTTATCGCAAGATTTCCTCTGCCAAATAGCCCTTCCTTAATTAAAACTTTATTATTGGAACCTTTGACTGAGATTGAAATCGTAAGCCGATCGTCAAGTTTCGATTCGTCGATTTCGATCTCATTACCATCACAAACATTCGTTCGTAACATAATTTACTGATATTTTTTCGAAAAGTTCTTACTATAAAAACTATGTGGCAATAATTTACCATGGTTTAATTATAGCAAATTCTTCGTTGGTTAGCTATCGAGCTCTTACTATTTTCAGTAGAAACTGTTATTTTTGGCTTAAGTTCTACTGATGAGCAATGAATGGCCAACATAAACTTCGATCTCTACAATTGGTATCGTTCAAATTCTCAATTGAAAGGTCAAAAGCGTTCTGGTTCTAGGAGATAATGAAAATGGTTAAACGTTATTTTGGTACAGACGGGATCCGTGGTAGTGTTGGTGTACCACCTATTACACCAGATTTCGTTCTCCGTCTCGGGCATGCTGCGGGGCGTGTTCTTTTACGAAGAAGCACTACAAGGCATGCTTCTGTTTTGATTGGTAAGGATACGCGTGCTTCTGGCTATATGCTTGAATCCGCATTGTTAGCTGGACTCTCTAGTTCTGGTGTTGATATTGTTGAATGTGGCCCGATACCAACTCCAGCTGTTGCATATTTAACTCGTGCCTTGCGTCTTGATGCTGGTATTGTCATTTCTGCTAGTCACAATCCCTACAATGATAACGGCATTAAGTTCTTCTCTATTGAAGGGACGAAGTTCCCTGATCCTGTAGAACTCGAGATAGAAGACGAGCTTGATGCAGGATATGCTTGTGTGCCATCTGCCGAGTTAGGGAAGGCTCATCGTTTGAATGATGCTGCAGGCCGCTACATAGAGTTCTGTAAGTCGACTTTCGACTCCAGAACTGACCTTAAGGGTCTTCGAATATTGGTCGATTGTGCCAATGGGGCAGCATATCACATTGCCCCCGATGTCTTTCATGGAGAGCGTCAGAAATTTTGTGTCCATGGGATAATCGGAGCCCGCCAAACGGGTG
>OIWO01000333.1_pt1 | contig 55632 bp, 49 predicted proteins | sample 1587641 | NCBI WGS metagenome assembly OIWO01 (sample SAMEA3888924, study PRJEB22519) | human gut metagenome | biome: human gut; feature: human-associated habitat; material: faeces | place: Denmark | collected 2010
TGGAAGGTTTCTGGGGAATTGTGAAGACAGAGATGTATTCCCTGAATAAGTTCAGCAGCGGCGGCGAGCTGCGTTTGGCCATCGACCAATACATCCATTTTTACAATTATGAACGTTTTCAGGAGCGATTTGGAGTAAGGACGCCAATGGAAGTTCGCATAGCAGCTCTGCACGCGAAGAACCCGGAACAGTTCCCGATTGCCGAGAACAAACGGATTCAGAAATACAAAGCAAAATTCGCGGCATAACAAAATGCCGCAAATCCCATGCTGATGCTAAAACACCAACATGGAATTTACGGCAGTAATTTTTTTTAGATATTTGCCATGTCTACCTTGACAGGGGCTGATCAAAAAACAGGAGCTTTTTCTTTTTAGCATACTCGCCTTGCTCGTATCACTTTGCCATCTGTCTCTGATACATAGCGGTCAGTGCATCCTGCAGAACCTGAGAAAAGTTCACATGATTGATCTCCGCAAATGTATTCAGCACTCTCACCTTTTGTTTCCTTTACCTCATTTCACCCCAATTTATTATGCTGCCGTATGGATATTTCACCGATTTCCCCTCTATACACAGATTTTAATGGGGATACCGAAAATATTTTCGTCCGACTTATTTTGACATCCACCCGCAGTATCCATCGTTCTGAAAAACGGGAATCGGCTATTTTTTCCATCCGCGCATGGATTTTACCCCAAAAAGATAGAAAAAAGGGTCTCAAAAAGTCAAACGAGACTTTGTAAAAAAAAGTGCGCTATTGTATCATATTTCCGGAGAAAAAAACAAGGCCGAACAATTATACAAAGCACTAGATGGTGGGGGGTGACAATTTATCAGTCAAAGGATTGTATTTTAAAAACACTTTGCGACTTGCAATTTTTAGAGCGCAGTTGTAGAATAAAGTCATGAGCTGAGGATGCATCTGTTTGCAAATCCAAGCCGGGCGACGACTCCGATTTCGGAATTCTAATGCGCAAGGAATCATACGGAGAGCCGACTGATGGTGAGGATAGATCTGCAGAATGATCCGAGGCCATCGGGCAGGCCAAGATGATGTGGACCTTTCTTTCGAAGCCTGCTCAAGGCCCAATCCATGTCAACCCCATAACCCCGGAGAAATCCAATTTGACCGCACGCTTCCCTGCTGCATGGGAGGGCGTGCCCCGACGATAGCCAAGACGTTCGTACTTCGGTACACTTGACGCCGCCGGCACCGATTCCGAGCATCCCCTACATTTCAGTAAAGGCGGGCGGTCTTTCCGGGTGTTTTTTTGTGCAACTTCTTCCTATATATAGCGTTTCTCCGCGGTGCGCTATACTATTTCTTATCGGAGGAGGCATCTCTCACTCGAGACGTCGATCACAGAGGGCCATCCTATTCTTTCCGAAACATTTCATGAATATTCCTCTCTTTGGCTGGCACTGCCTGCCCATGGACTTACACGATAAGGAGACCTACTATGGCAACCAATACAAAAATGCTTGAACTGACTTTCAACGTCGAAGGCGGACGTTCTATGATCCTTTCGATTCCTTCTCCAAAGGAGGATCTCACTTTGGCTACGGTGAAGGAGAAGGCGGCTCTCATCATCCCGGTGCTGGAGTCTTCCTCCGGCGCTCCCGTCACTTCGCTGAAGAGCGCGAAGATCGTAGAAACCAGCGCTACCGTGCTGGAATAGGGATCGGAGTGACTGGTATACCGCCTTCGGGCATCGCCCCGTTTCGTCATCCTGAGCGGCGAGAAACGTTATATGTGAGATAACGAATGCCAGAACAGCTGCGACCTGAGCCATCGATCGCGGTGAAACCGTCACCTCCATTCCCCATTCCTCATTCCTCATTCGAGCAGAGCTTTCATTCATGGGCAAGGGGCAGCACGCCCTTTGCGCTATCTCTGCACCCATTTTTATTTCTTATAAGGAGAATGCTACTATGGCTATTCAAAATAAACTTGTCGATATGAAACTGCAGATCCGCGTGGAAGATACTTCTAGGGGAGAGATGAAGGTGAAGAAATCTGAACTTCACACGCATCAAGTGTGCGGCAACGAATGATGAGCTGTATGCGGCGGCGAATGCGATCGCCGCGCTGCAGTCGCGTCCGCTGTCGGGCATCCGCACGGTGGCGACCGGCGATCTGGCTGACGCTATCTAGCTAGGGAAACGCTGATTCAATCACAGAATCAGATTTCATATTTATCAGTGTTTCCCTAGCATCACAAAAACCGTCCTGCAATCATTGGCAGGACGGTTTTTTATTCGCCTTCTGACGATACGGAAAAAGCGCTGTCCGACATACATGGAAAAGGCGGCGAAACGAGAATCCCCTTTCCCCCACGCCCCAAGCCATCCTCGAGGGTAAAGGCAGATCGGGAAAACGGTAGCCCCGTATCGAAAGCCTTCCCCGCGCGGAAAAGGCTAAGAAGGAAACGGTTACCCGCGTATCGTCATTCTGAGTGGTGGGAAGAGTAAGAAGGAATACAGTCGTTTGAAAACCACACGGGGCATGAGTCGAAGAATCTGGGAACAAATTGCCCGCAGCGGCTTTGCGAGGAGATCCTTCGTCTCACTCCTCTTCTTTTCTGGCAGAGATTATTTCACATAGATTGTTATCGACCGCTCAGGATGACGGCTCATGGAAAAATCGAAAAGCCTTCCCCGCATGGGTAATGCCATTAAGTTAAACGGCAGAACGTTCTTGGCTCCCCATCGGGGGAGCTCCCCGAAGGGGTTGTGCAAGCGAACTGGATTTTTAGGAGTGAAGCGACGCGAAAATCCAGTGAGACGCCATTTCGAACGAAGTGAGATGAGGGGGCTACGTAGCGGTATTGCATGAAAGTGTTGGAATATCGATAGCATCGGACTATTCAACATAGCACGCTATACTGCTGGCATGCCCCCATTGCCTTCGGCACTTCCCCCGAAGGGGGAAGCAAGACGTTATGTAGCTAACGATTTCCTTAACTTAATAGCATTACCCGCAGGGGCGGATAGGGGGACTATGGCATGAAAGACAGCTGGGATAAGGTTTCTCGGTCACTCCCATGAGAGCTGCAAGTCCCCCGAGGCAGATGGAACGCAAAAATGAGATGATCGTTATTTCACATCGCCTTTTGATTTGCAAAAACTGTGACGTCGGTTATGCCCAAAAGTGAAAAAGGATGATATGCGGGCTGCTTTTCCTCAAGACGGTGTGCCCGATGATATTGAAAGTCATCGGTTGAAAGTGTAAAATTAAAATAAAGTTGATGCGATCGAGGACGGAAGTCAAGAATCATACAAAGGAACGGTCAAATGATGAAGAAAAACCATGAGGAAAGGCATAAAGGAAAGCATAAAACGGAGGCACGGATCAAAATCTATTGCGTGCTCATGGGCGTGATCTCTTTTCTTTTTTGCTTTGCGGCAGGCTCGCTGATACTCCGTTATATGGAAAAAGAACAGAAAGATATGGCGATGTATACAGCGAAAATCACAGCAAGCCGTGTGGAGATGCAGCTTGAAAAGTATGTGCAGATCTCCGATTTCATGGCCAATCGGATCATCGCCGGGGGTGAGCCGGATCAGGATGCATTCTCTGAAACGGCAAAGGCGTTTCCCAATGAAGACGGTGTGGTCAAGGCTTATGAGCTGGCGCCGAATGGGGTAGTCACCGATATCTACCCTATGCAGGGGAACGAGAAGGCGCTGTCGCTGAATCTTTTGACACAGCATGAAAGATATTATGATGCACTTCGGGCAAAGGAGACCGGGAAGTATACGCTGGGAGGCCCCTATACGCTGAAGCAGGGCGGGCAGGGAGCGCTGCTCTTTACGCCGGTGTACCTCCCGGATGGCAGGGGACACCATTCATTTTGGGGATTCGTCGTCATTGTCATTGACTGGCAGAAATTTTTGAATGAAACGGGATTGGATCAACTATCGAGGTCTTCCTTCCTGTATGAGATCTGGACGCACAACAACAAAGACGGACAGCCTGTGACGATCGCCAGCGGACAATCGGGTATGCCGAAAGATCGCCTGACAGTGACTTGCGAGATCCCGAATGCGATATGGTATTTTGACATTATGCCTGTGAACGGGTGGATTCCGCCTGCATACTGGATCGCTGACGGTGGAATCTCAGGGCTTCTCGCCATCTTGATCGTTACGATTTTTTATCAATTTCTGAGGAGAAGACGTCGGGAAACAGAGCATGCGGCCGAACTGCAGCGCTCAGCTTATCGGGAAAAAAGTGCGAATGAGGCAAAGACTCGGTTTTTGTTCAACATGAGCCACGACATACGGACGCCGATGAATGCCATCGCCGGATTTGCCGGCCTTTTGGAAAAGTATCTGGATCGTCCTGAAAAGGCGAGGGAATATCTGAAGAAAATGCAGGTGTCGAGTGCGCTATTGACGACGATCATCGATCAGGTGCTGGAAATGGCACGTATCGAAAGCGGGACGGCTCGGCTGAATCTTTCTCCGGAAGACCTGATGGATATGTGGCAGTCTGTGGAGACGGTTTTTGAGGCGGATATCAAAGAAAAGCAGCTGCATTTTTCATCAGAGGTAGAGATCCAGCATCGCTATGTCCTTTGCGATAAAACAAGGGTGCAGGAAATCTTCTTAAACATCGTAAGCAATGCCATCAAGTATACGCCGGCAGGGCAGGCGATCCATATCAAGCTTTGCGAAGTGCCTCCAAGTGAAGCGGAAAGGGCGCGCTATATTTTTACCTGCCAAGATACGGGGATCGGTATGAGCCAGGATTACCTGCCTCATATTTTCGAGGAGTTTTCTCGAGAGCGCTCTTCTACAGAGAATCAAGTCATCGGGACCGGACTGGGGCTTTCCATTGTCAAGTCCATGATCGAGCTTATGGGAGGCGAGATCCATGTCGAGAGTCGTAAGGGCTGCGGGACATGCTTCCAAGTGGATCTCCCCTTGCGTCTGACCGGCGAATCGGAAGTCAAAAGGGAAGAAACAGAGGCGGCGTCAGACCAGGGGGCAGCATTGACTGGGAAACGCATTCTCCTTGCTGAGGATAATGATCTCAATGCGGAGATCGCCTGCGAGCTTCTGGAAGAGAAGGGGATCTTGGTGGAGCGTGCAGAAGACGGACAGGTCTGCTGCGACCGTCTCATCGAGGCAGCAGACGGATACTACGATCTCATTCTTATGGATATCCAGATGCCGCGCATGAATGGCTATGAGGCGACGAGACGGATCCGAAAGCTGAAGGATCCGAAGAAATCACAGATCCCCATCATTGCCATGACGGCGAATGCTTTCGCAGAAGACAGGCAGGCGGCAAAGGATGTCGGCATGAATGATCATGTGGCAAAACCGATCCATATAGACATTCTCTTGTCTGTGCTCAAGAAATATGTATAGCTGGAAGGAGCAGTGAAGAAATGAATCCTCATTTCTTCACTGCCCCTTTTTACTTTGCTTTCATTTGGTTTAGGGTTCAGGGTTCAGGGTTCAAAGGGTTCAGAGGGTTCAAAAGGTTCAAAGGGGGTGGTGCGGCGTATTTCGTCATCCTGAGCGGAGAAAAACGTCGTGTGTTCAAAAATGGCTTATCTGAAAATATGAGAACTGAGTCGAAGGATCTAAGTGCCGCAAAGTATAAAAACAGCCTTCCCCTCTAGGGGAAGGTGCCCGAAAGGGGCGGATAGGGTGACTATGGCATGAAAGACAGCTGGGATAAGGTTTCCCGGTCACTCTTATGAGAGCTGCAAGTCCCCGCGGCAGATGGAAAGCGAAAATGAGATGATCGTTATTTCACATCGCCTTTTCTATTTACTATTTGCGGCAAGCCGCCGCGTTCCTCGTTGAAGTTTGAAAGCAGTGGCTGGGGATTAGTGGCTAGGGATTAGGAGCAGCGAGTGATTTGTGACTTGAATGGTACTTTCGGGCTTCGACATTATTTATACTCCGCGGCGCTTCTATATTTTTATGCGCCGCACCAGCACTCCTCACTCCTCACTCCTCACTTGATTCGGAAGTTGGTTTAAATGCTAGTTATTTAGAAAACGTAATACTAGTGACTAGGGATTAGAGAGTGGGAAATGAGAAGTCAGCTCCTCGATCTGATCTCTCCAATTATCCGTATCGTACTCGATCTGCTCTGACCAGCGGGAGACGGCGCGGAAGGGATCGCCGGTGCGCACGGCTTCGAGGTAGATGAAGAGCGTACTTTCCGCGGCAAACCGGGCGAGTACGGAGACGGGAACGGCGGGCTGATCCCCGTCCTCGGGGCTCGCAAGGTCCAGCTGGCGATAGATGATGTACTGGTAGATGGCATCCCAGAATCCTGCGGGGACTTTGGGCGGGTGCGCCTTGGCCTCGTTCACCAAGTCTTCGGCGCATGCCTGCATCCAGGAGAGGCCCTTCGTCCATGCGGCATCGATGGGCTCCGTGTCTGCCATCGCATCCAGCATAGCGGACACGGCTTGGGGGGAAAGGTCGAGGGTGAAATGGCATTCTTCCTCGGAGAGGGGAAGAAGCAGTTCATCCATGAGCTGGGAAAATGTCACGGTCATGGGTTTCTGTTCGGCTGCTTCCGGATCCAGAAGCTCGAATGTGAGGGGCAGATGCCCGGCGATCTCTTCCACCGTGCGCTCGCAGCACAGCCCTGTGCCGGATAGCTCGGCGCCGCATGGGTATTTGTAAAAACGCGGGTGCTCGCGGCAGATGTCACAGAGCGCATCCTCGCCGAGCTCCAGTACCAGACGGCAGAGCCCGGCTTTGTTCAGGAAATGGCAGTAGCCCTTCTCATTCAGCCTAAAACAGGTAGAGCCATCCTCCGACGTTCCCACCCATTGCCGGAGCTCCTGACACAGCGGGCTCTTGAGCGTTTGGTAATAGTCCTTCGTGTCTTCGTCGATGTCGATCTCCCACGTCTGGCAGCAGGTGTGCCGGCAAGCGCCCGCCTTGCAGCGGAAATCAGGGAAGAATGTGGGGAAAATGGTCAGGGACATGGGGATGCCTTCTTTCAAAAAATAAGGAATGAGTGGCTAGGGATTGGGGATTAGGAGTGACTAGTGACTGGGGTTCTTCGGTATCGTCATCCCGAGCGCAGCCGAGGGATCTCTACTGCCCTGAAGGAATCAGCGTGTATGAGCTGAGGGAAAACGATGTCTTGGTGCTACCTCACATCAGGTGATGAGTGTTCTGCAATATAGATTTCTCGGCTACGCTCGAAATGACGACGGCGCGAAGCGCTATCAAAACTCCGCGGCGCCTCATTATTTTTTGCGCTGCACCAACCCCTTTGAACCTATAGAACCCGCTGAACCTCTTTCATTCACAATCAAGGGATGGCGCGTCCTCGAGGCTAAGTTTGAAAGCAGGGATGAGTAACTAGGGATTAGGGATTGGAGTGACTAGTGACTGGTGACTGAAATGCCATCTTCGGGCATCGCTCTATTTATATTCCGCGGCGCTTCCATATTTTATGCGCCGCACCACCATTCCTAATTCCTCATTCCTAATTCCTCATTCGAGCAAAGCTTTCATTCAGAATCAGTGGATGGCACGCCCCAAGGGATAACCCTGAACCCACCAACCATCAACCTGAACCCTAAATCAACTTTCCTTCCAGATGATCCATCTCGTGCTGGATGACTTCTGCGACGAAGCCTTTGAATCTCTTTTTCTTCATGCGGAAAAGCTGGTCGCGGTACTTGATCTCGATCTCCTCATAGCGCGTGGTCTTCCGCCCGCCGGAAAGGGAGAGGCAGCCCTCCTCGGCTTCGTAGGGGCGGGCAGCGGAAAGGCGCTCGGGATTGTACATGATGACGATATCCTTCCCCTGACGGAAGGCGATGATGGCTTTGGCAAAACCGATCATGTTCGCGGCGAGCCCCGCGCAGGTGTCTCTATGGGCGGCGAGGGTGTCTTTCAGGTCTTCGGCGATGGCCTTGTCCTCGAAAGTGGCGGGCGCAGCCTTCTGCTGAAGAAATATGATGTCTTTCACAATGTCTCGTTTCATGGGATGTCCTTTCTGCAGGAGGGGGAACGTGGTAAAATGGGGAAAAGGGGTCACCGGCCTGTTTTTGAGAGTCCTTGAACCGGCAGGACCCATGGAATCTGCTTTTTTCTATTATACGAAAGAAGGAATCATTATGGCAAAGGTTATTGTAATTTCCGGTCATCCGCATTTGGAACGCTCGATCATGAACAAGACCATTCTGGAAGAGCTGAAAAAGGCTGCCGAAGGCGGTGCGTCGATCGCGATCGATGATATCGCAGAGAAGGGCTGCTGCCATCTGGATGTGGCAGCGGAGCAGGCTCTCCTGAAAGAGGCCGATACCATCGTCTTCCAGTTCCCTGTCTACTGGTTCAATGCACCGGCCATGCTGAAGCACTGGTACGAAGAGGTCTTTACCCCGGGCTTTGCACATGGCGAAGGGGCGAGCGGGCTCAAGGGCAAGAAGCTCATCATCTCTGCGACGGCCGGCGCTCCGGACGGCGCGTACAGCACTGCCGGCATGGGTCATACGCTCGATGAATTCTTCGATAACTTCTATGTCATGGCTGCGATGACCGGCATGGATATGGCCAAGCCGATCCTGACCTATGGCGCAATGTTCATCCCGGGCGTTTCCACCGAGGCCGACAAAGAGAAGCTCGTATCGCTCGCAAAGGAGCATGCGAAGAAGCTGCTTTGCGAGATCGGTGACTAGGGACTAGGATCGCCTTGCTTTCCGCTCTTACACGGATCTTAGACCCCAAAGGGGCTGTGAAGAAATGAATCCTCATTTCTTCACAGCCCCGTTGTTTTATTCCTGTTGCTCTTCTTTTCTTTTTCGGGCATGTGCATAAATGATCAGGTTGCTTTGCAGTATTTTTACCGTTGCACTAATTTTGGCAGCACGTTCTTTGCTTATCAGCTCATTTTTGGCAAGTTCTTCCCGGATGGTGTTTTCAATCCAGTCCGAAGGGAGCTTTTCAAACCAGTGATTTGTGAAATCGGTTAGTTTGACCTGTTTTTCCTGTTTTTCTGAAAATGGATAAGCTGGCTGTTTGAATGGACTGATCAGTTCTACGGGTGAATCAAACCAGAGTGAATTGCCGTTATCAAAAATGGGGGCTACGCCTTGAAATTCCAGGGTATTGACATTGCGGATAAATCCAAAATTTCCGAAATGCCGGTCTGTATTATTGATGAGATAATCAAATTGCAGCATGGCATCTATATCCTGTTTGACATGGGGAATGCCTAGTTTCTCTCCGCATGAGATGAAATGCCGGTATGCTCCATCCTGCCTTTTAAAAGGAAGTACCTGTAAAATTTCATAAGCTGGAATGTATTCTGTATCCGGGGTAATAAAGGTTGGACAAATGGAGTAGATATTCTTCTCTATTTTTTTTACTTCATAAGTCACATGAGGTAATTCTGCTTTTTGAAGAATCTTACTTGCGATGATTTCATTGGTAATTTGCTGATAGTACGGCTTTTTACCTGCTTTGGCAAGATAGCGTATGTCATTCTGAATAAACCAGTATTTAGGCAGGTTCCCATTGGAGCTGTAGTCAGGGGAAAATCCTGTGGGTGGTTCCCATGAGGTGATTTCATTTCGGAAACTCATGCCGAGCGGATGTCCTGAAAAGTCATTTTCAAAGAAATTGACATCTTCCCACTGCATGAGGCTGCCGTATGGCTTAAACCAGTATTGATCGTTTAGGTTGAGTCCCAAACTTTTTAGAGACAATGAATTGATTCGTATGTCTGTGTTTTTAAATACGCTTCCCGCAAGTGCTCTTGTTTTCGGAATGTTTCTATAATTGATCCATTCCTGGAAAGCCTTTTTCTCTTTCATCCTTTTGTCCCGATATTGAACGGATAATGGAATTCTTCGAGAATCGTGTACTTGCAGGATCTCTTCTACATCTCCATAGTAGGGATCCATTTCTACGTCCATCACTTTGTTGTTTTTTTGCATGAAAGTATATTTCATAGATGGTATCCTCTTTGATCTAAATACAATCTTTCTTTGTCTAGTATATGGAATGTCTTTTGGCGTTGCAAGCCTATGACATGGAATACTAGATGCAAAAAGGGGCTGTAAAATAATAGCTCCATGAACACGAAAAAGGACTTTCGATTTTTGCGAATCAAAAGTCCTTTTTGTCTGAAGTCTCCGAGTCTAAAGTCTCCAAGTCTAAAGATCCTAATCTCTAGTCCCCATCAGAGCGAGAATCCGTCTGTAGCATCGCCCGGTTTATCGAGACGGCGGGCGACGTCTTCGTAGCATTCACCCAGATGGAAGACGAGGACATTCAGCGTGTCGCGGACGGTCTCGGGGTCGAAGTGTTCGTTCGTGGAGGTCACGCAGACATCGAGGAAGACGTTGTCCTCGCTGCCGATCGTGTATTTCACGATGGCATGCTCCCCATTCAGCTTGTTCAGGAAAGGGATGAAGGTCTTTCTGGCCGGGCCCTTCGGCGCGGTGCCGAGGTGGACGCGGATCATGGTGTACATGCTGTTATCCGTGATGACGGCGCAGACCAGGCGGTGCTTGCCCGCAGGCAGTGCGGTCATGAAGACGACGGTGTCGTAGGAATCATGTGCATCCTGACGGCGGAAGAAATTCAGCCCTTCCTTCTTGAGGTAGGACTCAAATGCATCTGCCTTGAGATTTTTTTTGAAATTGCCTTTTGTCGGGAATGGGATCGTATTGTCAGCCATGAGAGAGCCTTTCTGCACCATGTGCGGAGAAAATTTTAATGTGACTTTATTATAGCGGTTCGAGGGGCAGGGGGCAAGGCTTTGGCGGCAGCCCATAGATTGCGTTTGAACGCCTCGATTGAATGAGAAATTAGAAATGCGAAATGGTGGCGCGGCGCATAACGATATAGAAGCGCCGTGGAGTATAGATGGTGGCGATGCCCGCTTGAGACGTTAGACTTGGAGACCAGGAGACTTTAGAAGTCAGAAGCCTGAAGTCTGAAATCTGAAGTCTCCCGTCTCCTAGTCTATTAGTCTCCTAGTCACAAGTCACTAGTCACTAGTCATACTGCGCCCCGATAAATCTTCTTGACAATCGACAGGGCGCTGGCTATACTTGGTATAACTTCGAACGAAAGGAAGAACCACCATGAGACAGATCTCTGACACCATGAGAACTGCATATGCGTATGACTTTACCGTCAGCTATTATTATGGCTGCGGCTATTTGGTGTACACAAATTCTCATGAGCGGATCACCCCTTCCAGATAAGCAGGATAGGAATCGAGGACAGGCCCACGAGAGCCTGTCCTTTTTTGTTAGGGGGACGGTTCAGGGTTAGCCCGTGGGGCGTGTCGCCCTTTGATTGTGAATGAAACTTTGTCTGAATGAGGAATTAGGAATGAGGAATTAGGAATGGTGGTGCGGCGCATAAAAATCAGAAGCGCCGCGGAGTATAAATAGTGGCGATGCCCGAAGGCGGTATTCAAGTCACCAGTCACTAGTCACTCCTAATCCCTAATCCCCAGCCACTCATCCCTCATCCCCGCTTTCAAACGTAGTTTGTGGGCTTCCCCTGAATCCATAAATCCATTTCTTTCGAAGAACGTATACCGTAGAATAGAAGCATTGCCTGAAGGCAAAGAGGAGGAATTCGTATGATTATCGTTATGAAACAAAATGCACCGCTGACAGAGATCGAAAGACTTGAGGATGAGCTTCGGGAGAAGGGCTTCCAGGTCGACAGAAGCCGCGGCTCGAGCAAGGTCGTACTGGGACTTGTCGGAGATACGACGAGCCTCGATGAGCGCGATTTCCTGAGCAATGAATGGGTCGACAAGGTCATGCGTGTGCAGGAACCATACAAGCGGGCGAGCCGTGCCTTCCATCCGCAGGACTCGGTCATCGATGTCGCCGGCGTGAAGGTCGGCGGGAAGAAGCTCGTCGTCATGGCAGGGCCGTGCTCCATTGAGACACCGGCGCAGATCGGTGCCATTGCATCGGCGGTGAAGGCATCCGGCGCATCGATGCTGCGCGGCGGCGCGTTCAAGCCGAGAACGTCCCCCTACTCTTTCCAAGGGCTTGGCGAGAAGGGGCTCGATATGCTGATCTCCGCGGCCAGAGAAGAGAAGCTCCCCGTCGTGACGGAGCTCATGAGTGCGGACAAGATCGGCATGTTTCTTGAGAAGAAGGTCGACCTCATTCAGATCGGCGCGAGAAATATGCAGAACTTCGATCTTCTGAAAGCGGTCGGCCGTCTCCATGTGCCGGTGCTTCTGAAGCGCGGGATGTCTGCGACGATCGAGGAATGGCTGATGAGTGCGGAATACATCATGTCGGAGGGAAATCACAATGTCATCCTCTGCGAGCGCGGCATCCGTACCTTTGAGAAGGCGACGAGAAATACGCTCGACCTTTCGGCAGTGGCAGCGGTGAAGCGCATGAGCCACCTGCCGATCATCGTCGATCCGAGCCACGCGACCGGCCGCCGCTGGATGGTAGAGTCCATGGCCATGGCAGCGATCGCTGCCGGTGCAGATGGCATCATGTGCGAGGTACATAATGATCCCGAGCATGCATGGTGCGATGGCGCAGAGTCCATCACGCCAGAGACTTTCGAGCATATGATGGGGGATCTTCGAAAGCTCGCCCCGATCGTAGGAAGAGAAATATAGGGGGATGGTGACTGGGAGATGGCAGACTCTCGTATCGTCATTTCGAGCGTAAGCGAGAAATCTTTGTCGTTCGCGGTCAGAAGTACGATGTCAGAAAATCCCAAACGGGAAACCTGTTATTCGCAGACCTTCGGGCATCGCCCCATATATACTCGCGGCGAAGCCGCCACCTTCCCCCTTTGAACCTGATGAACCCTTTTGAACCTGCTCTCCCTCTTTCACAAATAATCAAGGGACAGCACGCTCTATGGGATAACTCCAACCCTTGAACCCTCTCCCTCTCATATATTACAATGACCATAGCAACACGATTTCAACAGAAAAGAGCACATACATGGACAGCAATCACGACTTTAGCCACTTTACGATTGCCGTCATCGGTCTTGGACTGATGGGCGGCTCCTTTGCCAAACGCTTCAAGGCCATCGGCAGCCGCGTCATCGGGATCAACCGCACGGCAAGTGTCGCGCAGGAAGCACTTCGGATGGGGATCGTGGATTCGATCTCCGAAGAGGATCTGAAAGACGCAGACATCGTCATTTTCTGCACACCGGAAAAGGGGACGATGGCATTCATTGAAAAGAAGATCGGACTTTTGAAGAAGGATGCCGTGCTGACAGACATCGCCGGCGTGAAGAATGATTTCGCCGAAAAAATTCAGGCAAAGCTCCCGGAGGGGATGGATTTCATCAGCGGACATCCGATGTGCGGACATGAAGGGGCGGGACTCTCGCAGTCGGACGCAGAGATTTTCCTCGGCGCGAACTACGTCATCATCCCGCAGGCGGGAAACAGCGCCTCGCACATCACGCTCATCGAGGAGATGGCGCGCGCGCTCGGCTGCCGGCATGTGCCGAAGGTGACAGCCGATGCGCATGACCGTGCGATCGCTTACACGAGTGACCTCACGCATGTCATCGCGACGGCGCTCATCCAAAGCAAGTCCTATAATAAAGAGACGAAGTATTTCATGGGCGGCTCTTTCCGTGATGAGACGCGCGTGGCGGATATCAACGGCCGTCTGTGGACATCGCTTTTCCTGTCGAACCGCGAGAAGCTGCTGGATGAGATCGACCGCTTCCGCGAGAAGCTGCAGGTGCTCAGGGATGCGATCGAGAGAGAGGACAGCGAGGAAATGGAGGCTTTTCTGAATGAGGCAGGCAGACGAAGGAGGGAACTCATGCATGAAGACAGTGAAGGTTGATCTGGGAAGTGATTCCTATCGGATCGAGATCGGGCGCGGTCTTCTTTCGAGCGTCGGCGAAAAGCTGAGGCAGCTGACGAAGGCGGAGAAGATTACCGTCGTGACGGATGATCATGTGCGCCGCATCTATGGAGAAAGGATCAGAGAGATCCTAAAGGGCGCCGGCTTTGACGTGAAGGTGATCGCTATACCGGCAGGGGAAGCCAGCAAGAATCTTCGTGTCTTCGGTGACGTGCTGGAGGCACTTGCCGGCTTTGATATGTCAAGAAGCGATGCGCTCGTGACACTCTCCGGCGGCGTTCCGGGGGATCTCGGGGGATTTGCCGCTGCCTCCTACATGAGAGGCATTGATTTCTTCCAGATCCCGACCACCATTCTGGCGCAGATCGACAGCTCTGTCGGCGGCAAGGTCGCTGTCGACCTTCGAAGCGGGAAGAATCTGGCGGGCGCTTTTTATCAGCCCAAGGGCGTATTCATCGATCCGGACCTGCTCTCCACCCTGCCGACCCGCTACGTGCATGATGGCCTGGCCGAAGCGGTGAAGTACGGATGCATCGGTGACCGTGAGCTTTTCGAGCTCTTCGAAGCCATCGAGACAAAGGAGGATCTGGAGAAGAATATCGAGGAGATCATCCTGCGGAGCGTCCTGCAAAAGACGAAATTCGTAGAGGAAGACCAGTACGACAATGGCAGCCGGCAGATGCTGAATTTCGGCCATACCATCGGTCATGCCATCGAGCGCTATTTCCATTACAGCACCTACACCCACGGCGAAGGCGTCGCGATCGGCATGAGTCTCCTTTCCGCGCAGAGTGAAAAGCTCGGCTATACGGAGAGTGGATGCACCGACCGCCTGCGTGCTGTCCTGAAGAAGTTCGCACTTCCGACTGCCATCGGCGTCCCGGCGGAGGAGCTCATCCTGCATGCACTGCACGATAAGAAGCGCCGCGGCAAGGAGATCACGCTGGTCGTCATGAGAAGCATCGGCCGGGCAGAGCTTGTGAAAGTCCCGACAGAAGCGCTCGCTGACTGGATCGTGACGGAATAGAAGAAGGGGTTTAGGGTTCAGGTTGATGGGTTCAGGGGTGTGGTGGCGGCTTCGCCGCAAATATAAATTCGGCGCTTTGCGCCGCACCACCCCCGTTGAACCCTCAGAACCTATAGAACCTGCTGAGCCTCTTTCACTCGCGATCAAGGGGCGAGTCGCCCCAGGGCTAACCCTGAAGTTTGAAAGCGGGGATGGTTAGTAGCTAGGGATTAGGAGCCTCGAGTGACTAGTGACTAGTGACTTGAATACCACTTTCGGGCATCGCCCTATTTATACTTTGCGGCGCTTCTGATTTTTATGCGCCGCACCACCACTCCTAACTCCTAACTCCTCACTTCTAACTAGAGAGCAAAGCTTTCATCCCCAATCAAGGGGCGGCACGCCCCGGGGCTAGCCCCGAACCCCGAACCCTGAACCCTTTCCCGAAGGAGTACTATTATGCATATCACCATCACCCCCGCGCCGCTTTCCGGCGTGCTCCGCGTGCCGTCCTCGAAAAGCATGACGCATCGCGAGCTGATCGCCGCTGCGCTTGCCAAGGGGGAAACGACGCTCTCCGGCGTGACCCCGTCACAGGACATCGAAGCCACAGTCCGCATCCTTTCGCTGATGGGCGCGCATTTTACAGAAGAGGCTGCCGAAGACGGTCTCACCTTCCATATTTCCGGCGGTCTTTCCCCGCAGGAAGGACGGCTCGAAGCCGATGCAGGAGAGTCCGGCTCGACACTGCGTTTCCTCATCCCGCTCGGTCTTATTTCAGGGAATGTCATCCGCTATGTGGGGCATGGCCGCCTCTCGGAGCGCCCGCTGACACCGTACTACGGGATCTTTGATGAGAAGGGCATTTCCTTCGATAACCGGGACGGTCTTCCTCTCACGGTCAAAGGGCAGCTTCCCGGCGGGCGCTATGCGCTTCCCGGAGATGTCAGCTCGCAGTTCTTCACCGGCCTCCTCTTTGCACTGCCGCTTGCCGGGGATGACTCCGTACTTATCAGCACGACCACGCTGGAGTCGAAGAGCTATGTCGACATGACGCTGGATACGCTTGCCCGCCATGGCATCACCATCCATGAGAAAAGCCCCGAGCGTTACGAGATCCCGGGCGGGCAGTCCTACAAGGCGGGCGCATTTGCTGTGGAAGGGGACTACTCGCAGGCCGCCTTTTGGCTAGTCAGCGGTCTCACGGGAGCGGGCATCACGCTGCAGGGACTTTTCCTTGACTCAAAGCAGGGGGACAAAGCGATCCTTACCATCCTTAGCAAGATGGGCGGAGACATCCGCGAAGAGGATGGCATGATCTCAGCTAAGCCATCGAAGACACGGGGGACCGTGATCGATGCCGAAGACTGCCCTGACCTCGTGCCGGCGCTCGCCGCCCTTGCCGCTGTCAGCGAAGGCATGATAGAGATCATTCATGCCTCTCGCGTGCGCCTGAAAGAATGTGACCGTCTCCATGCCATGGCTGTCGAGCTTACGAAGCTCGGCGCGGACATCGAAGAAAAGCCCGACGGCCTCTTGATCCGCGGCCAAGACCATCTCACTGGCGGCGCCGTCTCCTCATGGAACGACCATCGCATCGCCATGGCCCTCGCCGCCGTCTCTGCGAAATGCAGTGCGCCTCTGACCATCGAAGGCGCGGAAAGCGTTCGGAAATCGTACCCGACATTCTGGGAGGATTTCAAGCGGGTCGGGGGACGGCTTGTGACCGGTGATTCGTGACTGGGGACTGGAAGACTTCAGACTCCCGTATCGTCATTTCGAGCGAAGCGAGAAATCTTTCTTGCAGATCGGTAAGCAGTAAGTACGAGATAGCAGAACAACGTAGCACCAAAACTTCGTTTATTGAATGGCGCATACATGCTGGTTTCCGTACTGCAATAGAGATTTCTCGGCTACGCTCGAAATGACGATACGAGAACATCATAGTCTAAAAATTGCGGCGAAGCCGCCACCACAACCCTGAACCCTGTACCCTGAACCTTGAACCTATCAAAGGACATATTCTATGAGCAATACATTCGGACAAAAACTGAAAGTTACCATTTTTGGGGAATCCCATGGCACTGCCATCGGCTGCATCATCGACGGACTTCCCGCAGGGATCTCCATCGACTGGGACGCCGTGCGCCGGGATATGGCGCGCCGCGCTCCGGGCAGCAGCGCACTGGCGACCCCGCGCAGGGAGAAGGACGCTTTTGAGATCCTCTCCGGCTATTTCAATGACCGCACGACCGGGACACCGCTCGCGATGGAGATCAGAAATGGCGATCAGCATTCGAAGGACTATGGCATTCTGAAAGACTGTATGCGCCCCGGGCACGCCGACTACACCGGACATGTGAAGTATGGCGGATACAATGACTACCGCGGCGGCGGCCATTTCTCCGGCCGCATCACCGCGCCCCTGACCTTTGCGGGCTCCATTGCCCGGCAGGTACTCTCTGCCAAAGGCATCCATATCGGCGCGCATGTTACCCGCATCGCGGGGATCGAGGACCGCCGCTTCGATCCTTTGGGAGAGAGCGAGGCGACCTTCGCGTCTCTTCGTGAAGAGACGCTCCCCGTCCTCACCAAGGACATCGGCAAGAAGATGGAAGCCGCCATCCTCGCCGCCAAGGCGGAGGGAGACTCCGTCGGCGGCATCGTCGAATGTATGGTGACCGGCCTTCCCGTAGGGCTTGGCGATCCCTTCTTTGATTCGCTGGAGAGCGAGCTGTCTCACATGATGTTCTCCATCCCCGCCGTGAAGGGCATCGAATTCGGAGACGGCTTCGGCCTTGCGGCGATGAAAGGCTCGGCGGCGAATGATGGCATGCACTGGGCGGAGGGGAAGGTGGAAACAAAGACCAACCACAATGGCGGTATTTTGGGCGGTATCTCCGGTGGCAATCCTGTGATCTTCCGCCTCGCCATCAAGCCGACCGCCTCGATCGGAAAACCTCAGCTCACCGTGAACCTCGCCGAAAGGAAGGACACCCTCCTCACCATCGGCGGCCGTCACGACCCCTGCATCATCCCTCGCGCGATCCCTGTCATCGAGACCGCCGCGGCACTTGTCATCCTGGATGAGATATTGGTGACTAGTGACTGGTGACTGGTGACTGGGGAACAACAGTCCCTCTCGCATCGTCATTTCGAGCGAAGCGAGAAATCTTTCTTGCAGACCGATAAACGATGCATGTGCGAAAGCAGAAATACGTATACCAAGGCGTCGTTTCCCTGCCAGTTCTTTTGTGATACTGACCGCAGTGCCAGGAAAGACCCTCGGCTACGCTTCCGATGACAACGGCGCGTAAATTCCGCAGCGTTTTTAATTTTTATGCGCCGCACCACCATTTCTCATTTCTAATTTCTCATTCAAGCGAAGCTTTCACCCGCAATCAAAGGGCACCACGCCCCACGGGCTAACCCTGAACCCTGCACCTTTTTCGGAGACATCCTATGACACATACACTCAAAGTCGGCTGCTATGGCGCGAAAGGCTCCTACACCTACGAGGCCATGGAGCAGCAATTCGTCGGCAAGGAACGGGAAGAATCCTATTTCCCTTTATTTGAAGACGTCGTGAAAGCCGTGAAAGACGGCACCATCGACTACGGGGTCCTTCCCATCGAGAATTCCTCGACCGGCGGTATCACTGAGGTCTACGACCTCATCCAGAAATACGACTGTGCCGTCGTCGGAGAGCAGCTGGTGAAGATCGAGCACAACCTTCTTGGCATTCCCGGTGCGACCTTGGACGACATCGACACCGTCTATTCCCATCCGCAGGGCTTTCGCCAGTGCCGCCCCTTCTTCAATGAGCACAGAGACTGGACGCTCGAGCCGTATTTCTCCACGTCTCGGAGCGCAGAGCGCGTCGCCGAAGACGGCAGGAAGAACCAGGCCGCAGTCGCCAGCCGCACCGCAGCCCGCCTCTACGGCCTCTCCGTCCTCGCGGAAAATATTTATTTCAATCAGAGCAACTACACCCGCTTCTTCATTATCGCCCCGAAGATGGAGATCACCGAAGACGCGGACAAGATCACCCTCGTCATCTCCGTCAAGCATGAGCCGGGCGCGCTCTACCACGTCCTTGGCTACTTCTTCTACGGCGGCATGAATATGACGCACCTCGAGTCCCGTCCCATGGATGGCCATCCCTTCGAGTACTTCTTCCACATCGACGTCAAAGGCCGCATCCACGACCCATCCAACGCACAGACCCTCCACGGTCTCGCCTCCATGTGTACCTACTTCAAGATCCTGGGGAACTATCCGTCCTGCAAGAGATAGTGGCTGGGAGACGTCATCTCCACCTCGCATTGTCATTTCGAGCGAAGCGAGAAATCTTTGTCATTCGCGGGCAGGCGGCCGATGGGGAAGCCTCAAACAGGAAACCCGATGCCTCGCAGATCTTCGGGTCTCGTCCCTTTTCGTCATCCTGAGCGGAGTCAAATGTCGTTTGTTAGAAAAGTCGTGTGTGGAATGTGGAGCACTGAGCCGAAGGATCTCGGCGAAGCCGCTGACTTCCCATTGAACCCGTTACCCCCCCGTAGAACCTGCTAATCCCAAGGAGATTTTTATGAAACTCGGACTGATCGGAGAAGTGCTCGGACACAGCCTTTCTCCTGTAATTCACGAAAAACTATTTCACAAGCTGTCCATCCCCGGGCGCTATGATCTCATCGAGATTCCCAAGGACCACTTCGCTGAAGTACTGCGGGATACCCTCACCGCCTGCGACGGGCTGAATGTGACCATCCCCTACAAGCTCGATGTCATCCCCTTTTTGGATGACATTTCCACGGAAGCAAAGACCATCGGTGCGGTGAATACCATCGCCAAGGCAGACGGAAAGCTCGTGGGATACAACACCGACTATTTCGGCTTTCGGAAAACGCTCCGAAAGATCGATGCCAAGGTCAATGGAAAGACCGCCGTCGTCCTCGGTCACGGCGGTGCGTCGCGCGCCATCATCCAGTGCCTTTATGATGAAGGCGCAGCAGAGATCCGCGTCATCTCCCGCCATCCGGAGAAGGTGGACTCCGATCTCCGCTCCTTTGCAGAAGAGCGCCGCGTCCGTCTCATGGACTACACCGCTTTTGAAAGAGAGGCAGAAGGCGCACTTCTCGTGAACGCCACCCCGGTCGGTATGTATCCCAAGGTTGGCGTTTCACCGATCTCCGAAGAGGCCGCCCGGCATTTTTCTAAGGTCATCGACATCATCTACAACCCGAAGGAGACCCGCCTTCTTCATGACGCTTCGCATGCGGACAAGGCCAATGGCATGTACATGCTCGTCATGCAGGCTATCGCGGCAGAAGAGATCTGGCTGGAAAGAGAGATCCCCGATCGCATCGCAGAAGAGATCGCAGAAGAGATGGGGAACTAAGAGACTGGGTGGCATTCTTTCTCATTTGTCTTTCATGCCGCCTGTGCCCTATCCGCCCCTTCGGGGCACCTTCCTCTCGAGGGGAAGGCTGACGATACGAGAATACCATCATCTAACATGGCGGCGAAGCCGCCACTACAAGTTTGAAGGCAGGAATGAGTGACTAGGGATTGGTAGCTAGGGATTAGGTTTGCGATACGAGAAAACCGCTGGTTTCAAACCTCCGCGGCGCTTCTATATTTTTATGCGCCGCACCAGCCCCTTTGAAGCTCTTGAACCTATAGAACCCGCTGAACCTCTTTCATTCGCAATCAAAGGGGCAGCACGCCCCGAGAGGCTAATCCTTAGCCCATTTTCCCAAAGGAGCATTCATGAAAAATATCATCCTGATCGGCATGCCCGGCTGCGGGAAATCCACACTGGGGCGGCGACTGGCCGGAGCCCTGCACCGCTCCTTCGTGGATGCCGACACCTATTTGGAAGAAAAAGAAGGAAAGAGCATCCCCGAGCTCTTCGCCGTGAGCGAAGACTGCTTCCGTGATGCCGAAGAACGCACCATCGAAGCCCTCGCAAAGAGGGAAAGCCTCGTCATTGCGACCGGCGGCGGCGTCGTGAAGCGCGCTGTCAATATCGAGCGACTGAAAAAGACCGGTACCATTTACTTCATTGACCGCCGCCCCGAAGAGATCGCAGGCGATGTAGAGGTCAGCACCCGTCCCCTTCTTGCCGAAGGTAGCGGGAAAGTCTACACGCTTTACCATGAGCGCATCACTCTCTATCGCAAGGCAGCAGACGAGATCGTGGTGAATGAGGGTTCGCTGGAAAGCGTACTCGAAAAATTGACGAAACTGGCGATCAGGGGACAGGGGATCATCTGACGCGGATAACGGGCTTGTAAGAAGAAAGATGACGAAGCGGTGCATGAAAATACAGGCAAGACCGGTTTCTGCGATGAAATAGGTCTTGCCACAAGTACGTATTGATATAGCCTGGACCCTTTTTCCCATTCCCGTGCGATCACCGATAAACAAAGAATCTTAGGCAGAGGAGGGCTCCTTTTTATGGGACTTTTTTTCTTTGTGAGGCGGGATAGAGGGTCTCGCTTTCTTTCGGTATGAGAAGACCCGGAAGAGGGGGGCTTTCCTTCGGTGCATGGACCGAGCTTTTAGCTATCGCTGCGCGTTCCTCATTAGTGGCATGAGGGGCGGCGTTTGAGGACAGACCTTTTATCCTCAAGGCTGTCTGCGATGGATCTCAAAGATCCATTGCCCGAAAGGGCGATGGGGGAGAGCCTCCCCTCTGCCCCTTGCATTCTTCTCCTGTTTCGAGTACGATAAAGAGTAAGAATCGTCGAAAAAATCGGCGGGTGTTGCCCGTGAGACAGGCCGCCTCCCGATTTCGTAACGAACAAAGGAGACAACTATGCTGAGCGATATATGGGTATATACGAGGACCGCGAAGCTCATGATCGGCCTCCTGCTCCTGGCCGCACTGTTGCTTGCTACGCAGAATTGGCCGCTGGGGCTGCTCTTCTTTATCATCGTGGCCGGGGTCATCGTCTACGTGAAACGCTCCGACTACGGGCAGGAAAAGAAGCTCCTGCGCTATCTGGATGACCTGTCCTCGGGCGTTTCGGCCGGTACGGTGTATGCGGTGAAGAACCTCCCTGTCGGCATCGCGATGATGGATGAGAAGAAAGAGCTGGTCTGGGCGAACAATGTCTTCCGCGGCTGGCTCGGCGAGGGAGCTGAGGTCGGAGTCCGTTTTCAGGATCTCATCACCGGGCAGAAGATTTCCAAGATCTGGGGCAAGACCGGGTGGTTCGAGTGCCATGCGGGCGAGTCCTTCTTCCGTGTTTTCTACAAATTTCTGGACACCGGAGAGAAGAACGATACGCACTTCATGGTATTCTACTTCATGGACCGCACGGATGTCGAAAAAGCGGTGAAGGCGTGCGATGAAGCGCGGCCGGTCTTCTGCCTCATCCGTATCGACAATGTGCCGGAGGTCACCGCGGACCTCACTGATGTCGAGCGCTCGGCCCTGCTCTCGGATGTCACGGAGAAGGTCCTCTCCTCCTTCAATGCGAAAGAGGGCTTCATCAAGCAGTACTCGACGAATGATTTCGTGGCGTGCATTTCACACAAGGCACTTGCGGAAATGATGGAGAGCAATTTCGAGATCCTCGATGCAGTCCGCGCGATTCATACGGTGAACCGCATCCCGGTCACGCTCTCTATCGGCATCGTCCAGAGCAGCGATTCCTTCATGAAACAGTTCGAAGAGGCGCAAGTCTCCCTTGACCTCGCCCTTGGACGCGGCGGGGATCAGGTCATCGTCCGCCTCGGGAAGGAAGTGAAGGCCTTCGGCGGGAAATCGCCGACGTCCGTCTCCTCCACCCGTGTGCGCGTCCGCGTCGTCGCACAGGCGCTGAAGGAGATCATCGAAGACGCAGATATGGTGCTCGTCATGGGGCATAATCATGAAGACTTCGATGCCTTGGGATCGGCGGTCGGCGTCGCCCACCTCGCGCGCGCCTCCCATGTCGAGGCGCATGTCGTCCTCTCGAAGGAGCGTGACACCTGCCGTAAGATGGTCGATGCCATCGAGAAGAGCGGTGCCGCCGAAGGGCTCCTCATCGACGAGAGCGAGGCAAAGGGACTCATGACGGATAAGACCGTCGTCATCATCACCGACACGCACATCCCCGAGCTCGTCGCAGCCCCGGAAGTCCTCAAAAAAGCCGTGAAAAAGGTCGTCATCGATCATCACCGCCGTGCGGCCTCCATCATCCGACAGCCGCTTCTGACATACATGGAGCCATCCGCCTCATCGGCGTCCGAGCTTGTGACCGAGCTCGTCCAGTACTACGGCGGGGATGAAGAAATGAATGAGATCGAGGCGTCCTGCCTCTATGCAGGCATCGTCGTCGACACGAAGAACTTCGCCGTCCAGACCAGCGTCCGGACCTTCGACGCGGCGAGCTTCCTGCGCCGCTGCGGGGCAGATACGAAGCTCGTCCACAGGCTCTTTGCGGAGGACATCCACTTCATCAAGACCAAGGCAGAGATCCTGGCCCATATGAAGCTCATCGATAACTATATCGCGATCGCCGAGTGCCCGGAGGGGACAGAAGACTCCCAGGTACTCGCCGGACAGATCGCAGACTACCTTGTGACCGTGAAGGAGATCCGGACCAGTTTCCTTTTCTATCACACAGACAATGGACTCTGTCTCTCTGCCCGCTCCGACGGCTCGATCAATGTACAAGTCGTCATGGAAGCCTTGGGCGGCGGCGGTCATCTCACCGTGGCAGGCTGCCAGCTGGGCAAAGATGGAAATAAAGAAGCAGCGGAAAAGGTCATCCTGACCCAAGTCCGTAAACAAGTAGAGGAGGAAAAAGAATGAAAGTCGTATTACTGCAAGACGTAAAGAAAATGGGAAAAAAGGGCGACGTCATCGAAGTCGCTGATGCGTATGGCCGCAACGTGCTCATCCGCAAAGGCCTCGGCGTAGAAGGCACCAAGGCAAACCTCAATACCGCCTCCCAGCGTCAGGAAGCGAAAGAATTCAAGAGCAAGGTCGCAGCAGACGAAGCCGTCATCATGGCCTCCCAGCTCAAGGCCGTCAAGGTCGTCATCAAAGTCCAGAGCGGGGAAGACGGCCGCATCTTCGGCTCCGTCACCGGCAAGGACATCAGCGAAGCTCTCGAGAAGCAGTACAAATTCAAGCTCGAAAAGAAAAATATCCGTCTCAAAGCGCCGATCAAGACCGTCGGTGAATATGACGTAGAGGTCTGGGTCCACCAGCAGGTCACCAGCACTGTCCACGTCTCCGTCGTCACAGAATAAGAATGACAAGAATTCCCCGAGATTTAATCCCGGGGAATTTTTCTTTGCGTGCGATCAGTGACTGGCGACTAGAGAGCGCTATGGTTCTCTCCCGTAAATGCTTCTTTGATGGAGGAAACCCCGAGAGTGTATAACATCTTTTCCAACTATGAGATCGCTGCCTGCGCTATTTTCCGTGTATTCTCATCGAAGGGAACCTTCAAATGTGATAAAATAAAGCCAATAGAGAGTCCCTGCAGGGCAGCTCGGTTATATGATGGAATTTGAGGAACTTATGGATAAGAAGGAACTTTATAGCTTTGTCGCCACGCGCACATCCCAGTGCCGGATCCTTGTCGCAGGTGACGTGATGCTCGATAAATACTACTACAGCGAAGTGACCCGCATTTCCCCGGAAGCCCCCGTGCCGATCGCGCACGTGCGATCGGAAATGGAAACGCTGGGAGGCGCAGCAAACGTGGCGCACAATCTGACGCGCCTTGCCTGTCAGGTCAGCATTGCAGGCTTTGTGGGGAAGGATTATCACGGAAAGAGCCTGCTTGAAAAACTGTGTGCCAGAGGGATCGACGGAGCCGGCCTTATTCCGACCGATCGTCCGACCACGACGAAGCTGCGCGTGATCGGCGGTCATCAGCAGATGCTGCGTCTCGACTTTGAAGAGTCCGCCGCTGTGACGGGAAAAGAGGCAGAGCATTTCCTTGCCGGCATCTGCAAGAAGCTGGATGAGGGGCTGGACTGTCTCGTCATTTCCGACTACGGCAAAGGGGCATGCACCGAAGAAAACTGCCAGAAAATCATCGCTGCCTGTAAGGCGCACCACGTGCCGGTCATCGTGGATCCGAAAGGGACGAACTGGATGAAGTACGCCGGCGCTGACTACATCACGCCGAACCTCAAGGAGATCAATGCGGTTCTCCCCGATCCCATCCGCAATGAAGACGCGCCCGTCGAACAAGCAGCTCGCGACGTGATGAAAAGATTCCATCTCGGCAGCATCATCGTTACCCGTTCTGAGGCCGGTCTTTCGCTTATTTGCGAGGGAGAGATCAAGCATATCCCGACCAAAGCGCAGGAGGTATTCGATGTCTCCGGCGCAGGGGATACCGTCATCGCCGTCTTCGCCATGGGTATCGCCGGCGGTATCGCACCCGCAGACAGCTGCTGCCTGGCAAACCTTGCTGCCGGTGTCGTCGTAGCCAAGCTCGGCACCTATGCCGTCAGCCGGGAAGAGCTTTTGAAAGCACTTGAAAAAGAAAAATAGAGGCAATGGGTTCCATGGACTTAGGGAAACACTGATTCCATCGCAGGATGAGATCCAATAACGATTTCATCCGTGTTTCCTTAAACGACCTACTCTCATGGCAAAAGGACGCGGAATACATCCGTGTCCTTTTTAGTGGAATTCTCATCGAAGCAGCTTCTGAAATGTGATAAAATAAACATATATTTTATCATTCCGATCCGCCAAAGCGCCCAAGATACGGCGAGCTGAGCCGGATCCAAGGACATCCATCATGCCAAAGACGTATAAAAATATCCTGATCATAAAAATGAGCTCCTTGGGGGACATCATCCACGCGCTCCCCTCCCTCTACACCCTGCGCAAGGCCTATCCCGAAGCCAGGATCACCTGGGCCGTACATCCTGCTTTTGCGGGGATCCTTCCCGGCAAACCTTGGATCGATGAAGTCTACCTCGTCGACCGGAAACGCATCAATCAGCTCTCCTACTGGAGAGAGATCCGCAAAGACCTGCATGCGCATCACTTCGACCTCGTCATCGACCTGCAGATGATCGCCAAGAGCGGGCTCATTTCCTTCCTCTCCGGCGGCAAGAAAAAGATCGGCTATCATGATGCACGTGAAGGCAGCTTTCTTTTCAGTAAACCGATTTCCGGACCTCATAAGCACGGACACATCATCGAGCAGCTCTTAGACGTCATGCGTTATCTGGGCTGCTCCGCAGACAAGATCGAGTTTCCTCTCCCTGATCTGACAAAAGAAATGGAAACCGTCACTACGCTTCTCCGGACGAACGGAGTCAAAGGAAGCTACGTCCTTCTCGTCCCAGGCACCCGAGGTGACTATAAGAAATGGCCCATCGAGTACTGGGGCGAGCTTGCAAGGAAACTCGCCGAAGACAAGATCACCACCGTCATCGCAGGCTCCAAGGGTGAAATGCCCATGGGCGAAGCCATCCGAAAGCTCTCTCCTTCCCCGTATACCGTGAACCTTATGGGACGGACCAACCTCTTAGAACTCGCCGCTCTGGAAAAAATGGCGGCGCTCCACATTTCCAGTGACACCGGCCCCCTCCACATCGCAAACGCCGTCCACACGCCCATCATCGCCCTCTTCGGGCCGACACTTCCGGATAGAAGCGGTCCCTATGGGAATGACAATAGCCACGTCCTTCTGGCAGAGCATCCGGGGACGAAAGGATGCAGGATGGCAAGCCTCCCGATGGAGAAAGTGTATCGGATGATACGGGACATTTTGATCGGGTAGTGCGCTTATTTTCGGATCGTATGGCTCATGTACGTGCGGTGCGATCCATGGGTGGCGCCTGATTCTATGATGCCTGTTTATTTCAGGGAAAACACGGATTAGATCATCCGCTCGCAAGATCCCGTGCTTTTCTGGCATTCGGATGAGCTCCGGCTCTATCAGCCAACTACATATGTGTATGGGATCAAAGAGAAAGAAGAGCATGGCCGGTGACAGCCATACTCTTCTTTTTGCATGTTTCCCGGAAAACGTCTGTTATTAGAGTATGATATAATGATAGAAAAAACTTTAGGGATGCTGGCAGGTCGCTCTGCTGATTTTTGTCGGCATCCGGGCTAAAAATGTATCGTACAGGGAGAAAAATCCATGAAAGTCATGCTGGCAGATTTTCATAAATTCATTGGCTACAGCGGCGGCATCGAGAACGTCTTTGCTAAGATGGCGAGCGCCCTTTCCGAAAGAAGCTATGACGTCATCGCCGTCTTTGCCGACGAGAAAAGGGAAGGAGAGCCCTTCTTTACCGTGCCCGAGAGCGTGAAGCTCCTGAACCTCTACCACCTGCCGGGAGAGAAAGCAGTAAAACCGAGCGGACTTACGAAAGCGCTCCGCGAAGTCATCCGCCCCTTCTCTAGAGCGGCAGCCAGAAATCAGAATTACCGCCTGCTCTATCAAGCGAAACCGCAGCTGTCACGGCTTCTCGAAAAAGAAAAGCCGGACGTGATCGTCTCCTTCCGTGAACCCACCGGACGGTTGCTTTTAGATGGCGTGGGGACGAAGATCCCCGTGATCTCCATGCTGCACAATGATCCGGATGAGATCTTCCGCGGCTCGCCGGCAGAGGAAAGGAAGGCTTTAGAAAAAAGCGCCGCCATTCAGGTGCTGCTCCCTTCTTTTATTTCCAAAGCGAAAAAATACCTGCACTATGACCACTTCATTGCGATACCGAATGCGGTGAACGCGCCGCACGTCACGGCAGATCATCTCGTAAAGAAGGACAAGTACACCATCACCTGCGTCGGCCGCCTCACCGGCCGCACCAAGCGTCAGCATCTCCTGATCGAAGCCTTCGCAAGGCTTTCCAAAGACCATCCGGACTGGCAGGTGAAGCTCTGGGGAGATACCTATGATAAGCCCTATGTCGCTTCGCTGAGATCTAAAATAAAAAAGTACGGTCTGGAAAAGCAGGTCTTCCTTTGCGGGACGACAAAAGACATGGATGCTGTCTGGAAAGAGACAGACATCTTTGCATTCCCCAGCCATCACGAAGGGTTTGGATTGGCCTTAGTAGAAGCAATGTGCTGCGGTATCCCGGCGGTCGGCTATCGAAGCTGTCCGGCGGTGAATGAGATCATCGCATCGGGGGAGAATGGACTCCTTTGCGAAGACGGGGTAGCCCCTTTGTCGCAGGCGCTGGGATGCCTAATGGATGATCGCACGCTTCGCCGAGCCTATGGGGAAGCAGCGAGAAGCATGGCGGAAAAGTATCATGCAGAGAAGGTTTGGGAGCAGTGGGAAGGATTATTGCGTAGATTGCTGTGCACCAAGTATAGCAAAGGAGGCGTTTTATGAATATTTTAATTGCCCATTTTTGTACTCACTGGGTGCAGTGTAGCGGTGGCGTAGAGAAAGCCACTGTCGGGTTTGCGAATGAATTGGCTCGACGAGGGCATTCTGTGACTATACTTTATTTGGATCAAGAGGAAGGCAACCCCTATTTTTCATTGGATAGGCAAGTTGTAACGGAGAATATTCTTTTTAAAAATCATAGGCAGGTGATTTCGCAAAAATTGCCTGTTTTTCATCGGATTTATCGAGAAATCCTTAGACCTTTTGGCTTAAAAGGTCCGAAGCATGTTAATGCTGTATACAAAGGAAGACAGTATGGGCGTCGTATTTCAGAGTGCTTGTCAAAGTATTCGCCAGATGTGGTTGTAGCTTGTTCACCACTGTCAGCAAAGTATGTTATTGCTGATGGAAGATGTCAGGTGCCGGTTGTACTTATGGATCATGACGATTGTAATATCTCTATGCCATTGCTCTCGAGAGAAGAACTTCAAGCAATGGGAAAATGTAAATTTATACAAGTCCTGTTACATTCTTTTGTGCCAGTTACTAAAAAGTACTTGCCAGATGTCCCCGTCTATGTGATTGGAAACATAGTGGAAGAAGCAAAAAAACAAGCATTTCCTGGAAAAGCGAAAAAACAATATATTATTTCTTGCGTCGGGAGTGTTTCGCATAGGAAGAATCAAGAGCTCCTTGTAGAGGCTTTTTCAAAGGTTTCCAAGCAGTTTTCTGATTGGAATGTTGAAATTTTCGGGGGGGGTGAAGATTCTAACTATGGCAAGTCTGTAAAAAAACTTATTGAGGAAAAACAGCTAGATAGGCGTGTTTATCTTAGAGGTTCTACACGAAATATTGCTGACGTATATGCGAAAAGCGATATTTTTGCAACGACAAGTACATTGGAGTCTTGGGGAATTGCTTTGACCGAGGCAATGGCGGCAGGTCTTCCGTGCGTCGGTTTGAAGTCTTGCTCTGGTATTAATGAGCTTATTTTGGATGGGGAAACTGGATTTCTTACTTCATCAAGTGCAGAGGATTATTCGACTGCTTTACAAAAATTGATGGAAAGTATTGAACTACGTGGAAAAATGGGCAAAGCGGGAAGATTGCGTATGGAAGAATTTCGCGAAGATAGAATTATAGATCGATGGGAAAATTTACTACTGCATGTAGATTCTGAAACGAAGTAAAATATATAAAAGACATTCTTGGTATCGTAAGTGGGAGGTTAGTTTATGGGAAACGTTCTAATTGATGACAAGGCGCCTCTCATTTCTATTGTCGTTCCTGTGTACAAGGCGGAAATGTTTTTGACGCGATGCGTAGAAAGTGTACTACATCAAACCTATACAAATTGGGAGTTGATCCTGGTTGATGATGGTTCGCCTGATCGATGCGGAGATATGTGTGATGCTTATGCGCGAAAAGATACTCGGATTTTGGTGGTACACCAAAAAAACAAGGGGCTTTCAGGGGCAAGAAATCATGGAATGAAAAGCTGCCACGGGAAGTACCTTTATTTTTTGGACTCGGATGACTATATAGCACCAGAGACCTTTACTGTTCTCTTGCGGTATGCTTTGCAAGAAAAGGCTGAAATCATCATGCACGGACACTATTATGTAACGAGTGGTGGGAAAGTACAAAGCGCAGTTGATTGGAAGCCTTCTGAGGATGCAGATAAGATCAGAAAGGATATTTTATCGAATAAGATCCCGAATTTCGCTTGCGGAAAACTATTTTTACGATGTTTATGGGATGGAGTAGAATTTCCACTAGGTCAAACGGTGGAGGACATGTTCGTTTTGCCACGGATCTTCCTGAAGGCGGAAAGAATTATGCTTGTTACGGATTTGCTGTATTACTATTGCCAAAATAGTGGCAGTATTATGAATTCAGCTAATCTGAGTTCATATATTCGGGTGAGATACGGGAAATATTTAGCTTGGAAAGAACATGAGGCGATGGCGCAGGCATATTATCCGGATCTTGAAGGTATTTGCAGATGCCAAGCTGTCCATAGTGCAGTTCGTTCCCTCTTCCTAAATAGTGGGACAAGTATACTTTCTTCACAGATACAACATGAAATTCGAACGTATCTTTTCTCACAAGAGGGTTCGTTGCCATTCGGCTTGCAATGTAGCAGGATCCTGCTTTTATATGGACCGCAAAAACTGAATTGTTTATTGGGGAAGATGCAGAGAGCGATTGTTGCATATCAGCAGAAAAAAAGGCAGCAGAAAGGTAAATAAAATGAGTGCCAATAAAATAACAAGCACTTTTGCTATGGTGGTTGCAGCCATAATTACATGGGGGGCGACAGCAGATCATTTCCTCAAGGCGGGTATGTCTATTGCAATGATAGCTTTTGCATTATATGTGGCATATACATTGTGGAAGCGGGATTATATCAAGGACTTTTCTATAGATGTATATATCCGTAATGCGTTTTTATCCTTGTATGGATTGATGATAGCGACAACGTTATTTCATTTGGAAAACATGCAAAATCTTATTGGGGGAGAAATAAGCGCGATGGGATTGGTGGCTTTTACCATTCCTTTTTGGTTAATTCTTTATGTGGGTTGGAAAACGAATGTTGCGAAGAGTATAATTCTTTCCTTTAGCATATGGGCGTTCTTTGTGTGCACATATGGCATGTATGACTATCATGTAAGAAATCTTTCCCGACTGGTCAGCGTTTATAATTTTGCGACTCGAGCTGGAAGTATTTTAGTCATGTGCATTTTTTTTACTATAGCATTGCTTTGGTACTACAGGAAAAAACGATTTCAAGTAGTGCTGTATGCTGCACTTTTGGGCTTGGAAATGATTTCTTTGGTATTGACTGAGACGAGGGCCGCTTTTGTGGCTCTGACTGTTTCTGGGATAGCTGTGGCAGGAGTGGTTCTTTTTCGCTATAAGCAGTATATTTCCAAAAGAGTTAAAGTGCTTTTAGTACTGGCTTCATTGTTTTTAACTGTTTTTAGTGCGGGGTATAGTGTTTATATTGGTCGAGAAAGCAGTTATCGAATGATGGGAGAAGAACGCCCTTTGATATGGCTTAGCACATATAAAATGTGGGAGGATCATAAGATTTTGGGGATCGGTGCGAGTGAGTGGAAAGCGGCTTACGCAGGATCGTATCGTCCGATGGAGAGTCGCGAAGCAGGTATCCTTAGTCATCCGCATAATATGCCTCTATACTTTTTGGCAACAGGAGGTATAGTAGGTGGGATAGGGTACATCTTGTATCATGTTTTTTTTGTAATGTATTTTTTAAAACGAACGCTTAAATCACCAAACGATCCATTTGCCTGGGCGCTTTTTGCCATTTTTATTGCATATACGGTTAATGGTTTTCTGGATGCAACTATCGTATCGAAGCAAGTTTCCCGTATTTTTTATTTGTTGTTAGGCGTCAGTATCATCTTTGATCGTTGGCATTTACGTGAAGCATAAAGTTATATAAATGATGAAGCACATTTGAATAGATGGATATTGTCAGTGCTTTCATTTACATTGTGGTTGTATCAAGGGCAAAACATTATGAGAATAGAAGAGGTGCTGGTATAATGATAAGCTTAAGACATAAAAATATCGTCATTATCTACATGCTCTACTTTGGAGACATGGTTTCTCTTTCGCCATTTCTTGAGATCCTTCGCCGCGAAGCTGTTGGCTCTAAGATCACGCTTGTCATCGATGCCAGATTTCAAGAGGCTGTCCGATATAATCCATGCATCGATACGATCATTCCTGTGGATCGTAAAAAGATGGGGCTTCCTGCTACTTGGAAACTAGGGAAAGAAATCGGGAAGATGCATCCGGACATTCTCATGGTGCTTCACGGGACGACGCGTACTTTCCTCATGGCGAAGGCGATGAAGGCGAAGGTGTGGGTCGGGGAGACAGGAAATCCACTGGGGCGGTTTTTTATCGATGATGAAATACTGGTGGAGCGGCGTGACTGTCATGCGGCAGAAAAGTATGTCAAGGTGCTAGAGCACTTGGGCGTGTCAAACTTGGCCCACCATGGGATGCAGATGTATACCTGCCCTGCATGGGAAGAGGGGGCAAAGGCTTTTTTTGCTGCAGAGGGGGTAAAGCCGGGGGATAGACTGGCGGGATTTTCTGTGGGAAGCTCGACCGCGGAGAAGAACTGGCCTGCAGAGAAATATGGAGAAGTGGCGGACCACTTCGCTGGCCTTGGCTATCGCCCTGTTTTCTTTGGCGTCCCCAGCGAGATGCCGCTCATAGAGAAGGCTTTAGCACATATGAAACGCAGAGATGAGACCATCGTGGCGGCTGGGAAGCTTTCTATGGGGGAATTCATCGCGGTAGCTTCTTGGTGCGCAGTCGCTTTTACGAATGACAGCGGACCGATGTACGTGTTTGATAGCCGCAAGGTGCCGGTGATCGCGATGTTTGGGCCGAGCAATGCGAAGCTCCATCATCCGCTGGGGGAGAAGTCCTGCGCACTGGCGACGACGGATATGCCGCGCACGCAGGACCATGTGAATCACACGATCCGTGACAGGTCTTATACACCGATAGATGCTATTTCTGTGAGCGAGGCCGTCTGTGCCGGCGAGTGGGCGCTCGGAATGATAAGCGATGAGCGGTATGAGGGACATCTTGTGCTGGTTGAGGGAAATCGGCATGGCGGATGATGCCGGCGAAGGATAGTCAAATGGCATAGTAAAACGCCCGAGGGGATAGGACGGGTATCCCTTCGGGCGTTTATTGTGGGTGTCAGTATATGGTCTTGCCTTTCCAATGAGGTAAGGAATATGTTTTACAGTTTTGCCCCAAGGTACTTCAGGTACCACATCAGCATTTCTCCGTAGTTTCCATACATACGGGCGCTGCGGGCAGCCTGATGGAGGTTTTTTGTCCCTTTGGGGGGAACGAGGGGGACATCCTTCCAGGGTGTTTTTCTTTGAATGGCAGCGTATTCTTTGACGACGTCCCAGTTCTGTACCCAGTCGTGCCACGGTTTGGCATGGCCGGCGAAGTGAATGATGACTTTATCTTTGTAGTCTTCATTGACGGGCTGCTTGGCAAACAGGGAGTGGCGATCCAAATTGTAGAGGTAGTTGTATTTCTTGTCGATATAAAGGCTTTTACCGTCAAGCATTTCATTATGGATGTCCTGATCATGGTGAGAGAGGCGGTTTCCTACACGCTTGACGTTTTCTTCTGCGCGTCGGACGATGTCGTCAAAGAGATTTTCTCTCACCCAAAGCTTCACATTGATGAGCATCATACCAGCATTGAAGTAGCGGGTGGTATGCATGCGTCTGGCATTGGCCTGTTCTCCACGGTCGGATACGACGGCGACAGCATTTCCTTGAAAATCAAGCTCAGCAAGGTATCGAAGGGAGCCGCGGCAGAGCATATCCCCATCCAGGTACAGGACGCGATCGGAAATAGGTGCGATGGTCGGTGCGACGAGAAAGCGGTAGAAGAAAGCAGCTACCCCATCAGAGAGAAGGAGTGGCTTGAAGCAGCTGTCGTCGATCAGGTGAACTTCTAGAGGGCTGTCCATGGAAGCCGCTGCCTTTTGAAGATTCGCCTTTTCTTCTTCGGGAAGATGATTGATAAAGAAATGATAGCAGATGGGAAGGTCTTTATTGTGCTCATGCACAGTGAGAGCTACGATCCCCATGTGTGGGATATAGTCGGGGGTGCCTGTAAGAGCGATGTGGAAAGCATCTTTCGCGGTCGGCTTTCCGAAGTGCAGCGTTTGTGTTATGGCGTTGTCAAGTATATTTGACATATAAAAACTTCATCCTTTCATAGTTTCGACATATCATTTATACTAGTATAAATGATATAAAACATGCTAGCAAGGAGGTCTTGAATGAAACGGAATATTCAGCTCAGTAAAAAGACAATTCTCGTGACTGGTGCAGCTGGTTTTATTGGAGCAAATCTGGTCAGACAGTTGCTTTCGATGGATTTACAGGGGACGGTCATCGGTATCGATAATATGAATGACTATTACGATGTTTCCCTGAAAGAGTATCGCCTGCAGGAATTGGAGAAGGTCGCTGCGCTATCGTCCAGTCAGTGGATATTCATCCACGGGAATATTGCGGATAAGGCGCTGATGGGAGAGGTCTTTGCCAGGTACAAGCCGTCGATCGTGGTAAATCTGGCGGCGCAGGCAGGGGTGCGGTATTCGATCACGAATCCGGATGTCTATATCGAGTCGAATCTTATCGGATTTTATAACATCTTGGAGGCATGCCGCCATTCGTATGATAATGGCGCACCGGGTGTGGAGCATCTGGTCTATGCGTCCTCGTCTTCTGTCTATGGTGGGAATACGAAGGTGCCTTTCAGCACGGAGGATAAAGTAGATCATCCCGTATCTCTCTATGCGGCGACGAAGAAGTCGAATGAGCTTCTGGCTCATTGCTATGCGAAGTTGTACAATATTCCCTGTACGGGTCTTCGCTTCTTTACGGTGTATGGTCCGGCGGGCCGTCCGGATATGGCGTACTTCGGATTTACGAATCAACTTCTGGCAGGAAAGACGATCCAGATCTTCAATCATGGGCATTGCGAGAGAGACTTCACGTATGTGGATGATATTGTCGAAGGTGTTGTCCGTGTGATGAAGGGAGCTCCTGAAAAAAAGAACGGGGCAGACGGGCTCCCGATCCCGCCGTATGCAGTGTATAACATTGGCGGCGGTCATCCGGTGAATCTCTTGGATTTCGTGGATATCCTGCAGCAGGAGTTGGTGCGTGCCGGTGTGCTTCCGATAGACTATGATTTTGAGGCGCATAAGAAATTGGTTCCTATGCAGCCGGGAGATGTGCCCGTGACGTATGCGGATACGGAGGCGCTTTCGAGGAATTTCGGCTATTGCCCGACCACTTCGCTCAGAGATGGTCTTAGAAAGTTTGCTGAGTGGTATAAGGCATACTATGTCAAATAAGGAATCATTGGCTTTATATAGGAGATCGAGATCAATGAATATTGCGGTAGCTGGTACAGGGTATGTGGGTCTGTCTTTGGCGACGCTTCTCGCGCAGCACAATCATGTGATGGCAGTGGATATCATCCCAGAAAAGGTGGACATGGTGAATCATAGAAAGTCGCCGATCCAGGATGACTATATCGAGAAGTACTTGGCAGAGAAGGCTCTGGATCTGACGGCGACGATGGATGCGGAGGCGGCGTACAAGGACGCGGACTTCGTCATTATTGCGACGCCGACCAATTATGATTCGAGAAAGAATTTCTTTGACACCAGCTCTGTCGAAACGGTCATTCAGCTGGTGATGCAGTACACTCCGGATGCTATCATGGTCATCAAGTCGACGATTCCCGTCGGCTATACGAAGAGCGTCCGTGAGAAGTTTGGTACGAAGAATATCATCTTTAGCCCGGAATTTCTGCGTGAAAGCAAGGCGCTCTATGATAACCTTTATCCGAGCCGTATCATTGTCGGTACTGATCCGACAGATGAGAAGCTGGTGAAGGCAGCGCATACCTTCGCGGGACTTCTCCAGGAAGGAGCGATCAAGCAGGACATCCCGACACGGTTCATGGGATTTACAGAAGCAGAAGCGGTGAAGCTTTTCGCCAATACATATCTTGCGATGCGTGTATCGTATTTCAATGAGCTGGATACCTATGCGGAGACGAAAGGTCTCAGTACGGCGGAAATCATCGATGGTATTTGTCTGGATCCACGAATCGGGGAATTTTATAACAATCCGTCCTTCGGCTATGGCGGCTACTGTCTTCCCAAAGATACAAAGCAGCTTCTGGCAAATTATGAAAATGTGCCTGAGAATCTGATCGAGGCGATCGTGAAGTCGAACCGGACGAGAAAGGACTATATCGCCGATAAGGTGCTTGAAATTGCCGGCTACTATCACGACAACAGTGAGTATGATCCGCGCAGGGAAGAGTCAATGACGATCGGCGTGTATCGTCTGACGATGAAGTCGAATTCGGATAATTTCCGCCAGAGCAGCATCCAAGGCGTCATGAAACGCATCAAGGCGAAGGGCGCGCAGGTCATCATCTATGAACCGACGCTGGAGGATGGTACGACGTTCTTTGGCAGTCTTGTGGTGAATGACCTAGCAAGGTTCAAAGAGCAGAGTCATGGCATCATTGCGAATCGCTATGATCACTCGCTCGATGATGTAAGAAGCAAGGTCTATACGAGAGATTTATTTGAACGGGATTGAGACAAGTGTTCAAAATGATTAGTCTAAAAGGTGAAGGTCTTTCCTTGAGGGATATTTTGAAGAAAATAGTCATTCCTTCCGTGTGCTTCCCATGGGGGATAGCCGCATTTCTTATGTTTATTCTTCATTTCGGGGGAGATTTCCCTGATATCTACAGCTACGCACAGCCGCGTCTGGGCGCGGCTTTTGCGGTCATGCTCATCGTTTCCTTTGGGCTTTTTTCCGTTTTCAGTAAAGACTATCTGAAGCGGCTCCTGCCGTGGGCGGTGATCCTGCCGCTTCTTTGGACGGGTACTTTTACTTGGGCGTATGGGTTTGCTTCGCTGCCGGAGAAAAAACATTTGGGAGATTACTACGTGCTGGGGGCGTTGCTCTTTTCTCTGCCTTATGTGTATACGATCGGGCTTACGAAATGCGGCGGCTGTGTACGCGCGGCTTTGCAGGTCATGTACGGCGCTTTCAATTTTTTCATGCTGCTATTTCCGCTGATTTATATTAGTTATTATTGGCGATTCGGCGGAGAAATGGATCTCTTTGCTTTGATGGCTGTCCGCGCTACGCATTGGGAAGAGGTGAAGGAGTTCCTCAGCACCATGGGATCTCCTTTGTTACTTGGATTGGCTATTGGCGTGCTCCTGCTGCTCTTGCTGGCAGCTTATGTGCTGACGCAACAGGTGGGACGATGTGCGGAGAGCGGTGAGGGTTTATTGCGAGGGAATGGGAAGAAGATCAAGGTAGGCCTGATCGTGATCTCCATCCTTTTCTTTGGTGGCTTTATCCGACAAATCATCCATGTATTTCCGATCAATTTATATCGCACGATGAACAGCAAGGGGAGCGAGTTTCAGCTTTTGCAGAATTTTAATACCAATCTGGATAAAAATACAGCCGGGTTGAAGCTTATAGATCCTGCGGATGGGCTGGATGAGGGGACACATATCGTCATCATCGGGGAGAGTGCGAATAGGGATCATTTGAAGGCATTCACGCCGAGCTATCCAGAAGACACGACACCTTGGCTTTCTTCTAAGGTCAATGATCCCGATTTTTCTTTGAACTACATGGCGTATTCGAATTTTCCGAATACCCTCATGTCGCTTTCGTATGCGATGACGAGTGCGAACCAGTATGGAGATATGGATCTGTCTCATGCGGTCAGTATGGTGGATGCGGCCCGGGCTGCAGGGTATCGCACGGACTGGATCTCTTTCCAGAATAGAAGCTCGCTCTCGAGCGCGGGCGTGACGCTGATCGCAGAGCGTAGTGATGCGTCCTTTTGGGAGAAAAATTATGATGAATATGCCGTCGATGTCATGAAGAAGCTGCCGCCGGCGAAGCGGCGTGTGCTTTTCATTAACATCATGGGCAGCCACTATACGTATCTGGCGCGCGTGCCGGCGGATCAGAGGGGTGCGCTGGGGATCTCTGAAAATGATCCCTACTATGGCTATGATCTGACGGTCGCGTATACTGATCGGGTCATCCGGGATATTTTCGAGTATGCCAAGGCACATATGAACTTAAAGTCGCTTGTCTATTTCTCTGACCATGGGGAGAATATGGAACATTTCCACTCCACTTCTCCATTTTTCTATGATATGGTACATATTCCATTTTTCGTCTATTTGTCGCCGGACTACCAGGCAGCGCATCCGTCTCTGATGCCGGTGCTGAAGAGTCATGAGAAACGGCCTTTCACCAATGATCTGGCTTTCGATACGGTCACGGGTCTGTGGCAGGCAAAGACGAATTTCTATCACGCTGCTTATGATATTTCTTCTCCGGACTATGCGATCACGATGGAGGATGCGAAGACGTTCGGGGGAAAGCGGATGGTGAAGGATGATCCGGCGCTGGCGAAATAGCGGATGCCTGAGGATCCATAGATGACACGATCCGACAATAAAAAATCCTCCCTCGGTGTGAAACCGAGGGAGGATTTTTTATTGCTATTTATTTCACTTCCTGGATGATGGTCAAAATCATCGGGCGGCGCTTGGTGCGGTCGAAGAAGTATTTGCCGAGGGCGTCTCTCACCTGGGTCTTGATGGCGTTCCATTCGGAGACGTTGCCGGCTTCGCAGCGGTCAAGGACGGACTCGATGCGTTCTCTGGCTTCGGTCAGGAGGGCTTCGCTGTCTCTCACGTAGACGAAGCCGCGGGAGACGATGTCGGGGCCGGCTAAGACTTGGTTGCTGCCCTTTTCGAGGGCGATGACGACGATGACGACGCCGTCCTGAGCGAGCTGCTGGCGGTCGCGGATGACGATGTTTCCTACGTCACCTACGCCGAGGCCGTCGACGAAGACGGGGCCGGCCTGGACGCGCTGCGGATTGATCTTGCCGCCGCGGCTGGTGAATTCGAAGAGGGTGCCGTTTTCGCCGATCAGGATGTTTTTCTTTTCGACGCCGAGGCTTTCTGCGAGTTCTGCGTGGCTGACGAGCATGCGGTGTTCGCCGTGGACGGGGATGAAGTATTTCGGCTTGACGAGGGAGAGCATGGTCTTCAAGTCTTCCTGGGAGCCGTGGCCGGATACGTGGACGCGGGTGGTGGTGCTGGTGACGACGTGGGCGCCGAGGCGCATCAGGCTGTCGATGGTGCGGCCGACGCTGGTCTCATTGCCCGGGATCGGGGAGGCGGAGATGATGACGGTATCGCCTGCGTGGATCTGGACCTGGCGGTGGGAGCCGTCGGCCATGCGGGAGAGGCCGGCCATCGGTTCGCCCTGGCTGCCGGTGGTCAGGATGCAGAGGCGGTCGTCTCTGTAGTGACCAAGCTCTTCCGGCTCGATGAAGGTGCCTTCCGGGGCTTTGAGGTAGCCGAGCTCTTGGGCAATGCCGACGACGTTCACCATGGAGCGGCCGAAGACGCAGACTTTTCTTTTGTTAGCGACTGCTGCGTCGACGGCCATCTGGATGCGGGAGACGTTCGATGCGAAGGTGGCAAGGATGATGCGGCCTTTGGCATCGGCGTAAGCGCTCATGAGGGACTTGGATACGATGGCTTCGGAAGGGGTGTAGCCGGGATTCTGTGCGTTCGTGGAGTCGGCGAGAAGGCACAGGACGCCTCTGTGGCCGAGCTCGGCGAGCTTGTACATGTCGGTGAGTTCGCCGTCGACCGGAGAGTGGTCGAATTTGAAGTCGCCGGTATGGACGATGGTGCCGACCGGGGTGCGCAGGTAGATGCCGCAGGAGTCCGGTATGGAGTGGCAGACGTGGAAGAAGCCGAATTTGAAAAGGCCTGTTTTGAATTCGTCACCGGGTTTGACGGTGTGCAGGTCGTAGTTTGTGATGTGTGCTTCTTTGAGTTTGCCTTCGATGAGGCCGCAGGTGAGGCGTGTGGCGTAGACCGGGGCGTTCACTTCGCGAAGCAGGTAGGAAAGGGACCCGATGTGATCTTCGTGTCCGTGGGTGATGAGGATGGCTTTGATCTCGTCTTTGTGTTCGATGAGGTAGGAAAAGTCCGGGATGACGATGTCGATCCCGAGCATGTCTTCTTCTGGGAATGCCATGCCTGCATCGATTACGATAATTTCGTCGCCGTAACGGAATACAGTCATGTTCTTCCCGATTTCTCCAAGGCCTCCTAATGGAATGATCTGTAATCTTGCTTTTGCCAAAATGGATAGAACCTCCTATTCAGTTGTCGGAGCCGGCAGTCGCCGGCTCTAAAAAAATATTTTTGCATTGTATGTCAAAAATAAAAGCCGTTCATAGTCGCTTTTCCTATTATATCACATGGGGGAAGGAAATAGGGGATGCGAATGGAGAAAATAGTAAGGAGGAGAGAAGCATGATCGGCGGGCTTGGGGTTTTGCGCGATAAAAAGCGGCGATGCGCTTGGCGAGGAGGAAGCCTTTTCCTATTCTTTCTTCAAGTATGATAGAATATGGGTATAAAAAGGCGATATACATTTATATTTCACAAAGGAGTAGTTATGAATCAGTTCAAAGCGGGCGACACGAATGCGGTCGTCCTGGCAGGGATGTGTACGGCGCTGGCCGTGGTGCTTTCTATGGTGGGCTTCTATGTGCCGGGGATCTCTCTTCTGGCGCTGCTTTCGCTGCCGCTGCCGATCGCGTACATGGGGATCCGCGAGGGTGTGAAGTGGGCGGTGATCGCGACGTCGGGGATCATGATCCTGGACTCGGCGTTCTTCGGGATCACGACGGCGTTCTTTCTGGTGGTGATGTTCGGCTTCGCAGGGATCGCGATGGCGTACTGCTATCAGAAGCACTGCTCGGCGCTCCGCACCTTTGGGACGATCGTGGTCGTGATGTTTTTCGCGATGCTTTTGAACCTTCTGGGTACGGTGGTCATGATGGGGATGCCCTGGGATCAGGTGTATGGAAGTACGCTGGATCAGATGCAGGGGATGGCAAAGGAGATGTCGGGGCTTATGGCGTCCGGGGATCAGCTGGATCAGGTGAATCAGCAGACGGAGGAAATGATCAAAACGATCCGAAAGATGATCCCGGCAGCGATGGTGATGGCACCGATGGTGCTCGCCTGGGCGGTGATGCAGATCGAGAAGGTGGTTTTCCGCCGTCTGGGGCTGACGGATTTTCCGCAGTTTCCTCCGCTGGAGCGCTGGCATTTCCCTCGCTGGGTACTGCTGCTCCTTCTTCTGTCTGTAGGGACGCAGTACATGCCGCTCACCGAGCAGGTGAAGGATCTTGCGTATAATGTGGGCGCGGTGTGCTACTTCGTGCTGTGGATCCAGGGGATCGCGACGCTCTGGTGGCTGCCGCATATCTATCCGGTAGTGAAGCGGCTGCGTCTGCTCATTGTCATCATTTCGATCTGGATCCCTCTCCTGCAGCTCTTCACGGTGTATCTCGGCGTGGCAGATATGGCGCTGAATTATCGGAAGAAGAGAGGGTATGAGTGAAATTAGGAATGAGGGTTAGCCCACAGGGCGGGTCGTCCTTTGATTGCGAATAAAAGCCTCGCTTGAATGAGAAATTAGAAATGAGAAATGCGAAATGGTGGCGCGGCGCCAGATCCTTCGACTCAGCTCTCACTGTTCCGCCTTTACATGATCGAACATCCGACATTTCACTCCGCTCAGGATGACGAAATGCGCCGCAAGTAAAAATAATGGCAATGCCCGAAGGTGGCATTTAGTCACTAGTCGCTTGGTGCTCCTAATCCCTAGCTACTAATCCCTGCTTTCAAACTTGTGGTGGCGGCTTCGTCGCGATCGATGGCTCAGGTCGCAGCTGTTCTGGCATTCGTTATCTCACATACGACGCTTCTCGCCGCTCAGGATGACGAAACGGGGCGATGCCCGAAGGTATGCGGAGAGCAGGTTTCCCGTTTCGAGCTTTCCAAACATCGACCGCTGGGCCGCGAATGACAAAGATTTCTCGCTTGCGCTCGAAATGACGACACGAGAGAGTCCGATGTCTCCTAGTCTTTTGGTCTTCTAGTCTCCTAATCCCTAGCTACTAGTCACAAGTCACTAAACATCGAAAGGAGCTCCCTATGCGAATGTTCGACCTTCTGACGAGTGGTGCGATCTTTGCGGGGCGGCGGGGATGGGGCGTTGTGGCGGCGCTGGGACTCGGCTTTGGCGTGATACTTGCGCTGGGAGGCTCGTGGGCGAGATGGGTCTATCTGCTTTTCCTGCTCTTTCCGGCGCTGGAGGATGCGCGGACGGGGTATGTGTCGGATGGCTGGCCGCTCGTTCTTTCGGTGTGCGGCGCTTTACTGATGATTTCCCGAGGGGTGTTTCTCCTCTGTCTTTTGACGGGCGTAGGAATGGGGGCGCTCTATGGACTGCTGTATCTGATCTCTAAGCGATCTCTGGGGCTTGCGGATGTGTTTCTGGCCGCGGCCTCTTCGCTTTGGCTGCTGCCGATGTATGGCCTTCTTTCTCTATGGCTGACATCGCTGGCGGCCCTTTTATGGTGTGCGTTTTTGCTTCTGCGGGGACGGCTGGGGCGAAGGACGGAGATTCGCTTCGTGCCCTTCCTGGCGATCGGAGGTGCTTTGGCGTATGGGGTGCAGGAAACGGTGGGAATGCCCCCCCTTCTCGCATCGCTCGGGCTTTCTTCTCTTTGAGCTGCTGCTCGTCCTTTTCCTCTTTGCGCTCGCCTCTGCGGCAGCGGTGCCGATGCTCTGGGACTGGCAGGAGGAGAGGGAGCTCGATCTTGCATCGGAGGAGGTGGCTTCGGCGATCCGCGAGGCACAGATGCTGGTGAAAAGCGGTCATGAGGATATAACCATGGCGGCGATGTCGGTCACCTTCTACTGCGACGAGGAGGCGGGGCGTGTGTCGTACCTCACCAAGCGCGGGGTGAAATTCATCCAGCCGCGGGGGACGCTGTCTGCCAATATCCGTGCAGGGGGAAGGCTCTATGTCGTCTTCCGCAAGGATGGCTTCGCGGGCTCGGAAGGGAATGGGAAGTATACCATGCGGCTTCGGACGAAGGATGGAAAGCATGAGAAGGAGATCACAGTCGCTATGTACACGGGGCGTGTCAGGGTGACGAGGATCAAATGAGGAATGAGGAATGCGGAATGAAGGTGGCGGCTTCGCCGCAATTTTTAGGGAAACACTGATTAAATCGCTGTCCGAACAAACGTAGAATGACGCCCTATCCCCCCAGCATCGCTTCGCTCGCCGGCCCCTTCCTAAGGAAGGGGCTCTTTTGCGTATCGGGGGGAGGTTTCTCGTTTAGAAAGTTCCTCATACCATTCGATTGTCCGCAAACAAAAAAGATTCCTCGACTTCGCTCGGAATGACGATACGGGAGTACCGCTTGGTTTAAAACTTGCGGCGCCTTATAAATTTGATGCGCCGCACCACAACCCTGAACCCATCAACCTGAACTCGCCCCCTCTCCTGTCCACCACACATGTTCTCTTGAACCTACTTTCTTGAACCCGTATAATGAAACCATGATTTCATATAAAGGAGGAAGCGTTGTGGCAGAGAACGAGAGCAAACCGAAGGGAAATTGGAAGAAAGAGGGCTGGGGGAAGAAGCCGGACACGGATACGATGATCGTGACGCGCATTCCGCCGCAGAATATAGACGCAGAAAAGTCCGTCCTGGGGGCGATGCTGCTCGATAAGGACGCGATCATGACGGCCGAGGACAAGCTGACGGCCGCAGATTTCTACCGTGAAGCGAATGCGATCGTATTTCAGGCGATCCTGAATCTGGCGCACAAGGGCGAGCCGGCGGATATCCTGACGGTGACGGAAGAGCTGAAGCGCATGGGGCGTTTGGATGATGTGGGGGGCGTCCTCTATGTCAATGATCTGCCGGCGAATGTGGCCACCACGAAGATGGTGGACCGCCACGCTGACATCGTCGCAAATAAGGCGAAGCTCCGGCGGCTGATCGATGCAGCCGGCGTCATCACGGATGAGGCGTACTCGGAGCGTGATGATGTCGAGGATATCACGGACAATGCGGAGAAAACGATCCTTGCCGTGACGCGGGATGACCGCCGTTCGGATTTCACCTCGATCGGCGAGGCGGTGCAGAATGAGCTGCAGGAGATCACGCGGAAATTCAAGAACAAGGAGTCCATCACAGGGCTTGCCAGCGGATTCCCTTCCCTTGATGCGCTGACGAGCGGCTTCCAGAAGGGCGACTTCATCATCGTGGCGGCGCGTCCATCCATGGGCAAGACGGCTTTTGTGCTGAATATCGCGAAGAACATGAGCATTTCCTCGGCGCACAAGCACGTCGCCTTCTTCTCGCTGGAAATGTCACGCGAGCAGCTCGTGCAAAGACTGCTCTGCTCGACCGCGCTCGTCGACAGCGCGAAGCTCCGCACCGGGCGGATCTCCACGCAGAAGGAGTGGGACCAGCTCGCCTCTGCGGCCAGCGTCCTTATGGATGCGCCGCTCTTCATCGATGATACGCCGGGCGTCTCCGTCTCGGAGATCCGCTCCAAGTGCCGCCGCCTCAAGGCGGAGCAGGGGCTCGACATCATCATGATCGACTATCTTCAGCTCATGCAGGCGAAGAATACGCTCCGAAACGGAGATAACCGCCAGCAGGAGATCTCCGAGATCTCCCGATCGCTGAAGAGTCTGGCGCGTGAGTTGAATGTCCCGGTCATCGCTCTTTCGCAGCTGTCCCGAAGCGTCGAGGCCCGTCAGGACCATCGACCGCTCCTTTCTGACCTGCGAGAATCCGGCTCTCTGGAGCAGGATGCGGACATGGTGTCCTTCCTCTTCCGTCCCGCGTACTACGACCGCGACATGGAGGATGACAATCCGCAGAAAAATGAGACGGAGATCATCCTCGCCAAGAACCGCAACGGCCCCGTCGATACGGTGAAGCTCCTCTTCGCCGGCCAGTTCACGCTCTTCTATGAACTCACCAATCAGGAACCGCCGCCGGATATGATGTGAGCAGGGGATCAGGGTCAGGGTTAGCCAGTGGGGCGTGCCGCCCTTTGATTATGTTTGAAAGCCTCGTTTGAATTAGAAATTAGAAATGAGAAATGCGAAATGGTGGTGCGGCGCCAGATCCTTCGACTCAGTTCTCACTGTTCCGCCTTTACATGATTGAACATTCGACATTTCACTCCGCTCAGGATGACGAAATGCGCCGCGGAGATTAGAAACTAGCGGTTTTCTCGTATCGCAAACCTAATCCCTAGCCACTCATCCCTAGCTACCAGTCCCCAGTCACTGATTTCCCTCTTCCTGCGGCGCAGCCGGCGCGGCGGCTTTGTCGTGCGCACTCTGGTGATGGTCTTTGTCTTCCATTTTTGGATGGGACGGATTCATCATGGGCGCGCGCTGTTCTTCTTTTCTGGGACGGGCAGCAGGCGGGGGCATTTTGCCCGGCTTTTCTTTTTTATCCCGGCCAAAGGTCTCCATGATCTTCGGGCGGTTCACCTGTGCCCAGTTTCTGTACGCCGGGGCATCATTGACGAGGAAGGAGGCAGCGGCGCTCATCATGGAGATGATCGCGAGTGCGATGCAGACGACGATCTTTTTCATTTTTCTTCACCGCCCTTCTCTTCCGTGGAAAAGGAGCCTTGCAGGGCCCTACTGCCTTCGCGGCCGATGAGGAAGACGGCGAGCGCGGAGGAGACTCCTGCGACGCCGATGGAGAGCTTCGTCATGAGGTGAAGGCCGGGCAGAGGCATGACGCCGGGCAGCGGAGCAAACTCGATGGAGATGAGAGCGAGGACCAGCAGGGTCGCGCAGATAAGAATGATAGCGAGGAGAAGGCTGGTGCCGTAGAGCAGGCGCGAGGTGAGAAGCGCCGCCCTTTCGGCAGCCGCAGGCAGCTTCGGACTGACCTCGTTCCAGGCTTTTCCCGCTTTGCGGGCTGCTTCCTGCGCCGCTTCCTTCGCGTCATCGGTGAAGCGCACGCCTTTGGATTTTTCATCGACGACGCCCTCAGAAGCGTAGGACTCATAGATGTCCTTCGGACTTCCGAGTTCCTTTGCGATGGCCTCTTCGGTGAGCCCGCGCTTCTTTCCTTCTTCAAAGTGGGCTTCGTAATCAGCGAGGATCTCTTCCAACTCGCTCTTCTTTGCATTTCTGAAATAGTAGCGGAGAAGGTCTAAAAATTCTGTTTTATTCATTGAGGCTCGCCTCCTTCTTGCATGAGCTTCTGTACTGCTTTGTTAAATTCCTGCCATTCTTTGACAGACTCTTTGAATTCCGTGCGCCCGCTGTCCGTGATGCGGTAGTACTTTCTGGGCGGACCATTGTGTGACTCGGCGAGATAGGTATCGACGAGCCCATCCTTCTTGAAACGGTTGAGGAGCGGGTAAATGGTGCCTTCAGACATTTCGATATATTTGGAAATCTCTGTCACCAGCTCGTAACCGTAGAAGTTTTTCCGGCGGAGCATGGAGAGCACGACGATCTCCATCACTCCCTTCTTGAGTTGGACGTTCATGATCGCTCCTTTCTTTAGGGAAACGCTGATCGCATAGGCGACCTTGGTTCTCATCTGCTAATACTATATCACAAGGTACTTTGTAATGCAAGGTACTAAACGATAAAAGAGTCGAAGGGTGGTCTGTGGGGTGTACCGTCCCTTGATTGTGAATGAAAGTTCTACGCTCTAGTTAGAAGTGAGGAGTGAGGAGTGAGGAGTTAGGAGTGAGGAGCTAAGGTACGGCGCATAAAATTAGGAAGCACCGTTGAGTTTTATAGGAATGATGAACAGGCTGTTTTATGTAATGAGGGGGATTGGGGTGCTATATGAATGGTGCGCCCCTTCCGCCACTTCTCACTAAGTCCAGAGATTGACAAATCGCAATACGAAATCCTCATTCGTTCAAAAAATTTCCATTTGACAAACCTGCGTGTATCCGTTATACTTGCAGTCAAGTTCAAACAAGCACATGCTGTGAACGAGAGGAAATCGGAAGTTCGGAGCCTCAGAGAGCCGGTGGATGGTGAAAACCGGTGCAACGTATCCGTGATCTATCACTCGTGAGCTTCCCAGCCGAAGGTAGTAGGCTCGGACGGATGTCCCCGTTACGGAATAGCCATTAAAGTATAATGCAGGGTGGTACCGCGATCTCGCCCCTGTCCCAGAGTGGACAGGGGCTTTTTGATTTCCGGTACGCCCCTTGGCAGAGTATAAATGCAAGGTGGTACCACGCAAAAGCGTCCTTGCCCTTTCGGGGCAGGGACTTTTTTCTTGGATCATCTGCGGATGGTGAGTGATAAGCCGGAGTGGTACCGCGCCAAAGCGCCTCCGATGAGAGTATTCTCATCGGAGGCTTTTTTTATCAGGAATGAGGAATGGGCGTATGGCGCATAAAAGCGCCGCAGGTCTTGCCAATTTGCTCGTATCGCAAACCTCAAGCCTTTCACTTTGGATTTCCCAAGCAACACGATCAAGAACGATTTGCTATTGACAACTAAAGGAGAACTAAAAATGGAAATGAAAAAAATGATGAAAAGAGCAGGACTTGGACTGATGCTGGCAGCTGCGATGGCAGGCATGGCAGGATGCGGCGGCAATGGCAATAAGGAAAGTGCTTCGAAGCCGGTAGCAGGCGCGAAGGTCGCAAAGGTGGGCTTCCTGAATGGCGTGTCGGGCGGTGTCGCTTCGTATGGTCTTGCGGAGAAGGAAGGCTTTGACCTGGCGGTCGAGGAAGTGAATAAGGAAGGCAAGATCCACTTCGATGTCGAAATGGCGGATACGAAGGGCAATGTGCAGCAGTGCGTGAGTGCGGCGCAGAAGATGATCGCTGCCAAGAAGGTGCTCGTCGTCGGCCCCTTGATCTCCGGTGAATACAAAGCGGTCGGCCCGCTCTTCCAGAAGGCGCAGATCCCGCTCCTCGGCGCAGCGACCACCGCAGAAGGCCTCATCGAGATCGGCGACTACATGTTCAGAAACTGCGTGCCGGAGTCGAAGAATATTCCGCAGACCGTGCAGAAAACGCACAAGATCCTCGGCTATAAGAATGTGGCTGTCCTCTACTCGAACAACAACGAGCATCAGGTATCTGCCTACAAGACCTTTGTGAAGGCGCTCGAAGCGGAGGGCGTGAACATCGTCGCGACGGAAACCTTCGCGGATAAGGATACGGACTTCTCCGCACAGCTGACGAAGATCCACAATGTGAATCCAGATGCGGTTGTCGTTGCCGGTTACTATCAGGAAGGCGGACTCATCCTGAAGAAGATGAGAGAAATGGGAATGAATCAGCCTGTCCTCGGGGATAACGGCTTCGTTTCGCCCGAGCTCCTCAAGATCGCAGGAGCGGCCGCTGACAATGTGTATGTCTCCTCTATGTGGTCGGCTGACCGCAACAGCCAGGCGACCAAGGACTTCGTGAAGAACTTCAAGGCGAAGTACAATCACGATCCGGACAACTTCGCAGCATGTGCGTATGTCTCTGTGAAGCTCGCAGCGAAAGCGATGGAAGACGCAGGCACCACGACGGATTCGAAGAAGGTCAGAGAGGCCCTCGCGAATGTGAAGAATTTCGAGTCCGCTGTCGGTCCGATGACTTTCAATAATTCCGGGGATCCGGATGTCGACCTCGTCCTCCTCAAGGTCGAAGGCGGAAAGTATGTGACGCTGAACTAGTGGCTGGTGACTAGTGACTGGTGACTAGGAAAATGGCAAACAAAAAACGCAGCTTGATATGGCTGCGTTTTTTACTTGCCAATCATCCATCATTTACAACTGCACGGGGATCAGGACTTCAGAGCCGATGGCTTCGCCGTCAGGGTTCTTCGCAGCGGTGAAGGTCCAGGTCTTTACGGAAGCGGTCACGTATTTCGAAAGAGCTTTGAAATCAGCACCAGACAGCTTCTCATCCTTCATGACTTCAGGAGCGCCGTCCATCTTCCCATCGCTGTTCACGTACACCTTCACGGTGAGGACGGGGTGAGCGTTTCTCTCAGCGGCCTCGCGGACTTCTTCCGGCATGTCTTTCAGTACTTGGCTAGTGGGGGCGGCGGGGACGGAGATCATGGTGGAGATGAAGCGGAGCGGAATGGTCACGCTCGTTGAGACAGATCTGTCACCGCGTTTCGCCGGCCGGAACTGCCAGAGGTTCACGGAATCTATGGCGTATTGGTCCAGAATGATGGAACCGGAGCTTTGTGCCACGGAAGCATTGGCCGCTGTCCCGTCTTCGGTGACGGTAAGGGCGATGAGCGTACTCGTGCTGTGTGGAAGCGCTGCCATCGCTTCCTGAATGGCGGCGTTCTGCGGCGCCATTTTGTGAGATCTAAGCGACGGCGGGACCTGCTGCGCTTCCGTGAGCGGGGTGCCGTCCTTATCCAGGTACACACCGCCGGAGGGAACGGCAGCCGATGCGGAAGCCGCGAGGGCGAGGGTGAGCAGGCTTGTGAGAATGAGTTTTTTCATCAGAGTTCTCCTTTGAACAGTAAATGGAAGTTTTATGTTTCTTTCATTTATTCTAATGAATATGGAGAATTTCTGCAAGGGGGGCGGGGATGGGTTCAGAAGGTTCAACGGGTTCTATGGGTTCAACGGGGTTGGTGCGGCGCATAATACTATGGAAGCGCCGTGAAGTATAAATAGAGCGATGCTCAAAAGTCGTATTCAAGTCCCGAGTCCCCAGTCCCCAGTCACTAGTCACTAGTCACTTCTTCATCCCAAATCCGTGATCCAAAAGCGCGGCGGCTTCCGTGAAGCGGCTGTCCCAGCCGGCGTGCATGATGACGGCGATGAGGGTCCTGCCATTCCTTGTGGCGGCTGCGGCAAGGCAGCCTTGCGCGGCGTGGGTGTAGCCTGTCTTGACGCCGATGGCACCGTCATAGGTGAAGAGGAGATGATTGGTATTCGTGCAGGGGAGATTTTTGCTCGGGCGTTCGTAGTGGACCTGCTTGCTTCGGGTAGAAACGATCTGCCGGAATTCTTTGTTTCGAAGGCCATACTGCGCGATCTTCGCCATGTCGCGGGCTGTCGAGTAGTGGTCTTCATCCGGCATGCCGTTTGCATTGACGAAGTGGGTACCGACGGCACCGATGGCGCGGGCTTTTTCATTCATCATGGAAGCGAAATGATTCACATTTCCGCCGATGGCTTCTGCGATGGCGGTGGCCGCCCCGTTATCAGAGATCAGCATCATTTGATAGGTGAGGTCTCCGAGACGGATCCATTCGCCGCCGCAAAGCTCGGTGGACTCGACGTTGGCGGCATTGGCGCTGACAGCAATGGTTTTGAGAGGATTCCCCTTTTCCAGGGCGAGGATGCAGGTCATCATCTTCGTCATGCTGGCAGGGTATTCCCGCTTGTCCGCATTTTTTTCATAGAGGACTTGTCCCGTCCGGGCATCGATCAGGATCGCGGCGTCGGCCGTGAGGATGGGCGCTTGCGCATTCGCGGAAAGCGTGGCGAGGGTGAAAAAGAGGAGAGTGAGAAGGCGGAAGAGCAGTTTCATTTTGGCTCCTTTCGGTAAGAACTGGGGGAGGCGGATCCGCGCGGGCAACGATCGGCTCCGCGGTCCCTAGAAAAAACAACGCAGTGACAGGGTCACTGCGTTGTTTTTTACATGGTTTGACAGGCGGGCATCAGCCCGTGTTTCTTTTCCCTTACAGCAGGATATATTTCAGGATGAAAAGCACGGTCAGGATGTACATGAGCGGGCTGATCTTTTCTGTCTTGCCGGCGAGGGCATTGATGATGACGTAGGAGATGACGCCGAAGGAGATGCCTTCTGCGATGGAGTAAGCGAATGGCATCGCGATGATGGCGAGGTAGCATGGGATGGCTTCTGTCATATCCGTAAAGTCGATGCCGGCTACGGCGGTGAACATCAGGAAGCCGACGGTGATGAGTGCCGGTGCGGTCGCAAAGGCGGGGATGGCCATGAAGAAGGGGGAGAGGAAGAGGGAGAGGATAAAGAGGACGGCGACGGTCATCGCAGTGAGACCGGTGCGTCCACCCTCCGAGACACCTGCTGCACTTTCGACATAGGTCGTGGTGGTGGAGACGCCGAGGACAGCGCCTGCGGTGGTGGCTACGGCGTCTGCCATGAGTGCGCCCTTGATGCGCGGCAGACGGCCCTCATCATCGAGCATATTGGCTTTGGAGGAAACGCCGATCAGTGTGCCTAAGGTATCGAAGACATCGACGAAGAGGAAGGCGAGAAGGACGACGACGAAGTTGAAGGTCGCGACTTGCGAGAAGTCGAGCTCACCGATGAGGGGAGAGATGCTGGCCGGAGCAAAGGAGGCAAGGCCGGCGGAGAGATTGGGCAGGGTGCTGAAAGCGCCGTGCGCCGGATCCGGCACATAGAGACCGGTGACTTCGCAAAGAATGCCAAGGATCCATGTGAAGAGGATGCCCCAGAGGATATTGCCTCTCACCTTTGCCACCATGAGGAAGGCGGTGAAGAGGACGCCAAGGATGGCGAGTACGACGGTGATGCCGGTGGTATGGAAGGTACCGGCCAGCATGGCCTGCTTGAAGGAAAAGAGGGAGATCTTGGTGGCCGGATTGCCGACGATGATCTGCGCACCGGTGAGGCCGATGAAGCAGATGAAGAGACCGATACCGGCAGAGACGGCTTTCTTCAGATTGAGCGGGATCGCATTGAAGATCGCTTCACGGACATTCGTGAGAGAGAGCACGATGAAGATGACACCCTCGACGAAGACGGCAGCCAGCGCCATTTCCCAAGTGTAGCCCATCTGCTTTACGACGGTGAAGGCGAAGAAGGCATTCAGCCCCATGCCTGGTGCCAGGGCGAAGGGGTAATTTGAAAAAGCGGCCATGAGGACAGTCCCCAGAAAACCGGCGATGGCGGTCGCTGTCAGGACAGCGCCCTTGTCCATGCCGGCTGCGCTCATGATGGCCGGATTGACAGCCAGGATGTAAGCCATGGTCATAAAGGTGGTGATACCCGCCATAATCTCCGTCTTGACGGATGTACCGTTTTCACTCAGGTGGAAAACTCGCTCCAAAAGGCCCGTTTCTTTCTGCATGGGTATGCTCCTTTCTAGGGAAACACTGATTCAATCGTTGTCAGATTTCATTCTTGGAGTTTTATACAGAGCGAGGAGACAGAGGACGCGAATAGCGAGCTATTTAAGGAGAATGTCGACGACGCTATGTATAAAAATCCATATGAAATCTGATTCTGCGATTGAATCAGCGTTTCCCTAAAGCACCACGCCCTGCTTTCCCCGATGATCGTCATGCGGGGAAAATGTCCTATGCCTTGCAAGCGATGAAGGGAAAAGAAAGTCTAAAATCCAGTCTCTTCGTCTCTCCGGCTACCTTCTCTTCTTCATTCTCCCATGTCCCCACGGAAAAAGCAACAGCCCACGGCTGTTGCTTTTGAATCGCTATTCCTATTTCTTCTTTTTCGGATTGAAAGCATTCATGGCATGATCGACGCCATGAGCCAGTGCGTCCTCGATGGAGTCAGCGGTATGAATCTTCGCCGCCTCGATAAGCTCGATATCTTCCCCGTAAGGGCGCTGCAGGACATGCTCGATGACGGTGTGCCCGTCCTTTGGATGGCCTACACCGATACGGAAGCGATGAAACGCCTCGCTCCCGAGACAAGCGATGAGGGACTTGATCCCATTATGCCCGCCTGCCGATCCCTTTTTACGAATGCGTGTCTTTCCCGGCGGCAGATCAAGGTCATCGCAGATGATGAAAATATCATCCAGATCCACCTTGTAGTACTTGGCGATCGCGCCGACCGCTTCGCCGGAAAGGTTCATATACGTCAGCGGCTTCACAAGAAGAACCTTCTCTCCGCCCACGATGACGGTGGCAATGTCGGCTTTCATGTCCTTCTTCCAGCTGGCGACCTTCCAGCGATCCGCCAGAATGTCGATCACATCGAAGCCCATGTTATGCCGCGTATGCTCATATTCCTTTCCCGGATTTCCCAGGCCTGCAATGATCTTCATTATTTATCAAAGAGGGAGCTGACGGAAGCGTCGTGGAAGATACGGAGGATGGCTTCGCCAAGAAGCGGAGCAATGGAAAGCTGGGTCAGCTTGCTGCCAAGGCCTTCCACTTTTTCTTTTTCAACCGGCAGAGAATTGGTGACGATGAGTTCCTTGATATTGGATTTACTGATTCTTTCCGTAGCCGGATCTGTCAGTACCGGATGGCATACAGCTGCATAGACATCTCTTGCACCGGCTTCTGCAAGGGCTTTGGCCCCTTCACAGAGAGAGCCTGCGGTATCTACGATATCATCGACGACGAAGCAGTTTCTGTCCTTCACATCACCGATAATGTTCATGACCTTGGCTACGCCCGGTTCCGGACGACGCTTTTCAATGATGGCGATCGGAGCACCGACACGGTCAGCCAGCTCTCTTGCACGGGTAACGCCGCCGAGGTCTGGAGAAACGATGGTGAGGTTTTCCAGGTTCTTGGATTTTACATAGTCTGCGAGCAGAGATGCAGACATGAGGTGGTCTACAGGGACATTGAAGAATCCCTGAATCTGTCCTGCGTGCAGATCCATGGTCACTACACGGGTCGCACCGGCTGCCGACATCAGGTCAGCGACCAGCTTGGAGGAAATCGGTTCACGACCGCGGGTCTTGCGGTCCTGACGTGCATAGCCATAGTAAGGTACTACACAGGTGATATGACGGGCAGATGCTCTCTTCAGTGCGTCAATCATGATGAGCATTTCCATCAGATTGTCATTGACCGGTGCGCCGGTCGGCTGAATGATGAAGCAGTCTTTGCCGCGGACACTTTCATTGATCATCACCTGAATTTCACCATTATTGAATTTGCCGCAGATGGCTTTTCCAAGCGGAACTCCGATGTAGTCGGAAATTTCCTTTGCCAGTGCGGGGTGAGAATTCCCTGTAAAAATTTTCAATTTAGAAGTGTCTTCCATGTCCATTTTGCTGCCTCTCCCTTTCCTTTCATTTCTTTGAAAGTGTAAAATGTATTTTCTGCCGCCGGAGCGTCACTCCCTTTTGCCCCGGCAGGCATACTGTTTCTATATTATACCAATCCTTTGCAAAAATGCCAAAAAAAGTTTGATGATCGCCTGAAAATCGCCAGTGCAGGGACCAAAGGCTCCACAGGATCGCAGGACGAACCATCGAAAACGCCGCAAGGTTTTGATGGAAAAGATATCAAACCATTTGATACAGCGAACGCCTAGAGGGCGTCATATAGTTTCCCTTTGACCGCAGAACCAGTAAAACCCGGGATCCGTTAATCTTTATACGTATTCTCGTCGACCCAGCCTTCGATATTTCTCTGCTTCGCTCTCGCGACCGAAAGAGCTTTTGCCGGGACATCCTTTGTGATGGTGGAGCCGGCGGCAGTGAAGGCTCTCTCTCCGATATGGACAGGAGCGACCAGGTTTGTATTGCATCCGATGAAGGCGTGATCATCAATGGTGCAGCGATGCTTGTCCTTCCCGTCAAAATTGACAGTCACTGTACCACATCCGAAATTGACATTCTTGCCCAGATCCGAATCGCCGCAGTAGATGAGATGCGGCAGCTTCGTGCCATCGCCCACATTGGAATTCTTGACTTCAACGAAATTACCGATCTTCACATGGTCATGCAGTACCGTATTCGGGCGGAGATGGACGAAAGGCCCGATCTCGTCATAGCTACCAATGCTGCATTCATGACCGTACACGCGGTTCAGATGCGTGAAATCACCGCAGTGTACATCGGCCAGCTGGGTATCCGGTCCGATCTCGCAGTGCTTGCCGATGACTGTCTTCCCCTGAAGCATAGTCCCCGGCAGCAGCACGGTATCACAGCCGACTTCGACATCCTGCTCGATATAGGTATGCTCCGGGTCAATGATGCTGACGCCGGAAGCCATAAGCTCTTCTGCTTTGCGAAGGCGCAGGATGCGGTCAGCGGCTGCGAGCTGGATGCGGGAATTCACCCCCATCGTCTCATCGGCATCGTCCGCTGCGACCGGAACGACCTTGAGGCCTTCTTTGATCATGATCCCGAAAACATCCGTCAGATAGTACTCACCCTGCGCATTTTTGTTGTCGATCTTTTCGAGTGCATCGAGCAGGGCGCCCACCTGGAAGACATACGTGCCTGTATTGATCTCATGGACGGCGAGCTGTTCCGGTGTGCCATCCTTCTGTTCTACAATGCATGTCATGTGTCCCGCTTCATCACGGAGCACACGGCCATAGCCGAAAGGATCATCAAGGATCGCGGTCAGCACCGAAGCAGCCGCCCCCTCCTCCCTGCAGGTCTTTGCCAGATGCGCGATCGTCTCCGCGCGCAGCAGCGGAGTATCCCCGCAGATGACCAGCACATAGCTGTCTCTGTCTTTTTCAAATTCCGGCACCGCCTGCATGACAGCGTGGCCGGTCCCAAGCTGCTCCTCCTGATGGACAAAGGACACCTCTTGATTTCCAAGATATTCTCTTACCAGATGTTCCTTGAAGCCGGTGATCACGACCTGATGATCCGAGCCCGCTTCTCGCACGAGGCGGATGACCTGCTCGACCATCGGTACTCCGCATACGCGGTGCAGCACCTTTGGAAATTCAGACTTCATGCGTGTGCCCTGTCCGGCAGCTAAAATAACGGCGGTAAATTCTGCCATAGTTTCCTCCTATTGAAATCCCATTTCATATCAAGCAATGGGAGCGGCGTATCCGTTCCCCCTGTTTTTTCAGATAGATAGCAGGCTTTTTCTCGAAAACCTGTAATTTTTATTGTAGCAAAACAGAGGGTGCATCGCAAGGGAAAAACAGGGATCCGTGCTTTGAAATGTGTAGGATTACAATACATGTGTTACACATTGAAAACATGAAAAGCGAGATACCCT